>Ga0214921_10006159_pt1 | contig 16580 bp, 20 predicted proteins | sample LL1505_MetaG_FD_177992 | JGI IMG/M metagenome (GOLD analysis project Ga0214921, IMG submission 177992) | Freshwater microbial communities from Lake Lanier, Atlanta, Georgia, United States - LL-1505 | ecosystem: Environmental > Aquatic > Freshwater > Lake | place: USA: Georgia | collected...
AATGTATCTTTAAAAAAGGGGCCATATGGTTTCTATATTGAATATAATGGGAAAAATTTCAAGTTAAAGCCTGAATTTAATGAAGGCTTAAATATTGATGAAGCAATTGAATGTTTAGAAGAAGGAGGCGATAATGGTCGTAAATTAGGAAAATATACTATAAAAAATGGAACATATGGGCCATATATTTTATATAATAAGAAATTTTATAGTATTCCAAAAGATTATATACCTGAAAATTTAACGATTGAAAATTGTGAAACAATTATTAAAATGCCTAAAAAGAAATTTGTTAAAAAATAATTATAAAAATTGATTCTTATATTAGCTTAATACCATAATAAATATTAAATATTATAAAATATATGTATAAGTAAAATTATTATTAATTTTTAATTTGTTTACAATTTTTATTTAAAAATGTCAGTAGAAATTGAATTAATAGCAAATCTCAGTTACATTAACCTGATTGTTGATATGTATTTTATGGATGGACTTATACAATATTTTCAACAATTAACATACGAATTATGGGATCTGTCTAATAAATATTACATTCCTCCTAATATGAGAGCCATTTTTTGGGAAATGATTAATTGGACAAATGAGATTTTCAGAGTTAAGGAATATGAAGTTGCTTTGTATCTTTTACGTAAATTCGGTCCTGAGTGGATGGCAATGAAAAAACAGTACGAATATGATCTAATGTTTTTATATAAATTAAATGAAAATACACTTCGAATGGTTGATAATGTTCCGTACAATTCAATATTTAATCCATATGTTATTAATAAGGAATTTTATGTTCCATCCGTTTTATATGAAGATATTTTTATAGGATAAATAATAATTATATATTGTCTCAGTTCTACTTTGTCAATATAAATATACGAATCAATGTTTTTCCTAAATAATATTCCACGCACTTAATCTAAACATATTATATATAATTATGTTTCAAACATTTAAAAATTCATTGTATATATATCAAAATAATATAATTTAATGCGCCCGTATACATATTTAATTATATATTTGTAAATGATTTATTAAATTATTAAAAATTTTTACTTTTTATTATAAAAATTTATATAAAATTAAGAATAACTAATATTTATTATAATTATAATTATAAAAAATTGATTTATATCATATTATAGTATTAAATTATTATTAATTTTATTTAAAATACTTATTAATTTTTTTAAATACTTATTTAAATAATAAAATCTATAATAGACATCCACATTTAAAAATAAAGTATAAATATGTCATTTAAAAATAATGATATAAAAGAATTATTTTTAAAAAATATGAGTGATATTGATATATCTTTAACAAAATATATAGAAGAAGATGCATCGGGAATATTAGATGAAAATTTTTTAAATGAATATTATGGATTAAAAAGTGCTCTTTCATGCGCGATTTTATTTTCTAATTATGCATCTAATTCAAATCCCCAAAATATGCTTGAATTTATATCAGGAGAAACTGTTTCATTTGATAGTGTGGCACTACTATCCTTATGTAATACGCGTGATGATATTGATTATTTTAAATTTATTATTACAGAAATATTAAATTGTTATAGTTGTATTAAAAATATGTCTTTTATGGGGGAAAATAGCGTATTATCAATAAATCCATTTTCATACAAAAAGATTAAAGATTTTTCGAATATGCAATACGATAATGAAATAGATATAAGTCATACTTCTTTAGAAAAAAAAGACCAAATTATTACTATTTTAACAAAAGCCTTAAATATATTGCATGACATTAAAATTAAATAAGTTTTAATGATTTAACACTTCTTATGAATAAAAGTAAAAATTAAGTGAATGGAAAAGTTCATTTTTTAAGTAGTATTATAACCCAAAAAACATCCCCATTCCAATAGTACTCGCTGGTATTGAAGGCATAACGCTTGATGACTTAATACTTTCGCGATTTAAAGACTCCTTAAATTTTGTAAAATCCTCTATACATTTTTGTAAATATTCTTCAGTCATTCTTCCCTTCCAATGTTCACGTATTAAATTATTAATATAATCGGTATTATATAATTTGTCGTCTAATATTTTTAAATATTCAAATAATATTTCTAATATTTTTTTCACCACTTTATGTTTCTTTGAATTGTTCATAAAGTTAAAATATTGAGGGAAATATTGTTGTGTTATTTTTTTTAAAACAATTAATTTTAATTTATCTTTTACCTCTTGATTATTTAATGATTGTAATTTTTGTTTAATTTCTGTAGATTTTTCATTATCACATGAGTTATTATATAATATTGAATGATATATGTTATAACTTTCGGTTGTTTTATTCGGTATAGTTTCGTTAAATTTTTTTATATTATTATATTTTGGCATATTATTAGAAGGTTGTTTATTTCCTGAATTACTTGGATTTCCTGAACTGGATGTATTATTTGGATTACCTGACATATATAAATATTATTAAGAAATTAAAATTTTACACAATTTGATATTATATGTATTAAAATTTTAACAAATTATTTATTTTAATAAATTATCAACAATATCAATATTAATATCTAATGGAAATTCAAGATTTTCAATATTATATTTAATTTGAATCGTATTATTAATATCACTTTTCATTAATTTTAATAAATTAATTTTTAAAAATAACTCTTCTATAATACGTTTAATATTTCTAACACCTTCTTCATTATTTGTATATTGATTTATAATATATTTTATTACATCACTCTTAATTCTAATATCATTTTCTTTAAATCCAATATTTTTTAATAAATCTGGAATTACAAATTCAGTTACAATATGGATTTTTTCATCCAAATTATAGCCATTAAATTTTACAATGGTTAACCTGTCTTTTAATATAGGATTTATTAAATCAACATCATTAAACGAAAAAAAGAAAATGGCTTTCGAAAAATCTATATCTATTCCCGAAAAATATTTGTCCTGAAAACTATTATTTTGTGTATTGTCAGTTAAATGCGTTAATAAACCAGTTATTTCAGCACCTTTCGCAGTATTACTTATTTTATCCAATTCATCAAAAAATATTACTGGATTCATTATTTTAGTTTCCATTAACATTTCTATCATACGCCCCCATACAGCCCCTTCATAAGTATACGAATGTCCTTCTAATGATGAAATATCACACGCTCCACCAAGTGCATAAAAACAAAAAGGCCTATTAAGCGCCTTTGAAATTCCGTTTTTTACTAAATTTGTTTTACCAACACCTGGGGGACCATCTAATGCTATAATTTGTCCGCGAGAATCAGGCTTAGAAATCCATTGTGCAAGTATTTGCATAATTTTATTTTTTGCATCTTGTTGTCCATAGATAGTTTTTTCCAATATATCATATGACTTTATTAAAAAAGCTTGAATATTTACATCAGTATCTAATATTGATACTGGCATTGATATATATGTATCAAATGGTATTAATGACAAGCCATTTAACCATTTATTTAATTTTGTATATTCGCTATTTGACGCATCCATCTGTTCAAAACTATCTATTTTATTAATAATTAAAGACTTCGTTTGTATAGGTAAATTTGAAAATAATATTTTATAACGAAGAGGTATTTCACTATTAAAATAATTATATATCTCGTTTTCTTTAGTTAATATCTCAATCTGTTTTTCTCTATTCTGTCTTTTAAAAAAATCATCTATTTTAGATCTTTTTTGAATTTTATAATAATATATATCGCCTTCACTATTTGACCTATTTCTTTTTCTAACTCTCATATTTATTTCTTTAAATTCATCTTTTAATTCATATTTATCATCATAATCATTATCTGATGATGATGTTGATGAATCTTCATTATATATGATTTTATTTCTTTTACGTTTATCACTATTCATTATATTCTATTAACTCTTAATTACATTAAAAAATATATTTTTAAATTTAATAAATCTCAAATTATAAATAATTTTTATATTACGAATAATTTTATATTCCAAATAATTCTTATTTTATGAATAATTCTTAATTTATATATAATATAATTATGTTATTATATTATATAAAATAAATGGATTCTACATGGCCATATAATTTTGATTGTACTGGATTACCACAGAATTTACCATCCTATTATGATATGTTAATTGTTCCAACTATTTTTTATAATTCTGTTAAAGCCAAAAATAAATATTTAACATATGAAATTATTAAAAGACATCCTAAATTATCAATAAATGTAGTTATGTTTTATGACAATATATTAAGAGGTGCATTTTATTTTAAAAAAGATGCGAAATATAGTATGCCTTATAAAATAAGATGGAATACTACATTTAAAGACCAAAATATAGTGATGAATCCTAATGAACAATCAGAATTATATAATTATATTACAGTTCAACCATGGAACAATACATATATGGGTTTTTTAATAAATACTATTAACGAATATTTAATAGAACTCCGTTATGTAATGTCACTAATTAATCAACATATGCCCGTTGAAAAATATTATCCTTTAGGAGTAAATGTACATAATAGTATTGAAATGAAATATTTTATTGCTAAGTTTATTCCAGGGTATAAATATTGATTGTATTAGTGTCTATTTTCTTTATTAGATAAAACTTTTATATATTTACTTTCTAAATAATATAAAACTTCATTAAAATTATAGATTGATGACAATGAAGATGGACGTTTTTCTTTGACAATATTTATTGCATCATTTACAGAAAGACCATATTTATATATTAAATATCCTGCCACTACAGTTGCAGACCTCATTAGACCCCAATAACAATGAATATATATATTTTTTTTTTCTTCACGATGTTTATCTATAAAAATTATAGCATTTATAATTTGATTTTTAAAATTATTAATATTATCAAATTCTTTACTATCATTTACTTTTAATCTAAATTTAGGTTTATCCGAAAAATATTCATTAAATTCTTCATTCTCAGTACAATTTATAATAGCTGTAATATTGTTTTTTTTTAAAAATTCAATATTATTCGCATTATTTATATTACCTAAATATACATATGGAACTATAATATTATAATCATCAATATTAGAAATTTTATTAGCAATATTTAAAAAAGTTCTATTTCTCGTTAAACATAATATATTATAAATTGATTTATTAAAAAATTCCATATTTTATAATTAATATATAATTATAAATAAATTATTTTAAGTATCTTTATTAGATAAATTTATAAAAATATATATTTATAATATATATTATATGAGTTTATATCATATTTATTATAGAAAATCTGATTTTAATATATTTCAGAATACATCATCTTATTATGAAGGCAGTATTAATATTCCAGATGGGTATTCATTTAATGACCATATCTGGACTTATTTATATAATTCATCAACAAATAATAAAATTGGAATTTTATTTGCGAATAGTAAATATGTAAAAATAAATAATACTTCAACTGGTGGTTATTGTAGTGATAATATAACACTATTTATTGAAAATGAACTTCCCAATGGAACAATAAATTATTTATATGATTTTTATACAAATACGAATACTACAACAATAGATTCAGGTATTCATAATCCTATTTTTCAAGCTGGCACGGAATATTATTATAATAAAGATGTTCAACTTAAATTATCTATTAGTGATAGTGAGACACGTGATATATTTATATATTGTTAATTTATTAGATTGTTAATTTATTATATTGTTAATTTATAAATATATAAATTCTAATACAATATATAAATTAAAAAATTAAAAAACATTTGGCGTGTCATAATAATCTTTATTACCATAAAAGAAATATAAAAAAATTTGTTGTAGATATCCTGGTTTAACACCATTTTCACTTCCTCTTGCTCCACGTTTATTTTCATCAGATGTTAAATCTGATATTATAGGTGATATACAAGAAGCTCTTTTCTGTATATGTCTAATAAATGGATGAACTTTATTGTCTTGAATCATTACTTTATGAAAATTTTGGTAATATCCTAATAATTCAAGGTCTTCTTTATGTGTAATTTTCATTTGACATCTTAAATGGTCATCCTTTTCATTCATAGTTCCAACATGAAATATATTTGAATTAAAAAGAATAGCATCACCTGGATTACATAATATATTCATTATCGGGTCTTTAATATTTAACATAAACGAACTTTTATTTAAATGACTTTTTGGAATAACTCCTAAACATTTTTCCATCGGTTCGAAATAAATTAAAACGGTATAAGATTGATGTTTTTGTCCCACATTATAAAAAGTTCCATTGTTATCTCTATGACATGTATTAACATTAGATTTTTGAATTATAAAAATATAATCTTGAAAAACATAATTTTCACCACATTGTTTAAAGCATTCTTTTTTTAAATTATCATGATTTATTAAATAATCGTTCATTTCTTTATATTTTTTATTATAACATAATTCTCTAATTTTTTCAATTTCGTCTTTTAATAAAATATTTGGTAATAAACATACACCATCATCTTTTAAATTATAATTTATTGTAGAAATTCTATCTTTAAAAACGAACGTATTTATAATAAAATAAATAATAAATAGTATTATTAATAAATATAACATATACAATAAATTAAAAGTTTTTTTTTTCATATATATATGTGTTAGAATAAAATTATAAAATAATTTATTTTTAATAATATTTAATGATATTATAAAAATATTTTGTAATATATTTTGTAATAGTTTTATGTATATAACAAATAATAATCATCAATGTAAAATTATAATCTAATTATAATAATATAATGACCTATATAGAATTAGTTTATAATTTATCAACTTTACAATCTTTTAGAAATATTACAGATTATGATGAAAAAATAGTTCGGTTACCTGATGGTTATCATATAGATGACCATAAATGGACATATATTTATAATAATCTAACAAAAAATAAAGTTGGTGTAATATGTTTAAATAATAACTATTTTAGTATAAATTCTGACCTAAATCTTGGATATTCATATAATAATTATATAATATATATTGATAATAATGAATTACCTACTGGAACTTTTAAATATATATATAATTTTAAGTCAAGTAATAATTCTACTATAGTTCCTTCAAATACTATTTTATATCCTACTGTTACAGTTGGGTCTGATTACTACTATAATAAAAAAATAATAGCATCAATATTTAATACAGATAATGTATCAGTTATTGTTCGCGTAGTGGTTTTTGAGGATATCCCTAAATTTATTATTACTTCAAATGTAACAACTGTACCAGTATATTATCAAGGAAATGAATTAAAAAATTTTCAAGATATTAGTGGTTTTGATGAAACTTTCATAAAAATTCCAAAAGGTTATCATTTCCGTGATACAAAATATGGACCTGTTTATAGTATGATTACAGGTGATAAAGTTGGACATATTTTTGCCTTTAATTATTTTCAAAACGTAGATACTACTAAATCATTTGGATATTGTGATGATCTTGTTATTATTTTTATTGAAAAAGAATTTCCATTAGGTTCATTTGGATATACTCTTGATTTTATTTCACCAAATAATACAACAAATTTTGTTAAAGGTACTACAAGATATCCAACAATTACATGTTTAACTGGTGATTATTTTGGTAAAACTGTAACATTAGAAGTTACTGTAACATTAGGACTAACACGTAATAATTATTTTAGGATTTATACATAATCTTCTAATGACATCCGAAATTGATTTTCTATTTCCATATATTTTTCATAAAATTCACCTTTTATAAATTTAAATATTTTATCTGATAATAAACTCCTTTTATCGGGATATTTTATATCAATATCTTCTTTACTTATATTTGATAATTCTATTATTAAAGAGTCACCTTCTTCATTACTTTTATATAATTCTGTTATTTTTAAATTATGTATTGAATCATCAACTCTTTCTAAATATGGAATATCTTCGTATATTACTATATCATTTATTTCGTAATTTAAATTATACTTAAATAAGTATCTTCGACAATAGGGACATGTTTCATTTTTTGATGATATCCACTTAGATATACAATCTAAACAAAATTTATGGTCGCATTTTGATAAAGTTACAGTATTGTATAATGTTTCATAACATATAGAACACTTATTTTCAAAATCATCATTTATTTTATCAATATCTAAGTTTAGTTTGTTTATGTTATTCATTTTAATAAATAAATATTTTATTTATTAAATTTAAATTTATAAAAAAATTGATTTATATTATAAAATAATAAAATTCATAATATATTTAATGCAAAACATATAAAATAAATACGATAATGAATAAAGATATTAAAAATATGGATGATATATTTTTAATAAAGGATTTATCAATAAATGATTCTGAAAATAATGATAATAATTCATTAAAAAATGATACACAATCAACAATTAAAAATTGTATATTTAATAAAACAAAATATTTTGAAAATTTAGATTTAATAATATATAATATTTTATCGAGGCGCCAAAATAATATATTAACATATGATATTTTAGATACAGAAAAAATAAATGATACAAAACTAATTGTATTAAAGGAAAAACAGAGACAGATGAAAATAGGTGATATATGGCAAGAAGTAATAGGAAATTACGACGGATTTATTAATCTAAAAAAAGGACATAATACAGGATTAGATATATTATCTCATAGTAAAAAAATTGCGATAGAATTAAAAAATAGAACTAATACAGATAATTCTTCTTCTAAAAAATGTAATTTAGACAAACTTGCAAATTTTAAACATAAAAATCCAGATTATAGGTGTATATACGCAAATATAAATGCAGATACAGAATATAAAACAATAAAAGGAATGATAAAAAAATTTAAACATAAAGGTGTTGAAATAGAACACCATATTGGTCATTCATTTTTGAAATTTATATTTGGAGATGATTTTGATATAATAATTAATTTTATTAAAAAAACTATTAATAAATATGCATAATATAAATCTATATAAAAATAATTATTAAAATTATAATTTTATTAATATTTTTATAAATAATTTTTATTTATTTTAAAATTTCTATTATTGAAATACCCATATATCTTGCTAATTCGACAGGAACGGCATTTCCAATCTGTTTATACTGTGAATTTACACTACCAATAAACTCATAATCATCATCAAATGTTTGAATTCTTGCATATTCTCTAATTGTCAATGGACGTTCTTCTAAAGGATGACATCTCTCGGTCTGTTTTTGTGAAGGAGTACATAGTAGTGTTAATGAAGGTTTTTCCATAGATAATCTATATAAAATTCCTCTTTTTCCGCCACCTGAATTATAACTATTACCTAAATATTCTTTTTGTAATTCTTTTGGTAAATTAATCCAACAACCACCTTGAGGTATCATTTTAAATAATTTTTTCTTTTCATCAGAATAATTTAATCCTTGTGAAATAGGAACATTGTATAATACATCCTTTAAAACTTTTTTATAATTGCATTCATCGGGAAAATAAAAATTTTTATTTATAGTTTTTAATATACCAACTATAAATACTCGTTCTCTTTTTTGTGGAACACCATATTTAGATGCATCCAAACATTTATAACTAATATTATATAAATTATTTTTATTAATAGTTTCTATTATTTTTTTTATAGTATTTCCATTATCATGTGTTAATAAACCTTTAACATTCTCTATCATAAAAACTTTAGGCTTTATTAAATTAATAATTTCAATAAACTTTATCATTAAATCTCCTCTTGGATCATCTAAACCTTTCCTTAAACCTGCTTGTGAAAAAGACTGACATGGTACTCCACCTGTTAATAAATCGACATTATTAATATATTTTGAATAATCTATTTTATCCATTGATCCAAATATAACATTTGAATCTATATGATTTTTTTTTAATGTTTTACAACAATCACTATTATTATCATTTAATAATAATGGTGTAAATCCGGCTTTTATTAATCCGCTACTTAATCCACCTGCTCCAGCACAAACTTCAATAAATGTATATTTATTTGATTCATCTATATTTATATTATTTTGCAATGTTGTATTATTTTGCAATGTTGTATTTTTTTTTAATAATTCATTTTCTTCTTTAATTATTTTATTATTAATTTCTTCGAATTTTTCATTTAACAATTTTATAATTGATTTTTTATTTTCTTTAGAACATTTTATATTGTATTTTTCACATATTATTTTTAACTCTTTCAAATTAAACGTTTCTAAATTAGTATTTATATTTATTTCATTCATTATAATATTTACTATAATATTTATTCTTTATTTTTAAATTAAAATTAAATCATTTTTTTTTAATTTATTAATAAAATGTTAATGTAAAAGGTTAATATTTGATAAATAAAATATAATTTAATATATATCACGAATAGCCTTTCCAACAGGGAATCTTAAAGAACCATCTTCAGTATAACCTTGAAATATAACTGTTAATTTCTTTCCAATATATTTGTCCGCTTCTAAAAATAGTTTTTTACGGGATTCGAATGTTCCTCTAGGTCGTACTGAAACACTTTTATCACTTGATATTTCACAGTCCCATATTACAGCACCTTTTTCGTCACCCGTTCCATCATGATATCCTATAATTTTAAATTCCTCTTCCATAAATTCCTTAAATTTCTGTAAATATTTACTTCTTTTATTGATTTCATATGGCCCATTTAAATCGCGTACCATTATTCCCTCATATCCTTGTTTAAAGTATTCGTCGTGATATTTTTTTACGTCTTCCACCTTTTTAATTAATGTTGTTTCAACATCCTTAATTAAACTCAATTTACTTGCATTTTTATGCAAAAAATCTTTTAAAAATAAATATCTATCTTTGTATGGGACATCCATATTATTTAAATCAATAAAATCATATATATGATATTCAATTTTATTGATTAAATCCGTGTCTTCAACAGATGATGTTTCATGTAATCGAATTAATCCTGATATAACTTCAAAATCGAGTTTATCAGTATATAACTCCCCATCTAAATATAAATTATCAGGTAATTTATTAAATAGTACGGATAATTGTTCCTTTAATAATCCAAAATTTTGAAATTGTATCCCTTTGCGCGATTCAATTACTATTTCACCATCACCTGTTTTATATGCTATGCATCTTATTCCATCATATTTTCGTTGAACATATGCTGGAAAACTTATTTTAAATGCACGACTTTTACTGTCAGGGTTGTATAATTTGAAATCAAATTTATTCGCCAACATGGGACGGACTGTTATAGATGATACTGAAGTATCACTTTTTTTTTCATTTAAATCAAGCTTTTCCAAGTATAATTCTTTTTCTTTTTTATTCTCCCATTTACGATTTGCTTCTAATATTGCTTGTTCGAGAACTGTGCGTTTTGCCTTTCCCTCTTCAATATCCTTTTCATGTACTACTTTTTTACCATCGATTAATCCATGTGATGTAGAAATAGTATATACTGAACCATTTTTATGTTTATCTATTATAGATATAGACCATGTATAAATACGGTCATTGTTTAATATAAATAATTGCGGGTAAGTTGGTATTTTAGTAGTCATTTTTTATAATAATTATTATATAAATTGTTTTTAATATAATAATTAATCAGTTTATTTTTATAATAATTGTTATAAATTATTTTTTAAGAATTATACTTGTATAAAATCTATAACTCTAATCGCGCCAATATCTATTAGCTCTATAATTTCCAAAAAATAAGATTCATTTTCACAAATTGATTTCATAGGTATATTGATGTATTTATGACTATTATCGTAATTATAGATAACAATGGAATAATTAGAATTATTCCAAAATAAATCTGAATAAAAACATATGAATTTATCAATTTTATTTATAGATGACGGATCTTTATTTCTAAAATTGTTTATTTGAGTGTCATATTTTGATTTGTCAGTATTTTCAAGAATAATTTTTAAAAGTTGTGGATTTGAATCGGATTTTTGATAATAATCAAAGTAGGGATATAAAATATTATTCATTTTTGACGTTTACGGTATTTAATTAAAAATACAATTAATAAATTGTAACATAATAATTTATTAAGTTTATTAAATAAAACGTGTAATAAAAGTAATTATTTCGATGCATCAATTTTTATATAATTTTATACTTTATATAATATTTATTTAGCTTTATTATAAGTATAATGTTTGAGTATCATTATTTTTGTCCAAATTTTTCTGTTATATCATCTGTTTATGTAATGAATTGAAAGATTGAAAGAGTGGCTAGCTTTGTAATTTGTTCTTTAAAAGTGTCTATTTCTGAAATGAATTCAGAGAGTGGCTTACAGTGTAATTTCTTTTTTAATAGTATCTATTTCTGTTGTGAAATCAGAGAGTGTCTGTGTTGTACACTGTAAAGTTCGAATATAGGTTTCATACGTTCCATTATCATGAAGCCACTCAATAAATTTCAATCCAACTTTCAGCTTTTCAAGAAATTCTTGATCATCACGAATTTCTTTTTCCCGACCATGAAGACGAAAATAACATAGAGTATCATTTTTACCAACGTGAAGGCACAAATAATTCGGGTCTTTCTCGATTTCAGAAAGAATATTTACAATCGGCTCATCTGACCCATACTCTAAAGTTTCTTTAGTGTCTTTCAAATGATATATTTGCATAATTGATGTAGGAATTAGTATTGTAATTTTCGGAAGTTCTCCCCTAGGTACATCTAAGATGTCATGGTCAGTTATTTTTGGACTACTCATTTTTATTAAATTTAACCGTTATGTGTAAACTATTTGTAAAACTCTTAAATATTCAGTTCGTTTTAAATAAAAATGTTTCTTATCTATTTAATATAATAAAAAAAAATAGTTTATTTTTACTGTCAATTTTTAATTATATAAATTATGTAAAAATCTATTTAAAAATAAATTATTAATTAAATAAATATATGAACATGTTTGATATATTTAATTTTTTAAAAAAAAAAGTAATTAAACCATTAAAAAATATATTGTATAATAATTTACAAAAAGCATTATATATAATACCATTTATCTATGCAAATTTTATAACAAAAGTAAATTATATCAAATATTCAATTAACGCATTATATTTAGTTAATTTTTACAAAAATTATGATATTTATTTACTAAATACTTTAGATGTAATATTAAATGTTAAGATTAAATGCACTGAATTAATTAGATATTTATCAAGTGATAATAATGATTTTGTTTTATTAAAAACCGAATTATATAATGACCTTTATTCATATCAAGATGTTACAAAAGAATTTTTATCAATTATTAAAGATAGAGTTGATAGAAAGGTTATTATTGATTTATACTCATTGATTCGTAAAGAGATTGTATTTAATGATAATATTAGATTGAAGATATATTTTAGATATAAAAGTATTGAATATATTCAATATTTTCCTTATAGTAATGACAATTATATACCATACCCATTATACAGCGAAGATATTATAAAAAATTATAGAAATGATTATGTCTATCCAAATTATATAAATATAAATAAAAATATTAATAACAGTATTTTTTATAGTATGTTTTCAATGGAATCAAAGGACATTGATAGTATTATAATAAATGATACTATATTTAATAAAGATACAGAATTATATAATTATTTTAAGAAGATACAAACACCTTTTTATGATTTAGGCATTCTTTATCAATGCCCTATACGATTATTATGGGCACTCGTTGAAAATAGTATAGATATTAATACTTTTAAAAATTTTGAATTGAAATATTTAAATATGTATTTTGACGAGGAGAAAATGGATTTATTAGAACATAAAATAACATTTAATAAGAATGATTACACATCATATAAATATATAATTGTTAATTTAAAAGATATTAGTACTAAAAAAATGGATGATATAGATGAAATAACGGGTGAAAGTAATAAGAGTGAAATCGGCGAGGAAGGATTTTTGGAAAAACAATTTTTAATATCGGACAGAATGAAGGTTATTATGAAAACAAAATATGATATAGTATTTGAATATCAATAATATAATATTATAAATGTTTTATTTAGAAATAAATTTTATTGAATGTATAAAATAAAATTAATTATTTTTAATTTTTTTAAAAATATTTATATTATTACTATATATTATAATGAGTGAAATAAATAATATAAATGGATTTATAAATAGTAAAACTTATAATTATGCGGCACCTATTAATTTCAATGTTGGAAATGGAGTATTAGGTTCGTATGATAATATTACTTTTAAAACTGGATGTAAAGAGTCATGGAAAGCACCTCCATGTAATCCACCACATACAGGTGATAAAGTATTTGTTCCACAGGGAACTCCTTTACCACTAAAAAATGAAATGATATTTTCGGAACTCCCTAAGGAGAGTATGTTTGTCTTTTCAAAGAGTGTTGCAAGTCCATTGTGTAATTCTGAGTTTAGTACTGATAGAGGGCTTGTTTGTACAACACCAAGTATAAGACAATTTATTGGAGAAACGAGGGGTATGAATAAGACATATGAAAATTACAATTTTTAACGAAAATTACAATTTTTAACGAAAATTCCAATTTTTAACGAAAATTACAATTTTTAACGAAAATTCCAATTTTTAACGAAAATTACAATTTTTAACGAAAATTACGATTCCAATTTTTAACGAAAATTCCAATTTTAATTATCTACACTTTTATATAATATTTATAATAATTATATAAAAAATATATTAGAATACTATATAAAGATTAAAAATGCCACAAAAAGTTAAAAAAGAATTAGGGTGTTATTTTAAAAATCCAATTGATAAAAAAGACATTATCCAAATATTTATATATGATAAATTAAAAAAAATAATGATTCAAAAAAAATAAATATTATATTAATTATATGAATAATAATAATAAAAATAATATTTTTTTAAATGATAATATTTCATTTAATCCAAACATAAAACAATGTGTATATTATTTAAAAAAAAATGGTAAAATGATTCACTACAATATGAATAATTATAATAAATATTTATGTGTTTTAAATGATTATTTAAATTTAAATATAAATTATTATCCACTATTAGAAGATAAAAATGAGTATTACATTGTTAAAAAATTATTAATATTAAAACATTTACAAAATAATGATTTGAAATACATTGTATTAATAAAAGATAGAAAAAGTGATTTTATAAATAATAGTATTATAAATAGTTACATAGATAGCGATTTAATATGTAGTTTTAAAAAATTAAATATTAATAAATTAATTAAATATTTATATTATTTTGATATAGTATTAAAAGACTATAAAAAATATAAAATAATTGTTCCATATAATAAAAAAAAACATTTTTATAGCGTGAATATTATTAATTATTTGTCATTCTTATATATTACAAATAAGTTAATATTTAAAAAGATATTAAAAAAAACAAATTGTATTAAAATATTTTATGATTTTTATATATTTTATTTAGAAACGGAACTAAAGAAAAAATATAATACATCTATATTTTATTTTCCAAATTATCATAATTTATATTTATTTTTAAAAAAAGAAGGATATGTTAAAAAATTTTATGAAAAACTTGTTCCAAAAATTATTAAGACATCTGTAATTTTAGAAAAGAAAGTTTTAAAAAATAGTAAAGGAAAGGACTACGATGATTTTAAAAATGATATTATTTCAAGAATAAAACAATTTAAAGATGTTGATTTATTTGATTTAATTGAGAATAATTTAAATAAAAAATTTGATAAAGTATTCATTAAAAATAAATTTATTGAACTTTGTAAAAAATATAATATATAATTATATAATGGATATAAACTATTTAATTGGTATGTTAATACTTGTTTCTTTTTGTTTATTAGGTTACACACATATTGAGCATTTAACGAATGAAGTTACATATGTTAAATCAAATATAGATAATAATGAATATTTAGTACGAAATTTAAAGGATAAAGAATTGGCGGCGGACATGTTAGCCAAATTACGACTAAAACTTGAATCTATATGTAAAATAATGAAAACTAAATATCCTGATGATGAATCAGTTATTAGAATGAATGAAAAATTTAATTCTGATAATATAACTGAATCTGGTAAAAATAATCAATATACATCTTATTCTGTTAATAAAGGTGAAAAAATAGTATTTTGTATTAGACAAAAAGATGAAGATGAAAGTTTTGTAGATGAAAATACAATGACCTTCGTATCAATACATGAATTGGCACATATTATGACAAAATCAGTTGGTCATACATCTGAATTTTGGGATAATTTTAAAAGACTACTTAAAATAGCAATTGAAAATGATTTATATACACACGAAGATTATAGTAAAGAACCAAAAGATTATTGTGGAATAAAAGTTAGTGATACACCATTATAGTAATTATGTCTCTTCTTCTATAATAAATTTATATTTGTTTTATAATTGTTTTATAATTGTTTTATAATTGTTTTATAATTGTTTTATAATTGTTTTATAATTGTTTTATAATTGTTTTATAATTGTTTTATAATTGTTTTATAATTGTTTTATAATT
>Ga0214921_10006160_pt1 | contig 16579 bp, 12 predicted proteins | sample LL1505_MetaG_FD_177992 | JGI IMG/M metagenome (GOLD analysis project Ga0214921, IMG submission 177992) | Freshwater microbial communities from Lake Lanier, Atlanta, Georgia, United States - LL-1505 | ecosystem: Environmental > Aquatic > Freshwater > Lake | place: USA: Georgia | collected...
GACCGAATCCAGGGCGAACACGCAACGGACGTCCGGCGAGATGGTACGGGGCAATCCCGCGGCAGGTTGGGCGCGTTGAGGGAACCCATGACAAGCTGAAGCCTGTCCTGCAGCGCGAAGGGGATCGGGCGTCGTTGGCGAGGGACCTAGGCGACGAGCAGGCCGTTGACCTTCTTGTTTGCCGGCAGCTCGCCAGCGACGCCGTCGGCCTGGAAGCCGAACGAGATCTCGGCGCCGGCGGCGAGCGTGGCATTCCAGGCTGCGTTTTTGATCACGTAGCGGGTGCCGACGTGGCTGACGATCTCGGCGTTCCAGATGTTGACGATGTTCGCCGCCATGTCGAATTCCATCGTCCAGCCGTTGATCGCCGTCGCGCCGCTGTTTTTGATCTTCAGGTCGCCGTTGAAGCCTGTGCCCCAACTGTTGGTCTGTGAGTAGGCCACAGCGATGCCGCCAGTGGGAGTCGGAGTTGGGGTCGGAGTTGGGGTCGGAGTTGGGGTCGGAGTTGGGGTCGGAGTTGGGGTGGGCGTCGGCGTCGGAGCGACTGTGTCATCGTCGAGGATCGTGCCGGTGGCGGCCGCCTTCGAGAGCGTGGCATTCGTCGGGCTGCTCAAGTTCAGTGAAAAGGTTTCGCTTGATTCGGCCGTGGTGTCGCGGCTGACGAGCACCGTCACCAGTTTCTGGGTTTCGCCGGGAGCGAACGTGAGCGTTCCGGAAGCGGCGGCATAGTCGCTGCCGGCGAGCGCAGTGCCGTTGGCCGTGGCATATTGGACCGTCACGGGCTGCGTGCTCGCGGCCGAGAGCGAGACGGTGAACGTGAGTGGCGTGGTCGTGACCGCACTGCCCGTTCCCGACACCGCCGGGAACTGGAACTGGACGGCCTTGAGCGGATCGACCTTGGCCGTGTTCACCGTCCTCCAGTCGTCGGCGAGGATGCCGCCGGTGTCGCCAGAGTTGGGATTCCAGGACCAGTAGGTCCAGCTGATCCCCTGCTGGCCGGCGGTCAGATCGTTCGTGCCGTTGCCGTCGAGATCACCCTTGAGATAGTTCACCATCTGCGAATACCAGGCCCGGTCGCTGGCCGTGGCGAGGGTGCTGCCAAACTCGCCGAGCAGAACCGGCGCGGTGCCGGTGCGGAAGAGATAGCCCCAGTTCTTGTCCCAGACATCGGGCAGGTTGTTGGGGTAGCTCGGATCGCTGAAGTATTTCTGCTGGTAGACGCTGGCCGGGTAGTCGTGGGCCGAATAGACGAGCCGCCCGGCCGTGTTCAGCCGCACCGGATACGCTCCGGCATTCGACAGATTGCCGCCCCACCAGTAGCTGCCTGAGGAGGCAGTCTCGATCCCCTCCACGATCACGAGCAGGTTGGGATTGGCGGCGAGCACGGCGTTGCCGGCCCGTTCGGCGGCCAGCCGCCAGTCGTTGACGCCGCCGTCACCCCAGGTGGCGGGGCCGTGCGGCTCGTTGTGCAGATCGATGCCGATGACGGTCGAGTTGCCCGCATAGCGGCCGGCCAACATCGAAAGGTTGCTGATCCACTTGCTCTCGGGATACGCGGATGTGTACCAGAGTCCGGAGGCATTGGCGCTGTTGCCGGCCTCCGAGCGGTGGTGGTCGAGGAAGATCTTGAGCCCGATCTGGCCGGCGTAGGCCACGATCTTGTCGATGATCTGCAGGCCGCTCTGCCCCTGGAGGTCGGCGTTCTTGGAGAAATCGATGCTGTTGGGCGTGCTCCCCGAGTCGAAGAGCTGATCGCTGTAGGGGAGGCGGATCGTGTTGAAGCCGAGCGACTTCATCTGATCCATCATCTCTTTGTAGCCGCGGGACCAGAGGCCGTGCGGGGCGAAGTTGCTCGTCTCGAGGCCGAACCAGTTCACGCCGGCGATCCGCACCGCGTTGTTGTTGGCGTCGAGAATCTGGCTGCCCGACGTGCGGAGATAGCCGCTCGCCAGAGCGGCCTGAGGATTGCCCTCGGTGATGGAGAGATCGCCGACCGTGATGCCGGGGGTCGGCATGGGCGTGGGTGTGGGCATGGGCATGGGCATCGTGCCGTGATCATGGCCACCGGGCTGGGTCTGGCCGATCGATGTCTGGGAGCCGTCGGTGGCCTGGCCCGCCGGGGCGGTCGGCGTCAGTAGCGATGCCCGGCTGACGAGCGTGAAGTGCTCGGCAGGGTGGCCAAACGGTACCTCCAGCTGGTCCTCCACGATCTGGTCGTGATGGAATTCGACGTTCCCCGGCACGAGTTGGGCCTTGGTCACCCCCACGAGGAGGATGCTCTGGTTGGTGGGCAGGACGGAGATCAACAGGCCCTCGGCCGTATCCGTCACCGAGAGCCGCTCGCGGGTTCCGAAGTAGAGGAAGCTGAGCTTCATCGTGGCGGGGTTGAAGCCCTCAATCCGCTGCCGGACCCCATATTCGTGCGACCGCACGTAGACCGTGCTGCCGTCCCGGGGGCCGATGCCCTGCTCCCAGGAAACCACGCCGCCGATGTCCTGACGCAGGTGCTCGTTTTGGACGACGCCGAAGTTGGCCATCGTGAGGTCGCGGTAGCTGATGCCGCGCAGCACCTGGAACTCGGGCGTTGATGCCCACGGATTGACGATCGCCACCTCGCCGGCCTCCGTCTTGGCGATGATCAGGTTGTGGACCGACACGTCAGCGAAGTCGAGGCGGTCGCGGGAGGGATCGAATCCCACGATGTCAGCGGCCGCCGGGTTGACGAGGAACACACGGCCGGTGGTGCCATCGATTGGGGTCGGGGTGGGAGTGGGGGTTGGCGTCGGGTTCGGGGTCGGCGTTGGCGTTGGCGTCGGGGTGGCTGCCCCGCTGCCGACGAGCGTGATGTTGCGGAGCACTGCCGCGCTGCCGCCGGGGGTGGCGGTGAAGCCGAAGGTGGTCGAGCCACCGGCTGCGAGCGCGCCGTTCCAGGCCTCGTTGCGCACGGTGTAGCGGCTGCCCGATCGACTCGCGATCACACCATTCCAAAGCGTGGTGATCTGGCCGTCGAAGTCGAACGTCACGGTCCAGCTGCCATACGCTGTGCTGGTCGTGTTGCGAACCGTCACGTCGCCGTTGAAGCCGCTGCCCCAGTCGCTCGCGACCGCAAACTGAACTGCCGAGGATGGTGTTGGGGCGGGGGTTGGCGCGGGGGCAGGCGGCGTTGGAGGCACGGGCACGGGGGTGGGCGCGGGTGCAGGATCGTTGTTGGCGATCGTGACAGTGCCGGTTGGATCGGCGATCGTTGCCCGCGTCGGCGACGAGAGGTTGATCGAGAAGGTCTCGTTCGGCTCGTAGGTGCGGTCTCCCGTGATTGCGATCAGCACCTGCGCGGTGGTCGTTCCCGAGGCAAACGAGAGACTGCCGGCCTTTGCCACGAAGTCGCTGCCGGCCGTGGCAGTGCCGTTGGCTGTCGCAAACCGCACGCTCACCGTGGTTGACGCGGGCTGCGAGAGCCGCAGGGTGATGGCCGCGTTTTTCGTGCCGGCGTCACCTTCCGTGATCGTGACGTCGTCGATCGAGATCGACGGGGGAGTGACGGCCATCATCGACCGCGGCTCGAGGGTTTCTGACGACAGGCTGTGGCCGGTCTGTTTGAGGGCGGCCGCCGTCCGCCGGGCGAGGCCGCGGCGAAGCTGCCGCGAGGAGAAGCGAAACCAGTCGAGGTTGAAGAGATCGCTGCCGGTGCCGCCATTCATGGGATGTCCCTTTCGCTTTCTGCGTTTGCCCCAGCCGCTGCAATCTATACGGCCTGGGAACGGTCGCCGGACAGCGTTGCGATGCGCGACGGGTCCACGGCTACCGCCCCGGCGATCGAGGGGGGAAAGCGTTTGGTTCGGGAAAAATAGGGGTCGCCACCCACGGCGTTCATCCGACGTTCATCGTCGGTTCATGCGGCGTTCATTGCGGGAGAAAAAATCGGTCGAAAAAATGACCCGTCGGCGACGGGACACTTGGCAGGGCGCTACCCCCGTTTGACACACTCCAGGAAAACGATCGGGGGCTGCTCCAGGAAGGGCCGCCAATAATCGCTACCGTGCTGCTCGATGCCCTCGTTGGAGACGCGCGGAGCATGCCAGCGAATCTCGCCGAGTCCGGCCGCATGGAGCGCTGCCTCAAGGGTGGACTTCTTCAAGTAGTAATTTGTCACTTCGATCGTGGTATCCGGCAGATGAAAACTCCACACGATCGGCGTTCCTTCCACCAGCAATCCGCCGAGCCGCTTGGTATACCCATAGCCACTGCCCGCCTCAAAGTTGGACGGAGGATCGTCGGGGTTGTTGTTGACCGTGACAAAGCGACCGCCGGGCTTCAGGCTCCGTGAGATCGCCTGACACATGGCGTTGAGCTCATCGACGGTGCTGGCGTAGTTGAGTAAGTACGCGGCGAAAACCAAGTCCAGCGAAGCCCGATAGTCGATCGACTGAGCATCGCCGACTCGATACTCGATCGCGAGCCGATCGGACTGCTCCTGCTCTCGTGCGAGGTCGATCATCTTCGAAGAAAGATCGATGCCGCATACATCTTCGGCTCCGAGGCGCCTGAGCAACCGCGTGTAATAGCCTTCGCCGCACGCCAAATCGATGGTGCGCAGGCCTTGAATCGGACCGAGGATCTGCAGCAGTGTGGCGCGCTCGAGGTGGGTTCTCCACGGCTGCAGCTTCGATGCTTGGTATTCCTTCGCGATCTGGTTGTAGTCCGTTGTCATCGATCTGATCCTTGTTCCAGGGAAGGGTGGGGGCGATGGAGAGAGGTCAGTTTTGGCGCTGCCCCGGCCGCTCGTCACCGGTCAAACGCGTGCAGAAGTGCCGTTGACTATCCTGTCCTTTGACCAAGCACTTTCAACGATCTTCATCTGATCGTCAGTGGAGGATAATCCCACTGGCATCCTCAGAACGTTCAAGTTCGGCAGTGAATAGATGATTCCGGCGGTAGTCATGCTGTTTAAGAGGCGGTTCGAGAACGAAGAGACACGGACCAAGCCCGCATCGTTCGGAACATCGCTCAATGGCTTTGCAAGAGGCATCAGGATGGCGAAACTCAGACGAGCTGCCGCCGCCTTCACGTGTCGGACAAGCCGCACGGTTTGAGGATCGATGTTCTCCTGACGTCGCATGAGAACGAGCCAAATATCCAAGAGGTCGGCTTCCCAACGGTCAGCGACAAAGCTGTCGTTCTTCGAATACTCTGCTTCACGGCGCTTTGCCCAGTCGAAGAAGCTCTCCTGCCATCTGCCGAGCGCCGATTTGATCTCCTCCTGGGGGGCGGATTGACTGTGAAGTTGATCCAATTTCTTCTGCGCGCCAAAAAGAACGCCCAGATTCTCTTCGATTATTGGAATCGCGTATTTTTCCGAAATGGCTTTTGCAAGCGTGGTCTTGCCCGAAGCATTCGGCCCACTGATCGCAATCCTCAAGGCATTGTTCTGCATGGTGACGTCGTCCCCGTTTCTTGATCCATCCGGGATGTGAGGTTTTTTAACCTTTGCATGACCAGAAAGGGTAGGTTTGCTGGATGGGAAAGTCGCACCTCCTCGGTACCTGGCGACCAGCCGGGTGCACGATGGTTCTCAACGTCCACGCATCGAAAGGGCTTGATGCCTTCAATGGCCAGACAGTTGACGTGGCCGTTACGATGGTTAATTCCTGCGACGAAACTTCCTGAAAGGCAGCCCATGACGGTCAAGGAATTCAAGGCCCTGCTCGCCGCCCATCCTGGCGCGAAGATGCACTGGATGCTGCCCGACAAGTCGTTCGTGCCGCAGCACTACCACATCACCGAGGTGGGGCGGGTGCAGAAGGACTTCATCGACTGCGGCGGCACCGTCCGCTCGGCTGCGTCGTGCCTGCTCCAGATCTGGGTGGCCGATGACACCGACCATCGGCTCGAAACGACGAAGCTGGCGGCGATCATGAAGGTGGCCGAGGCGGTGCTGCAGAGCGACGATCTGCCCGTCGAGGTCGAATATGAGGAGTGCAGTATCTCTCAGTATCCGGTCGGTGGGGCGGAAGTCACGCCGGCCGGGCTGCTTCTCTATCTCGGCTCCAAGCACACTGCCTGCCTCGCGCCGCAGAAGTGCGGCGTGGATGGCGGTGGTTGCTGCTGATGCCACTCGTCTCGCTCCGTGATCTGTCGCTGCGGTTTCGTGGGCCGCCGCTACTCGACGCCGTCACGTGCCACGTCGAGGCGGGGCAGCGGATCGGCCTGTTGGGTCGCAACGGGGCAGGGAAGACGTCACTTTTGCGACTGCTCGCAGGTGTGATCGAGCCCGACGGCGGCGCGGTGGTGTATGCGCCGGGGGCGCGGGTCGCCCTCCTGCAGCAGGACGTGCCCCAGGACCTCGCCGGCCCCGTGCACGACGTCGTCGCCGCCGGCCTGCCCGCTGGGCCGGATGCGGAGTCGGCCTGGCAGCGCGAGCAGGCCGTCGAGCAGATGCTCGGGCGGATGACGCTCGATGGAGCCGCTGCCTTCGAGTCGCTCTCGGCGGGCATGAAGCGCCGCGTGCTGCTCGCGCGGGCGGTCGTCGGGCAGCCCGACCTTCTCTTGCTCGACGAGCCGACGAATCACCTCGATATCGAGGCGGTGGAGTGGCTCGAGGCGTTTCTCGGCCGGTGGCGGGGCACGCTCGTATTCGTCACACACGACCGCACGTTTCTCCGGCACATGGCCGACCGGATTCTCGAGATCGACCGCGGCCGAATCTTCGACTGGTCGTGCGACTACGACACCTTTCTCGTGCGGAAGGAGGAGGCCCTCGCCGCCGAAGAGAAGCAGAACGCCCTGTTCGACAAGAAGCTCGCCCAAGAAGAGGTCTGGATCCGCACGGGCATCAAGGCCCGCCGCACGCGGAACGAGGGCCGCGTGCGCGCTCTGGAGGCGCTGCGCCGGGAGCGCAGCGAGCGGCGGGATGCGGTCGGCCGCGTGAAGCTCGAGATCCAGGAGGCCGATCGCAGCGGGGCCCTCGTGGCGGCGCTCGACGGCGTGTCGTTTCTGCGCGGCCCGCGGGCGATCATTCGCGAACTTTCCACGGCCGTGATGCGGGGTGATCGGATCGGCATCATCGGCCCCAACGGTTCGGGCAAGACCACGCTGCTCAAGCTGATGCTTGGCGAACTCGCCCCCTCGGCGGGTTCCGTGCGGCTCGGCACCAACCTGCGGATCGCGTTCTTCGATCAGCTTCGCGACTGCCTCGACGATGAGAAGACCGTGGCCGACAACGTGGCCGACGGCTACGAGACGGTGCAGATCGACGGCCAGCCGCGGCACGTGGTCGGCTACCTGCAGGACTTTTTGTTCACGCCCGACCGTACGCGCACCCAGGTGAAGTTTCTCTCGGGTGGAGAGCGGAATCGGGTGTTACTGGCCCGGCTGTTTGCCAAGCCGGCGAATCTGATCGTGCTCGACGAGCCCACGAACGACCTCGATGCCGAAACGCTCGAGATGCTGGAAGCCCGGCTCGTGGAGTTTTCCGGCACCGTGCTCGTGGTCAGCCATGACCGCTCCTTTCTCGACAACGTCGTGTCGAGCACGCTGGTGTTCGAGCCGGCGGGCGAGGGCGGAGCGTATACCGTGAAGGAGTATGTCGGCGGCTACACCGACTGGCAGCGGCAGCGAACGCAGGCGACGGCGGCCACAATGCCAGGCCCTCGATCGCAGACCGTGGCATCGGCGCAGCCGCAGTCCGGGCAGCCGGCACCCAAAAAGAAGCGATCGTTCAAGGAGCAGCGGGAGCTCGATTCGCTGCCTGCGTTGATCGACACGCTGGAGACTGACATCGCCTCGCTCCACGCGGCGATGGCGGTGCCCGACTACTTTCGGCAGGCGGGTGACGTGCTGGCCCGCGACCAGGCCCGGCTCCGCGATCTCGAAGCGCAACTCGCCCAAGCGTTTGCCCGCTGGGAAGCGCTCGAGGCGGGCTGAGCGGAGCGCGGCTTAGTGCCGCGTGCCGATGAAGAGCGAGTTCCAGCTGCCGCCAGTCGGATGCGTGCGGGCTTTCACGACCTCGACGGTAAACCCCGCCTGCTCCATGCGGGCGGCAAACCGTGGATCGCTGTCGGCCGACCAGATGGCGAGCCGGCCGCGCGGCCGCAGCGCTACCCGGGCCACGCCCAGGCCCTTCGCCGAGTAGAGCCCGTCGTTGGCGGCTGCCGTGAGGCCGCTCGCGCCGTTGTCGACGTCGAGCAGGATGGCATCGAAGTGGGCTTGGCTCGTGGCAAGCACGTCGGCCACGTCGCCGGCGACGATTTCCACGCGGGGGTCGTCGATCACGTCGGCCGCCAGGCGGTGGGCCGGGTCGCGGTTCCAGGCGATCACGGCCGGCACAAGTTCGGCCACCACGACGGTCGCGTCGGCCGCCACGTGTCGCAGCGTCTCGCGGAGCGTAAACCCAAGGCCGAGCCCGCCGATCAGCACGGCGGCCCGTGGGCGATCCCGTAGGCCGGCGCAGGCCAGCTCGGCGAGCCGCTCCTCGGAGTGGTGCTGTCGCTCAGACATCAGCTCGACGCCGCCCACGCGGATCGAAAGCGTGCCGTCGTGCTCGTGGAGCGTGAGCGGGGTTCCGTCGGGCGTGGTGGCTGTGTCGAGGAGCCGGGTGGGTTTCATGGGGAAAATTGTATCTTTGTGCCATGCACCCTGCCGCGCTGCCGATCGACGCCCTCCTCGCGCACACGCGCGAACGGGTCACGAAGCGCACCGGGCCCGGGGGGCAGCATCGCAACAAGGTGCAGACGGCGGTCGTGCTCGTGCATGAGCCCACGGGCATTTCGGCCGAGGCATCGGAGCGGCGGAGCCAGCAGGAAAACCGCCAGGTGGCCATCCGGCGGCTGCGGCTCCGGCTTGCGCTCGAGCATCGCGAGCCGGCGCTCGCCGGGCCGTCGCCCCTCTGGCAGTCGCGGGTGCGGGGCGGACGGCTCGTGGTCGCCGCCGCGCACGACGACTATCCGGCGCTCATCGCCGAAGCGCTCGACCAGTTGGCAGCCCAGCGGCTGTCGATGCCGGCGACGGCAGCGTTGCTGGGCGTGTCGGCGAGCCAGCTCGCGGGGCTCTTCCGCAAGGAGCCGCAGGCATGGACCGTGCTTAACCGGCTCCGGGGTGCGGCAGGAATGCCAGGTTTGAAGTAGTCGGTGCGCGATCAGCGGCGGATGTCGATGATGCCGACGGCGAGGCGGCGATCGGTGAAGTAGGGATCGCCCCCGCCGTTCTTGCCCTCGGCCTGGGCGTGGAACTGCTCGACCCAGTAGTAGCCGTCGAGGGCTCCGGCGCGAATCGAGTCGGCCACGAGCTTGTTGCGTTCGCCGTCTATGTTGGGGCTGATCTTGTGCGTGATGCCGCCCGTCGTGCGGCTGAGTTCCACGCGTTCGTCATACGTGGCCGCGCCCAGCCAGAGCGGTCGGCCGGCCCGGTCGCGGTCGTGCGATCGCCAAAACCGCACGTGGTGTCGCTGCTTGGGGCTGTCGCCGACGGGCTGCTCGAAGGCGGCGTCTTGCTTGCGGCCCCAGAGAAAGAGATCGCTCACGGGCGCGTGGGCGTAGGGCTTGTGGAGGACGACGTCGGCCGCGATCTCGAGTGACGTCTTGAGCGTGATTGGGTCGGCCGCATACCAGCCGGCCGCGGAGAGCGTGCGGTGCAGGTCTTCCTCGGTGCCCACGAAGGCCACGTTGACGGCATCGCCCTGGTGGCCGCGCGACGTCGTCGTGTGCCGGGGCGAGCGAGCCAGCGCTGGGTGGCCCTCCATCGTTCCGGTGGGCGCGTGATCGAGCGAATCGGCGGCGCGTGCGAATGCCGAAGAGGTGAGAATGAGGAGCGCGAAAAAGCAGGCTCGCATACGTGCATCCTCATGGTTGCGCGGAGCGTTTCGGATCCCACGCCAGGGCAGGAACGGTAGCGAGCAGCCACGGCCCGTCTCAAGGGCAAATGCCGCGGCTGAATGAGCCCCAATGTGGCTACTCGTGCTCGCCGGCGACGTGGGCTTCGCCGTCGGGGTCGATGTCGATCTGGAGCCGCATCGGGTGGCAGCACACGGGGCAGTCTTCGACGTAGTCCTGATGCGAACCGGCCGAGATGTCGATCGGCACGACGATCTCCTCGCCGCACGAGTCGCAGACATACGTGGCTTCCTGGTGGGCCGAGCGGGCGGAGGCCCGGCGTCGCTTCAGGAGCTTCTTTCGCCGTTTCTTCTTCACGGCCTAGTCGCGGCTGCGGAGTTTGGCGAGCAGCCGCAGGATCTCCATGTAGAGCCACACGAGCGTCACCATCAGCGCGAAGGCGCCGTACCACTCGAGGTATTTGGGGGCCCCGCGTTCGGCTGCCTGTTCGATGAAGTCGAAGTCGAGCACGAGGTTCAGGGCCGCGATCACGACCACGAACAGGCTGAAGGCGATGCCGACTGGGCCAGCGGCGTGGATGTAGGGAATCGGAAAGCCGAAGAAGCTCCCGATCATGGAGATCAGGTACACGAGGCAGATGCCGCCTGTAGCCGCCACGATGCCGAGCTTGAAGTTTTCGGTCGCACGGATGAGGCCCGATTGATAGGCGAGCAGGAGGCCGGCGAGCGTGCCAAACGTGCCTCCGACCGCCTGGATCACGATCCCGGGATACTGGGCCTCGAAGCTCGCCGACACGCCCCCGAGAAACAGCCCCTCGGCAAGGGCGTAGACCGGCGCGAGTGTCGGTGCCCACGTGTGCTTGAAACAGATGACGAGCGCTGTGATGAGGCCGACGATCGCCCCGCCGAATGCCCACGGCAGCGCCGCCGCTGGATTGGCCTCGACCGCGGCAAACGTCTTCGACCAGGTGAAGCAGGCGGTGCCCGAGGCGAGCAGCAGGAGAAACATCGTCTTCTGGGCCGTGCCATTGATCGTCATGACGCCCGCGGGCGCCTGCTCGGCGGCGGTGTCGCGGCGGAAGACGCCGAAGTTTTCGAACGTCTTGTCGTTGAGTGCGGGATTTCCGGTGCGCATTGGGAGCCCTTTGAGGATGGAGCAGGTGGCCGGAAGACCTCGGCAGCATAGCAGCGGACGAGGATTCTGGTCAGCGGCCCGGGGCGGCGGTGAGCGACTTCAAGTGGGCGAAGAGGTCGGAGACTTCCTGCGGGGGTAGCGATTCGAGGAGGCCCTCCGGCATGATCGAGATGCCGGTGAAATCCGCCTGGGCGATGTCGCGAGATTCGACGCGGATGTCGGCCGTGTTGGGCTGGCGGATCACGATCGCATTGGCGTCGCGCGAGACGAGCAGGCCCTGCACGATCCGCCCGTCGCGTGTGACCACGCGGAAGTTGCGATAGCCGCCCTCCATCGCAGCGTTGGGCGTGAGCACGTTGCGCAGAATCGCCTCCACGCCGGTGATCCCCAGGCCGTCGAGCGCAGGGCCGATCCGGCCGCCCTGGCCGCCCTGCTGATGGCAGGTGAGACACTTCGCCGCGAACAGGGCCTGGCCCTTGGCGGGATCACCCGCGGCGCCGGCCAGCCCACGGAATGTCGCAAACTTTTCCAGGCGCTTGCTGAGCTCCTCCGCCGTGACGAGCTTCGGCGCGTCGAGCGAGGGCTCCACCCGCGCGTCGCCTCCTGTCTCGCCCCACGACGTGCCGCCATGGAACGTCACGAGACTCGGTGGCCGGGCATCGTCCCCGACGAAGCTGCGGTCGAAGTCGGCCCGGATCTCGTCGGGCGTGCGGGCACGGTTCCAGACGCGAAACTCCGCAATCCGGCCGCGGGTGCCCAGGTCTGTGCCCTGCGGGGTGCTGTAGCCGACCCGCAGGCCAATGAAGGGGGTCGTGTCGCGGACAGCGCTCTCGCCGTCGAGTTCGCCGTCAATGTAGATCCGGAACATGCCTTCTGCGTCGCGCGTGACGGCATAGTGTGTCCACGTGTCGGGCAAGGTCTGCGACTTTGCCGTGACGATGTCGTTGTGGGCTTTTGTCCAGACCCGAAACTGCGAGTTGCAGAAGTTCATGTCGACGTGGCCGTCGCCGGCGAGCAGGCTGTCTTCATTGCCGATTGGGGCCTCGAGATTCACCCACGCTTCCACGGTGAATGGCCCGTCGAGCGACACCCCGGGACCAGTGGCCTTGTCGTCTCCCGAAAGCCGCAGCACCGACGGGGCTCCGGCGGTTAGCTCGTTCCACAGGGCGTCGAGCGCGGCGTCTGCCCCCAGCACCGCCCGCATGTCGGCCACGACCGAGAGCGGCAGGCTCGCGGGGTCGATGTCGTCGGCTGCGAGCGCCGCGACGAGTGCGGCAGCGCCCTCTTTGCGCCGAGCAAGTGCCAGTGCCGCAGCCTGTCGTTCCGTAAACGACAGGTCATCCCACGCAGCCACGAGCGCGTCGCACGAGGCGCGGTCGCGGGATTCGGCCCACGCGGCCACTGCCTCGGCACGCAGCGGCGGGTCGCCCACTGTAGCGGCGAGAATCGCCCCGCCGGCGGTGGCAGAGATCGCCCCGAGCTCGCGCAGGCAGCGGAGGGCAGCCTGCCTGGCATCGGCTGGCACAGCGGCATCGCACACGAGCGCCGTCACCTCTGGCTCGATGCTTTTTGTCTGGAACGCCCCGACGAGTTTGAGCGCGAGCGCCCGGTCGGCGGCAGAGCCGTTGACGCCAAGGAGGTCGGCCGCGGCCTTCGCGACGATCGACTGGAGAGCCACGCTATTGAAACTCGTGCGAAACGCGAGCAGGGTTTGGAGCGTCGCGGCCCGCGTGCGCGGATCGCGCGTCAACGTTTTGAGCACATCCGCCACTTCGGGAAGATCGGCCTGGGAGGCGAGCACGAGCACCTCCTCCTGCTCGAGTGGCCGGCCGAGGTTGCCCACGACCGCCACGAGCCCCCGGGCGGCGGCCTGGGGCTCAAGCGAGAGCGTGGCGAGAATGCGGCTTTCGAGCGGCAGCGCCTTGCCGGCCGGAGAATCGAGGAACGTCGCGACGAGCGGCGGGTGCTTCTCGAGTGCCCAGCGAGTCAGATATCGCTCGAAATTCCGGTCATAGACGGTCCAGGCGTCGCCCTTCGCGCGGCCGCGGCCGAGGCTCATGATGACCGCGATCGTGCCGGGCTCGGTGACCGGAATCCGGCGAAGCGCGTCGCCGAGGGCGGCCCGAACCCGGGGCGACGGGTCGTCGATGAGCGGCGCAGCAAGCCGGCGGAAGTCGGCCTCGGAGCAGGTGGTGCCCGCAATCCGGGTCGCCTCGTGCCGTAGGTCGGCGCTCGGGTCAGCGCACAGCCGTTCGAGGATGGCTGGCGCGATAAGGCCGAGCCCTTCGAGGGCCCAGAGGGCTCCTGCGCGGGCGGGCACGGGGGCCGTGGAGTCGGTGGCGATCGCCTCGAGCCGCGGTGCGAGCGGCCGCGCATCGCGATCGACGATCTCCTGCCAGGCGAGGTCGGCGACGCGGGCGTTCTTCGCACCGAGGAGCGTCGGCAGTTGATCGGTGGCGGTGGTTGCGACGCACGGCGGCTCTGCGAGCGGCTGCGACGCGTGGCGAAGCCGCCAGATGCGACCGCGGACCTTGTCTCGCTCGGGATGATTTCGCGGCACTTCGTTGTGCGAGATGATCTTGTTGTACCAATCGACCACGTAGAGGCAGCCGTCGGGGCCGAACTGCATCGCCACGGGGCGAAAGGCCTTGTCGCCGCTCACGAGCAGGTCGGGGCCCTTGCGGTAGGTGTATCGTTCGCCGGCACGCGTCGCGATGATCGACTGGATCGAGTTCGTGATCGGGTTGGCGACGTAGAACACCCGCTCGCCGGGTGTGGCATCGGATCCAGCTCCCCAGGGCCCTGGCCAGCCGTCGGCGTCGTCGGCGAGCGCGAGGCCGCTCAAGCCGCTGCCTCCCATCTGGGGCGGCCCGAGCGGGGCCGGCATCATCGGTTGATAGGGGCGGAGGCGATCCGGCGAACCGGTGGAGACGAGCACGCCCGGCTCGTAGGGGAAGATCGGAAAGCCGATGTCGTTGGCCTCTTGGAGCCAGGTCTCGCCCGTGCGGGAGATCGTGAGGCCCCAGATGTTGTTGGGCCCGGCGGTGAGCGACTCGAATGCCGCTCCATCGGGCTGGAATCGCCCGAGCTTGCAGGCGTCGAACCGGGCTTCCTTGGAGCCGTCGGCAAACGGCGCGCGGTCGGGCCGCGTGACGGTGGAGGTGTTGAACAGCCCCTGGGCCAGCAGGATCCAGTTACCGGGTACACGCGTGAACTGATGCGGGAAGAGGTGCGAATCCTGCACGCCGAAGCCCTGGAGCACGGCTTCGTGCCCGTCGGCGCGGCCGTCGCCATTCGTGTCGCGGTAGAAGCGAATCTCGGGGCCATGCTGCACGAACGCGCCGTCGCGCCAGGGCAGTACGCCGAGAGGGATCGCGAGGCCGGTGGCAAACACGCGCGGCTTGCCAGGCTCCTGCGCCCACGGCTTGTCGACCACGAGCACCTTGTCGCGGCCGCCGGTCGCAAAGAGAACACGGGCAGCCTCGGGTGCTTCGTTGCCATCGACGGGATATTCGAGCGCGGTCGTCGTCCACAGCCGGCCGTGGGCATCGAACGCCAGGGCGACGAATTTCCCGTAGGCATTCGCGGGATCGGTGCTCTCGGCCAGGACCAGTTCGGCGCTGAACCCGTCGGCCAGTGAAAAGTGTTTCGACTCCTCCTCCGCCGAAAGCGGCTCGGTCGGCGAGGCCTCCGTCGGCGGGCGGGCGCCCGCAGGCGGGCCCGGCAGCCGACGGAGCGTGATGTCTTTGACCTCGATCTGCGCCTTGCCGCCGCCATGCACCTGGAGGCCGATCTGGCCGTCGAGCGGGATCGCCGGATCGGCCTCGACATAGTCGAGCGCGGCCACGCCGTTGATCCACGAGCGGATCGCCGGGCCTTCGGCCACGATTCGGTAGTCGTTCCAGTCGTCTTCCTTGATCGCAGTGGCGAGGGCCTGCGCGTCTTTCGGCTCACCGATCACCTTGTTGCGTCGCGATTCGTCGTAGAGCTTGCCCCACCAACCGGGGCCGGCGTCGACCTGGTAGCCCCGCATCTCGTGCGAATCGGGCATGCGCACGCTGCGAATCTGGATGCCGGAGTTTACGAAGCCTCCGGCCCCGCGGATGCGGATCTTGAACGTGAGCTCGAAGTTTGCAAATGACTCCTTCGTGGCCAGGAAGGTGTTGTGCGGCACGTTGTCGGTGAGCGACCCGCCGACGATCATGCCATCGGCCGCCTTCCACCACTGCTCCTCGCCCGCGCGGACGTCCCAGCCGGCGAGCGACGTGCCATCGAACAGCGGCCGAGGCTCGTCAGCCCGGGCGACGAGCGCGGCGGTGGAGGCTATGAGAATGAAGGCCAGACGCATGGGGACACCTCGTGGTGGGAAGTCACGCGGACGGTATGTTGAAGTCGAACACGATCACGCGGGCGAGGCACGGCACGACGATCGCCTTGACCCGTTCGTGCTCGGGGTGAGGAAGATATTCGTCGCGGGCCCTGGGGCTTGCGAACGTCATGATGAAGCCGTGCGTGAAGCCATCGTTTAGGCCCTCACCGCTATCGTAGGGGCCGTAGTGGAAGTCGAGCAGGCCGGGGATCTTGCCCACCATGCCCGCCATCTCGCGGAAGCAGGTGTCGATCTGCGGGGGCGAGACCTCCGGCTTGAATTGAAAGACGCCGTAATGCTTGACCTGGGGCATGCGAGACTCCTCGGGGAACGCGGGTCAGATGGTGGGGGAAACACTCCGCATGTGTGCGAGCAGGGCCTCGACGCAGGCGCGGGCGAACGCGGGCTCGTTGATCGTGCAATCAACCGACGCGCAGGCGATGCCGGGGCGGAGGCCGGTCTCAATCGCGTTGAAGAGCGCCGCGTCGGCGTGCTGATCATGGAAGGGGCCGCCCTCCGCGCTGATCACGCTGACGCCCCGCCGCGGGATGAGCACGCTCACGGGCCCGCGCGAGGCGTTCACCTTCGCTGCCACCATTCGCCCGAGCGCCGCGCACTCCTCGGGCGACGTCCGCATGAGCGTGACCTGCGGGTTGTGGATGTAGAAGGTGCGGCCGGCATATTTCTCAGGTAACGTCTGCCGCTCGCCGAAATTCACCATGTCGAGGCAGCCAGGGGCCACGACGGCCGGCACGCCATGCTTCGCCGCGGCATCGAGCCGCTCAGGGCCGGCCGAGAGCACGCCGCCCACGAGCTCGTCGGCGAGTTCCGTGGTCGTGATGTCGAGCACGCCGGCCACCATGCCGCTGGCAATGAGCGCTTCCATGGCCCGGCCGCCGGTGCCAGTGGCGTGGAAGACGAGCACTTCGTATCCCGCCTGCTCCAGAAGCGGCACGGCCGCCTCGATGCACTGCGTGGTGTTGCCGAACATGCTGGCTACGACGAGCGGTTTGTCGTCGCTGGTCGCAACGTCAGCTTCCACCATGCCGCAGATCGCGCCCGCCGCTCGGGCCAGGATCGTGCGCGAGATCCGATTCAGCCCCTGCACGTCTACGACCGCCGGCATCATCGTGATGTCGGTCGTGCCGACGTAGGGCGCCGTATTGCCGCTGGCGAGTGTCGACACCATCAACTTTGGAAAGCCGATCGGCAACGCCCGCATCGCGGCCGAGCCGATCGCCGTGCCGCCGCC
>Ga0214921_10006161_pt1 | contig 16579 bp, 14 predicted proteins | sample LL1505_MetaG_FD_177992 | JGI IMG/M metagenome (GOLD analysis project Ga0214921, IMG submission 177992) | Freshwater microbial communities from Lake Lanier, Atlanta, Georgia, United States - LL-1505 | ecosystem: Environmental > Aquatic > Freshwater > Lake | place: USA: Georgia | collected...
ACAATCTCAAGCGCATTGAGGAAGTTAAACGCCGCCGCCCGTGAGCCCAGATCAAAGGCCAAGAGACTGCCGCCGCCGCTCATCTGCTTGATGGCGACCTCATATTGCGGGTGATCCTTGCGGAACGGATAGAAGGAGCGCTGGGTCTTGGCGTGATCCGCGATCAGATCGGCCAGCACGGCGGCGGTCTCGGTCTGACGACGCACGCGCAGGTCCAAGGTCTCCAAGCCCTTGAGTAGGACCCAAGCATTGAAGGGCGATAGGGACGGGCCGGTATGACGCAGCATATCGCGCAGGGCCTCGTCCATCAGTTCTTGTGAACCCAGAACCGCGCCGCCCAGCACCCGGCCTTGGCCGTCAATATGCTTGGTCGCCGAATAGACCACCAGATCGGCGCCCAGTTCGAGCGGCTTTTGGAAGATCGGGGTGGCGAAGACATTGTCGACAATGACCTTGGCCCCGACCGCATGGGCCAGCTTGGCCACCCCGGCAATGTCGGTGACCTCGAGCAGAGGATTGGCCGGGGTCTCAATCAGGACGGCCTTGGTATTGGGCCGCATGGCCTGTTCCCAAGCCTTAAGGTCGGTCGCATCCACAAAGGTGGTCTCGACGCCAAAGCGCGGTAGCCATTCGGCCACCAGCCAGCGGCATGAGCCAAAAAGAGCGCGGCCTGCGACCAGATGGTCACCGGCGCGGACCAGACCCATCAGCGCCGCATGGACCGCCGCCATCCCGGTTGCCATGGCGCGGCAGGCGGGCGCGCCTTCGAGCAGGGCCAGCCTTTGCTCGAACATCTCAACGGTCGGATTGGCAAAGCGCGAATAGACATAGCCGGGTTCTTCGCCCGCAAAGCGCGCCACGGCGCTCTCGGCGGAATCATAGACATAACCTTGGGTCAGATAGAGCGCTTCAGAGGTCTCATTGAACGCCGAGCGCATGGTGCCGCCGCGAACCAAACGGGTTGCCGCTTCCCAAGTCTTCGGATCTTCAGACATCGCCATTTCCTTCTTTAAGCGCGCGCATCAAAGGCATCGAAGGGGGTCAGGTCAAGGGGGCGTCTCGGCGCTGGCCATGATCTTGGTCTTGGTGGCACCTGAAGACTTGCCATTCGGTGAGGAGTCGCGGACTGTCGCCCCAATGAGCGAGCAACTTTCATCGGGCATCTTGCCCAGCCAATCGATTGACGCGCTGATCGCCGAGGGTGCGATCACGTCGCTGAGCGCCTTTGACGCCGATCAGGTGCAACCCGCCAGTCTGGACCTTCGTCTTGGCCTGCGCTGCTGGCGGATCCGGGCCTCGTTCCTGCCTGGCCTTCACCGCACGGTACGTCAGCGGATGGTCGATGTGGCCATGCACGAGATCGACCTGTCAAAGGGTGCGGTTCTGGAGCGCGGCTGCGTCTATATTGCTGAGGTTCAAGAGCGGCTGAAGCTCGCACCGGGTATCGCCGCGCGGGGTAACCCGAAAAGCTCGACCGGGCGGATTGATGTCTTTGTTCGCCTCTTGACCGATCACAGCCGCGCCTTTGACGATGTGGCCAGCGGCTATGATGGCCCGCTCTATATCGAGATTGCGCCCCAGACCTTTTCGATCTTGGTGCGCACCGGCACGCGGCTCAACCAGCTTCGGCTCAAGCAGGGTCAGCCCGCCCATCTGGAGACCCGCAGTGTCGGGGTCGATCTGACCGGTGATTTGGCGGGCTATCGGGCGCGCCGCCATTCCGGCGTGATCGATCTGGACAAGGTCGGCGGCCACGATCCGCGCGATTTCTGGGAGCCATTGGAACCGCGCCGGGGTGAGCTGATGCTCGATCCCGGCGAGTTCTATATTCTGGCCTCGAAAGAAGCCGTAGAGATCCCCGTCCTGCAAGCCGCTGAAATGACCCCGATTGATCCCTCGGTGGGAGAGTTCCGCGTTCACTATGCGGGCTTTTTCGACCCGGGCTTTGGCACCGAAGAGGCGGGCGGCGTCGGTTCGCGCGGCGTCCTAGAGGTCCGCAGCCACGAGACCCCCTTCCTGCTCGAAGACGGGCAGACGGTTGCCCGCCTCGTCTATGAACCGCTCTTGGCTCGCCCCAATCGCCTCTATGGCACGGGCGGCTCGCACTATCAGCGCCAAGGCCTGAAACTGTCCAAGCACTTTAAGGACTGGTGAGGGGTCAGGGTTTTAGGGCAGGCCCAGATCATCATAGAGCCAAGTGCCGTGATCGGTCTGGTCATAGGGATGTTTGAAAAGACCGGCGCTATCGCGGGCGATCTGCATCAGGGCGCTCGCCATCGAGGCGGGCTGCGTGATCGCCTCTGTCAGGCCCTTGCCGGTGGGTTCGGCCACATGTTTTTGGTCGTCGGAATCCATTCGATTACTGCCGAATTGATGGTGAGGACGCTTACCATGGGTAGATGATTTTCCAAGCCAAGACCAGCCCGGACTTTGACAATGAAGGGCACCCGGTTTACCCCGTGCGCTACGCCCTAGCCCCTTTGGTCCTCGGGTCGATTTGAAATGAACATTGACCGTGACTGACCCTGCGCCCTCCACCTCGCCTGATCTGGCCGCCCCGTCGCGGTGGATGGCATGGCGCGTGGAGACGGTGGCCTTGGTGACCTTGGCCATTCCGCTGGTCTTTACCCAGTTGGCAGGGATGGCGGTGATGACCACCGACGTGATCATGCTGGGCCGCTTGAACCAAACGGCGCTGGCATCGGGCGCGATTGGCAGCACGATCTACTATTTTGCTTGGCTGATCGGGGCTGGCCCTTCACAGGCGGTCGCGCCGATGATCGCGCAAAGTCTGGGGGCTGATCCGGATAATCGCGAGGCGGTGCGAACCATTGTGCGTATGGGTCTATGGGCTGTGGCGCTCTTGGCCTTGCCGATGGCGGCCCTACTGGTGTCCGCCGAATGGATCCTACTCCATTTGGGGCAGGAGCCCTTGCTGGCCAAGGGTGCCGGTCAGTTTGTCAGCATCTTGGCCCTTGGCATGCCCTTTACCCTCGGCTTTTTGGTGTTGCGGAATTTTGCCACCTCGACCGGCAAGCCCCGGGCGGCCCTTTGGGTCATGTTGGCGACGATCCTTTGGAACGCGCTGGCCGATTATACCCTGATCTTTGGCCATTTCGGCTTTCCGCGTCTTGAGATGGTCGGCGCAGGGATCGCTACGGCCAGTTCGGGGATGTTCAGCTATATGGCCATGGTCGTGATCATCCTGCTCGATCCTGATCTGCGTGCCTATCAGCCTTTTAAGGGCCTCTTGGCACCGGCCCATAGGCTCTTGGCCGAGGTCTTCCGTCTGGGCCTCCCCATCGGCATGACCATGATCTTTGAGGCCATGTTGTTCAATGTCATGACCCTCGTCATGGGTACCTTCGGTGCCGATCAGTTGGCCGCCCACCAGGTAGCGCTCAACTTTGCGTCTGTGACCTTCATGGTCCCGCTCGGCATTGGGATGGCGGCGACTGTACGGGTGGGTATAGCCACTGGCCGCGGAGATGTGGCCGCCGCGCGCCTCTCGGGATTTGTCGCAATGGTCGTGGGTGTGGGCTTCATCAGCCTATGCGGCATCGCAATGGCCTTTGCCGGTCGTCAGATCGCCAGCCTCTATTTCGGACCGCCGACGGCGCAAGAGACTCAGGTCATCACCTATGCCACCCAATTTTTGATGATTGCTGCAGCCTTTCAGGTCTTTGACGCCCTGCAGGTGGTCGGGGGCCTATCCCTTCGGGGTCTGAAAGATGCCCGCGTGCCGATGATCATAGCCGGAGCCAGCTATTGGATAGCAGGCGCGCCAATTTGCCTAATCCTCGCCATCCCCTTTGGCCTAAAGGGCGTTGGGATCTGGATTGGTCTTGCGGCGGGCCTCGCCGTGGCGGCTGTGGCCATGGGCCTGCGGTTTGAGTGGCTGACCCGGACCTCAAATCGTCCGCTCCCGATCACGGTCTAGCCTCTCAGCGCGCCGAAGGGTAAAGAGCGCCTATGCGTATTGCTTTCATGGGCACCCCTGATTTCGCCGTCCAAACCCTGGCCGAGTTGGTCGCCGCAGGGCATGAGGTCGTGGCCGTCTATTCTCAGCCCCCTGCGCCGCGTGGCCGAGGCCAAGAGTTGAAGCCCTCACCCGTTCATGCCTTTGCTGAAAGTCTAGGCCTAACCGTGCGCACGCCCCAGTCGATGAAGGCCCCAGAAGAGATTGCGGCCTTTCAAGCGCTGGATTTGGATGCGGCGGTGATCGTCGCCTATGGCCAGATCTTGCTCAAAGAGGTGCTCGATGCGCCGCGTCTGGGCTGTTTTAACCTCCATGCCTCGCTCCTGCCGCGCTGGCGCGGAGCCGCCCCCATCCAACGGGCGATCATGGCGGGCGACGCGGTCACCGGCGTTCAGGTCATGCATATGAGCGAAGGTCTGGATGAGGGGCCGGTGCTGCTGTCTGAGACCGTTCGGATCGAACCGCTGGATACGTCCGGCAGCCTGCATGAGCGTTTGGCCGCTGTCGGCGCCCATCTGGCTCCGCGAGCCCTTGCGGCGGTGGAACGGGGCGCGGCGGTCGAGAGGACCCAGCCCCTCGAGGGCATCACCTACGCCAAAAAGATCAAGCCAGCAGAGGCACGCATCGACTGGTCCCTATCCGCCGAGCAGGTCGATTGCCACATTCGCGGCCTGTCGCCCTTTCCGGGGGCTTGGTTTGAAGCGCCTAGTGAAAAGGGTCCGGTACGGGTCAAGGCCCTGCTGTCACAGGTCGAGCCCACCACAGGCGCGCCCGGCGAGGTATTGGATGATCAACTGCTGATCGGCTGCGGCACCGGCGCGGTCCGGCTCTTGCGGGCGCAGCGCGAAGGCAAGGCGGCGCAAGAGGCCGAGGTCTTTGTGCGCGGCTTTGCGCTTGCCACTGGAACACGGCTCGTCTGATGCCGCGCTATCGCCTACTGGTCGAATATGATGGACGCCCCTATCGCGGCTTTCAGGCGCAGGAGACCTTGCCGTCGGTTCAAGGGGCCATCGAGAAGGCCGTGCTAGGCTTTAGCGGTCAGAAGATTCGCATCATTGCCGCTGGCCGGACCGACACGGGCGTCCATGCCACGGGGCAGGTGATCCATATGGATCTGGAGCGGGATTGGCGCCCTGCCGTGGTGCGCGATGCCCTCAATGCCTATCTGATGCCCCAACCGATCTCGATCCTCGAGGCTGAAAAGGTCGCTGATGATTTCCACGCCCGTTTTTCAGCCACGGGGCGGCGATATCTCTATCGCATCCTCAACCGGCGAAGCCCCCCGGCCGTCGATCAGGGCCGGGTCTGGCATGTGAGACGTCCGATTGACGTTGAGGCGATGAACGAGGCCGCGCAGGTGCTGGTCGGTCATCATGACTTCACCACCTTTCGTGACATTCAATGTCAGTCCAAATCACCCCTCAAGACGCTGGATGTGGCGCGGGTCTGGTGTGAAGGCGAGGAAGTCCATCTGATCTTCGAAGCCCGCTCGTTCCTGCATCGTCAAGTCCGCTCTATGGCCGGAAGCCTGTGTCAGGTCGGCATTGGCCGGTGGACGGCTGAGGACATCAAGGCCCTGCTCGAAGCCCGCGACCGCCAAGCCTGCGGTCCTGTCGCCCCCGCGGATGGGCTCTATCTGACGGGTGTGGGATATTGAAGGTTGGCGGAGGCAACAAGGCCCCCTTCGGCCCTTCGGGCCCCTTCCCCCAGAGGGGGAAGATCTTGACGCTTTAAATCTTTCCCCTTTGGGGGAAGTACCGGCGAAGCCGGGGTAGGGGGTCCTGGTTAAGAAAAATAAGAAAGGCCCTCACCCAACCCTCTCCCACAGGGAGAGGGCTAAGTTAGAAAAGCCCTTTCCCCCCTTGAGGGGGAGAGGGTTGGGAGTGGGGGGTATTCATCCACTTTCCCCTCCGCCACGTTCCCGCAGAACAGAATTCCAGCGGGTCCCTTCCCATCCGAGTGAAAGGGTCTGGCTCCCCGCCTTCGCGGGGAAAACGGACAGACGGACGCGGATGCCCCCTGACCCTAATCCCGGACCGATTTGGTCTTGATGTTCAGCTGACCCGCAAGGCCTGCCGAGCGATGGTGGCTGATGGCCTGCATCTCTGGCGATATCGACATGGCGCGGAAGGCGGCGAGGGATGGATATTCGGCCAGGCCGACCATGTCCCAAAGGTCCTCGACCTCGCCCAGCATCAGACCGGTCACGTCACCGCTAAAACGGATCTTGCCACCCAAGCCCTCGACCAACTTCGTGACCGCCGCGCCATAGATGTCATAGGCTTCCTTGCCGGTCATGTCGGGGTTGGAGCCGTCTTCGTAGGTGGCCTTAGGCTTGAACCTGAGCAGGTTGACCATCACGAAGGGGCCATCCTCCTCGGCGGTGAAAAAGGCCTTGGCCTGCGCGGGCTCGGGATAGACGGCGTTGACGACGTTCATGATGGTGTCCTCCAGACATTTGTTTTGACATGGATAGCGCCATTAACCGCGTTCATCGTCAAGCCTTGGATTGACCTAGAAGGCTAGAGGGCCATAATTTGGCACGCAAAAGGCCATAAGCGCCCGGCAACAATAGGAACCCTCAGGGTCATGATCAAAGCCACTCTCATGCGGACCATCACCACCGTGATGACCAGTCCCAAGCTGCGTCAGACTGCCCGCAAGACCCGCGCTATGGTTCGGCAACTGAAGGGGGCTCGCCCGGTTGTGCACTATTTCCATGAGGCCGCCGATCCCTATAGCCATTTGACCGCACAGGCCCTTGAGCAGTTCGCCGCGCGTTATGATGTCGACCTCTGCGTCCATCTGGTCCCCGCCCCGATTGAGGCTGCAGCGCCAGAGCGGGAGAAGCTGGCCGGATGGGGCCTTCGCGACGCCGCCCTGCTGGCCTCGGTCAATGGGTTCGCCCATCCGGCTACAGCCAGCCTGCCCTCGGAAGAGATGACTGATCTGGCCAATCGCGCCCTAACCGCAGCCCTTGAGGGCGGCACATTTCTGTCCGAGGCGGTCAAGATCGGTGCGGCCCTGTGGTCCGGTGACAATGCCGCTCTGTCCAGTCTACCGCTCGCCACCCCTGAAACCGCCAAGACCCAGCAGGATCAGGGCCAAGCCCTTCGCCTATCGCTCGGCCACTATCTGGGAGCCACCTTCCAGTTCGAAGGCGAATGGTACTGGGGCATTGACCGCCTGCACTTCTTAGAAAGCCGTCTGAACCAGCAGGGTTTGGACCGCACCGGCGGCGCACCGCTCTATCCCGCCCACGAGATCGTTCTGGGTGCCGTGCCCAAGGGTAAGACAGCAAAGCCGCAGCCCGTGCTTCACGCCTTCATCTCGTTTCGCAGTCCCTACAGCTATATCTGCCTGCCGCGCGCCAAGGCCTTGGCCGATCACTATGGGGCGGAACTGCGGCTGAGGTTCGTCATGCCGATGGTTATGCGCGGCCTGCCGGTGCCGCGTGCGAAGCAGTACTACATCACGATGGACACCAAGCGTGAGGCCGAGCGGGTGGGCCTGCGTTACGGGACCATGGTTGATCCGGTGGGCCTAGGGGTCGAGCGAGGACTGGCCGTGCTGCACCACGCCATCCCAGAAGGTCACGGCTATGAATTTGCCCTGTCGTTCACGCAAGGGGCCTTTGCCGACGGGATCGATGCCACGACCGAGGCTGGGCTAGCGCAGATGGCCAAGCGCGCGGGGGTCAGCGACGCCACCGTCAAGGCCGCTCTGGCCGATGAAAGCTGGCGCACCACGGCCGAAGCCAACCGCGAAGAGATGTTCTCAGGCGGTCTGTGGGGCGTGCCGTCGTTCCGCGTCAATGACGGCGAGGCACGCTGGGGTCAGGACCGACTCTGGGCCATTGAACAGGACCTGATCGCGGCCCTCTGACCCAGAAAAAAGGGCCCCTGCTTGCGCAGAGGCCATCAGTCTTAGTTCAAGCGTCTAGATCTTACATACGCTCGATGATGATGGCTGGGGCCATGCCGCCAGCGGCGCACATGGTGACCAGACCGCGCTTGAGGTCGCGGCGCTCCAACTCGTCCAAGATCGTGCCGATCAGCATGGAGCCGGTGGCACCGATGGGGTGACCCAGGGCCATAGCGCCGCCGTTCACATTGACCTTATCGCGATCAAGCTTGAGGTCGCGGATGAACTTTTCAGCCACGACGGCGAAGGCTTCGTTGATTTCCCACAGATCGATATCGTCCACGGTCAGACCGGCCTTGGCCAGAGCCTTGCGGGCCGCAGGAACCGGGGCGTTCAGCATCAGGGTTGGGCTGTCGCCCATATTGACCGAGGTGATGACGCGGGCGCGTGGCTTCATGCCATGCTTGGCGGCATAGGTCGGCGAGGCCAGCAGCAGAGCGCCAGCACCGTCCACAACGCCGGACGAGTTGCCCGCATGGTGGATGTGCTTGATGTCGAGGCCGTTATGGACCTGCAAGATCAGCTTGCGATAGGTCGTGCCCTTATCGTCGAGCGGGAAGTCGGCCATGGCCTCGAACGAAGGCTTCAGAGCCGCCAGACCTTCGCGGGTGGTCTGGGGACGAGGGAACTCTTCGCGGTCGAGCGCCAAGGTGCCATCTTCATGATAGACGGGCACCAGGCTCTTATCGAAGCGGCCTTCGGCGATGGCGACGGCGGCGCGGCGCTGGCTTTCGAGGGCCAGATCGTCAACGGCTTCGCGGCTGATGCCTTCCAAGGTGGCGATAGCATCGGCGCAGACGCCTTGGTTGGACTGGGGGTGGCTGGCGCGCAGGCGCAGGTTACCACCGTCCATCATGGGCGGGCCGTCATCGCTGGTACGGCGACCAGCCATCGACATCATTTCGCAGCCACCGGCCACGACCAGATCTTCCATGCCGGCCATGATGGTGGCGGCGGCCAGATTGACCACGGTGATGCCCGAACCGCAGAAGCGGTCGAGGGTCACGCCGCTGGAGCGGACATCATAGCCTGCGTCTAGAGCCGACATGCGGCCCATATCGCCGCCCTGAGGGCCGCGCTGCGAGCTACAGCCCCAGATCACATCGCCGACATCGGCGGTGTTGAGATTGTTACGCTCCTTCAGCGCCTTCAGGACCGTGGCCCCGAGCTGCTGAGGGTGAATGTCGGCGAGTGCGCCCTTGCCGACCTTGCCAATACCGCGTGGGGTGCGGCAGGCGTCGATGATCCAAGCTTCAGTCATGGTTCTCTCCCAGTTTTAAGTCTTAAGATTGAAAAGGACGGTCTAGCCCTTTTTGGCGGTGAAGGCGGCGATCCGGGCTTGCATGTCCGGCCCAACGCCCTCGTTTTGATAAACCTCGTAGGCCAGACCCGCCGATAGGGACAGGCCGTCCGTCCCGGTGAGCAGGCGCTTATTGGCCCGGTGGCTGAAGGACGAATTGGCCAGCACCTGATCGACAAAGGCCTCAACAGCTTCAAAGAAACCTTCGTCGGGAAGGCACTGATTGGCAAGGCCAATGGCGGCGGCTTCTTGGCCGCTTAAGGTCGCACAGGTCAGCATCATCTCCATGGCCTTGGCTTGGCCGACGCGGCGCGGCAGCCGCTGGCTCATGCCCCAGACGGGGGTCAGGGCCCATTTGGCATGGGTATCTGCAAACTTGGCATTGGCCGAGGCGAGGATCACATCACCGGCCAAGGCCAGTTCCAGTGCGCCCGTATAGCAATGGCTGTGCACGGCTGTGATCACCGGCTGGGGAAGATTGGCCAGACGCTCGATGACATGGGATTGGAAATTGGCGCGGGGCAAGCGCTCGCCCTTGGCAATGTCGCCCAGATCATGGCCAGCCGAGAAACAGCGGCCCGCGCCGCGCAGGACCACACAGCCGATCTCGTCGGTTTGTTGTTCTAGCGCCGCCAAATGGGCGTTCAGATCTTGGAACACCTCGACATTGAGGCTGTTCAGCTTTTCGGGCCGGTTGATCGTCAAGGTGGCCATACCACCGCGGTCCTGTCGTAATACGGTCTCGCCCATGGTCTTTTTGCCTCCCTGATACTGTACAGGGTTATCTCCCTGATCAGCGATTATCTACTGTTCCCAATCCCAGCCACTTGTCCAGCCGTGCCGTCACGTCAAGCGATGGCTTTCGTTGCAGAACTTCACCCATTTCAGTCACGATCGCCTGAACCCGGTCAAAATAACCCAAGACAGGCCCCGGTCCGGTCGATAATCAATCCCTACCCTATTGGAGCTTACCATGACCGACCAGACCGCTTCGCCGCCTAAAGACGCCCTGTCCCAGACCCTCGGCCTGCAACGGATCATCCTGATGGATGCTGAGACCGGACGGGCCAAGCTGGAATATTTGGCCGGACTGCATATGTGCCATTCGGGCGGCGTGGTTCAAGGCGGTTTCATTACCGGCTGGCTGGATGCGGCCATGGCTCACGGCATCATGGCGGTCACAGGCTTTGACTATACGCCCATGTCATTGGAGCTGAAGGTCAGCTTCTTTGCCCCGACCAGCCCCGGCCTGGTGATCGCGGAGGCTTGGGTCGAGCGGCGCGGCAAGTCGACCAGTTTCATGGAAGCCCACCTGCTCAATACCAACGGCGAGGTGATGGCCAAGGCCAGCTCGACTCTGCGCCTCGTGCCCCGCGCCAAGGTCGAGGCGCGCGCGCGGGAAAGCGGCTCCTGAGTGAACCCCGCGCCCACCTCTCGGCGTTATGATCTGGATGCTCTGCGTGTCGGAGCCTTCTTTCTGCTGATCTTCTATCATGTGGGCATGGTCTATGCCCCCTGGTGGTGGCACGTCAAAAGCACCCACATCCTGCCGGACCTGACCCTTGCCATGGGTCTGATGAACCCTTGGCGGCTGACTTTGCTGTTCGTCATTTCCGGCATTGCCACAAGGTTCATGGGCGAGAAGATTGCGGACCGCCGGGCTTCCGGCCGCGTTCTCATGCGCGAGCGAAGCCTGCGTCTCTTGGTGCCGTTCCTCTTTGCCGCGCTCGTGATTGTGCCCCCGCAGTCGTGGGTTCAACTGACCGAGATGCGGCGTTTTAGCGGCGGTTATCTGGAGTTTTGGGGCCGATATCTCAGCGGTGACCAGAGCTTTGGCATCTTCCTGCCGACCTATAACCATATGTGGTTCGTCGGCTATCTGTGGCTCTACACCATGGTGGCGGCGATGGCCTGGACGCTGATGCCATGGCTCGACCGGACTCTGAACCGGCTGATGGCAGGGCCAGGACTGTTTCTGTTTCCAATCGGCGGGTTCATAGCCTTGAGGGCCTTTGTCTATCCTCGCCATCCGGAGACCATCATCCTTTGGGATGATCTCTATGCCCATCTGCATTTTGGCTTTGCCTTTGTGCTCGGGCTCGGCTTAGCGAAGATGGACCGGGCTTGGGAGCGGTTTGTCACTTGGCGCCATTACGCTGCCGCAGGGGCCTTGATCATTGCGCTCTTTAGCCCGCGCCTCGGCTTTCATCTGGCCAATGGCACGCCGGTCGGGCTTGAGACCCACATCTTGCGCTCGACCTATGCTTGGCTGGTGATCGCAGCCCTATTTGGCTATGCCCACCGGCACATCCATCGCGGTAGCCCGACCTTGACCCTGCTGACGCGGGCCGTCTTTCCGTTCTACATCATCCATCAGACCGCGATTGTGATCACCGCTTTTGCCATCAAGCGGCTCGGATTTCCGGTCGTGGTCGAGGCCGTCGTGATCATCGCCAGCACCGGTCTTGCCTGTTGGGTTAGCTATTGGCTGGCCAACCGCACGCCTATTTTGCGGACGCTGATGGGGCTGAAATAGGGGAAAACGGAAGGCAAACAAGGCCCCCTACGGCGCTGCGCGCCACTTCCCCCAGAGGGGGAAGATCTAAGAATCACTCAATCTTCCCCCTTTGGGGGAAGTACCGGCGAAGCGGGGGTAGGGGGTCTAGAGCCACCCTAAAAAGCTGCGAAATATCCTAAAATGACCTGCTCATAGATCCGCGTCAGGTCTTCGATCTCTTGCACCGATGTGCGTTCGTCAACCGCATGCATGGTGGCTCCCACTAGACCCAACTCCACCACGGGGCAGAGCTTGCGCAGGAAGCGGGCGTCGGAGATGCCGCCGGTGGTCGACAGGATCGGTGCCTCACCGGTCACGGACTTGACCGCCGCTGCCAGGACGTCGACGAAGGGACCCGGCTCGGTAATGAAGGCATTGCCGGTGAGGACCGGCTCTAGGCTCACCGTCCCATCAAAGCCCATGGCGGCCTTGGCGCAGGCCGCCTCCAGCCACGCGATCAGGCTGTCGCCGTCATGCAGCGGGTTGAAGCGGATGTTGAGCCGGGCGGTGGCCTTTGCTGGAATGACGTTGGTGACGGGATTGTCCACGTCGATGGTGGTGACTTCTAGGTTTGAGGCCGGGAACCGGGGATGACCCTGATCGAGCACATGGGCTTGGATTTCAGCCAGCAGGCGGATCAGGATCGGGATCGGATTGGCGGCTTGATGAGGATAGGCGACGTGGCCTTGAACCCCCTCGACCGTGATCCAAGCATTAAGACTGCCGCGCCGTCCGATCTTAAGCTGATCGCCAAGCCGTGCGGCGCTGGTTGGTTCGCCCAGCACAAAATGATCGATGGTCTCGCCCTCAGCGGCCAAGGCCTCAACGACGGGGCCGGTGCCGTGGATGGCCTTGCCCTCTTCGTCGCCGGTGATCAGGAAGGACAGCGAACCAGGAACCTCGCCCTTGGCCAGCACGCGGCTGACGGCGGCGGTCCAGGCAGCAATCGAGCCCTTCATGTCGACGGCTCCGCGCCCATAGAGCACGCCGTCAATGATCTGGGCCTCAAATGGGCCGGTGGTCCAGGCGGCGGCATCGCCCACCGGCACCACATCGGTGTGACCGGCAAAGGCCAGATTGGGCCCGCTCGTCCCGCGCCGCGCATAGAGGTTCTCAATGCCCTCAAAGGGCATGCGGCGGCAGGCAAAGCCAAGGTCCAACAGGGCCGACTGCAAAACATCCATTGCCCCCGCATCAGCGGGGGTGACGGAGGGGCGCCGGATCAGGGCCTGCGCAAAGGCGACGGGATCAAGGGTCATGATCTTGAGTTAGCGCGCTAAGGCCGATGAGGGAAGGGGTAGGGGCTCGACAAAGCCTCTGCGGCCCTAGCCAATAAGCTGGGTCGGCAGCCAGACCCGCATCCGCTCGACGGCCTCGCGCAGCCTGTCCAGATGGATGGCATAGGACAGGCGCAGATAGCGTTCGGGGGCTGCGGCCCCAAAATCGAGACCCGGGGTCATGGCAACGCCGATTTCTTGCAGCATATGATGGGCAAAATGGGTGCTGTCGGTGCTAAAGGCGCTGCAATCCAGATAGACATAGAAGGCCCCGTCCGGTTCGACCGGTACGCCAAAGCCCAAATCTTTGAGGGCCGGGACGATATAGTCACGGCGGGCTTTGAACTCATCCTTGCGCTGGTGATAGATGGCCATCGACTCCGGCGTGAAGCAGGCTAGGGCCGCGTGCTGCGCCAAGGCTGAGGGGCAGATGAACAGGTGCTGCGCCAACTTCTCAAAGGTGGAGACGAAGGCAGGCGGCACGATTAGCCAGCCCAGTCGCCAACCGGTCATATTGAAGAACTTCGAAAAGCTGTTCGAGACGATGATGTCATCGCCATATTCCAGCGCGGTGCGAGCATGGCCGTCATAGGTCAGGCCCAGATAGATCTCATCGACGATGGTAAAGCCGCCCTTGGCGCGCACGGTCTCAATGATCTTGCCCAGCTCTTCAAAGGGGATGGAGGTGCCCGTGGGGTTGGCGGGTGAGGCGATTAAGGTGCCGCGCACCCCTTCGCTCCAATGGGCATCGATCAGATCAGCGGTCAGTTGAAAGCGGTTTTCAGGGCTCACCGGGATCAGGGTCGGGACCCCGTCGAAGGCGTTGATATATTGGCTATTACAGGGATAGGTCGGATCGCTGAGCAGCACCTTGTCGCCCGGATTGACGAGGGCGCAGGCCGCCAGCGTCAAGGCTGCAGACGCGCCCGCCGTGACCACTACCCGGTCAGGGGCGATATCGACGCCATATTCGGTCTTGTAATAGTTGGCGATGGCCTCGCGCAGAGGTGTGATGCCAAAGGCTTGGGTATAGGCGGTCTTGCCGGCCTTAGCGGCCTGGGTAAGGGCCTCGACGACAGCGGGCGGCGCGGTGAAGTCCGGCTCGCCAATGCTCATATTGATCACCGAGCGACCTTGCGCTTCCAGAGCCAAGGCCTGCTTAACCAACTCCATCGCGTAGAACGGAAAGAACCGGTCGGTCCGGTTGGCGAGGGGCGGTAGGGCAGAGGTCATGAATCGCACTCAGAGGGGTTGGATCGTCCCCTCTAGCACGCGCCCTTGAGGTTTTCTTGCCTCGTGATCCTTCTGGGGAGGATTGCTGGAACTGTGTGCCAATTTCCCTCGTTTAGCTCACATAGTCGACCGTTGATCGGTAGGTCTTCGCCCGTCACCGAAAATTCACTGAAATTTGGTCTGGCCAATAGGACGAACTGTGTCTATGACATCGCTGTCAATTGATAAAAAAGCGACCTCAGGGACGAGCAACCCAAATGCAATCCTCAGATCAGCCATCGATCAGCGCGTCTCGCGCTCTGGTCCTACTGGGGGCGACCGGGGACCTTGCCAAGCGGATGCTTTGGCCGTCCTTGCTGCATCTGGATGCTGATGGCCTGCTGCCCGAGGGGCTGGCCCTGTTTGGCGTCGCGCGGCTTCAGGGCACAGATGAGAGCTTCAAGGCTGGACTGCGTGCGGACCTATCGGGCCGCGATGGGATCGACGCAGACGTGCTGGACCGGTTCCTGTCGCGCATTCGCTATGTCACCGGCGATGTGACTGTGCCCGAAGGCGCGGGGCATCTGGCCGAGGTGATTGGCCCTATCGCGCAACTGACCTTCTTCTTTGCCCTATCCCCCAGCCTCTATGCGGCAGCCTGCGCCAACCTGAAGGCGGCGGGGCTCATTCAGGACAATAGCCGCCTGGTGCTGGAAAAGCCGATTGGCCGGGACCTTGAAAGCTCCAAGGCCATCAACCGGGCCGTGGCGGCGGTGGCGAGCGAAGAGCAGATCTTCCGCATCGATCACTATCTGGGCAAGGAGACGGTGCAGAACCTGATTGCTCTGCGCTTTGCCAACACCTTCTTTGAGCCGCTGTGGACCGGGCGGACCATCGATCACGTCCAGATCACCATTGCCGAGACCGAAGGCATTGGCGAGCGCTGGCCCTATTATGACGAATATGGCGCGGCGCGGGACATGGTGCAGAACCATATGCTGCAGCTTCTGTGTCTGGTGGCAATGGAGCCACCGTCTGATCTCGATCCAGACTCGGTGCGGACCGAAAAGGTTAAGGTGCTTCGTTCGCTGCGGCCCTTTACCCATGCCTCGGCCCAACAGCACAGTGTGCGCGGCCAATATCAGGCCGGATCCATCCAAGGGTTCCCAACTAAGGCCTATCAGGATGAGGTGGGCCGCGAGACCGATACCGAGACCTTTGTCGCCCTGCGCTGCGAGATCGATAATTGGCGCTGGGCGGGCGTGCCGTTTTTTCTGCGTACTGGCAAGCGCATGGCTGAGCGCCGCACCAAGATCGTCATCCAGTTCAAGCCTGTCCCGCACTCGATCTTCCAACAGGCGGGTTCCGAGGACCTGTCGCCCAACCGTCTGGTGATCGATTTGCAGCCCGATGAAGACATCAAGCTGACCTTGATGAACAAGCGTCCGGGCCTCGATCAGGGCGGCATGAGATTGCAAAATATGCCGCTATCCTTGAGCCTATCGGCCAGCTATGGCGGCGAGGGCGGACGGCGGCGGATCGCCTATGAGCGTCTGTTGCTCGATGTGTTCCTGGGTGATCGCACGCTTTTTGTTCGCCGGGACGAGGTCGAACAGGCCTGGGCCTTCATTGACGGCTTGGAAAAGGCTTGGGGCGAGGCCCGTATGAGCCCCAAACCCTATCTTCCCGGCTCGTGGGGGCCCTCCGGTGCCTTTGGCTTGACCGAGCGGTCTGGCCGCGAGTGGGTGGATTGATCTAATGACCTCTAGCCCCATTCCCCTGAACCCCATCTTGGCGGCGGTTACGGCTCGGATCACCGAGGCCAGCCGCGATAGCCGCGCGGCCTATGAGGCCCAGATGCAAGAGGCTGGGGCCTCTGGCACCGCGCGCGGACGACTGAGCTGTGGCAATCAGGCCCACGGATTTGCCGCCGCCGACGAGGGCTGGGAAAAGCTGACCCTCAAGCTGGCTGAGCGGCCCAATATCGGTATCGTCACCGCCTATAATGATATGCTGTCCGCCCACCAGCCCTATGAGACCTATCCTGATCAGATCAAGGCGGCAGCGCGTGAGGTTGTGGCAACGGCTCAGGTGGCGGGCGGGGTGCCAGCCATGTGCGACGGGGTGACCCAAGGCCGGGGCGGCATGGAGCTGTCCTTGATCAGCCGCGACGTGGTGGCCATGTCGGCCGCCATTGGCCTGTCGCATGACGTGTTTGATGCGGCGCTCTATCTGGGTATCTGTGACAAGATCGTGCCCGGCCTCTTTATCGCGGCGGCGCGGTTTGGCCATCTGGGCAGTCTGTTCGTGCCCTCTGGCCCGATGGCGTC
>Ga0214921_10006162_pt1 | contig 16577 bp, 24 predicted proteins | sample LL1505_MetaG_FD_177992 | JGI IMG/M metagenome (GOLD analysis project Ga0214921, IMG submission 177992) | Freshwater microbial communities from Lake Lanier, Atlanta, Georgia, United States - LL-1505 | ecosystem: Environmental > Aquatic > Freshwater > Lake | place: USA: Georgia | collected...
ACACCTACTATAACTATTGAACCTTTAAAATCTTCTGGTAGATTACTTAATGATACTGATTGATTTTTTTGACTCCAATCTATCCATATTCTACCTAATGAATCTGTATCAATAATACCTATATCGCCAGGCAATCTCATCTTCTCTACACCATTTGCGTTTAACTTAACTTGAAACGTAGAATTGTTTGTCGCAACTCTTAATGTTTCCATAACTAGATTTGGATATAATTTACCATCTACAGAAACTATTAATGGTAATCTTCTGTTAACACCGTCTATTTCTGGGAATGTATTAGTTGTGCCTACCCCTACTGCTAAATTTTCTAATAAAGGTATATTGGCAATCATACCAGGATATCTTACAATAGTATTAAGATGTTCTGGCCCTAATACTGCCGAACCTGGTACTCTAGGTTCATTCTTTGTTTGTTGTGCTGGCACATTACTTAATACAACAGGATAGTTTTTCATTACTTCTGCCAACACAGCATCTTTACCATTACGATCTGGTTCAGGCATTAATACGTTGAATACTACTAGACCTGCTTTATGATTGTATAAGTCTTTAATGATATTACCATATACGTCTCTTGGAAATGGCCATTGACCATACTGTTCTAAACTCTTTTCGTCTATGTTAACAGTGTATATGTTATTTTGTGTGGCAGTTTTATTTGTAATTAGAGTATCAAAGTATCTTAATCGTACACTCTCTACAAATTTAGGATCATATACTCTTATTGTAAGTACCAATACTAAAGTAATAATTGCTGTCCAAGGATTAAACCATTTCATATAACTATTTATTGGCCTTGTCTAACGGTTGTTGTACCACAACCACCTAGTGTAACACAGTTGGTTGTTATATTATAAGTCTGCCCACCTGTTTGTGTTAAATCTACACCAGCAGAACCGCCTATATTATTAATTACTATAGTTGCTTTATTTTGAGTATTACCTGATTGATTTACTGTAGCACTATTTCCATTGCCGTTTAAAGTTAAATCAATATAATGTTGAGCTCCTGTACCTGATTGTGTTGTGCTTACTGTATTATTATTTCCTGTAATAGAATTAAATAATAATTTACTATCACCTGATTGTGTACTTGTAATTGAGTTATAATTTCCACTAACACTTTGTTCCATATAATTGCCTACTGTACCTACTGTTCTTGTTTGTTGTGTTGTTATTGTATTATAGCTTCCTTGTACATCTATCTTTTGATAGTTGTTGCCTAATTGATTTGATGATATAGTTCCATCTGTACCATAACCTTGATTAAGATTGAGAGTATTATTTCCTGTACCTGATACATTTAAATCTATTAAATTTTTACCTGTACCACTGTTTTGTCTGATAGTGGTGTTGTTACTATTGCCTGATATAGTTGCCGTTTGATTTGTTGTACCTGTAATTTTATTATAATTTCCCGTCTGTGTAATTGTGGTGATGTTGTTATTTCCTATTTGGTCTATATAGATTTCATTGCCATTAGCTAGGGCTGTGGTTCTTCCTAGATTGGCAGTGATGTTTGTTTGTTGTGTGTTTGTGATATTGCTGACGTAACTGCCACCTCCATTGATAGCAGTTGATTCTGTGGCGCCGGAATTAATTCTTAGGCCTGTTGATTCTGTTGGGCTGAAAGTCAATACATATGAAGATCCATTGCTAATGGCCGTGGTCCCACCGTATTGATTGCCTGATGATGGAGTGTCAACAAAGTAGATGTCATAATAAGATTTATCATAATAAAAATGAACCTCCCATATGTGAGTGATGGCAGTATTGCCATAGTCAACCCCTTCCACTCTGATAACAAATTTAGCATCAGAAGTTCCAGCATTGAGTTGAGCATAATATAATTTGTATAATCTGCGGTCTCCTGGATATACGTTTATCTTTGGGCCTGCTGGACTGGAAGCAGAAAATCCCGAGTATTGACCACTGCCTGCGGAGAAAGTTATATAACCATTGGAACTTACATAGATAGTACCATAATTACTTCCTAAAAAATTTACAGTCCAAGGCAGATTAACAGTAAAAAATGTATCATCAACATCACCATTATAAACAAGATTTAATCCTGTTGTGCCATTGGGAGAATAATCAATTGCTTTTACTTTTGAATTAAAAAATGCCAACATTAATATTAAACTTATTAATATATTTCTCATTTTTGTATTACCGTTATTGAGGTGTTGCCACCACTATTAACTCTATTCTGAATACTCACTGGCCCTTGACCTTGTATAATTGTACTGTTCTGACTTCTTGGTGTTTTAATACATTGATTATTACTACCATCATTTTTACATAATGTTACATCAGTAGCACCAACACTTGCTTTTACTCCTGTATTCGGGTCATAATCTGGTAATAGACTATCTTTATCTTTTACTAAAGCACTTTTTAATACAGTTTCTCTTTGTGTTTTTATTTGTTGTTCTAATATACTAAAGATGTTTGCTAAGAAATTTTGTGATAACAAATCTTCCATTAAAGGATTATCTCCAAACTCATTGCGACCTGCTAACTCATCTTTCAATAAATCTTTAACACTTAAAACATCCGTCTGTAACATATTAGCATAATTCTTTTCCACTTTTTCTTCTTGTTGTTGTTTGGCAATTTCTTTAGGTGGAGAAACAATCAATAGGTTATTAATAGTATCTAAATTAAGATTTAATATTGTTGGTTTTAATGGTGGAGTATTTCTATTTTCAACTCTAGTGCCTTGAAAAGGTTTGTTTAATGTAACGGTACCTGCGTTATTAATTACGTCAATAATACCTGTCTTACAATCTTTATCTATATCTGCCCAACCTTTAGGACAACTAGGTAATAATATGATAGTACTTGAACCTACTTCATCTACAGTGGCTGTAAAGTCTGTACCTCGTACAGCAATAGTAGCTGATGGTGTATTAATATTAACTGAGTTAGGATCTTTATGTGCAATGGCACCTGAAGCGTATCTTACTGTACCCTCAGCAAACTTCATTGATAATTTACCTGAACCTTTTTTAGGATCATAAACGAAATCATCTATTACCAATTTAGAATTTTCATTTACTTCTACCTTAGTAGCATCTTCAAATGTTATGCCTACTTTACCTTTAGTAGTATTAACAGCATCTAACATTTCTATACCAGTACCTTTAGTTCCTGATATAGTATTCTTATTTCTAACAATAGAACCTGGTATTGCTGTTTGTTCTGTAATAGTTCCTATTGATGCTGAATAACCAGAAGTGGTATATAACAATATTAATAATATAATCTTTTTCATTATTTTGTATTTGTTCTAATAGTAAAATTGTTATTACTACCTGTTGTTTTAATATCAACAAAACTATCAGCAGAAATGCCTGATTGTGTTACGTTATAATTGTTTAGATTACCACTCACTGTAAGATTTGTCCAATGTCCTATTGCTCCACCACCTGACTGTGTTATATTGGCAGTGTTTTGATTACCATTTATATCTAATATTATTAAACCTATTTTACCACTTTGTGTAATAGAAATATTATTAAGATACCCTACTACATTAGCAAATGCTAAATTATCTTCTCCACTTGTGATACTGTTAAATGTATTGACATCACCTTTGGTAAGTAACAATACAGAATTTCTAAGACCGGTTATTGATATATTGTTTTTGTTAAAATCTCCATCTTCAATAACATATAAAGATATACCTGATGTTTCAGTTTTTCCGTCAGCATTTATATTTACATTACCTAAGTTACCATAACCTGTACTATAATATATAAAAGTATTACTTTTAGCATCATCAATAATAGTTGAAGATTTATCATTTTCATCAAATTTAGTAACTATGGAAAATTTTAAATAATTGCCAGAACCTATTTGTCTTATATCAACGTTGGTTCCATCACCATACATTTTAGATGGATTGGCATACCATATTGGACCATCAACACCGCCTAATCTATTTGCTGAACCATCTTGTTCTACATAGATAGTTGAATATTCTCCTAACTGATCTATGTAAGCTTCGTTATCAGCTGCCCAACAGGACAACGAGGAAAAAATAAATCCTATTGCTAACCAATAACGAAACTTCATTAAACATTCCTAACGAGTTTGTTGTATGTTAAGTAAGTTGTTGCTACCTGTAACACCAACGTTTGCTGTATTATTATTTCCTGATGTACTATATTGTCCTATGTTAACAGTATTACTTCCACCTGTTAATGTTAAACTAGATGTACTATGTCCTAGTCCTGATTGAGCAACACTTACTCCATTAGAACTTCCAGTAATTCCTATTGTTGCTGTATTACCTGTAGCATCTCCACCTACTTGTCCAATTCTTACATCATTACTTCCACCAATTATAGTTACTGAAGAAGTTGCTTTATCACTAGTTGTTCCTAAACCAAATGTTGTAGAGTTTAATCCTAATAATGTTCCTGTTCCATTAGTAGTAGAGTTTGCTGGCACATCTACATCATTAGTTAAAGTAGAACCTTTACCTTGAAGTATAGTTACAGTGTTACTGTTACCACCTGTAATTGATACAGTCTGACTGTTTAAAGTACCATTAGCAGTTTGACCTACTGTGTTACTATTACTATTTGTACCAGACACTCCAATGTTAGTAGTTATAGAATTAGCGCCACTGTTACCTCTAAGATTAACATTAGTTGAGTTGCTATTACCGTATATACTTTGATTGATTGTATTACCTGCACCTGAACTAACTGTATCTATAACTGAAGTGTTACTATTACCAACTGCTGTATAGTTTGTTGTACCTGTTCCAGTTGTACCATCTTGCATTTTTAATTTCAATACGTTACTATCACCTGTTTGTGTAATAGATAAAGTTTGATCTGATCCTGTTATGGATGCTTTATTATTAGATGCTGCTACACCAGAAGTACCACCTACTGTGTTTCCTACACCTGTTTGTGTTACTGTTATATCTGATGAAGATCCTACTTGGTCTATATAAATTAAGTCATCAGCTGCAAAAGCTGTAGTTGATATAAAAATCGCTACCAAGCAAGGAATTATTTTATTGTTTTTCATTTTTTTCCTCGTTGTTGTTTATAATTGTTTTATATGACCAAATACCTTTACGCTCACCTTCTTTTATTAATTCAACTACTGCTGCTTCTACTGTTGCTTTTACTGCTAAAGTAGTAGGTTCGTTGATTGTCAATCCTGTTTCAGCTTCAAAAAATGCTGTACCACCTTTAAAGGCTTTTAATATAGCAATACTATCTCCTGTACTGTATATTGTTTTACTTACTGTTATAGTGGTTAAAACTTTACCACTAGAAACTGATATTGCTCTTAAACTAACTGTTACAATATCTTTTGAATATTGTGATTGTGGACCTATACCTAACCACTTATATGCTATACCACCTGATTCCATACCACTATCGTAACCTATAATACCACCTTCAACTACTATACCTGCAAACTGTAATGGTTGTAGATTCTTAGAATTTGCTCCTTCATACATATCTCTCATTTGTTTAATGATAGTTCTCTCTTTAATTAAGTTATCTATATTAACTCTTTCTACAACATCAAACCATAATCCTTGACCAACATCTTGTAATGCTTTAATAAGGAATGGTTCTGCACCTTGTGTTACTGCTGTGGAGAAACTTGCTACATTAGGAGTGTTTCTTCTTTGTCCGGTTTTATCTTGAAAACTATATACCGCCACAGTAATTTTTTTTTGTGCTGGTGCTGGTATACTATCAAATTCTTTTTGCAATTTCATTTCAGTAACTTCAGGTTTAGTTTCCAACCCTGCCTTTTGTGATATTGCACAATTTGATAATAACAATAATGTTATAGTTAAAAATATTTTTATCATATTAATTAAAAGTAAACTGTCCTAGTGGCACTTCAATTGTTGTTTGATTACCAAGCGTATCAGTTACCATTAATGTAATACTTGTCGTTCCATTCTTTTGCCAGAATATAGTATTGCCTTGAAAGTTCATTGAACCTGATGTAGAGGCTCCGTCAGCAAACATTGCTGTTGCTAAGTTCTGACTGATCTGAGCATAAATCCTAGACTCTAAATTAACCATGAATTGATTAATAGGTGTATTCTTAGCCTCTGCTTTAACAGCCGCTGCTTTCGCTTCAATAGCTTGTTGAATTTCTTTTGCTCGAGTTTGTTCTAAGTTGTACTTAGTTAACTCATGCGTACTATATCCATTGCCATTGAAAGCGGGACTTTTGAAATTATAATCAGGTAAAGGGCCTGCGGTGCCAGTAGTTATCAAAAAACCATAACTAAAAGTGGCTACTAGCACTATTTTTAATAGTGCTTTCATACGCTATATTTATATAAACTGATTGATTTACTTGTCTTTTTTATTTTTTTCTTGCTCTTCTTGGTACTCTAATATCAAATTTAACTTAGTATTAAGTCTTATAAGATCATTATCTAACATTCTTATTCTATCTACCAATGCTATTAATGTCTTACTAGTCTCACTCATTACTGGTTTGATTTCTGTAGTAACCCATTTCCACACAAAGTATATAAAATACCCCATACCAAAGGCCGCTATGATTGGAAACCCATACTGATTTATAAGTGTTGCTAAATCTTTACCCATAATTAATCTTTTCTTGCGTCCTCTTTACCGTTAGCTCTTCCAATTCTTTCTACATCAGGTCTAATTCTTAATGTAGAACTAACTAAAGTATCTATTCTTATTACATCAGCGTTCATAGTTTTAACTCTATTATCTAGTGCTTCAATTATACCACTAAGTTTCTTTACATCACCTGTAACTGAAGCTAAGATAAATTTTAAAGTTAAGAATACAAAGAAACCACCAGCACAGGCAGCTGCTATTGGAAACCCCACATCCATTGCTAATTTTAAAAAATCCATAATTATTTTTTCTTTGTAATACTATTTATAACGTTTTTTTCTAACTCATTATTTGAATAGGCATAACGAGCACCTGCTAATAATGCTAATATAAACATAACTGAAAGTATTATTTTAAATCTTTTAGTCATTATTATTGATCCTTACATATGATATAATAACTTAACACAATTATAAAAACTCCGAGAAGTATTTCCATATAAAGTTTCCTTTAATGTTGATTGATATTATTGATTATTTTTTAGAGAATGCTCTGTTACCAAACCAGAAAGCAACGATAGCTGAAAATAATCCAGCTGTTTCTTCGTCCCACAGTTTAGGTATTGAATCTACGAAATTGGCGCCTGATCTCATGTAAACGATCAGAGCTGATATTTTAATGATGACAAATAATATAAAAAATATATAAGTAACAACAGGTCGAACAGAAGATCTCATGCCATCAATAAATGCCCCACCTTTTAATGCGGCATCTTGTGCATATAAACCTGCCATTTGAGCAGCTTCAGCTTTTGAATTTTCTACTTCGACCTGTGCTTGTACTTGTTTAATGTTAAGTTCAATACCTCTAGCCTGCATATCTGCTCGAAGTTTTAATTCTTCTAAGTCAGCGGCTCTCTTTGATTTTTCTTTGAAGAAATCAAATATAGAAGGTATAATGGAAGTACCAAAACCTAATAGTGTACCTAATAAACTTAACATATAATAACCTAACTAGTAAACTTTCCTTTAATAGTATTTATAAGATCCTTCACTTTGTTTACAGCGGTGTCCACTATAGCTGGTCTTGGAACGTACCAACCAATAACTACACCTATTGCGATTAACCCTAATATCTTAATCATTTATTTGACTCCTTTTTAAGTTTATCTATAAAAGTTTTATAGACGTTATGAGCAGCAACTAGATTATTTTTAGTTTCTTCGTTTACTGCTCTTTCAGATGCTACTTTAGCTCTCTCAGCCATACTAGTAGCGGCCTGAACTTTGTGAACGATTGATTGTTTAGAGATTTCTATTTTATCTATACTATCTTTAGCAACCTTTTCGTTTACAAACTGTAAATTCTGTATTGTTTGTTCTGTTGTATCTTTAATATCTTGTGTGTCATCTACTGTAGGACTCATATCGATCTTAGATAAAGTTGAACCTGTCATAGCTTTACCTTTTTCGTCTTTTTTAATATGAGTTTTTTTATTTAATTTATGTTGAATATTTTTGGAAGGCATAACGGCCATAGTACCTCTACTATCTCCTGTGCCTTGATTTCTTGGTGCTGTATCTCCTAGATCAGCAACAGGTTTCATAGCATCTAAACTACCAATAGAAAACCCACCTATACCAGCAAAGTTAGCATCATCATATTCCTTTAAATAATCTTTAGCAAATTCTTTAAATGTTTTATATGTTTTTTTTGTCATTATTTTATGTTATATTTTTCTCTAAAAGATTTTTTAGGTTGTTCTTTAATAATTTTAATTTCTGTTTGTTTCGGTTGGTTCATATTATCTATAACTAAATCTGTTTTATCTAAAGCATCCAGTACTTGTTTTAGAACAATATTGTTATTGTCGTTATTCTCTTGTACTTTTCTTTTCAACATTCCTATAATAGGATTTTTTTTCTTTTTTCTAGGCATAACTCCAGGCTCACCAGCAGGGCCTACTCCTACACCTGCAATATTACCACCGCCTACACTATTTGTAGGAGCATCTTCTTGTACTAATATTCCTTTGTTATCTACTTTATAACCAAACGGTATAGGTTTACATTTTTGATCAGTATTACAATAATACTCGCCACTTTTACAAGTTTGGTTAACTTCTTTAAAATTTTTATATGTTTTCATATTCTGATATTAATTCCTCATCTTTTTCATATATGTCTATTCCAAAACAAGTCATAAAAGGTTCTTCATTACTTTCTTTTATAACGCTCACTTCATTTAATAACTTATCATATACATCAATTTGTTTAAGATAAGATACTACTGTACTTTCTATTAAGGATTTATGCTTTTGAAGTTCTTTATTTTCTTTAAGAATAAAGGCTAAGGCCACTGCGAAAGAAGATAAAGAAGATCCCATACCTACTTTTTGTAATATTCTTTTTAAATTAAATATAAATCGGTGTAATATTGTATAAGAATCTTTTTCAGCTTCAGTATTTAATTTGTTAGATTTTTTTAAAACGTTGCCGTTCTTATCTATAATACCAAACTTAAATGCCTCTTGTTGCTCCCAAGGCGTAGATATAAGTTTTACTATTCTATAAGTAATCAACAAATCTACTATTCTATTTGCCATTATAGTCCTTTTAATATTTCATACACTTTTATATCAGCATCCACTTGATGTAATTCATGTGGATACAAATAGTTTAAATAATCTAAAACAGGTTTTAAAGCTGGCCAAAATCGTACATCTAATTTATGTAATAATAATGTAATTGCCGCTTCAACACCAAAGACATTCTGTAATACTATTATATGATTGACAACTAATCTTACGTTAAACTCCCCTGTAAAAGTATATTTACGAAACAGTCTTTTAAGATATTTAAATCTTTTTAGATCCTCGTAAAACTCTTTTTCTTTTTCCAGAGTTGGATTATCATAATGATGCTGTGCAAACAATAACCAATTTTCTTTGGTAATCTGTTTAAACATTGCTAAACTAAATTAGCTTAGCGTAAACCTTTGAACTATTATTATTTAATTTTTCAAAGTTAAACTCAAGCTTCAATCCACCTTCTTTTCTGTGGCTGATACCATCATCATTAATTACTTCATCTGGTTTAGAATCGGTATCTTTACCATATCTACCACCAAATTGTTTAAGATCAACTGTTACAGTACCTTTATCACCTTCTAAAACTACGTTATCAAAAGATAATCCAAGTCTGCTTAGTTTTTCTCTTAATTCAGAAATAGCGTGGTCTGGATTAATATACTCACGATCTGCTATCGAACCTACAAAAGCATTAACTTGTTTTAATACGTTTGCGTTTTCAATATTATGAGCACCAAGTCTGCTATCTTCTACAGAATTGTTATTGTCCGTTGTTCCAACACCTTGAGCATCACCTTCATAGTGTGCTTCTTTTATATGTTGTTTAAAACTTTTCATTTTTTCTTCCTTTTTTGTTTCGTTTAATGTACAATCTTCTTCGAGTTGTTTTAAATCCTCGTTTTTTATATAAGATTTAAATCTTTTCATTTTAATTAACTAGCTGAGTAACCGTGTCCACCAATAATATTCCATTTAGAACTTTTGAATAATAGTGTAACTGTTTCTCCTGGTGCGTTTAATACGATTGATGTATAACCTCTAAGATTTGTAGGTGTTATAGTAATCGCATTTGTACCAGTCGTTGCCGTATCTATAATTGTTTTAATTTGTCCGTCTGAACCATCAGCAAGTGTAATTGCTCTTACTCCTGATGTTGCGTCAACAACTGTAATTGCTGTAGTAACGTTAGCCGCACCACTAGCACTTAATGTTTGTGCTGTTTGTTTTAATCCAATCCAAGATGGAATGTTATTAAACACATTTGCTGTTGAAACTTTTTTGTTGATTGGTGTTCCAGTTGGATCTTGTACTACGTGGAACAAATCTGTACTTGCTAATGCTGTACCTAAATCGGTAAGCGCCGTGATTTTCTTATCTGCCATTTTATTCTCCTATAAACCCTTTCGGGAATGCTACTCTAAGTATTTACTTAGATCACTTTGTTTATATATTTATACATTATGGTGAGCGATTAAACTCACCATAAATCTTATGTATTATGCGTCTGGAAACTGAGTATCGTCTGAGTTATCACCTGAAATAGATGAATTTGCTACTAATACTTCAGTTTGCACTCTTCCTGATCTTCCGCCAGAACCTTGAATACGTCTAACCCAACCTGAATGAGCTACTTTACTTCCGTTAACTCTAATTTCTGTTGTATCAACTCCAAATACTTTTGTTGAATTGCCAGATACTCCTGATGAAATATTAGATTCAGAATTAGTTACGTATTTTGGTTTTTCAGATAATATGTAAGATGCGCCGGCACCAATTGCTGTTGGTGTTTGACCCACTATACCATTTCTTACTGTACAATGTGTATTATCTGCGATGGAAACGATTTGAAAATCTGAACCATCATTTGTTCTAATATAATCTCCAACCTTTGCTTCTGTAGTAAAAAGCGTACTAGAACCAGTAACAGCACCAGATGTATTGATAGCTATTGTTCCAGTAGAAGATTTGGAATCTTTATTTCCCCATAAACTCATTTGTCTCTCCTTATTAATAAGTAATTTGTTATAACGGTACTATTTATAAAAACTTACTATTTGAAACCTAGTTTTTTTAACTGTGATATGGTATTGGCCGTACTTGTATGTAATATTCCATAACCACCACGTGCTTTAAATTGATTTATGTTTTTGATATAATCATCTATTAATAGAGTAGGTTCTCCATTCAGTTTAGCGTAGTTTTGTTTTTCTTTTCTTTTGACTAGATTAATTCTGTTTGTTGGTAACCCTAAATGTGTTTGTGCCCATGATCTTTTTCCTGGAATACAATTTGGATCACTTGCGTGTTCTACGTAAGCAGATAGTATGTGTGGTTCGTAATTGTTTATATATGACCATAACTGTTGACCACCTGGTTGCCATGGTAAAGTATGCCAAAAGTTTTTTTTATCTATGATTGGTTTCCATTTATCATTACTATCATCATTTTCCATCCACTTATCAATAGACATACCTGTAGTTTTAATTGCTGCTGATTTAAAATCGCACAGCACACCGTCCATATCACAGTATATTCTTGGTAACTTTTCCATTGATACTTAGATCAGCTTTAATAGAGTATTGATAGCTGATTCTAGTTTTACTTTGATTTCTAATTCTTCTGCTTGTAGATTAAGTTGATCTGTATTCTTTAGATCGTTGATTAATTCTTTATATTCATCAGCACTTAATTCACCAGATTTTAAATCTTCTGTTAACTTAATTGCTATCTGAGCTCTTTTAGCAGCCCAATCACTTGAAGTTAATAATTCTTTTAATTGTTCCATTAGTTTCTACCTTGTAATGCTTTTGATATTATGTATGATTGTTCTACTAATATTGTTTTTTTATTTTCACAATAACTATTGCTTATAGATTTGGTTTCAACTCTTTTAATCATATCTTTTAAAGTTTGATTGTAAACATTTGTCATATTAAAAATATCATCAGTTTTTTTACTTTCACTGTATATTATTAACCATTCAACTCTTTCATCTAAAGAACTTAAATGTTTCTTTAATACTGTTACTTCGTTTTTACAATTAATTCTTTTTGATTTTTGTTGTATATCTGTTATAGCGGCTGATTGATTAACGTCCCAAGCACTAGGTAGTAATGCTGATATACCTGCTAATGCTATACAACCAGATAAAGAAAATGCCAAAAATAAAGATAATATAATTTTTTTCATTTTAATTGTGGTTAGCTAATTTAGGTTCAACATCAATCTTTGTTACAGGTTGGCCGGTTAAAGTTGTTTTCATGTTCTTAGGATTTTCTTCCTTTTTCATAGACTTTTTGTATGATTTGTAAGTCATTTTGCTTTCTTTAACATCAACTTTTTTGTCTAAAGATTTTTTTTGTAAATCTAATAAAGCACTACGTGTTTGGTGTATTTGTTTTTCTATATTTGTAGTATCTCCACCAGCAGCTGCGTTTTCGGAATCTCTTAATTGCTGTAATCTAACTCTAAGTCTTTTTATTTCTTGATTAGTTGTATCAATTTCTTTCATGCCAGCTTCATTAATATCTTCTTTTTTTTCTTCTTCATACTTAGCAAATTTAACTGGTTCCATTTGTCCACTTTTTTCTTTTTGCTTTTTATTCATTTTGTCTGCTTCAACATCTTCACTTTTTTCTTTTTTCTCTATAGCTTTCTGAAGTGCTGGTGGTAATTTTTTTTGACCAGCTGTTAATTCTTCTTCTTTTACTTTTTTAGCAATATCGTGTGCTTTTGTTATTGTAGATTTTTTTAACGGAGGAGTATCGCCTGTTGCTTTCATAGCTGCGGCCATTCCAATAGCATAAGCATTTTTAGGTTCTTCAACTACTGTTTCTTTTGGTACAAAACTTTCAGCTTCAACATAACCTTTTGCTTTATAGTCTGCTAATTTTTCTACAGGTATTCTTATTACTTTTTCTTTATTACCTGGCGCTGCTACTAAAGTTGTTTTAGATTTTTCTGGAGCTTTATTTGCTAAACTTGGAGATACATCTTGTGATGTTGCTTCACTCTTAGCATTGTATCCTTTATCTACTCTATTAAAAAAGGCCTTCTTTTCAGCATCAGTCATTGATGCTAATGATTTGCCTTCTTTTTCTAATTCTTTTTTAAAGTAAGCATCATAATCTTCTCTTAATTTGTTTGCTACTTCTGCTATACTACCTGGTTTAATTTCTAAATATCTTGTCATTTAATTATCCTTTTACTTTTTTTGCTAAATCGTTATCAGCTCCACCCCATGTGCCTGAAGATTTAGTTACAAAACTGTTAACTCTTGCCAATGCCCATTGTACTTGCGTAGCTCCTGGTCTATGGCCACCTTTCCATGCTGCCATTCCTCTATCATATACTTGTTTTAATATAGAATAAGGCATGCCTGATTTTTCTGCTTTATTTTTTACTGCCACAATAGATTCAATATATAATCTTTTTTGTTCTCTAATAGTTTCTTCTGGTACACAATTAGGTACCGTTTTTTTGCCTTTCTTTTTAAGGCCTACTTGTTTGTATCCTGTCCAACAAGCTTCTTCTACTTTTTCAACTGGTTTCTTTTCCAATTTATCTATTTGAATATAGTAATCTGGTCTTTCGTCTATATGAGCCAGTGCTATTTTTTCAGCAACCTTTTCATCTTTAGTATGTTCTTTTTCGATTTCAATTCCTTTTTCTAGTTGTTTTTTTAATACTTCAATATCTACATTATGTTTTTTAGCGCTATCTTCTAAACTAGGAACTGGTTTTAATTCGGCTTCTTCTTTTGCTGTAATGATACCATTACCACCTGATTTTTTTACATCATCCAAAAATTTTTGTGCTAATTCTTTATCTTTGTACCAAGACATACTGATAGATGGATCATTTTTTTTCATTTTGTATTTTACATTATAACCTTTATCTGATTCTTCGGCCATTCCTTCTAAACCCGGAACTTTAATGTTTGTTATTTTAACACCTCTAAATTTTCTTTGAGTTATTTTTGAAGCGGCAACCGCTGATACAAAAGGTATTAAAGCACTTTTTAATTTATCTAATGAACTATCATCTAATTTATTTAATATATTTGATAATTGATTTGCTCTTGCTGTAGATATTTGTTTACCTTTAAGAGGATCAAATTCTTTTTTAAGTTGAGCAATTTCTGCGTCTGTAAATTCTTTTAATTCTACTTCTTCTCCTAAAATTTTTTTAACTAGACCTGCGTTTAGTTTTAATTGTTTTGCTATTTCTTCTGATGTTTTTCCATCTTCTTTCATTTTGTGTATAGAAGTTAGTGATGCTTCTTCTAAATCTAATGATTCATTTAACCTAGGATTATATTTTAAATAATCATGTACAGTTGTGATGTAATCACAAGCGTTTGTAATTTTTGATTGTACCCAAGCTGGTAATGGATTGCCATCTTCTGGTGTTCCTTCTAACATAGCAGACGTAGCTAATGCTCTATCAGCAATAGTTTCTAATTCACCACGAGCCATTGATATTTCGTGATCAGAAGTTTCTTTTTCTAATGCTTCTAGTACTTTTTTATAAGCGTTTTTTGATTCTTTAATAAAACTCATATTATACCTTGTCTTTCTGTATATTTATATATTCTTTTATTTGTGCCATATCATTTTTATCTTTAATTTTTTTTTCAAATTCTTTTTCAAATATATTTAACATTTCTTTTGCGCTTTTCATCCAATCAAATTTTTTTGATTGATTTAAACCGTGATCTATAAGTTTTTTTTTAAAATTATCATCTAATAATGTTTTTTCCATCATTTTTGACATTTCGGTTACATTATAAGGATTGAACATCATTTCTGATAATTCAGCTATTTCGGGCAAACTTGATGTATTTGAACATAATGATGGAGCTCCGCACGACATAGCTTCTAATAAAGATAAACCAAATCCTTCTACTATGGAGGGTAAAACAAATAAACTGCAATTCTTATAATATGATATCAATTCATCATCTGTTACGTAATCTAAAAAAATTATATTTTTATTTTCTTTATAAGAAATATATTTTTTTAAATTTTTGCCAATTATATAAAAATTATAATTTTTTTTTAATTCTTCAGACATTGCTTCAAAAGCATTTATTAAAGATTCTAAATTTTTTGTATATGGACGATATGCACTTACATATAGTATATATTTTTGTTTATTATAAATATCGATATTTGGTTTAAATTTATTTTTATCACATGACAAATAAATAGAAAATATTTTTTTTTCTTCTATTTTAAATAATTCTTTAATTTTATTTTTTGAAAAATTTGAAATAGTTATAACAATATCGCTATTTTTTGTATGTAACATTTTTTCATTTAAATAATATTGTACTGCAGGATTAGTAAGTAAATATTTTGAATACATAAATGATGCAACATCAAGTTGAGAGGTTGCCCAAATAACATCAAAATTTTTTCTTTTAACACTTGTTATTGCTTGCTCATCCATGCCTTCTTCTGGATTAGGCAACCAAATAATATCTGGATTTAAATTTTCTAATAAATTTTCACGTTCAATTTCGTGTTCATATCTAATATATGAATTTTCACAAAGATGTTCTGGTCTATTTGCAAAAAAAGTATTTTCTTTTCTTTGATTCCAACAATAAATATTTGAATCTGGAAGAATATTTTTAAAAAATTTTTTTATTTCTTCAGCTTTTTTACTATAAGTATTATTTAAAAATAATACAATATCGTGTTTTGGATATGCAAGAGAAATTAAATTTTTTGTCATTTCCATAGTATAACGGCCTACACCTCTATCACTGGATTGAAGTGTTTGTGCGCCTTGCATATCTATAACTATTTTCATTTTAATTTAATTTTTTTTGTAATTTTTGAAAGATATCATTTTATTTTTAACTTCATTAATTTTATATTCATAATTATCACCATATCTTTGTTTGTACTTATTCATAGTTTCATTAGACATAGACCATTCTTCTATATCTTGCATAGATACTTTATTATTACTAGGTTCCCATTTAGCACACCAATAATTACTTTTTACTTTAGCATCAAATTTGTTACAATAGTTATTGTTTTCTACATAGTATTCACAATTAGAACACTCTTGTCCTTCTGGCACTTCTTTAGAATTAGCTGCCATATATTTTGGTGGCAATACATTTGGTATTTTTTCACCATCAGGATATGATCTACCTTGTGTTACTAACTCTTTATTATCTTCTATATTACTAGGCGTATATGTTGTGCCTTTATAATTTGGGTCGTAACCAGGTTCTCCTGGTGTTGTCTTAGAAGTATGTTGAGCATAATCATGTCCAATATCATAAGCTTCTTTTTTTATATCTATCATATTAAATAATTCTTTCCTTAATTCACCAAACATCTTTTTAAATTTTTGTGTA
>Ga0214921_10006163_pt1 | contig 16576 bp, 19 predicted proteins | sample LL1505_MetaG_FD_177992 | JGI IMG/M metagenome (GOLD analysis project Ga0214921, IMG submission 177992) | Freshwater microbial communities from Lake Lanier, Atlanta, Georgia, United States - LL-1505 | ecosystem: Environmental > Aquatic > Freshwater > Lake | place: USA: Georgia | collected...
AAAGTAATCGTATGAATCATCTAATAAGCTAAAAAATTGGTGTGTACAGAGCAACACATTAGATCCTTGCCAACGCACATGGGCGCTTGCATTTGAATCCAAATGGCCTGGTTCTGAGCACTGAAAAAGGGGGAAGCGTGAAATCAAACCCACCCGTATTTGGGGGTGCGCCGCTCTTCTGAGAGTTGGTGAACTGAGTTTGAACGTTCAAAAACCTGCAGGAACTGCGCTTATTGTGACCGCGCATTAAATTGACTTAAGCAGTAGTCACAAGCCCGCACTGTAACACAAATGTTTTAAAACTCGTCATTCTTTTTATAAGAACTTGGCAATCAAGGTGATGATAAAGCTCAACAGCAAGGTGCTGGTGAGGGGAATGAACCACTCGCGACCAAACAATTTGAAATGAAAATCACCGGGAAGTTTGCCCAAACCCATCTTTTCAAGCCAGGGGCGCACCCAACTGATCAGCAGCAGGGCCAAAAAGGTCACGATCACCCATCTAAGCATGTGCTGAGTCTCTTTTCATAATTTGTGGCTGCGGTCGCCCACAGCAAAACCTTGTGCCTGCCAGTGGTCATGGGTGGCAAAGCCCACCACCTTGAACAACTCGCCCATTTCGTGCTCATTGATGAGCTTCATGGCCTGCGCTCGCTCGGCCAAACCTGATTGCGCCATTCTTTCGGCCAAGCCTAAGTTCAATAAAAACCTGGCTTGGCTGGTGTACCCCAAGACTTGTAGGCCAGCATCTTGTCCCGCCAAGGCCATACCCGTGAAGTTCACGTGGGCCGTGATGTCTTTCAAACCAACTGCTTCCAAGGGATTGACATCGGCCTTGTGCGCCTGATGGCACATCAGGGTGCCCATATAGCGTTCAGGGTGAAAAAATTCCGCCTCTGGAAAACCATAGTCCAAGAAAAATGCAGCGCCACCCTTCTTGCTGGCCAGCATTCGCTCGGCCAAGCTGGTCACAAAGGCCTCGCCTTGTGGCTGAATTTCGGTCAGGTAGTCGTGTTCACCCTGGGGCTCCAGCGGCGGCCTCAAATCGGTTGGCCTGTCTTCCCAAGCCAAGCCATCGGAGTGGTTAGATGGCGCAGCCAACACCACACCCCGCTCGTGCCATTGGCCTTTGATTCTGTGAAGCAATTTGACCGGCATGGCGTCGAGCACTTCATTGCCAAGCACCACGCCTTGCAAGCTTTCGGGCCATTCGCTCAACCATTTCACTTGGTCGTCAAACTCTGCCAACAGCATCTGCTGCCTGGCCTTTAAGGTGCTGGACAAATCCATGATGTTGTAGCGCTTGATCTTGCAACCCAATCGCTGAAGCTCACTCAGCAACTGGTGCGCCAAAGCCCCACTGCCTGCGCCAAACTCCCAGACTTCGTCGGTGCCCGTGGCCTTCAAAGCCTCGGCCACTTGTTGGGCCAGCGCCGCGCCAAACAAGGGGGACAACTCGGGCGCCGTCACAAAATCACTGCCCGACTGGGGCATGGTGCCAAACTTGGGCTGCTGATTGGCGTAATAGCCCAAACCCGGCTCGTACAAGGCCAAAGCCATGAACTGATCAAACGGCAGCCAGCCTTGGGCCGCCAAAATGGCCTTGTGCACCCGCGCCAGCATGGCGGTCGTTAAACTATGAGCTTCTGTCATTGCCCTTGATTGTCCCCGAATGTCGGCTTCTTTTTCTTCTAACCCCCGCACGGCCCTGGTCACAGGCGCCGGCAAGCGCTTGGGCCGAGAAATTGCGTTGGGCCTGGCCCGTGCGGGATGGCGTATTGCGGTGCACTACCGAAGCTCTGAGGCTGAGGCACTTCAAACAGCGGCCGACTGCATGCAGGCTTTCGCACAATGGCAGGCACAAGGAGGCTTGAAATCAGAAGGCGGTGATGCCTCTGTTGCGCACAATGGCACTCAGGTACAACTGCAAAATTTTATTTTCAAAGCCGATTTGGCCAACGAAGTAGCCACCCGCAAACTGATGCCGCAAGTGATCAGCCAATTAGGTCGCGTCGATGCTGTTGTCAACAGCGCAGCATTGTTTGAACACGACGACGTTCAGAGTTTCAGCTACGCCAACATGGCGCAGCACTGGGCCAGCAACACGGGTGCTGCCATTGTGTTGGCGCAGGCTTTGCACCAACACTGCCAATCGCGCGGTGCGCAAGCCGCCGAAGCCGTGGTAATTAATATGCTCGATCAAAAGCTTTGGAACCCCAATCCCGATTTTTTAAGTTACACCTTGTCGAAGGCCGCGTTGGAAGCGGCCAACACCTTGTTGGCCCAAGCGCTAGCGCCGCTGGTTCGCGTGGTTGGCGTGGCGCCTGGCCTCACGCTGACTAGCCACCTGTTGGACGACGATAAGTTTGAAAAACTTCACACACTCAGCCCCTTGGGTCGCTCCTCGTCTGTTGAAGATGTAGTAAGCGCCGTGGTGTTTGCAGTGCACAACCGCGCCATGACCGGCACCACCTTGTTGGTAGATGGCGGACAGCACTTGATGAAGTTTGAGCGCGATTTTTCTTTGATGTGAGCCAGCATGACTGCCCCTACTTCCCTCCATGCAGACAGCTTGATCCCTTCAGGCAAACAAACGCTTACGCTCACAGGCCTCAGATTTGACGCCAGCTTGGGCATTTTGGAGCACGAAAAAAATGCGCCCCAGCCCATTCAAGTCGATGCTGAACTGAACCTCGGCCCACAGCCATTGTTACCCCGCGATGACGACATCAGCAATGTGCTCGACTATCGCAAGGTGCGCAAAATCATCATCGATGAATGCACCTCTGAGCACGTCAATTTGCTCGAAAGCCTGATTGGCAAACTCTCGCACCGCCTCATGCAACTGCATGGTGTGAAAGGTGTGCGCGTGAAAATAGCCAAATTAGAAATTTTTGAAGATTGCGAAGTTGCCATTCGCATGGAAACAGGACAATGGTGAAACCATGAATGCACCCACACAAAACGCTTGGCTAGAGACCGTGGCCGATGAAGCCGAAGATCAGGCCGCCCAAAAAGCCAAGGCCCTCAAAATTGAGCGCGAGACACACAAGTTAGAAAAACGCTTGTGTCGCCAAGTGGGCCAAGCCATCAGCGAATTCAACATGATTGAAGAAGGCGACCGCATCATGGTCTGCATGTCCGGCGGTAAAGACAGCTACGGCATGCTCGACATTTTGCTCAAAATGAAAGCGCGTGCGCCCGTTGACTTTGAACTCATTGCCGTCAACTTAGATCAAAAGCAGCCCGGCTTTCCCGCCGAGATTTTGCCCGCCTATTTGAAAAATATGGGCATTCCGTTTCACATTGAAACGCAAGACACCTACTCCATCGTGAAGGACAAAATTCCCGAAGGCAAAACCATGTGCAGCTTGTGCAGCCGTTTGCGCCGAGGTATTTTGTACAAAGTGGCAGGTCAATTGAAGTGCAACAAATTGGCCTTGGGTCACCACCGCGATGACATGCTGCAAACCTTTTTCCTCAACATGTTCTTTGGCGGCAAACTCAAAGGCATGCCGCCCAAGCTCTTAAGCGACAACGGCGAGTTCATGGTCATACGGCCCTTGGCGCACGTGGCAGAAGCCGACCTTTCACGCTGGGCAGAGCACCGTCAATTCCCCATCATTCCTTGCACGCTGTGCGGCAGTCAACAAAATTTGCAGCGCGTGCAAATTGGCAACATGATTCGCGAGTGGCAAAAGAAGTTTCCAGGCCGCATTGAAAACATGTTTTCAGCTTTGCAAAATGTGGTGCCCTCGCATTTGATGGACGCCAACTTGCACGATTTTAAAAATCTCAAAATCACGGGCCTTGCCAATGAAGATGGCGACAAAGCCTTTGACGACGAAAGCTTTGAAGCACCCAATGTGATGGCCAGCTTGCAAGGTTTGCAAGTGGTTCAGCTCTAACTCTTTTCAATCTTGATTGGCACTTTAAAAGTGACTCACAAGGAGGCGCCATGAACCGTCAAATCACAAGTCCGCTTGCACGCCCTGTTCGGTGGGGCGGGCTTTTTTTAATGGCCCTGTTCAGCCTTCTGTTGAGCGGCTGTAACAGCATGCGCATCATCGAGAGCCAAGTGCAAACCAGCACACAGTGGCCCACTTCAGCAACTGCACAAAGCGCAGCCCCTGCCAAAGCTTTCTTTCGCCATGACCGGCTTCCTGCCGATGCCAACAGCCTTCAAGCTGGCTGGGCAGAAGTTGAACTTGAAGCGGCCTTGGCGCCATTGGGTTGGACGCGCAACGACACAGAAGCCCAATACACCATTTGGATTGGCGTGCGTGCGGCAGAATTCATTGCCGATCCTTGGGGCCGACCTGTGCGCGGTCCCTGGGTCAACCGCTTTAACATCAGCATTGGCACGGGTTACAGGCCGCACGGCGTTGGCTGGGGCCTTGGCATGAACTCTGGCATGCGCGCTGGCTTTCCGCCGCCCTCTGGCTATGCGCAAGAAGTGAGCATCATCATTCGCGATCTCAGAACCAGCAATGTGGTCTACCAAACAAAGGCCTTGCACGAAGGCCCTTGGACGGACCACCAAAACATTTGGCGCGCCATGCTGGGTGCCGCATTGCAAGGTTTCCCAAACCCATCGGTCCTCAATCGACGAGTTGACACCACCATCGCAAGGTAAGTGATGCCCTCGAACGCAACGCGCATCATGGCCATTCGACATGGCGAAACAGCTTGGAATGTAGACACCCGCATTCAAGGTCACATTGACATTCCATTGAATGAACATGGCCAATTGCAGGCCGAGCGTTTGGCCGAAGCTTTGGCCGCTCAAGACCCCTTGCACGCCATCTACACCAGTGACTTGCAACGCGCACATCAAACAGCTGCTGCTGTTGGCAAACGCTTAGGCCTCACACCTGTGACGCATCAAGGTTTGCGCGAGCGCGGGTTTGGTGCGTTTGAAGGCAAAACTTTTAAAGAAATAGAAGCCGACTTGCCAGAGGATGCCATGCGTTGGCGCAAGCGCGATCCGCATTGGGTACCTCCCCAAGGCGGTGAGTCATTGATTACTTTAGATCAGCGCATTCGAAATACCCTGAACACTTTGGCCGCAAAGCACCCAGGTGAGCACATTGCGGTTTTTACGCATGGCGGTGTGATGGACATTTTGTACCGCATTGCCACGGGACAAGATTTGTTGGCGCCTAGAACTTGGGCCCTGACCAACACCGCCATCAACCGTTTGTTGTGGACGCCAGACAGCGTGTCATTGGTGGGGTGGGCAGACACGTCGCACTTGGACGAAGTGTCGCGCGACGAATACTGAATTGGCGCGTTAACTCTGCGTTCAATCTTGCGAAAAACTCTTGGGCGGCGTCACACCCAAATGCCTGTAGGCCGCCAAGGTGGCCGTTCTACCGCGCGGTGTGCGCTGCAAGAAACCTTGTTGAATCAAATACGGCTCGATCACATCTTCAATGGTGTCGCGCTCTTCGCCAATGCTGGCAGCAATGTTGTCTAGGCCCACGGGTCCACCATCGAATCGGTGAATGACTGCTTCGAGCAATTTGCGGTCCATCAAATCAAAGCCTTCAGGATCGACATCAAGCATGGCCAACGCACGTTTGGCAATGTCGTGCGTGATGTGGCCTGAGCCTTTCACATCGGCATAGTCGCGCACACGTCTGAGCAAGCGATTGGCAATGCGCGGTGTGCCGCGTGAGCGCTTGGCAATTTCTTCGCCACCTGCAGCATCCATAGGCGCTTTGAGCAATGCCGCACTGCGCTTCACAATGCGGCCCAATTCTTCTGCTGTGTAAAACTCAAGCCGCGACACAATGCCAAACCTGTCGCGCAGTGGGTTGGTGAGCATGCCCGCGCGGGTGGTGGCGCCTACCAAAGTAAAGGGCTGCAGATCGAGCTTGATGCTGCGCGCTGCGGGGCCTTCACCGATCATGATGTCGATTTGATAGTCTTCTAATGCGGGGTACAAAATTTCTTCCACCACGGGAGACAAGCGGTGAATTTCATCGATGAACAAGACATCGTTTTTTTCTAAATTGGTGAGCAGTGCGGCCAGGTCTTTTGGTTTCTCTAAAACGGGGCCACTGGTTTGGCGCAGGTTCACACCCAACTCTGCCGCAATGATGTGGCTCAAGGTGGTCTTGCCCAAACCAGGCGGGCCAAACAGCAGCACATGGTCCAAAGGCTCGCCGCGCATCTTGGCAGCGCCAATGAAAATTTCTAATTGCTCACGAACCTTGGCTTGGCCCACATAGTCGTCAAGCAGTTTCGGGCGCAGCGCACGCTCAATGGCTTCTTCCTGAGGTGTCTCGGGTTTTGCGTCCACCATGCGCGCGGGCGGTGGGGTGCCAAAGTCGTCGGTTTGAATGCTCATGTTGTGATTTTATTTGGCCAAGGCCTTGAGTGCCATTTTGATGCCATCGCTCACGCCAATGTCTGGGGGCAAAGACTTGAGTGCCAACGCGGCCTCCTTGTCTGAGTACCCAAGCGCCACCAAGGCTTGCAAGATATCGTTGGCATGATCGTGAGAAGTGCCTGTTGGTTGTCCTAAGTCGGCACCCAGTTTGCCTTTCAACTCCAAGAGCAAACGCTCAGCAGTTTTTTTGCCAATCCCCGGCACCTTGATCAAACGGCCGGCTTCTTGTTGGGTAATGGCCTGCGCCAAATCGGCCACGCCCATGCCCGACAGCACGCTTAAAGCCGTGCGCGGGCCTACGCCAGAAATTTTGATCAATTGCCTGAAAGCGGCGCGCTCTTCAGCCGTGGCAAAGCCGTAGAGCAGCTGCGCGTCTTCACGAACCACAAAATGCGTTAGCAACTTCACTTTTTCGCCAAGCGCGGGCAGGTTGTAAAAGGTGCTCATGGGCACACTCACCTCATAGCCCACGCCATGGCAGTCCACCACCACCTCGGGTGGGTTTTTGTCGACCAAAGTGCCTGTTAACTGACCAATCATGGCGTGCCGTTCTTCTTCATCAGATAAGTGCCTATCATTATGGGTATGGACAATGCCCCATTTGGGCTTTTGTCGATTTTCTTTAGGATTATCAGCTTGATTGTCAGACACAACTTCACGCCGCACAACAATACCCGCATGACCCATCTTTGCGGCCCCATGGATGCCCATTTGCGCACCATCGAGGCAGGGCTAAAGGTCAAAATTGCCCACCGGCACGAGCAGTTCAAGATTGACGGCCACAAGGCTCGGGCTAACCAAGCGCTTGAATTACTTCAGGCGCTCTATGAAATGGCCGATCGGCCCATCAAGGAAGACGCCCTTCAACTCATGATGACGGGCGACCCCGAAGTGGCCAACAACCCCGATGCCGCCACCCTTTTAACGCGCCGTGCTGACCTGAAAGCCCGAACGCCCATGCAGGCCTTGTACATCGACAACATGGCCACGCACGACATTACCTTTGGCATTGGGCCTGCGGGCACTGGTAAAACTTATTTAGCAGTGGCTTGTGCGGTAGATGCGTTAGAGCGCGCCAGTGTGCAACGCATTGTTTTAACCCGTCCCGCCGTAGAAGCTGGCGAGCGATTGGGCTTTTTGCCTGGCGATTTGTCGCAAAAGGTCGATCCCTATTTGCGGCCCTTGTACGACGCGCTTTATGACCTGATGGGGCACGACAAAGTACAAAAAGCCTTTGAGCGCAACGCCATTGAAGTGGCGCCGTTGGCCTTCATGCGCGGCCGCACCTTGAACAATGCGTTTGTGATTTTGGACGAGGCGCAAAACACCACGCCAGAGCAAATGAAAATGTTCCTGACGCGCATTGGCTTTGGTGCCAAGGCGGTGGTCACGGGTGATGTGAGTCAGATTGATTTGCCCAAGGGGCAGCTGAGTGGGTTGATTGATGCCGAGCGGGTGCTAAGGCGAGTTAAGGGCATTGCCATGACTCGGTTTACCAGTGCCGATGTGGTGCGGCATCCTTTGGTAGCGCGCATTGTGGATGCCTATGATGCGCAAAGAACGACTGTGCGCAGTCGGTCGATTGATGCTTGAAAAACATGGCACTTCCCACACTTAACTTGTCCTTGCAATTTGGCGACATCTCTTACATTGCGCGCCATCGCATAGCCTTGCCTCGCCACAAAGTTGCTCGCTGGATTCGTCATAGCTTGTCGCATGACGGCGAAATAACGGTGCGCATTGTGGATGCCGAAGAAGGCCTGCGTTTGAATCGTGAGTTTAGCAAGAAAGATTACGCCACCAATGTGCTGACATTTGATTACATGCAGTCACCTGTGGTGATGGCAGATTTGGTTCTGTGTGCCCCAGTGGTGGCGCAAGAGGCGCGTGAGCAGGGCAAAACTTTGCAGGCGCACTACGCGCATTTGCTGGTGCATGGCACGCTGCATGCACAAGGCTGGAATCATGAAACCAGTGAGTCGGATGCCGAGGCGATGGAAGCACATGAGATTGAGATCATGCACAGGCTAGGGTTTAAAAACCCGTATTAATTTCAGAGGTCAGTTTGTTTTTTTAACTTGACTATAACCAGGCTTGGTCCATGGCGCGCCAAAGACGCCGTGCCTCTCCATGGACTCAAAATCCGCATCAGTCATGGGCGGGTTATCTGGATCGCTCATGGCAGCCAGTGTGATTTGATAGTCTTCTTCATCAGATAACAACTCGTATTTTCTAGGCGGTGGGTTTTGAGTGCTTTTTTTCATATTTCTTTATCTCTCGGTTATTCGTTTTCAATGCCAGAAGCATCTTTTAGCAAACGCACTTTCACTGACTTTCCCTTCACCTTACCGCGCGACAACTTGTCCATGGCCTCGCGTGCAATATCGCGCGAAACTGCCACATAAGTAGAGTATTCATTCACATTGATCTTGCCTACTTGCTCACGCGTATAACCAGCATCACCAGTTAGCGCGCCCAACACATCACCCGCGCGAATTTTCTCTTTTCGGCCACCCACAATTTGCAGGGTAGCCATAGCGGGCACCAGCATGTCTTTGCCTGCAGGCGTCAAAGTGCTCAGCTCTTGCCAGCTCGACTCACGCCCTTGCAACACTTCAATTTTGCCCACATAGCCCATCTCGTCCATGCTGGCCAAACTCACTGCCAAGCCTTCTGCATCGGCGCGGCCCGTGCGACCAATGCGGTGAATGTGCACCTCGGAATCGGGCGTCACATCCACGTTAATAACAGCTTCAAGTTGGGCCACATCCAAGCCCCTCGCAGCCACATCGGTAGCCACCAACACAGAGCAACTGCGATTGGCAAATTGAATCAAAACTTGGTCTCGTTCACGTTGCTCCAACTCACCATAAAGCGCCAACGCACTGAAGCCTTGCGCTTGCAGCACCGCTACCAAATCACGGCACTGCACTTTGGTGTTGCAAAACGCAAGCGTCGATGTGGGTCTGAAATGATTGAGCACCATTGACACCGCATGCAAACGCTCAGACTCTTTCACCTGCACAAAAATTTGCTTGATCTTGTTAGCACTGTGCTGCGTTTCCACCTTCACAGTTTGCGGATCCTTCATGAACTGCGTGGCCAACTTGGCAATGCCTTCAGGATAGGTAGCCGAGAACAAAAGTGTTTGACGCTTTGAAGGGCACTGTCTGGCCACGGTAGCAATGTCGTCAAAGAAGCCCATGTCGAGCATGCGATCGGCTTCGTCCAGCACCAAGGTTTGAAGGCCCTTGAGTTTCAAAGAACCGCGCTCCAAATGGTCCATGATGCGACCGGGCGTACCCACCACCACATGCGCGCCATGTTCCAAGCTCAACACTTGGCCACGCAGTGCCACGCCGCCACACAGGGTGACCACTTTGACATTGCCAACAGCGCGCGCCAAACGGCGAATTTCTTGACTGACCTGGTCTGCCAACTCGCGTGTCGGGCACAAAATCATGGCCTGCACCGCAAAGTCTGCAGGTAGAATTTTTTCAACCAAAGGAATGCCAAACGCAGCAGTCTTGCCACTGCCCGTGCTGGCCTGCGCAATCAAATCTTTGCCCGCCAAAGTGACTGGCAAACTGGCCGCCTGAATAGCCGTCATTTGCAAATAGCCCAACTGCTCTAAATTGCCCAACATCGAAGCCGACAAACTCAGCTTCGCAAAATCGTTTTTGTTTTCGTTCATGGCTCGATTATGCGGGTGTGTGAGTTTGGGGAGAAAACAATTGGGGTCAGAGCAACATTAATTAATGTTGCTCTGACCCCAATTGTTTTACAGAAAGTCTCTTTCAGAGTCGAAATGCGCTTCTACATCTGAAGGTAGCAGCTGAATAGAGGCTCGCAAACCTGGAACCGCGCTCATCAATGCCTGCTCTACACTGGCGCGCAGCGCAGCGGCGCGGCCCAAAGACCAAGAGGCTGGCATGTGCATGTGCATGTCTACAAATCGACGTTGCCCAGCTTTGCGCGTGGTCACATGGTCAAAGCGAATGATGGAAATGTCATCGCGATGGTGCGCAAATCCGGCCAATGTTTCATTGATTTGCGCAATAACTTCAGGCTCTACTGCTTCATCCATAAGACCTTGTGAAGATCGCCAAATTAGATGAAAACCCTCTTTCAAAATATTCAGCGCCACACCAATGGCCACCACGGCATCGAGCCACAACCAGCCCGTGATGCTGACCAAACCAATGCCAATGACCACGCCAATAGATGTCCACACATCGGTGACCAAATGCTTGGCATCGGCTTCCAAGGCAATGGACCGATGCCTTTTGGCGGCATCAAACATCACCCACGCCAACAAGCCATTCAAAGCCGAACTGCCAACAGACAAAGCCAAGCCCCAGCCTACTTGCTCAATGGGTTTAGGGTCAAAAATGCGATGGCTGGCGGTCCAAATAATGGCCAACGCGGCCACGATGATCAAAATACCTTCAAAGCCAGATGAAAAATATTCTGCTTTGTGATGCCCATAAGGATGTTCTTCGTCAGCGGGTTGCGCGGCCACCGTGACCATCATCAACCCAAAAATAGCACTGGCCAAATTGACCAAGGACTCCATGGCATCCGACAGCAAACCGACAGAGTCAGTGACCAACCAAGCGCCTGTTTTAAGGGCGATGGTGATGATGGCCACCACCACAGAGGCCCACAACAAAGTACGTGGCGACCATGCAGGTAATTTTGAGATCATGGCTTCAGGTTAACGCACATCCGTGACAAACGCTAAGCGCCAAATCGAAGGAAATGCATCAAGCACTCAAATGCACACGCGCAAATTTGCGTTTGCCCACCTGAACGACATACGTGCCGGCCTCTAACTTCAAGCCCTTGTCGCTGACCACAGATGAGTCCACACGCACACCGCCACCCTCAATCAAACGGCCCGCTTCAGTGGTCGAAGGCGCCAAGCCCGCCATTTTGAGCAATGCACCAATGCCCAATGGTGCGCCACTCAAACTCACATCTGGAATTTCATCGGGCACGCCGCCCTTGCTTCGATTGATAAAGTCTTGCTCGGCCGCATCGGCTGCGGCCGCGCCATGGAAGCGTGTGGTAATTTCTTTGGCCAAAGCCACTTTGGCTTCCTTCGGATTCAAACCGTCAGCCACTTGCTTCTTCAACATCTCAATGTCGGCCATCGACTTGAAAGACAGCAGTGTGTACCAACGCCACATGAGCACGTCAGAGATAGACAAAACCTTGGCAAACATGGTGTTGGGCTCTTCGCTGATACCAATGTAGTTGTTCTTTGACTTAGACATCTTGTCCACGCCATCCAAACCTTCGAGCAAAGGCATGGTCAAAATACATTGCGGATCTTGGCCGTATTCGGCTTGCAAATGTCGGCCCATGAGCAAATTGAACTTTTGATCGGTACCGCCCAACTCAAGGTCAGACTTCAAAGCCACCGAGTCGTAACCCTGCATGAGCGGGTACAAAAATTCGTGCACGCTGATGGGCGTGCCGGCCTTGAAACGATCGTGAAAATCGTTTCGCTCCATCATGCGCGCCACGGTGTACTTGGCCGCAAGTTGAATCATGCCCATAGCCCCCAGCGGCAAACTCCATTCAGAGTTGTAGCGAATTTCAGTTTTGGTGGGGTCAAGAACCAAGCTGGCCTGGCGGTAATACGTTTCGGCGTTGGCTTTGATTTGCTCAGGCGTTAAAGGTGGGCGAGTGGAATTGCGGCCCGATGGATCGCCAATGAGACTGGTGAAATCGCCGATCAAAAAGATGACTTGGTGACCCAAATTTTGCAACTGGCGCATTTTGTTCAGCACCACGGTATGACCCACATGGATGTCGGGCGCCGTAGGGTCCAGACCCAACTTAATGCGCAAAGGCACCCCGGTGGCTTCAGATTTGGCCAGTTTTTTGACCCAGTCATCCTGCGGAATGAGCTCATCACAGCCCCTCAAAGTCACAGCCAAAGCCTCTTTGACAGCATCTGTCACTGGAAATTGGTTCGGAACGGTTGAATTCATTAGGGTTTTCCAGTGTTCGCCTTGCGTGTTTGGCGTTAGAATGGCGGGAATTGTTTGCCCTATTTTAAGGGCTGAGCTTGCTATTTTTGGACCACCTACAAAAGCATTGTTGAGTTTTTACGGAACGCATGAATTTCATCAAGCACTTTTTGACGATAGCCAAGCCCTACGCGCTAGCGTTGTGGGCATTGGCCATAGCCCACAGCCAAACGCTGCGGGCTTTTGTCTTGCGTCATCCCAAGCACGTCACAGCAGCCCTGGCCGTCGTGTTGTTGGGCGGCGGTGGTGGCGCATTTGCGGTTGCCAATCTTGGCCCCGATGCTTCCAATTTGCCAGTCCGCATATTGGTTGAAACCTTAGAAACACCCAACCTAGACCAGCAAGTTGCTGCACTAGAACAAAAAACCCTCAAGCTCTATCGCAACGACATCACCCGCGGCACCGACACCGCCGAAAGTCTGTTGCGCCGTTTGGGACTGGTCGATTCAGTGGCAGCGGCCTACATCCGCCAAACGCCCGAAGTTCGCCAAGCTTTGCTCAACCGCTCTGGCCGCAACGTATCGGTCGAAGCCAACGAGCAACAACAATTGCTCACGCTCACCACACGCTGGCTCAAAAACGACAACGACACCCAATTCCAGCGCATGGTCATCACGCGCAATGACAACAACAAATTCAGCGTTCGCACCGACACAGCGCCCCTGACTGCCAGCGTTCGCATGACCGGTGGCACAGTGGCTTCTTCTCTTTACGCGGCTTCAGACGAAGCCCGTTTGCCAGACAATGTCACGCGCCAACTGGCCGATGTGTTCTCTGGCCAAATTGACTTCCACCGCGCACTGCGCAAAGGTGCTGTTTTCTCAGTGGTTTACGAAACCCTAGAAGCAGAAGGCGAACCTCTGCGCGCCGGCCGTTTGCTCAGCGCAGAAATCACCAACGACAAGAAAACTTACGACGCAGTTTGGTTTCAAGAACCTGGCCAAAAAGGTGCTTACTACACCATGACCGGCGACAGCCTGCGACGTGCATTCTTGGCTTCCCCCATGCCTTACTCACGCCGCACCAGCGGCTTTGGCATGCGCGAGCATCCCATTTTTCACACACAGCGCGCGCACTTGGGCGTTGACTACGCAGCACCTACGGGCACCCCCGTTATTTCAGTGGCCGATGGCGTTGTGGTTGAAAGCGGCTTTTCAGGCGGCTTCGGCAACATGGTTGTTGTGCAACACAACGCCCGCCAAAGCACGGTGTATGCGCACCTCAGCAAAATTGGTGTGCGCAAAGGTCAATCAGTTAAGCAGGGCGACAACTTGGGTGCAGTAGGCGCCACAGGTTGGGCCACCGGACCTCATTTGCATTTTGAGTTCCGCATCAATGGCCGCCACGTTGACCCCCTCACGCTGGCCCAACAAGGTTCGTCTGAACCTATCTCTGCGGCGCTTCGTCCACAGTTCAACCAACGTGCGCAATACGCCCGTTCACAGTTGATGGCTGCGGCGCAAATGCGCCAAGGCAACGTTCAATAAATTTCACCTTTGGCAGGGGCCAGGTTGACCTCCTCCTCGCCCCCTCTTTCGCCACCCTCCCCACCGATCGCAACGGTGAATCAAGATCACTTGCAGTACTACATCGGTTTGATGTCCGGCACTTCGCTCGACGGTGTCGATGGTGTGTTGCTCCAATGGCAAGACGGCGCTTCGCGTGGCGTTTCGGTTGAACATAAGGTGTCTCCTTTTTTGTTATCAGACACGCGCCAACTGAAAGTTCTGCAACATGTCTTTCAGCCATTTGACGCCGAATTTCGCGCAGAACTTCTCAGTCTAAATACACCCGGCAACAACGAGTTGCATCGCGCTGCATTGGCTGGCAATCGCTTAGCAAGAGCCTATGCCAAAGTGGTTCACGCCTTGCTGAATGAAAGCGGAAAGCAAGCCAATGACATTCATGCCATTGGCGCGCATGGTCAAACTGTGCGTCACCGCCCACTTGAATTTGACGCAGACCCTAGCACCGGCCAAAGCGCGGTAGGCTATACCTTGCAACTGAACAACCCTGCCCTCCTGGCCGAACTCACTGGCATTGATGTGGTCGCTGAATTCAGAACACGCGACCTGGCTGCAGGCGGACAAGGCGCACCCTTGGTGCCAGCATTTCATGCAGAAATTTTTGGCGCGAGCACACACACTGTGGCCGTTGTAAACATTGGCGGCATTTCCAACATCAGCATTTTGAAAAACGCTTCCAAGCAAAACTCGATTGACGCGGCCAACATTTCCAGCCCCCTCATTTCTGGTTTTGACTGCGGCCCCGGCAACGCACTCATGGACCATTGGGTTCATTTGCACCAAGGCCAAGACTTCGATGCCAATGGCGCATGGGCTGCTCAAGGGCAAGTCATACCAGCGCTGTTGCAAAGCTTGTTGTCAGAGTCCTTCTTGCAGCAAACGCCCCCAAAAAGCACGGGCCGCGATTTGTTCAACTCCACTTGGTTGCAACAACATTTGCAAACTGAATTTGCGGCTGTCGATGTACAAGCCACTCTTTGCGAATTCACGGCAATGACCATTGCTAACGATTTAAAACATCATGCACCTGATGCAAAGCAACTTTGGGTATGTGGTGGCGGTGCACTGAATGGCCACCTCATTTCGCGCCTGCAAGCGCAGGTGTCTGGTGTGCAGGTGGCATCAACTGAAGCACACGGTTTGCCACCTTTGCAAGTAGAAGCAGCAGCCTTTGCTTGGCTAGCCGCCAAAACCATGAAGCGAGAAACAGGCAGCTTGATAAGCGTCACGGGCGCTCGAGGCGCCCGTGTGCTGGGGGCTATCTACCCAAGATAGCCCTGTCTCAATCTGAACTGATCAGGTTGAAAAAGAGGAGCCGCAGCCGCAAGTGCTGGTGGCATTGGGGTTCTTGATCACGAACTGCGCACCTTGCAGGTCTTCTTTGTAATCAATTTCTGCACCCAGCAGGTACTGGTAGCTCATGGCATCGATGAGCAATGACACGCCATGTTTGGTCATGGTGGTGTCGTCTTCGTTGACGATTTCGTCGAAGGTAAAACCGTATTGAAAACCGGAGCAACCACCGCCTTGTACAAAGACGCGCAGTTTCAGATCTGGGTTGCCTTCTTCAGCAATGAGATCGGCAACTTTGGCGGCAGCACTGTCTGTGAAGACAATGGCTTCGGGCATTTCTGTAGGGACGGTTTCGGCTAAGGCGCTCATGGGTTTTCTCCGGGAACTAGGTTAGTAGTATAGTGGATTGGTCAACAATTAATCTTGAATAACTGCCTTGGTAGAAGGGGCTCTTTGTTTGGTTTTTGTGGGGTTTCCTTCTGGTCCGTACTGGAAGAGGCGGCGCTGGTATTCGGACTTGCTCATCTTCGCTTTACTCAGAACGTCGCGCGTCCGAACACCAGCACCACCTCTTCCAGTACTAAGTTCTTGGTGTTAGCCCCCCCCCGCTTACAACGACCCTTTTTTCTGGGTGGTGGTGGGGTATGGGTTGTAAGCGAAGTTCTGAGTCAAGCGAAGATGAGCGTCAACCCATACCCCGCCGCCGCCCAGAAAAAAGCGAACGAAAAAAAACCGCTCTGAACAAACAGAACGGTTTCCTTGAACCAGAACAGTAAACGAATTAACGCTTAGAGAACTGCTTACGGCGACGAGCAGAGTGCAAGCCAACCTTTTTACGTTCAACTTCGCGGGCGTCACGAGTGACAAAACCAGCTTGGCTTAACGCAGGCTTCAAAGAAGCGTCATAGTCAATCAGGGCACGTGTAATGCCGTGACGAGCTGCACCAGCTTGACCAGATTCACCGCCACCGTGCACATTGATTTGAATGTCGAAAGACTCGACATGGTTTGTCAAAAACAGGGGTTGCTTAGCGATCATGATCGAAGTCTCGCGGCCAAAGTAGGCTTGGATGTCCTTGCCATTGACCGTGATCTTGCCAGTGCCTTTTTTCAGAAACACGCGGGCGACGCTAGATTTGCGACGGCCGGTGCCATTGTTCCATTCACCAATCATTCTCAAGGCTCCTTAAAGTTCCAGCACTTTAGGCTGTTGGGCGGTGTGGGGGTGCTCAGCGCCACCGTACACCTTGAGTTTTTTGATCATGGCGTAGCCCAGAGGACCTTTGGGCAACATGCCCTTGACGGCCTTCTCGAGCGCG
>Ga0214921_10006165_pt1 | contig 16569 bp, 21 predicted proteins | sample LL1505_MetaG_FD_177992 | JGI IMG/M metagenome (GOLD analysis project Ga0214921, IMG submission 177992) | Freshwater microbial communities from Lake Lanier, Atlanta, Georgia, United States - LL-1505 | ecosystem: Environmental > Aquatic > Freshwater > Lake | place: USA: Georgia | collected...
TATTTATGAATGTAATTAACACAAATGCCTTTATCACGACACTTCTATTCTCTTGATGAGGTTCAGGCTGCGCTTCTTTATACAACTAGTCGTAACACCCCTGATGAAGCACTCTTCTGGTGTCAAGAGTTACTACTGAGCGGTTCTATTAGTGAGGCAATTTCCACCTTATTTCAGTCATGGTTATGGCATACAGGCCCCATGCGACTCCAATGGTTAGTAAATGTGTGGCGTTCTAGTCTAATTACCGAGGAACTCTCTGAAGATGACATCTTACTCGCCACATACCGTCTCGCCGCTATCCCTCAAAATCAGCGTGATAATTCACTTTGGAATATACTTGTTCTAACCATGGAGAATCCGTCTAAGATGCCAGACAGAGTTACTAGAAAAACGCCTAAGGTGTTAGACAAGGAAATAGATGACAAAAAAGAGTTATATTTCATTCGCGCTATGTTTCAAGGAAAGGCTCGTTCTGCCTGGTGGATTTCACAGTATCTAGATAAAGATCGTGTATGGATGCTTCTAGACTGGTTTCTAAATAATGTTCATACTAGTTTTAAAGAGCAATACAAGGTCTGCTTAGAAGCTCTTCAGAATTATGAATTGCTATTGGGATATAAATCAGCTGAATATGATATTATAGTACGCTGTGCGGCTATTAATATGATGTGTATCCCTCTTAAAAGGCAAGAACTGAGTTTTAAAGTAGAGCCAGAAATTGATGTACGTACCGCACAAATGCTAAATGAGTTGGAGCTATCTATAGGTCGCCGAGATAGACGTGTCCATAAAATTCCAACTGCATGTTTATATGGAACAGTTATAAGAGGGAGAGCGCAATGGACTCAAAAGAATTATGTACAATTATACAATGTTGAAAAATACTTGATTGGATGCCCATTTTGGGATGAAGTGCTGACCGAATATGCTACTATTCTAGACAGTGGTATTATTCAGTGGCGCTCAGATGATACAATGGAGCAATTCTACGATAAATACTTTCCAGACGATATTCCTGATGAATGGTCCTTACTAGACCAACAGAAATCCCACGGCGATGGAATACTTGGACCAAGTGACAAAGTTAAGTTATCAAAATGGTCTCGTACATTTATGTCGAAATTACCTCATTTGGCGTGGAATACTACAAAAGCAACTAATATCTATTTGGAGAAACTAGATATTAGTGACTGTTCTATTAATTGCGATATAGAAGAATTATTTAAAAATTATAAAGTCGATGAAGAAATCTTATTATCAGAGGAAGACTTGGAGCCCGTTCATAAAATTAAAATACTCTAACAGTGCTTACCATAGGCTTTCTTTGATTTGCGTGTTTTATTATACTTAGCTTTACAGAATACTCTACCAAATATGGCGCATCCAATACGAGCTCCACTATGACCCGTTACTTTACTGTCTTCATGTGACCCTTTTCCTAGATCATCCTCATCCTGATGTACAATTATTGAGCGCCCCCATAAATCCTTTACTGAAATGCCTTTAATATGATATATTTTTTTACATGTTCCTTTAAGCAATTCAATATTTCCTAAATCACCTGTATGTTTTTCGCGACTATTAGGACCGCCATGTGAATTCTTGCCTACATCGTAATGCTCACACAGGCCATGACATCCTTCTCCTCTTAGATCGCCAGCTTTGTGAATATGAAATCCGTGTTTTCCAGGCGGAAGCTTTGTAAAATGTGCTTGTACTTTTACACCATCTTTATAGTCGGTAACTAAAACATCGCCAATGATTGTATCAGTTTTGAATACTGCGACTGCAGAGGTGCTCATTTTCTTTATTAGTACTTAGATTACTTTTCTAGTTCGTAAATCCTTGAAAAATTTCGTCTGCTTTTGAAATATCTTCGTACATTCATCATCCACATAATCATCTACATAATATCCAAAATGTTCCGCTTCATAGTGTGATATAGCTAAGGATTTTAGCCTCTCTAAATACCAATGTTTCGGTTCTTTTATCATTGCAGTAATATAATAATTATTTGTAGTAACATTTGTTCTAAATCTCAATTTCTCTAACTTAGCAAATATAAAATCAGAGAACAATTCTCTGTCTTCATGTGTATCTAGTAGAGAAATGCTCTTTTTTATTGAGTTCATTGTTAGCGCTGATTTGTGATACATTACCCATCTATTTAATTTAAAATCATACTCTTTTAGTGTAGTGAATCCCCATCGTAATTCGCCATAATCTTTCAATTGAAAGTAGATAGAGGCTAATTGTTCGGGAGAGAACTCAACATTATTATTGGGATTTTTGGGATATTGTGGCATTGAAAAGCCATATTCTTGATACGTTAATCTAGATTCTATGAGTATCGACAGGCTTTTTGCGTCAAATACGAACTTCTTTTTATTTGGCCAATCATATACATAGACTTTCTTGACGGGCTCTGCCAATGTTATCGGATCTAAGCCAATTTCGCATTTTTTATCCATTACATAGACTCTCCATAGGCATAGTACTCTTTTAAATAAAAATCGCAAACGCTCTTCTTTAATATACGCTTCATAAACTAGCTCTTTCAAATTACCAAAATATCTCTTTTCCACTTTTTTACGATTTTTATTATCGTTATCATTCTTTTTACTATCACTTCCTTGACTGTCGCTACTTGATTCACTATCACTTTCTTCCTCTGAATCAAATTTTGCCAGGTATTTTAGTCTATCTTTTAAAGTATGTGGTAGTCTTGAAATAATATTTCTAATTAGACGATTTGGCTCCATTTCATTAGTTAATAAAATATATTTACCATCATCTTTGTTAAAATGAAATTCGTGGCCTGATTTTAGGAGTAAGTAGGAGTACTGATTAGTCCTCTTTTTTACTATTTTTTTATTTCGGGTAACTTTTAGAGATTTATTTTGTTCTATTATTGTTTCATCCTCATCTCTTTGCCGAATTCTTCTTGGGGGCGTCTGCCACAGGCCACCTTCAGTTTGCAGTAGAGGTGTAGCAGGCGGTGATTCAATTGATTCAAGTATAGGAGGTGGAGGTGTTTGAGGTATAAAAAGAGGTGTATTATCTGAGGAATCATCTGGTGAAACTAGGGCATTAAGTATTGATAATGCTACATTTACATCAGGGACTATTATACTCATTTCTTCTTCCCAATCACTACTTTCTTGTCCAGGTCTTCTTGCCGGCCGCCATCGCCATCTACGATTTTGACTATTAGTCATCATTTCCTCTTGAGTATCCTGTTCCTTTGATTCCTGATCTTGGGATTCCTCAACTTTGGATTCCTGGATATTCTCACTCATTTCCTTAATTATAATACATATAACAACTTTTAGGCACTTATAATAAACATCTTTATTTTACCTGTTTCCTTATTAATTTTTCCCACAATATCACCACTTGAATTATAGAGAGTTGTATTACTTACCCATAATGGCTCCATAGTATTAATATCTTTTAGTTTCTGAATCTCAATTGGATTTGTCCCTTCAATAACTCGCATTCTTTTACTTCTATGATATGGGCAATATTCACTTCCATATGCGATTGCCTTTCTACAAAATACGGTTAATGCATCATGTTGAATGTAAGCTTTACATTGATTACATTCAGCATGAGTATCCTGAATTATGACTTTTAAAGAGTCGGATGTTGGCAGAACTCTTTTTGTAAGCTCTTTTTCTGGAACTCCTAGCCGTTTTGCCAATTCTCCAATATATCTTTTAGATTGCGCTAAAAGTACTGACTCAAAATTTTCCCAAAGTAATCGTGGGACCTTATATTCTACTGACATTGTTTATCACATTAAATACACGGTGATAATCAGTTTTCAAATTTTATTAGTTAGGCTTGACTTTTCTAGGTCTTAATGAGTATTTATGTGCTCGTTTAGTCACATTTTTATTAGTGATACTTTTGAGACTTTTAAGACTCGCCTTTTGGGGTCTTAATGAGTATTTACGTGTTTGTCTAGTTGTTCTTTTATTCTTATTAGTAAGACTTTTAAGACTTGCCTTTTGGGTTCTTAGTAAGCGCTTTTGTGGCGCCTTAATATGTGGCGCCTTAATATGTGCCGCCTTAATATGTGCCGGCTTAAAGTTCTCAAAAAAATTAACTAATGCAGTTTTTACAGCTTGAAATAGTTGATTATTTTTAAAATAAAAGAAAAATAATTTACAATAGTATTTACTCGGTAGATTTGCATCGCGTTTGTCACATAATAGTAAATGAATTTTACCAACTATTTCCTCCTGTTGTTTAAGTATTATGTCTGCCGTATTTAATTTAAAACTATATTCAACCGTAAGTCTGTATCCTTGAATATTTTGAAGTACATTTGTCATTTGATTTGTATTTTTCTGGTCAATAAATTTAAAATGCCAGTATTTCACATCTTGAGGCTTAACGTGACGTAGAATAGTTTTTTCATTAGTTCTTATATGAACAGTCTCGGGTTTTACTTCTTCTATTTCTTCTATTCGTTGAACATTATCATCTATTAAATCTTCAAGTGAATTAGGTGGTATTTGAACTATAGACCCCTCTTCATATGCAACTTCAGGGTTCATATCTAATTAAGTTTAGGGATTTTATTGCGCTTCTTTACATATTTAATTTTACTCCACATTATATAAATGGATGCGCCACAAAATCATATATGGGGGCCTAATCTATGGATGATTCTACATTCGGCGGCAGAACGCATTGGAACATCGCATGTAAAACTTCCACAAGAAGAGTTGCGAATATGGACCGGTTTATTATCTAGTCTACGACATTCTCTTCCTTGCCCCGTATGTAAAAAACATTTTATAGCCTATTTCTCATCAACTCCCGTTAAAATATTTAATCGGGAATTTATTAGAAACTGGCTCTATAATTTACACTGCCAAGTGAATGATAGAACTGAAAAGAGTGTAGAGATTACTATAGAACAAATACCAGAAATCTATAGTAAGCCTTTTAATTTTTCGGCCCATTTTAGAATTGTAGCTGAACAAATGAATCGTGCTTTACGACTAGGATGGTCATCTCGCGATGATATTCAAAAAAGTGCTAGATTTTTTGAGGAACTTAAGAGGTTTTATGATTTCTTTTAGTTATAGACCAACTAACATTTTAAAATGTTCATCGGTCTAAGAATCTATGCTTGGCGTTTTGTATATAAAATATAGGTCAGACAATATATAGTAAATATTGCTAATGAACCAGCTCCAAACGGTGATAACCGTTTATAAATTTCCATAAAGGCGGCGGAACCCAACATCAATCCCGCATCACCCACAATTATTTTTGCACCATTTTCTTTCGCGTATTCTTTGAAGACATCCATTAATTGGTTATGGCCGTAAGGGAATGGTTTGATAACAAATAAGTAAAATAGTATGTCATGTATGGCTTGTACGCCAACAACCAGTCCTAAAAAGGGGAGAAGAGAGTATGTGCTAAATAGAAATGGATAGACAACCTGTGCAATGAGGAATCCGATGACGATGACGGAGACATCAGATAAAACTGCGACGAGTCCAAATTGATCGTACCATTTATTGAGTGATTTTCCACCAACATCCGCATATCTGGCTAAAAATAATACAGCAGTATCCAAAGAAAGAACAGAGAAAAATAGGGTGATGATATCAGAAATAGAATGGAGATACATTTCTACTTATTATATGATTTATTATTAGACTTTTATAATTTCTTCTAAATAGGTAGTGGAACACACGCAATTGGGGCATTATTAATAGCACTTGGTGGAAGAAGACGGTTGGCAATTCCAAATAAATCGGATAGTCTATCCTCACCAATATTACTTAATGCTTTATACCATCCGTGTCCTGCAAATACAAATGCGAATGTTGTTAATATTAGTCCCCACATACTTTCGCAACCACTATAATATCTAAATCCGAGAACTATCAGAGCAAATACAATTGTAGAAATCATGGCAATAATTGCTTGAGTTTTGCGATTTGTAACCATTTTACTTAAATCAGATGCTGATGTACTTGTTACAGTCAGTGTTGTATCAGGTGTTTCACGATTATATAATTCTAATCCATTTGTAAATATATATCCAATAAAGAATGCAATCATAGCAACCCATGAGGATGATATAATTGTTTCATCTCCTTTAGTACCAAGAGGAAGAGTTGAAAATGGAATAATTAGATTACAAATATCGCCAAATTTAGCTTTAAACGGATTAAATGATTTACCATCAAATATAGCGCTTAATGCGAAATTAAGTACTGATGCAAGTATTGGTGTTAAAATTAAGAATCCTAATAAAAAGAATAGAATTGCGTAATTAGCTGTAAAAAGACCCAGAATAGACAGAGTTCCAGCTATTGTTAATGGTAGTGTTATGATGCCGCCGTATAGAAATACACGAATATCTGATATTATATCCTGTAATTTAAATGATTCCATTTTAATCCTACTATTTTAGTATTTTAAAATTGAATATTTCTATATCTTTTGTTATTTTTTCTCTTCTGCGGCACATACATAAATTGGAGAACCTTCACTTTCTTTACTTACTAAATAAGGTAAGCCTAGAAAATTCATCGCCTCTGCTCCAAATACGGCCTTATTAGTGTAGAAAAATATGGTACCAACTATAACTGCCATAAATGCGGCTATCATTATTTCACTCAAATTATCACAATTTGACGACCATCTTGCTGCAATAAATGCTATAACAACTAGTGCTATAAATGTATATGCTACTTTACTTCTTGATGCCCATTCAGGACCCATTGCCGCAGTGGTGCTTGAAAATTCAGATGTTGCAAGTGCTAAATATGTACCGATAGCAGATATTGAATAAACTCCATAAGACGGGTATGAATCGTGCGAAAATATCCTTTCAGGGTGAAATTGTGGTGTTTTATATCCTACACGACATTTAATATCTGCCGACCGGGATGGGCCTACTGCTTGTGATGATACCCAGCCTATTAACTTGTGTGATAGAACTGTTTCAAATATGAAGACGGCAAATATTCCAAATGATATATTTTGAGTTAAAAAATACATTAAAACTGAACCAAACAAAATTGAGTCTGGCATTAATGTATGAATCTCAGCTATAGTATTTATTACCGTACCACCCATAAAGTCGGTGAACTTATTCCATAGTGTTTTATCCGCCATTCCCTATTTATTCATTTCAGAAAACATAAAGCTTCAAAGCATCTTTATATTAAGAGATTATAATGGGTATTCCATCATATTACAAAAAACTTATTGATACTGTCCCAGGATTAGTTGTCAATAATACAAATGATATCGAATGGTTATTTATGGATTATAATTGTCTTATTTATCACTGTCTCCATAGAGAAGATACGCCTCCATATATTACAGATAATGAATCATGGGAATTACAATTTCTTGAATGTGTTGTGAAATATACTCTAAAAGTTATTAAAAAGGTCGCCCCCAAATCTGGTGTATTCATCGCAGTTGATGGAGTTGTTCCCATGGCCAAAATGCGCCAACAGCGTCTTCGTCGCTTCAAATCTATCTGGCTAACACAGCATCCTGATGAGAGCAAAGGAGAGAATATTAGTAATGGCCCAGTATGGGATAGAAACTCTATTACGCCTGGAACTGTCTTTATGAAGAAGCTTCGCAAACGTCTTGAAACTATGATTAGTCATGAAGGTAAAAAATCGTGGATACTTAGCTCAAGTGATGAACCAGGTGAGGGCGAGCATAAAATTATCGCTGAGTGGCGTACTGGTAAATATACAGGAAACTTTGCAGTATATGGATTAGATGCCGATTTAATTGTACTTACAATTCTTGGACGCGAACTCTGTCATTTTGAAAATAAAGTATGGCTCTTTCGCGAAGAGGTAAATGCGGGGAAAATTTCATATGACGCAACAGGCGAGGAATTATTTGAATGGTTCTCAATTAATACTCTGGCTGACTGGTTGGTTGCGGAATTTACAGGTGCTTCGCCTATAAGTGCTTATAAACGCGCCTTTATTCTAAATTACTGTTTCGCAATGTCTGTTCTAGGAAATGACTTTCTGCCAGGGTCGCTCGGTCTTAAAATCCGTGAAGATGGCCATTCTGAACTGCTTGATATTATTCGAACACTCACTCATGATAATGTTGTGCTTGTTAGCTCAGAATCATTAGAAATTAGTCATGAGGGCCTTAAAACACTATTTACAGTGCTATCTGTTAATGAGGAGGCTCGCATACAAAAGTACATTCATAAAAAGCAGATACTAGCGCGTAATATAAATGGAAATAACGATGGTTCTGAGATAAAACTTGGAGATAATAATTGGCCTCTATCACATATTGAGGAAAATGTCTTAGTTAATGGTAAGATGTTAGAACAAAACTGGAAAGAGACATATCTAGTACATTTCTTTAATGGATTTACTTTCAATAAAAGATCCGTCAATAGGGTCTGTAAAGATTACTTGTATGGTATTCAGTGGATTTGGGCATATTATACTGGCGCATATGAAAATATCTGTTTTAACTGGTTTTATGCCTTTAATCTCCCACCTCTCTGGATATGGCTCAAAGATTACTTGAATGAATTAATGCTGCCAGAGTTTCCTGAGAAGGTTCTAATTAGAGCTACTGATATTCGTCCAGTTGAACAACTTGTTCTTGTACTTCCTTTGGAAAGCTGGTCATTAATTCCACCATGCGCAGAAAAGAAATTGCCTCAACTAGCTCCACAGTTTTATCCATCAACATTTTCGTTTGAATCAGTTGGAAAAAGATACTTTTGGGAATGTGAATCAATGATTCCCTTGCCGAGTATTCTAGAGGTTAAAGAAATTATTAGGAGTAATACTAATACAGATGGTTAAGTTTCGTATTTCTCTAGATTTATTTAATTATAAAAATATTAAAAAGAAGTATCATAAGAAAAAGATTCTAAAGTATTATAAAACTCTGGGCAATATTATTAAAGATAGATATAATTCTGATGTTAAACAAATGAATACTGTATATAAAAAAAATTATGGACCTTTAATTAAAATTAAAAAGACTATTTTTAATGAGCCAGATATTGATGAAGGAAAAAAAATAAAGAAAAGTACAAAAAATAAAAAAGTGTCCTTAGATTCTATCATAAGAACTATTCTTCCTCCTTCTATGAATATTGATATACAATATACTATGTCTGTTAAAAGAGAAGAGCTAGCAATTAAAGAGTTTTGTAAATCTTATACGATTAATGCTAAGAAAGACTACAAAGACCTTAGGTCCATGTACTATTCTAGTAAAGTTGTTCGCTTTGTAGTAAAACTAAGAGAATTGATAAATGATAATATTTTGTGGCAAGATTATATGGAAGATAATAATATTAAAACTGATTATGTACCTGTTATTTCCGTATCAGACGCCGCAATCATATCACTTGCTTAGGCTTTTAGTCTTAAGCCAATTCTTATTGGCCGCCGGCTTTTAGCCTCAAACATTGTAATATTTTATTAAAAGTAGGTCCGCAGCTAGTAGCAACTTTTTGAACAACAACATTAACAACTTTTGAGACTTCAATCATAGCCTCCAAAGTTGGTTCTGCTACAACATCATACACCATTAGAATATTAGCTTCTAGGCTGTCGCTTGTTACTACTTCCTTAATTAAAATACGACCTAGCTGAATTGCGACTGCTTTCTTATCGGTACCACTCGGTGCTTTTCCATCCACCTTCGCGTTTTCTAGTTCTTTAATTAATTTGCCAAGTGTTTTAGTTATTTTAATAGTTTCATTAATACTCGGGTCCGAAATGAACTCTTTAATCGCGGCCTTAACAGAATCATAGATACTTGCAGCAAGTTTCTTTTGGTCTTCTGTTAAACTGCTTTCAGTTATCATCTTTAATCCAACTAGCTGAAGTCCTTGAGCAAGAACACCTTCTGCTGGAGCAGAAGTAACTTTATGTACTACTGGTTCGACCACTTTTAGTTCTACTGCTACTTCTGCAATAGCTGCTACTTTTTCTGCTACTTTTTCTGCTACTTTTTCTACAACTTCTTCAGTTGGCGAGGTTTCCGCCGATTTTTTATCCGTATTAGTCACCTCTTCAACTACTTTATCGGCAAGTTCTGTAACTACTACTTTTACACTATCTTCTAATTCGGCCATTTAATACTATACTAGTAGATTTGATTTTATTTATCCTCATCTTTCCACGATAGTAAAATAACTGATATAATTGATAGTAATACACCTACCTTCTTAGAATTTGTAAGTTTTTCAGAAAAATAGAATAATCCTATAGAAGTAACAATTACATCGCTCATAACATCCCATAATAAATTCATAATTGTTAGCCCATTTCCTGTTAGTGATTGTAAAAATATTAATGGCTGAAGTGAATAAATTAGCATTGATACAAATATAATACCTTTCCATTGAATCCATCCAATATTGTATGCTTTTAATGAACTTAATACAATGGAATCCATTAATGCCATTAATCCACCCCATCCTAATCCAGATAAGTTAAACTGTTGTAAAATAAACATACCTAAAATTGTGTGAGAATAATTATATCTAAAGTCTTTTCCTAAGATTGTAGGAAGGATGGGTAATAACCAATCTGCTATAGACCCTGTTCATTTACGTATTTACTCAAATGTTGTTCAAATTCGTGATCCCTTAAAACGGGTTCAAATGATTAATACATGTCTCGCATCAATGGAATATGTAGGTTCCGCTAAACGAGCTGGTATATATAGCTACTTACTTAATTATATTGGCACGGTTAATTCTGGTGGCTCTCCTCCTTTACTTCCCGGGGAACAAAGCATTTTACATAACAGTTCGAATCAACAGCAGCAACAACCACAGCAATCTGCTATACCACGTGCTTTACAGCCTAATTTTCAGCATTCAGGTTTAGCTACACATCCCTCCATTGCATATCAGCCGTCACACCAACAGTCTCAGATAATTACACATACGGATAATACACCAAGCTGGAAAGTGATTACAGATACACCTAAACAAAAGGCTATGACCTATTTTTCATCATGTCTAGAAGTACTTAATATTCAAGAAGAAGTAGCATTAACTGAGGAATCTTTGAAGGCTGCATACAAGAAAATGGCGTTACGAGCACATCCTGATAAGGGGGGCTCTGAAGAACATTTTGAAGCTGTTACAAGAGCATATGCCTACTTAAGCGAAATCTTGAAGCATATGCGAGGGGGTAAAAGGGAATCACGTATAGATGCACACACAGCGCCTAATACATTGAATGTTAATAGAGATACCGAGGCAGAGAAATGGAAACATGCTGAGCCTGTTCGGTTAAATGCGAAAAATCTTGATATGAATGCATTTAATAAATTATTTGAACAAACCCATATACCAGACCCTGATTCTGATGGATATGGCGATTGGCTTAAAACAGAAGATTCTCGTAAATCTGGCCCTGCTTTTAAGGGTCAATTCAATCGTGATGTATTTAATCGTATGTTTGACAGCGAGGCTAAAAAGAACCAACGACAATCTAATTCACTAATTGTTCATCCTGGAGAAATGGCCCTTACTCTCAATCCAACCAGTGGGGTCGATTTAGTCGGTGAAAGGCCTGATTCATTTACGGCGGCGCCTAATTCTAAATTTCAATTTACAGACCTGAGAGGAGCTTATACTACCGACAGTACTATTTCAGATAAAGTTTCAAATGTTCAAGTCGGCGAGAGGAATTTGGATCAGTATAGAGCCTCTAGAGAGAAGGCCCCCGACCCATTTAATCAATCAGAGCTACATAGTATTCGCGAATTTGAATCCCGACAAAAACAAATGGATGAAATGCGTGAAAGAAAGAGGGCAGAAATGAGTGTTAGAAATCAACAATATTTTGACCGAATGAAACAACTCGTTATTACAGACGGTGTCGACCAAAATCAGAAGAAAATAACATACTAGAAAAGTTCTATTAATATACTACATGTTGTTCTAAATTAAAATATTAGCTAGTAATATAATGTCTGGTTCTATGGTAGCGGCTAATGCCTACAATAAATCACTACTTCATACAAATAATAAAAATAGCAAACCAACCCCATCGGTGTATATAAATAACATAAAAAGTGGTATGAATGCGCTACAGGTTAGATTAAATGCTTTATTAAAGAATATAAAATCGACATCTAATGCTGGAACGCAAAAAGGCGGAACGCATAAGGGCCGAACTAAACATCATACCAAGAAACATGGCAAGCATCATGGTAAGCGCCATACTAAACACCATGCCAAGAAACATGGTAAGAGCCATACTCGTCGTAATAATCATTAGAGCTGAAATAATTATGTTGGCAAAGATCTGAGAATAGTCGGCCTAAAAATTAATATTATTCTATATATAGAATAATATTAGATAAAATGGATAAAACTGATAAAATGGATAAAACTGATAAAATAAGCACTATAGAAGAAAATAAAACTAAAATACCACCTTTACTGATAAAGAATAAAAAAGAGCAGGTGATGATAACGCTCAATGCCGTGGACTTGAATCCTGCGCGTTTATTACAACGCATCCAAAGAGGCGGTGACAGAATGTTTCCTGAATAAATATTAGAAGCCAAACGATTATAATTTTTCTAGTATAAAACTTGTACTTGTTTTATCATATTTTGGCCTACTCCATGTAAAAGCACCAGCCCATCTATAGTCACATATTCTAATTGTAAGAATATCATCTATCTCACTTTGAGATAAATCCCACCTAATATCATACTCTCTGTTATGATATATAAAATCAAGAAAAGCTAAATATCTATAAAAAGCTTGAAATCGTTTATCGTCTTCAATTATTTCAGGATTGTGTTCATCATTTTTTCTACAGTCAAATCGTTGCCAATCTATATCATGTACCTCAAACCAGTCGGGTAATTTATAATTTTCTCGGATAAAATTCATACCAACTAAGTTATTCATTTATATTTATGATTATAATTAAATTATAAATATAAATCAATTTTTTAAATGTTCGTTGGCCGTCGGCCTAACATATTAGTGTAATATAAAAATTGATATAATTATTATTCTAAAATAATAATTATAAAATGGATAATACAACGAATACAACTACTGTAAAAACCGATAGTCCAGAAAATACTTCTAAAACTAATATACCTTATGTATTGGATGATTTGAATAAAGAGGCTCTTAAAATTCTTCAAACAAAAGGTGAAGAAGAGGCTGTTAAATTTATGTTTAATCCAACTGGAGATAGACCATTATCGTATTCTGAAATGCGGGCTAGATTTGGATAGTTATAACCTAAAACTTTAAATCAACCAATAGTTAGACAATGTCCGAATTAGCATCTGTTCTAGAGCTATTTGGTTTTTTATCTATTGATGAAGTTACGGTCGATTCCCTTAAAAAATCCTTTAAAACTCGCATATTACAAGCACATCCAGATAAGGGTGGCGACGATATAGTATTTGATAAAATGCTCCGCTCATATGTTTATCTTACAGAGACTCTGCAACGTATCTCAGGTGGCCGTGCTACCCTTCAAAATATTGTATCACCAGATGAACTTAAAGAAATGCGCCCAGATGAGATTGTTAATAAATTCTTTGAAGAATTTCACAATGATGAATTTAATCGCAGATTTGAAGAACAAAACAAGAAAGAAGTTCATGGATATTCTAGTTGGCTAAGAGAGGGAAGAGAAGAGACAGAAGATGGTATATATGGTAATGCTACTCAGAAGGCGCCTGAATTTGACCAAAAAGACCTAAATGAGGTATTTGAGGTTTCTGCCAAAAAAGGGAAGGTGGTAAGCGATATAATATTACATCCTGAGGCAATGGCATACGTTTCTGCCACTTGTATGGGAACACTTATTATAGATGATAATAAGGGTTCTTATACATCTGATATATTTGCTAATCCTGAATATACTGATGTTTATTCAGCATTTACCGAGAATAATACTATTTGCGATAAAGTAACCAATTTTGTAGAGAGGGGTAGAACTTTGGAGGACATAATAGCTGAAAGAAATGCGGATGTAATACAACCCTTAAATGACGATGAACTCAGTGCCATTCAAGAATTTGAACGTGTAAAGAATGCTAATAATATTAGTAATATATCTAAAGTGAAGGATTATTTTAATTCTAATAGTGATAATACTGTGAATTTAGAAGATGGCGTTGAATGTAAAGGCCACGTTGGGTTTATACATCAATTCTAATTACAATGTTATATTATTATTAGCTATAATTTCACATGCGCTTGCTTCTTTAACCTTAACAATTGTATCAATCGCATCTAAATAACTATTAGATTCTTTAGAATGGCGAAAAGACTCTTCTAATAAATTATTAATAAGTAATAATTGCTCTTCTGTCCATAATTCTTTAAAGTTTTTATATAATATACTAGATAGATCACTCTCAATACTAACTGACCTTTCTCTTATATCTACCTCTGGTTTTTTCTGTTCTACATCTGGTTTTTTCTGTTCTACCTCTGGTTTTTTCTGTTCTACATCTGGTTTTTTCTGTTCTACCTCTGGTTTTTTCTGTTCTACCTCTGGTTTTTTCTGTTCTACCTCTTGTTTCTTTTGTTGTTTCTTAGAGGGTTCTAATTCTGATTTTTTAGGTAGGTCAGCATCTGATTTTTTAGGTGGTTCTACATCTGGTTTCTTAGTTAGTTTAGCTTCCAATGCTTTATCAACGATAGATATATAATGTATAAGTGAATGACATATTATACTTGAGTCATCATTATATGATGCTTTTAATCTTGTTAATCCCATACTAGTATATTTAAATATATTAAATATATATGGAATATTAATATCATATAATTCTATTGCTTTTATAATTGGGTGTAATAAATGGTGTAAATCTTGCCTAGTATCACCATGAGTCCATCTTACAGTACCTTGTATTATGGATGGTTGTATTATAGTTATTGTATTATTATTTATACTAATTTTAGTACCAATATCTCGAAATGCCAACATAGCAAGACGAATCATACAGCACATAGGTTCTAGTGTTTGAACAGCAGGTGGTTTATGTATAAAACTATATATATAATTGAAAACACTCATTATTAGTAATTATAATTACTTTATATGTATGTTTTAATCTTTAGGTAATGAATATTTATTAAGTTCTTAGATAAACGAATATATTAAATGTTAATCGATATAATAGGTAGGTAAATGAGTCCAATTAACAGACTTCTTTTAATTATCGCGATTCTATTTGTAGTCGCAATGGTACTTGGATTATACTATTCCAATAATTTAATTAAAATAAATCCATTTATGGATAAAAATCTGCTAAAACGTGGTATGGAAAAACCAGTAATTTGGTTATACTACGACACAAGCGATGTCAATTCCCGTCAATGGGCCGATTTTGGAGCACGCAGTTCTCGCGCACTTAATATGCCATTTTTGAATCTATGTTACGAATCCATTGTAAAGCAAAATAAGGAAGACTACCGTGTTGAGGTAATTGGTGGTTTAACAGGTGTAGCAGAACTATTGGGTGGTTGGGAACAGCTTCCCCCCGGTCTTCGCGACCCTATTGCCCCAGTTAATGAAGCAGAACTTAACTATATTCGCGCCGCAGTTCTTGCTAAATATGGTGGATTATGGCTTACACCATACTGTATATCCCTGAAGGGTTTTGGCAAATTACCTGAAAATAAGGTAGTATTCTTTGGAACAGATTTAGATGAAACCTACGCTGGACCAGACGGAACTATTGTCCCAGGTTTCCGTGCAATTTGGTCGCCTTATCCAAATCATCCAATGTTTAAAGAATGGATGGAAATAACATATTCTCGCATTGCTCAAAAACGCGGTGGTGACCAAATTCGCAGGGATGCCAACTGGGATTTTGTTCAGTTATCAAACAAATATGTATCCTCTGGAATTATTGTTGATCCTGCAGCTGAAGGTATGCGTAAGAAGAATGGTAAAAGAATACAATTAGAAGACTTACTTGCGACAGGAACAGATGGCAAACTACCGTTTGACCTCTGTGCCTATACAGTTTACGTACCATTCCCGTGGCCTGAATTAAGAGACCGTGAAATATTTGGATGGTTCTTACGAATGAGCGAAGACCAAATTATGGGGTCTGATATCGCAGTTAAATATCTGCTGGGTCGAGATTAGAAATATACTGAACAGGCGCTGGTAAATCATGTAATGTTTTATAAATAACATTTTGCAGTGCTAAAATACTTGTATTTCCTTTACAATATGAAATCCAAGAATTAATCAAGAATTTATGAATTAAAATATTATCTTTAAAGTTATTATTACCAAAAAGTGTATTAATTGTTTGGAAGCTTTCCAAGATATCCTCATAGGCATATCCTCTCTTCCAAATTAATACAATACTTTTAATTGATTCGACTACATCTCTTTGTGACATGGCTACTAATAATGGTAAAAAGTCTAAATAAAATGGCGCGGAACATAAACTTTTTACTTGTGTCATTGTTAATTCTTCATTAAGTGTTACAGATATATCTCGTACTAATTTTAGAAGTCGCATTAAATCGCTTATATTATT
>Ga0214921_10006166_pt1 | contig 16568 bp, 13 predicted proteins | sample LL1505_MetaG_FD_177992 | JGI IMG/M metagenome (GOLD analysis project Ga0214921, IMG submission 177992) | Freshwater microbial communities from Lake Lanier, Atlanta, Georgia, United States - LL-1505 | ecosystem: Environmental > Aquatic > Freshwater > Lake | place: USA: Georgia | collected...
ATCCTCCTTTGAATACCAATTTGCCTGAATAATCAAACAACTGAGCAGTAGTTCCAAATGGTGCACCACTGATGCTAATTTCAGCGCTTTGAACCGGATTTGGATATACTTGAACTTGATCCAAAGTATTTTGGTCGTTCAATCCTACAGAAGAAGAAGGAATCCAAGTCATGTTCACAAAATTGATAGAATTAGCCCATTCTGGATGGTCAATGAATGGGTTTCTATTTTTTTGTATAGAATACACATATTCGTGTCTGGCAATCTCGTGTGCACTTGGTGGATCTTGTCTGTGCCATTTCATCAAAACTGCAGTGTCTTGGCTGAATGCACCTACACCCATACCCCAATTTTTAGAATCTACACCATTGTAACAAGTAGCCATATAAAACAAGGCTCTTGCAACATCACCTTTGTGCTCGTCTTTTGGCTCCCATACCTTAACACCATTTGCATTGGTACCCAATTTTCCAAAACCCGTTGAAGCAGTTGATTGAACAGTTACCACTTCACCAAATGAAGAATTTGATCTCACCGCATTTGCATTCAATTGGTCGGCTGGAAACAAATGGTGTTGGTCATTGTATTCTGGTAATTCTTTGGCATTAGAACCATTTGGCCAGTTGGCATTGCCAATATTGCTTGGCATCCAACTTTGCGCATAGGAATGTTCTCTTGTTAAGGTTCCATTTGAAGTTGAACTGGCCCAAACAAAAGGCTCTGTATATACAAATGGCAAATGGGTATAAACACAATACACTACTTTTCTACCTGCAGTTGTATCCTTAGCCAACCAATTGTTAACTAAAGTACTTGAATAATTGCTATAGTAAATGGTATCATGTGTGTTGATTTTAGCAGATAAATCTGTTAAGAAAGTATTTTTAGTTGGGTCAATCCCTGTATAATAATTTCCAGAATTTGATCCTGTAGTATTTACGCTGTTTGAAAGTGAATTAGAGGTGTAGTTTTCAAATCCTGTAGGACCATTGAATGGGAATACCGCATAGTAATACGTAGAATTGGCTAGAACATAAGTTGGTTTGAATGTCGTATCTGTACCAACCATTGCTACCTGTGCATCACCTACAATATCGCCTCTTTGGTAAGTTTGACCGTCAACCGGTAAACCAGTAATTGCTGAACCTAATTTTTTTAACACCAAATATTTTTCAGAACCTGCAGATGGCGTGTAACTCACATTCATTGAATATGCTTTCACATTACTGAAAGTTAAACCACTTGCTTGTGCAGTAGGTTCAGACGCAAAATCTCCTCCAATACCATACAAATTGATGGTAAATTGAGCTTTATCTGGATCAGAAGAATTGACCAACAATGCTGCTTTTCTTGTTCCATTTACTGTTGTACCAAAATTTACTGTAAATGTTGCTGAGCTATTTGCAGCAACCGAACTTGGTGCTCCTGAAATAGTGAAATCTGCTGCTGCATTTCCACTAGTGTTAATTGCTGAAATAACCAAAGCGTCAGCTGTTCCTTTGTTTTCAATAGTGAAACTTGTGCTTGCAGTTTTTCCAATTACAAATGTGCTTCCATTTACAATGTCTGCATTGCCTTGTTTGATATTGATTTTAGCAGCTGGTGTAGCAGGGGCACTTGCCAACGTAACGTTGTCTAATGAAATATTTGAACCAGAATTTTTCTGGGTATAATAAAAACGAACATAGCGTGTATTTGCAGCTGGTGTATCAATGAAATTGGTAAAACTTGTTGAAGTTAAATTTGCTTGTGTAAACACATGTAAATCTGACCAAGTGCTGCCATCAGTTGATTGTTGCACAGTAAATGTACCAGTGAACGGAGGATTAGGAGCAATCGCTGTCCCTTTAATGTAATAGCTCAATGCTCCAGGTTTATCTGTAAACCAAATCTTTACATATTCACCTGTGGCATCCAATTTACAGGCTGCATTTCCATCCTGACCTGAAGAATAGGTAAATGGTGTTGTTCCCGATGCAGTAATGTCTAACTTGGTTGACCAACCTGTTGGACCCGCTGATTCAGGACCTGTAGGGCTAGGAGATGCAGCACCAGTTGGGGCTGGATTGGCAAAACTCCATGAAGTTGGTAAAGTGGTTTGGGCATTGGCTAGTAAAAAACCAAGTCCCAAAAAAGTAAAAATAATTTTTTTCATGTATTCAATTTTTTTCGCTTTTACTAACGCAAAAAGCAATGCAAAATAGTAATTTTTAAAAACAATATGAGTGTAAATCTGTCTATTGAAATAATTTTAATAGAATTTGGATGTTTTAATAACGCACAAAACTTCCTAACTTGCAGATTCAGTAAATGGAAAATATCAAATACAGTATAGAAAAAAGCGCCTTTGGGGTATGTAGTTACATTGGGGAGAAGTTTGGTATATCAAGCAATAGAATTAGATTGTATTTCATTTATGCATCATGCTTAACCATCGGATCACCATTGATTGTTTATTTGGTAATGGCCTTTTGGATCAACCTCAAAAAATATATCAAGCAAGAAAGAACCATCTTAAATTCCTAAAAGCAGGTGATTAGCCCTAAACTGATTTTTATTTTACTTTCATTTTACATCATCAGTGCCTTCACTTGGTGGACCTATGCTCATTGCCGCTCTGCAAAACAAATTTATGAACTTCAAAAAGACAACATAGAAACACTTTGCTATAAAGCCAGTATAGACATAGAACAAGCCAAACAACAGGAATTATTTGAAGACAGTATTGGCATGAAAAAATACTTTGGAAACAATTTTCCAAAACTAGAATTGGTGTTTATTCCAAATGCTGATCCGCTTTCTAATTTTATGATTAGACCTTATGAAGCCTCATATATTGAATTGATGGCGACATACAAAAGGAAACTATGGATGTATATTCTAGAAGGTTTAGCCATCATGGCTATTATATTCTGGGGACTGTTCAGGATTTATTCAACATTCAAAAAAGACCTGAACCTAAAACGCAACCAAACCAATTTTTTGTTATCGGTCACACATGAATTAAAAACACCAATTACCGCTATTAAATTGTACTTGGAAACACTTCAGAAAAGAAAACTTGAACAAGCGCAAATTGAAACCATCATCAAAAATTCAATGGCCGAAAACGAGCGCTTGCATGTTTTAGTAGAAAATCTTTTGTTATCGGCAAGGTTTGATAGTACTCAATTCAACCTCAATCTCGAACAAATAAATTTGAGCGAATTGACAGAAAAATCGGTTCATATTTTTGCAATACCTAGAAACTTAAAAGAGCATATCCATTTAAAAATTGAGCCATCTTTGTATGCATTAGCTGATAGCACTGCCATTGATACCATCATTACCAATTTGCTTTCCAATGCAGTGAAATATGCCCCTGAAAATTCAATGATTGAGGTGGTCCTAGAAAAAAGCGAGAAGCATATTGATCTATCTGTGATTGACAATGGACCTGGCATAAGCGAATCTACTAAAAAAGAACTATTCAATAAGTTTTATAGAATTGGTGACGAAAACACCCGCAAAACAAATGGAACGGGTTTGGGGTTATACATTGTGAAAAACCTTGCCAAGAAGTTAGGCGCTGAAGTATTGGTGAATAATGGAACGGAAGGCGGAAGTGTTTTTACAATTAGATTTAAACTTACATGAGCGATAGAATATTATTGGTAGAAGACGAATTGCATATTCAACATGCATTGAAATTGAATCTTGAACTTGAATCTTACGAGGTTTTTGTGTGTAAAACAGGAACAGAAAGCATCAAAGCATTCAGGGAGCAAAAGTTTGACCTAGTGATTCTTGACATCATGCTTCCAGAAATGGATGGATTAATGGTCTGTGAAAATTTACGCTTATATGATGCCCATATTCCAATACTTTTTTTATCTGCAAAAAATACACCTGAAGACAGAATCAATGGGCTAAAAAAAGGAGGGGATGATTATTTAACCAAACCCTTTGAATTGGAGGAATTGATTTTAAGGGTGCAAAAACTGCTGCAAAAAAGTAAACAAATAAAAATCAAGAGCGAAAAAAGTATACCCAAATTATTTCATTTTGGAAACAATTGGATCAACTTTGAAAGCCATGAAGCAAAGGGTGTTCACGGTGTTTTTGAATTGACCAAAAAAGAAATTCTTTTAATGCGATTGCTCATAGAAAATAAAAACCAAGTGGTAAGCCGCGAAAGAATACTTAAAGTAGTTTGGGATTATACTGTTATACCCAATACGCGCACCATCGATAATTTTGTATTGTCCCTCAGAAAATATTTTGAAGAAGATCCCAAACAGCCACAGTTTATTCACTCTGCAAGAGGTGTTGGTTATAAATTTGTTTTAAACACCGAAGAAGCTGACTAAGTTTTTTTTAATTGTTATAAATTTAAAGGCATTGTAACGCGTGAAGTGATAAATGCTTATTTTTGTTTGAACATACATCATGTTAAAACAAGGATTACAACAGAGTCAACTTCAAAAACTATCGCCGCAGCAGATACAATTTATCAAGCTGCTGCAATTGAACAGTGTTGATATTATTCAAAGAATTGACCAAGAATTAATTGAAAATCCTGCATTGTTAAGAGCCACAGACGAGGACGCTGCGCCCTCTGAAGACAAGACCGAAACCAGTTCTGATGAAGTTAGCTCCGAAGATTTGTCGGTTGAAGAATTCATTGCAAATGAAAGTTTCGATGTAAAAGAGTATGTGAATGATGAGTATGACCCTGAAGGTTTTCACTTAAGTGATGAAGGCGATGAAGAAAGAAAAGAAAGACCCATCGTAGAATCACATTCTTTTCATGAAGAATTGCAAGACCAATTTAACAGCATAGCAGAATCTGAAAAAGAATTGGCAATAGGAACGCAATTGATTGGCACACTTGATGACGATGGGTATTTAAGAAGACCGCTGGAAGCCATAGTAAATGACCTCGCATTTTCAATCAATATTGAAACAAATTTGGAGGAAATGAAGCGCGTACTTCATAAAATCCAAAAACTTGACCCCCCTGGAATTGGTGCTACATCTTTACAAGAATGTCTTTTGTTACAACTGCATAGAAAAGACCAAAACAGCCCACTTGTTTTGAATGCCATCAAAATTCTTGAAAGCTATTTTGAAGATTTCACCAAAAAACACTACGAAAAGCTGACCAAAACCCTAAAAATCAGCGAAACTGAACTCAAAGAAATTATTTTACTAATTACAAAGCTCAATCCTAAACCAGGAGAAGCTATTGACAATACTGCCACACAATACATCACACCCGATTTCATTCTTTTAGAACAGGATGGCAATTACCATATTGTTTTAAATTCTAGAAATGCCCCTGATTTAAGAATCAGCAGGTCTTATATGGAAACCCTAAAAGGATATGAAGAAAGCAAAAGCCCTAGTAGAGAACAAAAAGAAACAGTTCAATTCATCAAACAAAAATTAGACAGTGCCAAATGGTTCATTGATAGCATCAAACAAAGGCATAACACTTTGCTATTGACAATGAATGCCATTTTAAAATACCAATTGGCCTTTTTTGAAGAGGGAGATGAAACAAAGCTCAAGCCTATGATTCTTAAAGACATAGCAGAAGAGACGAATCTTGACATTTCAACCATCAGCCGAGTAGCCAATTCTAAATATATCCAAACTGATTTTGGGGTAATCCCTCTAAAATTCTTCTTTAGTGAAGGCATTGCAACAGAAGACGGAGAAGAAGTGAGCAGCAGGGAGGTAAAGAAAATCTTAAAAGATGCCATTGAGGCCGAGGAAAAATCTAAGCCACTTCCTGATGAAAAATTAATGGAGATTCTTCAAGAAAAAGGGTACCATATTGCCCGAAGAACGGTTGCAAAATACCGCGAACAGATGAATATTCCTGTTGCCAGGCTTAGAAAAGAAATTTAAAACAGCTGTTTCTAATTAAGCGCTTATTAAAGAACGCCTTGTCCGAATTGCTCTTTACCAGCAAAATAGACATTGTCAAAAGGAGTATCAATGCCAGGGAACAAATCTATTTGATACATACGTTTGATTTCTAAAACAGCTACAACCAATAAAACCAGTACTGTAACTACATACAAGTATTTGGCAAAATCAACCAATTCTTTCTTCGCTTTTTCAATTTCATGACCAATACGTACTTTTAAAGTGTTTTGTTGGTTTTGAATTTGCTGACCGTTGTTTAAGAGGAGGGTTTTCATAAAACTTCTATTTAAATGGTTGTACAATCGAATTGCTGATTCAAATGTACTATTTAAATGGAGGTTTTTACTATTTAAACTGCGGTATTATGGTAAGTGGCTCTGAATGAGTCGAATAAAATTTATTTATTTTGCATTTTTACTTATTTAATTAGTTGTTTTTATGGTTTTTTTGGTTTTTTTGAGGATTGATTTAGGATATTTTGGAGGACTTTTGGCCGTTATGTTTATTTAAACGGTTGTACTTCTTCCATTAGTGTTCTAAATGCAAGTATTTTATTCCCAAACTTCTCTAATGTTTTCTGTTGAAGTGCCGGTGCAAATTGCTCTTGGTAAGCCATGTAATCTTCAATTGAAGCGGCTGTGTACTGAATCGCATAAGTTTCGCCTGTTTCGTCGGATTGTCTGGTCAACAACCTCAGCATTTTAAAAGACTGAAACATGCCTGTTGCCATTACTTCTGGTACATGGATACTGTGCATCCATAACATCCATTCGTCGTGGATACTCTCGTCCACATTTAGGGTTACATTGTAAATGATCATTTTGTATTTTCCTCTGGTTTTAAATTTTGGTCTCCCCTTAACAATCGATAACGCTTTCTGGCTTCATTGCTGAACACACTGCCCGGGTATTGTTTCACAAGCAAAGCATAGGCATCCATGGCTTTTTCTGGATTGTTTAATTTCAAATCTAGCAGCTGCGCAGCTTTAAACAGGGCTTGATCTGCCAAGATATCGTTAGAAAAACGATGATATACTTGATCAAACAGAGAATAAGCACTGTCATATTGCCTCGTAGATTCAGAAATTTCTGCTCGTTTATATAAAATATCGTCCAACAAAGGATTTTTACTGAGGTGCTGGTCTAGGCTGTCTAAAAGGCTTAACGCTTGTTTAAAATGATCCTGAGCTGCTAATAAATCTGCTTTTGCAAACAATTTCAAAGCTGCCTGATTGCTATCGATGGTATTTTCTTGAATCAACAAAGACAATTCCATGGCATTGTTGGCAATCAATTGAGTGGTAGCCGTTTTTAAGACATCAAGCTGGGCTTTGGCCCAATCAAATTCTCCAAGATAATAACTCAGTTTTGCTGCTTTTAATTTGGCCTCTTGCCCGAGCGGTTCTTCCATAAAATCCTTGTCAACCTGGCCATAAAGCAACATAGACTCCCAAACTTCACCAGTAATGATATACACATCAGCCAAGGCCAACTTACAAGTTGCCGCTAAATTCTTGTCATTGGCTATTTGAATGGCTTTTGAATAGTTTAAAATGGCTGCTTGGTAGTTGTGCAAGTATTTACATTGTAGACCCGCAAGGTCAAACCTGGTTTTGGCGTCATCACCTTCGTGGGCAATCATTTGCAGGTATTCATTTTCAATAATTAAGAGCTCTGCCTGAGTATAGTTTCCAGTCAAAAGCTTTTGGGTTCTTGCGTTCAATAATTCTTGCTTGGCATAATAATAAAATGGGAAAGAGTTACCCATGTTGCATACCTCTTGAAATATTAAAATGGCATCTTCGTACTTTAAATTAGAAATTGCCAAAAGCCCTAATTCCAATACCCTTCTGCCTTGTAAACCCAATTTCTTGTCTAATTTTTTAGAAAATTGAAGTGCTGATGGGTAATCGGATTTTTGAACATAAAACCAAACCAACATGTCTTGAATGACATTTTCATTGGGTTGTAATTTGTATTGTTTTAACAAAGCTGCTTTGCAATTTTCAAAATCAATTTTATTTTGAAGTAAATACTGTATTAAGCCCTGAATCTCTTCCATTTTAGAAGGGTCTTGACCCAAAACCTGAACCCATTCTTCTATTGCCAATTTATTTTCACCAATGTCTGTATACAAAGAGGCCAAGTCTGCCCCAAAAACGAATTGGCTTTTGAGTAAATCTCTACCTTGTAAATAGGTTTGTACTGCTTCAGTTAAAAATTGACGTTTGGTAAATGCACGGGCTAAATCTTGAATGGACTGCTCTTGTGGGGCTAGCGTATTGATGAGATTTTTGATTTTTTCTATCGCTAGATTTTTTTCGCCAAAGTATTGGTAGATATAGGCCTGATCAACAGAATAAATGGCCATTTTAGGAAAACGTTTGCTCTGCCTCTTAATCAGTTTTAGTGCTTGTTGCTGGTCTTTCAGTTCTAAGTATGATTTTAATAGATTATCGTAGTAATAGATAGCATTCGAAGACTTGCTCAATAGTTTTTCATACAATCCAGCCGCTTTTTCCCATTCTGCGTTTTGAAAATACTGACTGGCCAACTGCTCATCTTGTTGTTGAGCAAAAACTGGCGTAATCAGAAAACTAATTGATGCAATGAAACCTAATAAGACCTTTTTAAACATGCTGCTAAATTAAGTGCTGTTAAGCATATTGTGTAAAAGAGAATTCAAATGGCTAAATTTATTTTCGTTTATTGCATAAAAAACTTTTGAGTACAATTAAAAAACTTGCGGGGCAAACTGCCATCTATGGGCTGAGTACAATTGTAGGCAGATTCTTGAATTATTTGTTGGTTCCCATTCAAACCCGGGTATTTAACCTTGTACAATTCGGAACCATAACTGGCCTGTATGCATACATTACTTTTTTGAATGTATTGCTTACACATGGCATGGAAACAACCTTTTTTAGGTTTGCAGAAAAACACAAACACGATGAAAATGTATATTCAACAGCTTTTCGTTCAGTATTATTTATAAGTGTATTGTTTGGCGCTTGTACTTTTGTTTTTGCAGAACAAATTAGCGCGCTAGTTCACATGGGAGCAAGTGCTTATTATATTAAAATAGTAGCTGCAATTATTTCATTAGATGCCATCTCGGCCATTCCTTTTGCGTTGCTCAGAAAAGAAAACAAGGCATTGCGTTTTGCTTTGATTAAAAACGCAGGCATTGCCATTACTATTTTTTTAAATATATACTTTCTAATCATTGGGCCCTATTGGCTTTTGGAAAAACAAATCCAATTGCCTTTTGTAGATAACATAACAGAGCCATCAGTTATTTTGATTGCAAACCTTTGGGGGAGTTTGATTACTTGCTTGCTCTTGATACCAGAAATTATTAAAATCAGGTTCAAAAGAAACAAGGAGCTGTATCAAGAAATGCTAGCATATGCCATTCCCATTATGTTTATAGGATTCGCTGGTATGATCAATGAAACGCTTGATAGGATCATGTTGGTTCAATTAATTCCAGACCAATCAACTGCTTTAAAAATGAATGGTATTTACGGAGCAAATTATAAACTATCAATTGTAATTACCTTATTTATTCAAGCATTCAAATATGCTGCAGAACCCTTCTTTTTTAAACATGGCAAAAACAGCAATAAAACACAAATTTATGCCGATGTCATGAATGTCTTTGTGCTCGTTTGCTTGTCAATTTTTTTGATGGTGATGTTGAACTTGCGTTTGTTTGAACAATTTATAGGTGCAGATTTTAGAGAAGGTTTGCGTATAGTGCCTATTTTACTTTGGGCAAATATTTTTTTAGGCATTTACTACAATTTAAGCATTTGGTATAAACTAACCGACCAAACCACAAAAGGCGCTTACATAGCAATTGTAGGTGCTTTCATTACCCTTATATTGAACTACTTATTGATTCCAATTCTAGGATATTATGGAGCCGCAATTTCTACTGCTATTTGCTATGGCACCATGATGATTATGGGCTATATATTGGGACAAAAATACTTTCCAATACCCTATAAAATTAAAGCATTCTTTGGGTATTCATTATTGGCTTTGTTGTTGTATGGTTTGGGTGATTATTTACAAGCCTTAACCAGTCAAAAATTAAACTATTATCTCATTGGCAATGGAATTCTAATCCTTTTCATTGCTATCGCCTATTTTACCGAAAAATCAAGCCGAAAGACCTATGCTGAAAATTAAAATAAAATCTAATTCAAATTTACCCTTACCAAACTACCAAACAGCTTTGGCTGCTGGTATGGACCTTTCGGCTGCAATTGAACAGCCAATAGAAATTTTACCGGGAGAACGAAAATTAATAGGTACAGGTATATCTATTGCTTTGCCTGAAGGATTCGAAGCCCAAATTAGGTCTAGAAGTGGGATTGCTTTAAAACATGGAGTTTGCGTATTAAACAGCCCAGGCACTGTAGATGCAGATTACAGGGGAGAGATAAAAGTGCTTCTCATCAATCAGGGCCAAGAAGTATTTAAAATACAATCAGGTGATAGAATTGCACAAATGGTGATTGCAAAACACGAGCGGATTGATTGGGAGCCTGTTGTTGAATTAGATGAAACCGGCAGAGGTATTGGTGGATATGGCAGTACCGGGATTCAAAACTCCAATTAAAAAGATTCAAAACTAAATTGTAATTTTCGCAAAATTTATCAGACAAAGAAATGAAGATTATTGTACCTATGGCCGGAATGGGAAAAAGAATGAGGCCGCATACCTTAACTGTTCCTAAACCATTGATACCAGTTGCTGGAAAACCTATTGTTCAAAAAATAATAGAAGACTTAGCTAAGGTTTGTGGGAATGATATTGAAGAAGTTGCCTATATCATTGGACCAAGTTTTGGACAAGAAGTAGAAGCAAAATTAATTGCAGTAGCAAATAGTGTTGGTGCAACTGGAAAAATATATTACCAACACGAACCACTTGGAACAGCCCATGCCATCATGTGTGCTAAAGAAAGTTTAGATGGAAACACCCTTGTTGTATTTGCTGATACTTTATTCAAAGCAGATTTTACCTTAGACAGATCACAAGAAGGTATTATTTGGGTTCAAAAAGTGGAAGACCCAAGACCATTTGGCGTAATTAAGGTTGACGACAGCAATGTCATTACAGATTTTGTAGAAAAACCTGAAAACTTTGTATCAGATTTAGCCATCATTGGCATTTACTATTTCAAAGATGGTGCCTATTTGAGAAGTGAATTGCAATATTTACTTGACAATGATATTCGTGAAAAAGGTGAATTTCAATTGACAAATGGCCTTGAAAACATGAAGTCAAAAGGAACCAAATTTGTACCAGGACAAGTAAGCGAATGGTTAGATTGTGGTAATAAAAATGCTACGGTTTATACCAATTCAAGAATTTTGAGTTTCATGGCTGCAGATGGCGAACAAATGACTGGTGACAACTTAAAACAAATCAATTCGGTAATTATTCAACCTAGCTATATTGGTAACAATGTGCAAATAAAAAATGCAGTTGTTGGGCCTAATGTAAGCATTGGAGATGGATGCAAAATTGAAAGTACTGTCATTTCAGATAGTATAGTTCAGGTGAACTCTGAAATCAAAAATGCCGTCATCAAAAATGCAATGATTGGTAGCCATGTTTCATATAAAGGACATGCCAGTGATTTGAGTTTGGGCGATTACAGTACCGAAGGCTAATTCTTAAAATTTGAAAAGTAGACTTGTCATTTTTTTAGTATCCGTCTTGCTAAATTTAAACGGATGGGCACAAGAAATTTCTGAACAAACCCGTCAGAATTTTGATTTGCATTTCTTCAATGGCATGAAAGAAAAAATGCAAGGCAATGCAAAAGAAGCAAGGATTTCCTTTAAAAAAGCTTTGCAAATATTGCCCAATCAAGCCAATGTAAACTTCCAACTGAGTACAGTATTGATGTCTGATGCAAAAAGTACTGAAGCAGAAGTATATGCAGAAAAAGCGTATCAGCTAGAATCAAAAAATGAGTGGTATGCACAAAATTTATTAGAAATATATAAATACAACAGAAATTTCAAGGCAACTGAAAAGCTGTTGATTGAAATGTACAAATCTAGTAACAAAAATGAGTTATTGTATGAATTGGCCTACGTACAGCTTCAAGACAACAATCCCAATGCAGCCATAAAAACATTAAATTTACTTGAAAAAAAGATAGGTATAGATGAAGATATTTCTAAAAGAAAAGAACAGATTTACCTTCAGTTAAACAAACTTCCAAAAGCAATAAAAGAACTTGAAAAGCTAATCAGTAAATACCCACAGAACCAACAATTCAGAGGTGCTTTGGCTGATTTGTACCTGTCAAATGGAAAGGAAAAAGAAGCCATTGCCATTTATAATTCAATTTTAAAAATAGAGCCCACAAATAGCTATGCAGCATTTGCATTGAGCGATTACTACAAATTAAAAAACGATAAGGATTCTTGTTTTAATTATCTAAAAAGGGGCTTAGAGGGAAATGGTGATGTCAAATCAAAAATGTCTGCCTTTACCAGCATCATTCCAACTAATTTTTTCGGTGAAAAACACCATACATTTTGTAATTTTTTAGCAGATGATTTTATAAAATCTAATCCTGAGGATGCAGGACCCTATATCATAAAAGGCGACTTACAACTTGAAGAGAGAAAACCAGAAATTGCCAGAGACTATTATTTGAAAGCTACTCAGCAAAATGATGGCGGACTTTTGGCTTGGGAACAAGTTTTACAATGCGACCAATTGATGGGCGCCTATGAATTCGTCAATGAAGATGCCCAAAAATTAATTGAACTTTTTCCAAGTTATGCTTTAGGGTACTACCACAAAGCTTTTGCCAATATGCAATTGAAAAATTACAAGGAGGTAATCGTTGCTGTTCAATCAGGAGTAGAATATGCCGAAGAAAGCAATTTAAAGTCTCAATTTTATGCCATGATGGGCGATGCTGCTCACTATTCTGATAGATTCAAATTATCAGACTCTGCTTATGAAAAATCGCTAGAAGAAGACCCCTCAAATGCGTATGCCCTGAACAATTATGCTTATTATTTGTCATTAAGGAATGATAAACTTGACTTGGCAGATAGCTTGAGCAAACGCTCCATGATTTTAGATCCTGAGAATGCTTCTTATTTTGATACTTATGGTTGGATTTTGTATCAAAAGAAAGATTATGAAAACGCACTAGTTTATATCGAAAAATCACTTGAAAAAGCACCTAACAATGCAGAAGTGTTGGAACACTTGGGCGATGTAAACATAAAACTTGGCAAAAAAGAGGAAGCAAAAAAAGCATGGCAAAAAGCAAAAGACCTAGGTGCTACTTCTGATAGTTTAAATAAAAAGCTAAAACCATGAGTAAGGAGCTGAAGTTATGGGTAATTTTTGCCTGTTCTATTTTACTTGTTGCTTGCAGCACCAAGAAAAAAATGGTAATAAATAATGAGCAAATTCAAGCGCCAAAACAATTCAATACCAAAAAGACTTATGAAGACGAAATCAAACAAGTAGTCTTGCATTCGAACAATGTCAATTGGTATTATACAAAAGCAACCGCAAAATATGATGATGGGAAACAAGAAATAGGATTGGACCTCGAAATTCAAATGGAAAAAAGCAAAGAAATTTGGATCAATGTAAAAGCCATGGGATTTATCAATGTGGCAAGAATTTTATTTCAACCCGATTCTATTCGAATATTAGATTACATCAACAGAACCTATACCAGCGCAACTTATCAATACCTCAGAAATTTTACTCCACTTCCAATAGCATACGCTCAACTAGAGAATTTAATCATAGGAAATGTGTTGTTTCCGCTTGATGTTCAAAGCAGTCATTTTGTAAAGGTAAACAATGAGGCCATCAGTTATAATCAGGTAAACGGTTTCAAGCAAAAAACCAATTACAACAACTTTATGAAAGTAAAGCAAACCATGGTTCAGGATAGCTTACAATCACAAAATTTAACCATTGCTTACAGTCAATTTGTGCCTGAAAATAAAAATCAGTTTCCTGGTAAAATCAACATTCAGTTACAGGCAGAAAAAAACATGAACATTGAAATGGTCATGAACAATTTATCATTTACCAAGAAAAGAGATTGGCAATTGTCAGTCCCTAAAAACTACAAAGTTCATGTGTTTTAATTTCTTCAAATCTTTGGTAACTTTCTACAAAATGAACGCTAAAGTTTTACTGTTGGCTTTTATATTGTTGTTCGTCAATACCAGTATTTATGCACAAAAAGCCAGTCAAAAGAGAAAAGAATTAGAAGCCAAGAGAAGAGAATTACAACTCAAAATAGAAGAGAATAAAAAAAGATTAGCAGAAACCAAAAAAGAAGAGAGCAATTCACTCAAACAGCTGAATGTATTGGGAATGCAAATCAAAACAAGGGAGCAAATGATTGACCATATAGGCCAAGAAACATTTGAACTTTCCATTGAAATTGAAGGGCAAAAAAGAGCCGTTTTAAACCTTGAAAACGACTTGGTTCAACTCAAAGAAGATTACGCTAAAAATATAGTTGCTGCTTATAAAAAGAGAAATTTCAACGACCAACTCATGTTTGTTTTTGATTCGAAGAATTTTTTTCAGGCATTCAGACGAATCAAGTATTTGAACCAATATGGACGTTACAGAGTTGAGCAATCTAAACTCATTTTAAAAACTCAAAAATCCATCATAGAAGCCATCAATGAAATGATAGCCATCAAAAACCAAAAAATGGATTTGATGGGATTGAAAGAATCAGAGAAAAAAGAACTTGAAATTGACAAAAAGGAAGAAACCAATTTGCTTGAAAAACTTCAGTTTCAAGTAAGCAATATCAAAGGCCAAATCATTCGTCAAGAGCGAATGTCTAACCTTTTAAACAAAGCCATTGGAGAATTGATTCAAAAGGAAATTGCGGAAGCCAGAAAAGCGGAAGAGGCAAAGCGGAAGGCCGAAGAGGCCAAAAGATTGGCATTGGCCAAAAAATCAAACAGCAAACCTGAACCACAAAAACAAACAACAACCAATTCTTATTTGTCAAGCGCTGAATTGGCACTCAGCAAAAACTTTGAAGACAACAAAGGCAAATTGCCATGGCCTGTAGATGCAGGAAATATTGTTGGCAGGTTTGGAACCCATGAACATCCAGAACTCAAAGGGGTAATGGTAAAAAACAATGGAGTGGATATTAAAACTGCACTTGGCGCTGATGTCAAATGTGTGTTCAAAGGGGAAGTAGTGCGTTGTTTTACCATTCCAGGATTGGATAATGTAGTTTTGGTAAACCACGGTGAATATTACTCTGTTTATGCCCGTTTAGAAAACATCAAAGTAAAAAAAGGACAGCAATTGAATGCCGCTGAAACTATTGGAACCCTTTCTCCTAACGAATCGGAAAACCATTCTTTGTTGCATTTTGAAATCTACAAACAAACCAATTTGCAAGACCCAACAAAGTGGTTGCGTTAATTTTTTTGTTTTTTTAAACCCAAATGCAACCATTTTTCCCTATATTTGGTCTATCTACTAAATTTAGAATATGAAAAAAATTTACATGAGTGTATTGGTTTTAGTCTTCGGTCTCATTGGCATTGACAGTCTTCAATCATACCCAAGTGGAGCTCCTGCAGGATATGCGGGTGGTCCTGCAGAAGGAAACGCAACTTGTAACAGTTGCCACAATGGAACAACAGCAGTCGCTAGTTCAAGCATCATCACTACAAACATACCCGCTGCAGGGTATACTCCAGGTTCAACCTACACAATTACTGTTTCTGTAGACAACAGTGGTAAAAAAGGTTTTGAAGTTAGTCCGCAATTGGCAGATGGCACTTTAGCTGGAACATTAACAGCAGGTTCTGGAAACACTGTTGTATCAGGAAAATATGTTACACATACGAGTTCAAAAAGTACCACACCCGGGGTTTGGACTTTTTCATGGAAAGCCCCTGCTACTGGAACAGGTCCGGTAGATTTTTACGGTGCATTTGCAAACAATTTCAATACACGTACACAAAAAATTACAGTTGCTGAAAAAGCTGCTACAGGTATCAATGAGAATGATTACTTGAGTCAATTGAGCATGTACCCTAACCCAGTAATTGGTAAAACTTTAAACTTGGCATTTGACTTAAAGAAAAACGCCAACGTAGAAGTTGCTTTGGTAGATTTAACAGGCAGAGAAGTGTTAAACCTTGAAAACTCATACGAAAGCATGGGAAGCAAAAGCTACAACTTCAACTTACCAGAAATTAACAACGGAATTTACTTCGTTCAAGTAAGAGTAAACGACAGCCGAATCAGTAAGAAAATTTGGGTAAATAGATAAATTGAAAATGCCGCATCAGCGGCATTTTTTTTGCTTTAAATTTTAGGCTTGATTGCGCTGTATTTTAAGACGGCAGCAACCGTTATGGCGTCGGTAATACTTCCATCCATTACCAATTGATACAGCTCATTAAAATGTACTTTTTTGATTTCTAATTGTTCTGATTCTTCTGGATTGAAAATGCCAGTACTTAACTCTTTAGCAAGAAATACAATGGCTTTTTCGTCGGTGGCTGAATTGCTCAAATGCAGCTCCATTAGTTGCTCCCAGCTTTCAGCCAATAAGCCACATTCTTCTTCCAGTTCTCTCTTTG
>Ga0214921_10006167_pt1 | contig 16567 bp, 18 predicted proteins | sample LL1505_MetaG_FD_177992 | JGI IMG/M metagenome (GOLD analysis project Ga0214921, IMG submission 177992) | Freshwater microbial communities from Lake Lanier, Atlanta, Georgia, United States - LL-1505 | ecosystem: Environmental > Aquatic > Freshwater > Lake | place: USA: Georgia | collected...
GAGTAACCAGCCACCAATCCACTTGCTTGGACCGAGGGTATAGCGCTAATTAAGAAATCAAAGGAAAAGTGCAATAGCCCCTCTTCTTTAGATACCACGCGCCAGAGGTCATTAATTTGTCTAATTTCTATAATGTTTGTTGACACTTGGAAATCGAGTTCTTGAGCCAGAAATTTAGCAGGTGCAGTCATCGCAGGAACCCCAACATAACGCTCGGTATTGCCTTCTAATGGACTAATCACACCATCAGTTAGGCTAACAATTTTTGCATCCCAAGGCTCGATCACTCCTGCATTTAGCCAACGTTGGGCTTCTTCAATAAACCGGGGGTTTTTGGCCGTAAAGTACTGGGCGCCATGATCAGCTCCCCACTTTTCGTAATGGCGATGACTCATGCGACCACCCACTCCTCGACTCTTATCAAACAGAGTCACATGATGACCGGCTTTAGATAACTCTGTAGCGCACGCAAGTCCAGCAATACCTGCACCGATAATACCAATCCGTTTTGGAATCATAAATAAGTAGAGATTAGTTTGTTAGAGGCAACATGTCTGCCTTACCTTGATGATAGTGGAGATCGAGGATATTAAAATTACTCATCTCTTTCAGCATTTTCTTAATGATTTTATAAATATCAAGATCAAACTCTGGCGCCCCATCCTCAAATAATTCAGCTAGCTCGTTCTCATTGATAGCAGTCCCTAAGTAGCACCACCGATCAAATACGTGTAGATCCTCATTTTCTTGAATGGCGATTGCACCGCGATAGGGCCAAATCTCAACCTTTAATTTAATGAGCGCGGTCTGAAGACGCAACAAATGCAGTTGTTGGCTTTCGATTCCAATACATGCCCCTTTACATTGTTTAACGTGATAGCCAAAACAAGATTGATTGGGGAGTAATTTTTCGAGACCCAAAAGCCCTTCGCATAATTGATTTTTCTTGGCAATCGCTTGCAAAGTTTGTAAAGCTTCTCGTTTACTGTAAAACAAACCATACAAATTATCTTGGAATCCAGGCTGGAGATCTCGGTGATTAACCAGACGTACCGCGACGGGGTCTGCGCTTGAGTGCACGATTTGCCATGCACAGAGATCTCGTGAACGTCGAAGCTTGATATTAAAACTGGGTAATTTTTCTTTAATCAGGCGTGATTCCAATAAGAGGGCCCCTACTTCACCGGCGGTTTCAATCCAATCAATATCGCGCACCTGCAGCGATAGTTTCATTTCTTTTCGGTTGGTTAATGATTGCTGAAAATGACTCATCACGCGGGTTCTTAGGTCTTTACTTTTGCCGATGTAAAGAACCTGTCGATTCTCGGCATAAAAAATATATACGCCGGGTCTATTTGGAATTACCTTAACCATTTCTGAATCGATATGAGCAGGCAAACTTGGTCTACCCAATAGATCTGCCACCTCTTCGAGCAAACGCTGCTTTCCAAATAATCCCTCGCACACGAACCAAAATTGGAGAAGCAACTCAGCATCATCTAAGGCACGATGGCGCTTGGCAATCTTAAGGCCATGGACCTGTATTAAGGTATCGAGATTATGGCGTGCTTGATTTGGAAAAAGACGCCGAGATAGTTTGACAGTACAAATAACCTTTGGTGAAAAATCAATCCCTACTGTTTTAAATGCTGCTTTTAGGAAACTGTAATCAAAGCGCGCATTGTGCGCTACAAAGATCTTATCTTTTAGCTCGAGATACAAGTCCTGGGCTAACTCTGCAAAGCTGACCTGCTTGGCGATCATGTCTGGAGTAATACCCGTTAAGTTTTGAATATTAAGGGGTATTGGTACACCGGGGTTGACTAAGCGATTCCATGTTGAGCACTCGCCATTTTCTAGCGTTAGTATTCCAATTTCAGTGATTTTGTCTCGATCGGGCCGTGATCCGGTTGTCTCGATATCAACAAATGCAAAGGTGGGAGTATTAGTGGTCATACAAACAGAATAAGATTGAACACTAATTTAATCGCAATTAAAGAACTCTGCACAATGTATTCTAAGGAAACAATGCTCTTTGAGTAAAACGGTCTTAGCTATGGCAGACTACTCCAAATGACCATAATTTCTCCCACACCATTGATCGAGATCGTAACCCCCGCTCCCCCTGGAAGTCTGCATGGCAATCGAATCACTGCGCTTCGCTGGCAAGGCTTTCTGAAGAATTTGGGCTATTCATCACGCCTGACACAATCCTGGTTAGGAAACCATATCAATCTACTTATTGCTCTTCATGCCTACCGAAGTCATTCATCGATACTGCAATTTAAGCAACAGTATCCTAATCACCCAGTCATTTTGATTATGACCGGAACCGATCTCTATCGCGACCTGCTCTCTGAAGGCGAAGTAAGGCGTGCAGTCCAACAGTCAATGCAATTAGCATCACAGATTGTTCTTTTACAGTCCGCTTCCTTGGATCGTATTCCGCAGGAGTTTGTCAGTAAAGTAAGCGTTATTTATCAATCCACCAAAGGCGTTACTAGAAAGCCTCCTCCAAAACGTCATTTTCAGATTAGCGTCATTGGTCATTTGCGCCCTGAGAAGGATCCTTTTTGTATAACCCGCGCCCTTCGACATTTAAGCTCAGAAAGTACGATAAAGGTTAGTCATCTTGGGAAAGCAATGAGTCTGCAGATGCAAGCGCACGCTAAAGAATGCAATACCCGTATGGCTCGCTATCGATGGCTTGGCGAGCAAACTCACGCTAAGACTATGCAAATCCTGTCGCGTAGTCATGTCATGGCAATCACAAGTTTGATGGAAGGCGGCGCCCACGTCGTTACCGAGGCCATTGCTATCGGGGTTCCCGTTATTGCGACTAATATTGCTGGTAATCGCGGTCTACTCGGAGATGATTATCCCGGCTATTACCCTGTGGGGGATGAAAAAGCTCTAGCCAAACTGATGCAAAAAGCAGAGAATGATCCTGCGTTTTACCAATCGCTTGAGAAGGCCATTCAAAGACGCCGCAAACTAGTCCAGCCCGCCTTTGAAATGCATTCCATTAAAAAGCTTCTCAGTCGCTGCAGGTTAAATTAATCAGGAAGTTTTCTTATTGACCAAAAGGCCTAGCGTCTCGGGCGATTGGCAATGACTGGTAATTTAGGATCGTTATTTAATATTCCTGTGAGTTGACCAGCGCTCATCTGCCCTTTAAAGATATATGAGTTCTGGCTATCCTTAAATGCAAACTCGATATGTTGGCCAGTGATACGCCCATCTTCAAAATAAATAGTGCGCCTCGCATGACTCATCATGGAGGTATCAATCGATCCATCAAACAACTGTTTCTTTTGTCGAATCACTAAGTTCGCCGTATCTCCTTTTGGTAATCCACTCATCACCCATAAACCATCGATATTTGCAGGAACTATCCATAAATAGATTGTCTCGCCTGGCCGCGTTTTTATCTCCCGATCAGCAATCCACGACTCCATTCGAAAGGTATTTGATACCACCCGAGTTCCAGGCTTCATCTTTAATATGGTGGGCATTAGTCGGGTATTCAGGCTCTCTCCTAAAAAGAGGGTCAGGACAGTAGCTTGTGAAAAGTCCTCGACAAAGATATCGCCTTGCTTAAAGTTGACGAGGTTATGTACCTTAGCCCGCTGGGCATTTCGGATAGAGAGTGCTACGAGATTCGGGTTGTACTCAATACCATAGGCACGAACGCCATAAAGTTTTGCGGCCTCAATCGGGATTACGCCGTCGCCAGAGCCAAGGTCATAAAGAATATCGGTGGACCTTACTCCAGCTAAAGTGAGCATCTCATGGGTGGTCTCCACTTTAGTTGGCATCCACATAATGTCTTTGCCATGCGTAGCCATGCGCAACTGAAACTGGTCATCGCCATAGTTTGTGCTCGTGCACCCTAAGAGGCTCAGTAATAAAGCAGTAAGCCCCAGTAATAAAGGGGCTCTGGTCTTATGCAAAACCACCATCGTCAAAGCCACCCCCAAGATCAAGGTCATCGCTGAAATCATTGGATGCAACTTGCATATGATCTGGGGCAGTTTGACCGCCAACCGGCTGCATATCATGCGGTGTATCTGCTTGTCCTAGAGGCCCTGGAGCAGCTTCAGGCTTTTGTTGGCCCATCATGCTCTGTATGCCCTGATACAGCATAGACCCCGCTACCACGCCGATCGCCGTTGTTGCAATTGCGCCCAACATTCCAGAGCCCCAAGCACTTGGTTGCGCACCGGGTCTTGCCTGAGCCTGAGCTCCTGCAGGAATCGCCTGTCGGCCCCAAGCGTTGTTATCGCTCAAGAAACTGGATGCAGGTTTTGCGGAGGAATTTGATTGCAACTCAGCCATTTGCTTTTGGGCAACCTGTAGGGCCATTTCTAAACCCATTGAACGTTGCACTAATAAATACAGCGCATCGGGCTGTTTTTTTGCAGACTCAGTAATAAGCGTGGAGGCATCTGGGTCTTTTTGTTGCACAGACATGTTGTTGAGCTCATTTAAGAACTTTTGCAGTAATTCTTTTTCATGTGGGGTCATCAAAATCTCCTTGGAAATACATTCAACAATCATAGTAGAAACCATCTTACATTTGAGGAGTAGGGTTATTCGGTTAGCGATTATGAACGCAAACCCCTCCAAAGACGAAGGGAGCTGCCTCCCCATGGAAAGGCTAATTTGCTAGGGAGGGCTGGAGCTTATAGGCCTTGCCTAAATTTTGCGTCCATTGCAACTGTTTACCCATCATGGTTAATGCTTACAGAGCGGAAGGGCGACTTCACACTATCGTTCCATGACTGCGCTACAAGAGGATATTTGGCGCTTGTGTGCACTCCCCTCCGCCACCCGCTAATCAAATTATTTTGGTTAAACCCCCCAAGAGATCTAAGGTCAGAACCATGGATGCTATCTGGATCAACGGCGCCCTGCTCGAGGGTAAAACCAACTCAGATGCAGGTACCAGCACATATATATTGAATGCAGACAAAATAACGCCTTATCGCTAGTTTGCCGGTAAGGCACCTCATTCAGTGGTACCCTGATGGAAATCACTATTCTGTGCCCAACGATGGGGTCTGAGCCAATCCAAAATTGGTTGATTCATTCAAACTCGCTCAAGGCACATCATGGCTGCAGGTCAAAATCAACGCAATAGAAAAAACGATCCCATGCTTACCAAAACTGGTAAGCCCCGCTTAGGACCCCTCAATGTAGAGCAACTAAACAAATTACTTGAAGCAAGCAATAAGCCAAAACAGAAAGACAAAATACGGCGCGAGATTAGCAGGCGGCCAATGCTGGTTGCAGTCCCTAGTGAGACATAGTACGTAATGCCTCAATCCGCTCACTTAACGGTGGGTGGCTCATAAACAAGCGCTTTAAGCCCGTCGCCATTCCACCTGAGATACCAAAAGCCTCTAATTGCTCTGGTAAATGAGGTTGATTTGCTGATTTTTGCAGGCGCTCAAGAGCGCTAATCATTTTATGCTTACCCTCAAGGTATGCAGCTCCGGCATCCGCACGGTATTCACGTTGACGACTAAACCACATCACAATGGCACTGGCTAAGATACCGAGAACCAATTGCGCAATGATTGTGGTGACCCAATAGGCTGGCCCATGCCCCCGCTCTGTCTTGAACACTGCTCGATCAATAATGTGACCAACAACCCTCGACAAGAAGAATACGAACGTGTTCACAACACCCTGAATAAGCGCAAGAGTCACCATGTCGCCATTAGCAACGTGACTTACCTCGTGAGCTAGCACTGCTTCCGCCTCATCGCGGGTCATGCCTTGTAATAGTCCAGTACTTACCGCAACCAAAGAATCGTTGCGCAGCATGCCAGTGGCAAATGCATTGATATCGGGAGAATCATAAATAGCGACCTCTGGCATACCAATCCCTGCAGCCTGTGCTTGGCGTGATACCGTATTAATCAGCCATTGCTCTTGTTCGTTTTGGGGTTGCGTAATCACATAAGCACCCGTTGAGTGCTTAGCCATTGATTTTGACATCGCCAAAGAAATGAAAGAACCTGTACCGCCAACGACGGCTGACAACATCAACAATGAAGTGAGATCAAGGTCGACGCCCTGTGCGTCTAATACTTGTCCCAAGCCAAAAATATTAATAATAATCGTGATCACCAACATAATGGCAATATTGGTCACTAAGAAGAGAAAAATACGTTTCATAAGAGCTAACTCCTTACTTGAATAAAGCAACGCTATCAGGAAATCCTGATTTTTGCTTGACTTCTATTTGTTGACTGATTCTAAGGGAATTAACCCGTAAATGGCTAACTGAATAGCCCCTCAAACTGCTCGTGCCGGTATGTAGAAAAACGCCTTCATGTTTTTTTGAGGGCGCTACTTTACTGGGGCATAACGAAGCCATAGCGTGTCATGATTTGTTTAGACTTAGGTTCTTGCAGATATTGATAAAAATCCGTTGCACTAGGCGCATGGTTTTTTATCAAAACCATTTTTTGCTTCAGTGGTTTATGCAGCTGATCCGGTATCAACACATAAGTGGCTTGAGATTTAATGGCGGGGGCTGTTACTAAGGATAAGGCAGAGATCGCAAAATCTGCTGAGCCTGTCAAAGCAAATATCGTTGCTTGTGAGATATTTTCTCCGAATACTAATTTAGGTTCGATTAAATCCCAAACGCCCATACTCATTAAAAACTCTTTAGTAGCCCGTCCATAGGGAGCATGGTCTGGATTTGCAATCGCAATCTTCTTGGCTATCTGAATGGCTTTGGTCAAACTCTCCTTATCTGGACTTAGTTTGATTTGACTATTTTTTTTCCCCAATAGAACAATCCTGCCAATCGCATAGAAACTCCCCCCGTCAAGAGTGATCCCATTCTTCTGTAAGTCGTCGATGTATGCCTCATCTGCCGATAGAAAGATTGCAAACGGTGCTCCGTTTTTAATTTGTTGCCACAGAACTCCTGAAGATCCAAACGCCATTTTCAGATCGCGACCTTTATCAGTCTTGTAGTTCGCAGCTATCTCTTCTAGGGCAAACTTAAGGTCTGAGGCTGCTGCCACTGTTGGGATGCTTTGTGCCATGCATGCCGGAAGGTAGAAAACTAGAACGGCGAAGAGGAGATTCTTTAATAAGTGCATCTTTAGAGATCTTTTTTATCAACCATGACAGCAAGTGTAAATCATAGATTCCTTGCCAACTGAGGAGAATACAATCAAGGCGTAGTACCACAAAGTATCCTAGATTCCTGCTATTACAATGCGAAGAACATATTCATTTAGGGCGGAATCTATGTCACCTTGGAAAGCAGCTCATGCTGGCGATCACTTTGATACGATCGATACCCCAGCCCTAGTTCTAGATTTAGATGTGTTTGAGCGCAATATGAAGCGCTTACAAGAGGCGATGTCTAAAGCGGGTGTACGCTTACGCCCTCATGCTAAAAGTCATAAATGTCCTGAGATTGCATTACGACAAATCAAGGCGGGCGCAATTGGTATTTGTTGCCAAAAGGTCAGTGAAGCAGCGGTCTTTGTGGATGCAGGCGTGGATGATATTTTGATTACCAATCAGCTTGTTGGTGAGCAGAAAGTGGCGCATGCGATTGACTTGGCCAAAAGAGCCACTATCGGGGTGTTGGTTGACCACGATGACCAACTATCCGCCTTCGCCCGAGCTAGCGCTCTTCGTCAGATACAGATCGACGTCTATATTGATGTGGATGTTGGGATGGGTCGGTGTGGGGTTACCTCGATTGAGCAGGCGGTCTCCATGGCTCGGCAAATTGATCAAGCGCCCTACTTAAATTTTATGGGCTTGCAGTGTTATCACGGAAGCGCACAGCACTTTCGGCTCCCCCAAGAGCGCCAAAGTGCGATTGCTGCCACATGCGCCATTGCTAGCGCAAGTAAAGAGGCAATTGAAAAAATAGGGATACGGGTCCAACGCATTACTGGGGCCGGAACGGGTTCGGTCATGTTGGAGGGGAGCTCTACTGTTTTTAATGAGGTTCAAGCCGGTTCCTATATTTTTATGGATCGTGACTATGCGGCTAACCAGCGAGATGGGTATGATTTGCCCTTTGAGCATGCCTTATTTATCAAAACAGCAATACTCAGTCATCCAACGTCAAACCGCGCGGTGGTAGATGCTGGCTTGAAAGCTTCCAGTGTGGACTCGGGAATGCCCGCGGTCTGGCAACGCAAGGATGCGATCTACCGCAAAGCCTCCGATGAACATGGCATATTAGACCTCACAGCAGAGTCAACGATAAAGTTAGGTGACTCCATCATGCTGATTCCTGGTCACTGTGATCCAACCGTCAATTTATACGACGAGCTAATCTGCATTCGTGGTAATCATGTGGAGGCTGTCTGGCCAATAGCAGCTCGGGGTGCCTTGTTATAAGATCGCTGGGGCATCCAAAAGTAATTGGGGGTTTATTACGAGGATTTTTCTAGCAACAACAAGCTCTCATACTGATTAAGAGGTAATATACATATGCCGACTTAGCGCAAGGTGCTATGAGTCTAGGCACTCACATATTAGGGCTTACCTTATGGATGCTGTCCATCTTCCGCAAGATGATGAGGGTCTGGATCAGGCGATCCATAATTTAGTCTACTGCAGCCGGGCTGCACCTGGAATGGATGATGACTCCATAGCAAGGATTATTGCTACTGCAAAACATCATAATCCTCGATTTGGCATCACAGGTCTATTGGTCTTCGGAAGTGGTATCTTTTTTCAATGGCTAGAAGGTCCCCGAGACAACGTCACCAGCCTTATGAAAATCATTCATGCGGATCCCCGACACTCAAACGTGGTGTTGTTACGCGAAGAAAACGAAATTCGTGATCGCTTATTTCCAGATTGGGGCATGGAGTTAGTTGAGGCTGCCGATATCCGTGATGTCCTAAACGATGCCAAACAAGAAGCAACAGACGCCAAGCAAAAGAAAGTTCTAGCTGAGATGCTAAATGAGCTTAATACCGGCTCTCTTCAACAACTAAGTAAGTCGTAAGTTAGGAAATACACATAGCTAGCTTTCACGATGCCTTGCGTTCAAAGGATCAAGCTGAAATTAGCGCAATCTTCTTCAAAGCAACTCTAGTAATGAAATAGCTTAGCTCAGATACTACTGCGTTATCACACTGTATCGATGGCTTTGCAATGCAAGAGTTTCAGTATTGGAATGCACCGAAATGAAATAAAGAAGAATGCCAATGCCTACGATAAAGAGGATCTTGTAAATCCTATTATCTACATAAAACAAAAGCATACAAAGACTGAGTAAAATTAATTCAATCATCTATGATGTAAATCCAATACAGACTCCTCACAATCAAATGAAAAAACTACTCTTTTTATCAACACTTAAAGAACTTCTTGGCAAAACTAATCTTTGGCAAAGAATCCAACTGGTTATCACTATTGGTATTTTGCTACTAATTAGTATGCTGGCTTTAAAAATTATGTCGATCAATGACGATCTAGACGATTTATATAGCAGGAATAAAGGTCTTGAGGCACAAGTCCTTCGCCTAGAAGCTAAGTTAAAGGACTTTGATACCCGCATCCAGCAAATGGATGACAAAAGCAGAGCACAACTCAATTGGTGGCTTAGTCCTAAATAAATGACTGTTCCAAGAATCTCCGTTTGAAAAGATTCTTTTTGATCGCCTATACCCTGCCCTCAGAATCGAAATGGTACAAAAAAGCTAAGCTCTAACGTGAGTAGTGTGGATGAAGAACTTTTCCTCAATGAACTAACATCCGACTTAAAGGTTTAATTTTTGGTAAGCGCTCTTTTTTTGCTTGCGATAATTCCCACTGAACCTGCATATTAAGCCAGTAATCAGGGGTGGTACCCAACCATTTTGATAAACGAATGGCCATCGTTGCAGAGACGCCAGAACGGGCATTTAAGATCTTTGACAAAGTTAAACGGGTAATCGCCAATGTCTTAGCTACCTGTCCAATCGTCATATCAGCAGGTATGTACTCTTTGAGCACTTCGCCTGGATGTGCTGGATTAAACATCTTAGTCATTGCCATATCCTTTATTAGTGATAGTCCTGATAGTCAACCAAATAAACATCCTCATCAACAAAAATAAAGGTAATTCGCCAGTTACCATTTACAGTCAAAGACCAATGTCCCTTTAAATTACCTTTTAATATATGTAAATTCCATGCTGGTACATTTAAATCTTTAATCTCTTTAGCGGCGTCAAGAGCAGTCAACAAAATGCGCAATCGTGCAGCATGATGTGCCTGTATTCCCTTTAGTCGCCCTGTTAAATAGAATTCGCTTAATCCTTTATGCTTGATAGATCGTATCATTTTTTGTATGATATATATATACTATATACATGTCAAGCAATCGCTTGAACTCAAAACAAATATTTTTATAAACATGTGGACGCATCATAATCGAGTATCCTGCCCTACAAGAGTAGAAACGTCGCTACTGCCTGTTCGAACCTGCGACCTACGGCTTAGAAGGGCAAGCAAATCTTCAAGTCACAATTTAGAACAATGACCTGCTTAGTCCTGATTTGGGTGTCCTCAAAAATACCTGTTGGCATTGAATTTTGTGGGGGTTTTTTGTCGTGGCTCAGGACATTAGCTGGCAGTTGTCGGAAAAACCGCATTCCACTATTGCCATATCTATTGTGTATGCTTTTCTCATGACCTTATTAGCTGACCTTGTATTGCTTGCTCACTTTGCCATTGCCGCTTTTTTAGCAGCCGGTATGCTACTAATTCCTCTAGGCGCATACTGGCAATGGTCATGGGTACGAGCACGACGCTTGCGCCAAATCCATGCGGGTCTTATGGTACTGATTGCCATTGAGGCTGTTTTTCACATTACTTGTCCTTTGACTATATTGGAGGCGTTGCTACGTCGTACTCATGCCCCTGAATCATTTTGGGCCGATCAAATCAGCAAAATCCTATACTGGGATTTACCATTGGAGTTCTTTACGATTCTTTACGGGTGTTGTGTTATCTGGGCTCTATACCTTTGGAAGTTTGTACCCCCTATAAAGAGACCTTAACTCTACCAACTTTATTGTCAGCAAAATTGATTTCAAGAAGAAATTTTCTTTGCACCTCTAGTCTTTACCTTTTATGCTGGAGCGAACCATCACGCGCACAAGGAGTTCGCATGGATTTCACTAACCCTAATACGATGCGAGATTGCTGGATTGTGAATGATAGTGTGATGGGTGGTTTGTCTCAATCGAGCCTTCGCAAAGATCCGCATGGCATGTTTTTTGAAGGTCAGGTTTCTCTTGAAAATAATGGCGGCTTTGCCTCCATGCGCTCATCAGTCCGATTTCCCCACGGAACTCAACTTATTGAGCTTTTGGCAAAAGGGGATAGTAAGCGTTATAAGCTGGTCTTACGCACTGAGTTAGCGCCTCGGGTGACATATGCTGCAGACTTTATCGCTGAACCTACTTGGCAAACTTATCGATTTCATTTAAATCAATTTAAGGCGACTTTTCGTGGACAAGCCGTTCATGCGCCCACCTTATCCTTTTCTGATGTAACTGAATTTGGCATTCTGATTTCGAATAGTCAGGCTGGAAGCTTTGCGATCCAATTAAAGACACTTCAATCTACTTAGACCAAGAAACATAAAACCAACTTCTTAAAATCGATTAAGACGAAGTATGCTTACCTCTCACCTGGCGACTTATCAATGAGTACATGGTTCAATTCTGTTGATATCTATTGCGAGCGTTTAGATACAAGTTTTTGGGCTGAGCCCATTAATGCCATTAGCAATCTCTCATTCATTGTGGCAGGATTCTTCCTTTGGCGCCTAAGATCTCCCCGCTCCGCTCTGATGGCCATTCTAATGATCCTGATTGGCTTGGGCAGTTTTAGCTTCCATACCTTCGCTAATCGCCTCACTGGCCTTCTGGATGTTGTGGCAATCGCTCTATATTTAGTAGCCTTTGCATTTCTGATCCCTAAGCAATGGTCAAGAAACTCGCCATTGATTCAGATGGGGTCAGTTTTTCTGCTCATCGTCAGCAATATTTTAGCTTACTTACTAATGGGTCACTTAAAGCCCGCGATACCATGGATGCCCCCAGGCATCTATTTAGGCGCTTGGTTGGCACTATTTATATATGCTTTGGTGACCCAATACTCGAATATGCCAGCGGCTTGCTTTTTATGGCTGGCGGTCATCGTTTTTCCATTTTCACTACTAACTCGTCAACTAGATATGCCCTTATGTGACTCCATAGGTCCTACACATTGGTTATGGCATCTTCTCAATGGACTAACCTTATATTGGAGCAGTTATGGTCTTTGCACAGAACGGCACTCTAAATCTCAGTGATCCTGGATTCGACTAGCCTGCTCAGCACGCTTGGCTTCGCCGATACTGCGTGTTCAAACGAGCAACCTACGCCTTTAGAACAAATTGTGACTGCACGAAAAATCTATAAATTCAATGGCTTAAGTCAAAAAAAACCCAACTGTGCAACAAACTGTACGATGGGTTTTGTCGGGTAAACCGACATTTTTAAGCGCCCATTTAAGAGCGCTTATATTGAATTAAATTTATAAAGCTCCATTTTTATAAAGCCTCTCCGCACGTCGAGCATAGTAAGCAAAAGTTGCCCTTATCCGCGATGGAGTACAGATCCATTTTTGAGCTTCTTCACCCAAATCTTCGGGAATTTTCTGGATTACTCCTGCTGCCATTGCTAGTAATTGCAGTCTTGCAGTACGCTCAAACATCACTCCCATAATGCAAGCCTCTTCAACGCTACCGGCAGCTACTAAAAGACCATGATGGGATAGCATAATGGCCTTTTTATCCCCAATTGCTTTGGAAATAATTTCTCCTTCTTCATTGCCCACGGGAATACCCGGCCAATTCTTTAAAAAAGCTACTTGACCATATAAAAGACAAGCATCCATATGAGCGATTTCAAGGGGAACCTCAAGCATTGAAAGAGCGGACACATAAGGGGCATGGGTATGAACAATGCAATTAATGTCTGGTCGTTCTCGATAAAGCCAACTATGAAAACGATTTGCTGGATTTGGCATACCCGAACCATCGATAACGTTTAGATCTTCATCCACGATCAAAAGATTCTCGGGAGTTATTTCATCAAATCCAAGGCCCATCCGCTGGGTATAGTAGGTACTCTCTTTTTCAGCACGTGCAGAAATTTGTCCTGATAGCCCAGAGTCATGGCCAAAGGCATACAACGTACGACACGTTTGAGCTACCGCTTGTCTAAGTGGTAATTTATCTCCGCCCAGATTCTCTTGCATTCGCTGTAATGATTCACGAACAATATCATCTTTGTTTAAATTAATAGTTTTCATAGATCGATATCAGCTTACTGTTTGGGGACGTTGCTCATTAACTTACCCCATTTTGAGTATTCTGACTTAACCAAATCAAAGAATTGGGCTGGGGTTGACCCTTCGGCACTGGTGCCTTGAGCCTGAAGTCGGGCCTTTAACTTAGGATCATTTAGGGCCGCTCTCGCTGCTTTATTGAGTTTGGCAACAATATCTTGAGATAAGCCTGCGGGTCCAATCAAACCCGATACAGAGCCTGATAACACACCTGAAAAGCCGAGTTCTGCAGTCGTTAAAAGATCAGGTGCCGCTGGGTTTCGCTTTGCTGATGCGATTCCTAGGACACGAAGTTTTCCAGCTTGTGCTTGAGGCATTACCACTGGAATTGCCTCAAAGGTCATTGAAACTTGCCCACCAATAACGTTGGTAACACTTTCAGCACCACTCTTAAATGGAACATGAAGAAATTTGGTACCAGTTGCAATTTGTAAAATTTCCATTCCTTGATATGGTGAACTCCCATAACCAGCAGTTCCAAAAGAAATACTATCAGGCTTATCTTTTACTAACTTGATTAACTCAGTCATATTTTTAGCTGGCACAGATGGGTGAAGCGCAATCACATGCGGTGTTTCTGCTACGGCTGATATATAAGTAAAGTCCTTGAGAGAATCAAACCTAATATTTTGATAAGTATGCGGGTTTACAGCAACAACTCCCATTCCAGTGAGCATAACTGTATATCCATCCGGAGCAGAGTTTTTTAACAATTCTGCGGCGATATTTCCACCTGCTCCTGGCTTATTCTCAATAATTACTTGTTGACCCAATTCTGCTGAGAAAGGTTCAGCAAAAGCTCTTGCTACCACATCTGTGATTCCTCCTGCGCCAAAAGGAACCAATAATTTAATTGGTTTATTTGGATAGTTTTGTGAAAAAACAGAATTAGAAATGACAAGAACCAAAAAAGATACAGAAAACTTTATTAAGAAATTCATTGAAGCACCTATTTTGAAATCATTAAACGAGAGAATTACTCAAAAAAAATCTAGGTATTACTATAGTTTTAGTATTCACTTTAAATGGGGCTTTGAATGCAAAACTTAGGGTAATCACTTAAAAAGTAGAGGAAAAAGGGTTGCCTTGCAACCTGCGGCTTAGAGGATCTGTCAAATCTGCAAAAGAAAATATCAAACAATGCCTCACATCCAACACCGACCAAGCCGGATCATGATTTTGTCAATAGATCACAAACGGCCAAGGTGATACCAATCATTTATTGATATCTGGCCTGCCCAGCACGATTGGCTTTGCCGATACTTCGTGTTCGAACGTGCGACCTACGCCTTAGAAGCTGTAAAAATGAGTTGAGCAACAGCAGAAACAACAGCATAAGCCTAGCAAGATCAGGTGTCCTATATGCACCGAGATCTGTGGTGCGAGGTGGAATGCAATGGAGCTGGGATGGCATCTGCAAGTGGTTGGATGGTTTGAAGTGGAATTTGTCGGGTTAACCGACATTTTGGGAGCGTCCTTTTAAGATATGGGTGACGTCATTCAGTCCACGTGGGATGTTTAAACATGATGGCATTAAAAAGTTCCGATTGGAGATATTGGGCCAACCAATTTTTTAAGGCTGGGAGCGGTAATTGATCAAACCGTTCAGAATTAACCATGGAAAACTGCCGAATAAATGGAAAAATGGCAACATCTAACCAACTTTGTTTATGACCCAATAAATATTGGCTCGACTCTAAGACATCATCCATCGGCTTGAGCATCAAAGTGATTGCAGCATCAAGCACATTCTCTTGATTCATATGAAGATGCCGATTTGGATACTTATATTGATCAAGTAATATCTTAAATGGGCCATCATTTTTTTCAATCCAAATTTGAGCAGCATCTTCATCTATCTCACCCCAATTCTCTGGGTCAGATTTTTGCAATGCCCAACGTATAATCTCTAAACTTTGATTGAGTATGAGGTTACCAGCAATTAACACGGGCACAGTCCCTATTGGGGATGCTCTCAGCATCGATTGTGGCTTATTACGTAACTCAATCTCTCTGTGCTCAACCATAATGCCTGCGTATTTCAAAGTCATGCGAGCTCTCATTGCATAAGGACATCTACGGTAGGAGTATAAAATTGGCAACATTGGAGAATTATCCAATGACTCTGATCTTTGAGTGGAGGGTTGCAATAAGGATAATCAGGGCGTTGCACTCCCTAGCACGATTGGCTACGCCGATAGTTATTGTGTGAACGTGCGACCTCCGCCTTGGAAGAAATCGTGGCTACTCGAAAGTCTATGTATTCAACTGATTAAGTTAATGAAAGCACTGCTCGACTGGCCTTACTACAGACAATCAAAACCGATTATTTGGTGCTTGAACTGTAGGAAGTAGAGGATAGCTTATCGGTCGGCTGAACTTTTGGCATAGCATTTGCAGCACTCACAGCGGTTTCAGCTGATTGCGGACGCACGATAGTTAAGTTGCTTGACTTTGAAAATGATTGCTCCTGATCCGTACCTACAAACGAGTCATAACACGCAGTGGCAGACCCTACCATCAGGCACGCCGATAGTCCGAGTAGTAGTTGCTTGCTTCCCATAGATAACCCCTTATGTTCAATATGTCTACCTTACCATATTTCATTCAAAGTGCACAAGTTTCAGCTTAGCGAATATGGTTTAGCCGAGCCTAAGCCGAGATTACACGGCGGTGTTAAAGCCCCACCCAATGGTCAACCAGGTCAGCCAATCCCTGCCATAATCTCATCAATCAGATCAGTAGAGTTTTCTGTACGACTCGACACTTTATCCGGACACATACTTTACAGTTTTGGCCTGCCCAGCACGATTGGCTACGTCGATACTTCTTGTTCGAACGTGCGACCTACGCCTTAGACGGGCTGGCTAATCTGTGAATAACAATGTTCAACAATGGCTTGCAGTGCCCTAATTTGACTGTCCGTCAAAACATGGTGATCGTGGCGTTGATTGGGGAGCTAGAGACGGGTTCGTGGTGTCTGTAGGCGTTTGTCAAAAACTGATATTTCTGCAACCTACCGATACGAATGCTGACTTATCTAAAGATATTGCTATTATCAATAGTATTCTGTACAATACTCATTAAAGTACTATTTAGGAGATTATTATGGGCGCTGTTGCAGCAAATGATCTAAAAACGAAAGGAATCAAAGCGATTGAAGATGCTTTGCTAAC
>Ga0214921_10006168_pt1 | contig 16566 bp, 23 predicted proteins | sample LL1505_MetaG_FD_177992 | JGI IMG/M metagenome (GOLD analysis project Ga0214921, IMG submission 177992) | Freshwater microbial communities from Lake Lanier, Atlanta, Georgia, United States - LL-1505 | ecosystem: Environmental > Aquatic > Freshwater > Lake | place: USA: Georgia | collected...
TGACGCCGTCTTCTAAATTTTCAAATAAGGCCACAACCGGAACACGGGTGCCACGAAACACCCAGGCTCCGCTGACAAGTTCGGGGTTGAGTTCTACAGAGGTGCAAGTGTTCCAATCAATCATGGGTAAATGTTAATTCCTAAGGAGGATAAAAGCAACCTCAATATCCATGAGCCAGGATGCTGCTTTTCATCGATCGTTGTATTGCACGGCTTCGATGTGAGGTGTCCAAGTATGGAGTCGAACCTCCGCCCTCCACTGTTCGAGCACCAGCGCGGGAGTCGAACAACCGGGATGTCAAATTTCAGTGTCCAAACATGGAGTCGAACTTTTACAGATTTCGGTTCTAGAACTGGCAGTAACTTCTAACTTTTCGCGTGCAAAATAACTCCAACAAGTGCAAATTTGACCAAAACGCTGGAAAATTTGTAATTTACAAATTTTGACCAATTACACGAAATATTACACGGCAGCTATTTTTACAGGTAAGTCATTGATTTATATAGGTATTTAACGAGCCTGAATTTCTGTTAATCCGGCGGCACGTGATTGAGTTACAGCTTGAGGAGCCACCTAAAAAAGCATCGTCAAAAGCGATGCTTTTTCCTTTTATACGCAACTACTTGTCGCGCTGAGGGCCTCTGGGTGACTTTTTGCCCTCAAATTTCATCGAGTTATTGCACGTATATTACATGGCGTATGGTCAAAAGCAAGCGTCAAATATTGATCAACACGATGCAGCGTAAACATCTGTTGCAACAAAAAGACTTCGGCACAACAGGCCGCACAAGTATTCACAATTCAATGAAATTTAATAATGAAAATTACGCGTAGAAAAAGTCTCTTTATCGTTACAGCATGCGCGATCGGATGGACAGAATCATCTTGGACAAAGGAAAGCACGATGGATTTCAGGACTATGCAAGCAGTTCAATCTGGGCGGATAGTTAATGATGGTGTGATGGGAGGTATATCGCAGTCAAGCTTGCGGCCCGATACAGAGGGTATGTTCTTTGAAGGAAATGTGTCGCTGGCGAATAATGGTGGATTTGCATCTATGCGCTTTCCTGCAAAATTTACCCAAGCAACTCATTCATTGGAACTTGTTGCTCGGGGTCAAAGTAACAGATATAAATTCACACTACGTACAGAAAAAGCTCCCCAGGTTTTATACGAGTCTGATTTTTTAGTAGAGGCAAGTTGGCAAACTTACCGTTTTAAAGTTGAAGAATTCAAGTCAACTTACCGAGGTAGATTTGTTCAAGCTCCAGCCCTGTCTTTTTCTGACGTCAGCGAATTTGGAATACTAATCGCAGACAAACAAGAAGGAGATTTCCGTCTTCAGATCCAGACGCTGACAGCTTTGTAGTGGCTGACGTAATGAACATAGGTAACTCCGTGAATTTATGTTTTCAGCTTGGCAGTTAGAGTCGATTAAATTGCACCGCACGGGATGATCATCAGCAGCAATATTGAAGTTGATATCAATTGCATCGCCTCAAGCTAAATGTCACCACTCCCCATACTGACATCTCATCAGATTCAATAAAAGTGATGTCTTGAAATTGTGGGTTCGCGGCTTGTAGCTTTACCTCGCCTGCCCGTTTGTACAAGCGCTTGACCGTCATGTCATTGTTGATAGTGGCCACCACAACCTGCCCGTGTACAGGTTCAATAGACCGATCAACTACCAGCAAGTCACCGTCATAGATGCCGGCACCAGTCATGGATTCCCCGCGCACTCGGAAGAGTACTGTGCTTGCAGGGTTTGACACAAGGTAACTGTCAAGGCTCACCTGCTTATGGCTGCTTTCAATGGCCGCAGCAGGAAAACCTGCGGGAACCGAATGCACTGCCTGGCTGATAGTTTGAAGTACTGAGCTCATATTCATATACTGTTTTTTTATACAGTATACTAAACCTAACCTTTTGTTCAACCCCTATTTCAGATCGCAGTGGCGGTGAGTCGAATTGCTTTAGATTGGAACGATAGAAACATAAATCTCAAAGGCATTAATGAATACCAAATATCTAACACCATGCCCCATTTGCCATGAATCTAATTCGTGCGCCATAGAAAAGGCCAAAACAACTGGCACCAAACCCGAACGCTGCTGGTGCATGGATGCAGTTTTCACTCCTGCTGTGATGGATCAAGTGCCAGATGCAGCTAAAGGCAAGGCCTGCATTTGTGCCAAGTGTGCAAGCCAATAAGATCATGCTCATGAGCGAACCAGCCCTCAATGTACTTGGCACTGAATTGATGCCATGCTCGTATGACCCATTGACTGGATTTTTCAGGGATGGTTGCTGCAAGACTGACCACCAAGACCATGGAAGCCATGTCGTTTGCGCTCGCATCACGCAAGACTTCTTAGATTTCACCCTCAAACGGGGCAATGACTTGATGACACCACGACCTAAGTTCAGATTCAAAGGTCTTAAACCTGGTGACAAGTGGTGCTTGTGTGCATTGCGTTGGAAAGAAGCTTTTGAGGCTGATGTGGCACCGCCTGTGATTTTGGAATGCACGCATAAAAAAACCCTTGAATTTGTCACTCTGGACCAACTGAGATCAATCCACTGATTTTTCATTGATATGCCCAAAGAGCGCCATTACGTCTATGTCATCGAACTGGACAAAGATGTGCTGTATGAATCAAAATTCAAAAAAGCCAATCCGAACTATGAGGTTGGCAAGCCTTGCGTGTATGTTGGCATGACGGGATATGACCCAGATACGAGGTTTGATCAACACAAGGCCGGCATCAAGGCCAACAAGTACGCGATGAAATACGGATTGCGTCTCATGCCAGAGATTTATAAAAAATTAAACCCCATGCCCTACGGTGATGCGCAATACATGGAAGTGGATTTGGCCATCAGGTTGCAGCAAATTGGCTATGCGGTTTGGCAGAACTAATCGACTTGAATAATTGACTTTAGTAAGAAAGCCAATTTTTTCTACTTACTGATTCGAGTACCTGTAGTAAACGTCTAAACTATAAAAAAATTATTTTGAGTAAATCTCACGAACAAAGGAAAAAAATGTTTAGTCATGTAATGATCGGGGCGAATGACCTTGAGGCAAGTCGGAAGTTTTATGACGCTGTGCTTGGAACACTCAATATTTCTGCTGGTGTCATGAATAAAGATATGCGTTATTTCTACCGCAGTCCAACAGGTACTTTCTCAATTACACGCCCTATCGATGGCCAGTCGGCAACCCATGCTAATGGTGGAACCATTGGATTTCTTGCTGACTCACCTGAGCAGGTGCATGCTTTTCATGCCGCAGGAATTGCTAATGGGGGAACCACGTGCGAGGAGCCACCTGGAGCAAGACAGGGACCGTTTGGAGCTTTATATCTAGCCTATCTCCGGGATCCATCCGGAAATAAAATTTGTGCCTTGCACCGTCCTGCTAAGCCAGCCTGATTGCTGTTCGGTTTAGGAAAATAAAATGGTTTTTTTTGATCTCGAATTGACCTGCCCGCTTCGGCTGCACATTTGTCATTTTTACCATATGTCCAAATTTCACAGACGGGCAACTTGGTTGGGAATCCGCAGTCTTTGCAAGGAAACCGAAATTGGGATTTGATCTTCCAATATCCACGTCTTTCACATTGCGGTCAAAAAACAATTGTTTCTGAACTAAACCCACCATACCCCCCCCCTGAACAATTACCCCATCGATAAAGGGTAAACCCTTGTTGCATATAAAATAGGGGTCTATTTTTTGAAAGGTTAGTTATGAATTTCAAATCATTGATGGTTTTGACTGCTTCTTTAGCCATTGCTTTCGGTGCTGTCGCTTCGGAAGTGAAAAAGGGCGACAAAGACAGTGACGGGACTTTGGACAAAGCGGAAGCCAAAGCCTTTCCCAAATTGTTGAAGAATTTCGACAAAATCGATACAGACAACGACGGCACCATCAGCCAAGCTGAAATCAAAGCTTACAAAATGTTAAAAGTTGACAAAGACAGCGACGGTACCCTGGACAAAAAAGAAATCACCGATAAAAAGATTGCCAAAGCATTCGATCAAATCGACACAGATGCTGACGGCACAATCGACGCCAAAGAGTTGGCTGCATACTTTGAGAAAAGCTAAGAGATTCAATTCAAATAACCTGTCTTTGTTAACGATAAACAGCCGCTATCAGCGGCTGTTTTTTTATGTCTAAATAGTATTTTTCTGCTTCATTTAATGACTTACATCGTTGGCATAGTGTCGGTTGAACCTAAATACGTCTTCTAAATTTAGGTTATGGTGTGTGGCAAAACTGATGAGGTCTGTTGCATGATCGATCCTGAATCATTGAGAATTGCCCGCGCCCAATGGCATTGGCGCGGTCAGGAGCGTCCGCCATTTGCAGACAAACCCGAAAAAGGCCAAGTTTCCATTTGGGATTTTCCTCGTCCACCAGAACTTGTTCGAGACACGCGTGAAATTGAAATCCGCTGGGATAAGACATTGATTGCACGAACCCAAGGAGCTTGGGCTGTGAGAGAGACATCTCATCCACCCACCTTCTACATTCCGATGGCTGACGTCGACAAGACTTATTTGCGTGAAGCAGGAAGCGGCTCATTTTGTGAGTGGAAAGGCCCTGCTCTTTATTGGGATTTGGTCGATGGTGCGCGGCGTTTACCGAGAGTGGCTTGGAGCTATCCGCAGCCATTAGAAGGTGCTGAACCACTGGCCGATTGCATTGCTTTTTATGCACACCATCTTGACTGCACAGTAGATGGCGCAAGGGTTGTCCCACAGTCAGGTGGTTTTTATGGCGGGTGGATCACACCTGATCTGTCCGGACCATTCAAGGGTGAACCTAACAGCAGCAACTGGTGAATCTATGATTCAAAATGATTGGTGATATCCGTCACCAGGGTATTTCACTACCTTTGTAGTCAATAAAGTGAGCGCCTGACCTAAGTGTCAAGTGCTTCATGGCTTCAAGGATGGATGACACTGAATCCTGAGGTTCAAGCAAATTGGTATGAGCACCTACAAATGGATTGGATAGTTTGGACCTGACTGTTCCTGGTTGCATTGCAACAACTCGTAGATTTATATTTTTGCGCTGCAATTCGATAGCAGCAGTTTGAAGCAACATATTCAAAGCTGCTTTAGAAGCACGATACCCATACCATCCACCTTTTTTGTTGTCCCCAATGCTGCCAACTCGAGCTGACAACTTGGCATAGATTGAGGCACCTTTTGAGAGCAGAGGTGAAAAGTGCCGAATTACCAAAGCAGGCCCAATGGCGTTTATGGCAAATGATTTCATCAAATGATCCTGACTCAGGCTCATCAAAGACTTCTCTGGGCCTCTACCCTCTATTTCAAGTGCACCTGTGGCATCGATCAAGATTTCAAATGGTCCAAATGAACCTGCTTGCGCAGCTTGAATACGAATAGATCCCTCATCCAGCATGTCGAAGCCCCCTTCAGATTCTCTAGAAATGGCCTGTACATGTGTGCAATTTGGATCAGATCGAAAAGCGTCAACAAACGCACTTCCAATTGCGCCATTTGAGCCAATGACAAGTGCTTTATACGGTTGAGATGCATACAGTGGAGTCATGGCACCAACCATCGCAATGAATTAGGTGGAGTGAGCTTAGCTCTAAGGTGACCATCTTTATTCAGCGACACCCAATCAAATGAGAAAATTTTGAAACTCAAAATGGCTAAATGGTGGTTCATCATAGAAATATCGGTCAGTTTTGATCGGGTTGAACTGGATGATTGAGTCTGTCCAGGCGAAAATTCAGACAAGTAGTCGGTTGCCGCAGGTGTCTGTTTCACTTTCTCCCATGCGGCATCCACTTGATCACCAAAAGATTCGACCGTCGCGAAAGCCGAAACACGTATCTGCCAATGAAGACGCTTGCTCCAAAAAGTTAATTGAGCAAGAGGCTGCGCCAGAAGTTCAGCACATTTGGGAGAACGCGAATCAGTATAGACACGTAAAGTCCACAACGCTGCATCTGCATGTCTGAGAACCACCGTACGTGCTTGCGGTCCGGTCTCGTGAATGCCCTGTGTTGCAAGCACTGGCGTACGCCACTCATGATGCTTATCGTGAGGAGCACGTGTGAGTTCTTGCCATAAACGGTCAATTAGCTGGTCAGCCGCAATATTTGAATAATCTTTTTGCATGAAGTTTTATTTGTTACGTACGATCCAGTAAAAAGTAACCCACCTAAAAGATCAAAGTTGTCCTTTTTTACGGCTGCGCCTGGTTGGGGGATTGAAGTCGCTTGGCTTGTCTTGAATCCACTTAATGAATCTTGCCATCTCCGGATGTGCACGCAGCGCATTCATGCTTGGATAATTCTTCTCTAACTCGGTTTCTGTAAACAAAGCATGAACTTGCTTGTGGCAAACGCGATGCAGAAAAACTGTGACTACTCCACCTCGTGATTTAGGAACCAAATGATGGGCATCACGAAGGTCGGGTGGGATGGGGCGATCACAAAGATTGCAAATAATTAATTCAGATGGCTTTATTGACTCAGTTTGCGACCGCGCTGCAGACTGCAACCTTTTGATTCGTCCAATAACCATTAAGCTGGTTCCTTGAAAGCAGGAATGTCACTGAACCAAGTGAACCAAAATCATGCCAGACAAAAAGATATGGATCAAAGTCAATACAACAGATAAACCGTGTAGCCAAAGAAAGCGTTTTCTGAGCGCCATGTCAGTAGCGTGGTTTATCGCTGGCATCAACAATTGTCTAGCAGCAACGGCTGTGAACATGACAAAAGCCATCAATGCCGTACTGAATGGATCCGATCTCCAAGATAACGCCATGATCAATCCCGACGAAATAATCACAAACAGGTAAAAAGGTGGAAATGCTTTTCGAATGAGCATGCGAGCATCTTGCTGAGGTAGATGCCGAAACAGAAAAGCTGCAAAAGCAACCGAAAAAAGAAACATCCCGCCAAACAACAAAGCCACAAGCAAAAGAGTTGCCATTGGCAAGTAAACACCTAACATTTCAAACTCCTCTTATTCAGTAGTGTTGGCTTTATCAAGTCTAAGTGCATCGGTTGCAATTTCGTCAAGCGATAGCAGAATGCCAAGTGATCCGCCACCCAAGCGAACTGGTGACTTTTTCAGCGTGATCTCGATCCGCTGGATAGCCGGTTAAGCTGCACATGCAGTTGCTATAAGCGTGATGAGTCGTTCCTGCGTCTCGTAATGCCCGTTCGCTGCTAAACGTTCTATTTCCATAACCAATGGGTCATAGTCAAACACGTTTGCCATACCATCCTGTGAAATAACAACTTGATTCACTGCTATTCCAAGTTTCAAGTCGAGCAAATGAATATCTGGCCTGATTTCATTGGGTCCGTAAGTGCCTATGTCAGCATGGAGCTGCAGGTCTCGTAACTCAATGAATGCTGTGCTATCTTGCCTCATAAAGCAACTTTTTGAATGATGAATTTCATGAGGCCTTCGCTTGCGTCCTCAATTAAATCCAAAACATGTTCAAACTCAGTATCGCCACCATAGTAGGGGTCAGGTATGACGGAGGCTGGCGAAGTTTGCAAAAATTCAGCCAAACCTTGGATCTTATGAATATGCAGTGCGGGGCATCTCTCTTCCAAAAGAGTGCGATTATCCCAATCCATGGTCAAAAGCAAATCAAATTCTTCAAAGTCACTTGCATTAACTGCTCTGGCTCTCAAATCGGACATTTCATAGCCGCGCTTTTTGGCATGTTTTTGGCTGCGTTCATCTGGTGGGGAGTCAGGATGGAAATTGTGTGTACCAGCTGAGTCAATTTTGATCTTTTGCAACAGGTCTCTTTCAGCCAGCTTTTTGCGGAAAACTGCCTCTGCTGTGGGACTTCGACAGATATTGCCCATACAAACAAAAAGAATTTTGAATTGAGCTTTGTTCATTTTGATCTTTACATGGAGGGCCACGCTAAACTGATTTAGTCAGTCGAGATCTCTGGCAACACGAAAACCACTACTGCTGAAGCGATAGTATGTTGGATGAGTCCCATCTCGAACTGTGACTCGTAAATTCTGAGGATCATCACCCCAAGCGCCCCCGCGTAAAACACGCAAAGAACAGTTCCCACTCAGCCAAGCGCTACCATCGGTTGGCGCATTCTGGTAAGTGCTTTGCCAACAGTCCTCTGTCCATTCAGCAATATTACCAATCATGTCGTGTAGACCAAATTGATTTGATTTTTTTAAGCCCACAGCTTTTGTGCTGGTGGCATTATTTTTTGACCATGCGTATTCATCTATTTGGTTGACAGCATCTCCCCAAGGATATTTGGCTGTACTCCCACCGCGGGCGGCATATTCCCATTCGGCTTCAGACGGTAGTCTGTATTTTTTGCCAGTTTTTTGGCTAAGCTTTTTGACGTAGAGCTGCGCGTCATTCCATGAAATATTTTCAACAGGATGCGTAGGACCCTTTTTTAAACTTGGATCAGTGCCCATGAGTGCATTCCACTCTGACTGTGAAACTTCAAATTTGCCAAGTGCAAATGATTGGATGTTGACTGAGTGATGAGGTTTTTCATCAGCTAGTAGATCTGGATTCGCTAAAGACATTGGTTCATCTAAGTCAGAACTGCCCATATAAAAACTACCAGTTTTTAAAATTACCAGTTCCGGACATACTGAGCAATCAGCAAATGCCCAACTCAGATTCGTCGAAGCAGCTAACAGAACAAACAAAAAAATTCTCATGATTTGGGGATTGCTGAGGAATTTTTCAATGTTGATTTTGCTTTTGGATTGCAACCGCCCAATTTCCTCTAAGTGCAAAGTAAAGTCCCCCAACCCAAAGCGATAAGTGAAGATAGTCGTTCAATATAAATTGAACCAAGCTTTCTGGTTTGATGACCACCCAGATAACGCCCGTGATGACACAGCACATCGTTATCCCGCTGAATCTGGTCAGCAAGTCACCCAACTCTGCAATGAGAGGAATTTCTCTGATGCGCGGCAGCGTTGGCAACGCACCGACCAGAAGTCCAATGCCAGCTGCAACCTCTCCATAGCAAACAAACCACCACACAAGATAAGGTATCCCAAAAGCACCTCCAGCAGCAGCATCTACGGGAAACTTGCTCAATCCCTGTTGAATAAACACAATAGCTAACGGAATTCGAAGCAGTATGTGGCTCATACTGAAATCAGGCAGAGAAGCCCAATAGTTTCGAATTTTCAAAATTAACATTTATCTCTCCTTGCTTAAATTAAATTTGATCGACCAACAATGCGGGTCAGTCCCAACGAGCGGCCCAGCTCTGAAGTAGCGGCCGCCACCTTAAAAACAACCGGTACATTCGCTCCATTACCCAGCTTGCCCCCGGAAGGCGTCCGGCCAAGGCAAGCCAGCGCCAACCTGGAAGTGCGGCCCATAAGGCCAAAAATGCCTGAGCGCCACTGAGCAGTTGCCCGTCAGGGCCTTGCACGTGAAAGCGCGCCAGTAACTGTTCGCGCGAAGTGCCGACTGGCAGCGGAACTGCCGCGTTACTGATATCAGCAAAACTCACAGGTGAGCCTGGTTGCAGCGGTTGCAGGTCACGATAGACAGCGATTTCTCTCCTGCACAACGGACAAGAACCATCGTAGAGAACGGTCAGTGCCGCAGCGCAATAGCTTGTATTTGTTTGGTTGGTGTCTGTCATATTTCGATTCATGGTGGTCATAAGTTTGCGGCTCAAATGAACCGAATCAAAGAAACAGCAGCTTTTGAGCCTGCGCCCACCATGGCGCACCAGACGCGAAGCCCCCAACCTGTCTGACTGAGGCCACGAGCAGCAGCAGCCTCATTGCGATGAGCGACCTCGTCAGCTTGGCAATCGAGCAAGGTCTGGCGCAAGTCATTGAGTTCGGTCTGCGAGGCCAGAGCAAGAATCTGCTCCTCGTAGTGGTGATCAACGAAGGTTTCTACGGCCTCGATCGTTGCGTAAACCGCCCTAGGGCCAAAAAGTGCAGGAATAGCGCCGGTGAGAAATCCGGCCAGTCGCCACAGTGGCAACAGGCGGCTGTGTTGTGACGAAGGTAGCCAAGCTGAAATGAGGCGAAGGTGCTTTTGTTCTGTGGCCAAGTGATGCTCAGCAAAAGCTCTTAGTGCAGGGTCTCGTGCGAATCGCAGCACCCCTTGGTAAATACAGACTGCACCCACCTCGCCTGCATGATCGGTCCGAAGATCAGCAAACACCCAGGCGGGAAGTTGATCCCCAGGAGTTAAGTGTGTACAACCTGATTGAACGCTGAGCAATTCGCCTTCGACGGCTAAAGGCGCATTAAACAATTAAATTCCCAAGATTTTTTTTGCTTCGCCAAGCGCTTTCATGGATTCATCATGCTTGCCAGCTTTATGGAATTTTTCGCCGTCTTCACGTAGGCTTTTAACTTTAGCCATATCTGCTGCAGACAAATTAGCCATAGACATTTTGGCGTCAATGGCTTTCATTTCGTTGGGGCAATTGTGTGCAAATGCCATGCTGGCAACAAAAGCCAGTGATACGAATACAAATTTTTTCATCATTTTTCCTTTATTAAAGTTAACACCACCAATCTCAAAAAGCTTCGTCTTCGCTTTTCAAGTCTTCATTGATATAGAAAATTCGTTCTGGATTGATCTTGTCGTCGTAGTAAATCTGGTTTCTGATGATGTCATTGGCAACACCCACAAACTTTTCTAATTCATGGTTTTTGTCCACAGTGAAATTTGCAAAAGTAAGCCAGTTCTCTTTGATAACTTTTTGTACTTTCTTCAGGATCGGGATCAATTGCTTCTCGTCTTCTATGCAGTGGATCCACTGCCAGGCCATACCCAAAGGAACGCCGTTACCTAACTCTGATCGGTTAAGCAACATATAACTAACTTTCATTTTGACTCCCTTTTTATTGGTTCAAAACATAAACAAACTTAACTTTAATTTAGCACAAATTCGACAATACCTGTATTCTACGGATGCATAACACGGTTAAATCTACGCAAAACCTGTTCAATCCATTGTTCCAAACCTCAAACGTGTACTCACCTTATCATTCATCAGGTTGGTTAAACACAAGGCATTAACGGTAGGTGGCATATCCCTTGTAATTCAAAGGAGCACCCATGGCTAAAGTCCCAAGATGGCGTAGAAATAATGTCCTTCAAGAAACAAAAAACACGATTGATTGTGCTGTCCATAATTTTGATAGCAGTGGTAGCTTCCCACATCAACTGGATTGAAGACGACTTAGGCTACCTACTCACTATCGACGGCAAGCCCATAGATTTGATCGGGAATATAAAAAATAAAGTAACTACTGCGACTAGAAATTGCGAAAGTGTTGTGAGAGTTTTGCCAGCACAACAAAGGTATCAAATAGCCCAAAGCTTGATAAACGACTACAGCCCCCCTGACTCCAGTCAAGCTCAAATAGCAAGTGTTTGGTCTAAGGATTCTTGGCTTTTGGTGGAAGTTGAGTTCAAAAAACTCTTACCGGCGGTAGTACTGATTCAAAACGCAAATTCAGCACCGTTTATCCTTGCTGAAGGAATTTGGAGCGGCTACACCAACCCACACAAGTCAGCGCCTTTCATTCGCGACTATCTGTCTAATCAAGTTGAAGCTGTCCCTGCGCAGCTCCTCAACTGTTTTGATCCCCAATCAAAATCGTTCAATTAAAACTTACTCGTCATGCAAAAAAATCTATCCTCACCGACTTTGACCGCAAGAGCTATTGGCTATGGAGGCCTTATTCCCTTCATTGGGCTGTCTGCCATGTCGGTTTTATGGCGTGACATCCATCATTCAGCCATTTTGTTCAGCTTGCTGGCTTATGGCGCAACCATCATCAGTTTCTTGGGCGCTATCCATTGGGGACTGGCCATGCGGGAGGAACATCAAGATCGCATTGCCATTATTTGGGGTGTGGTTCCAAGCCTTGTAGCCTGGAGCAGTTTGATTGTTGACACCCATTTGGGGCTTGCAATCCAATTCATCACACTGTGGGTTTGTTTTTTTGTTGACTACAAACGTTACCCGCAATATGGTGTGTCTAAATGGTTGAGCATGCGGCTCCGACTGACAGTCATAGCTGGTGTTTGCTTAGTTTTGCCGGTTCTAATGCAAATAACCTCTGAACAATCTATGCTTATTGTTTATTGAAAATGAGTTGCTTACTGGTCTGTAGCAAGGCTTCACATTGGACGAGATCCCCGTTCATATCTAATAAGTAGCATCTGAAGTGTGGCTATTACAAGACCTTTGACATGATTTTCAAATTTTTGGCTGCTGACATAAACAAGTTAGGTGTCCAAGCATGGAGTCTAACTTTTGCAGATTTGAGTTCGAGCCCCTGCAGTAGCGTCTAACTTTTCACGTGCAAAATGACAGCAGTGAGGGCAAATTTGACCAAAACGCTGGAAAATTTGTAATTTACAAATTTTGGTCAATTACACGAAATATTACACGGCGGCTTTTTTGCACATAAGTCGTTGATTTATATATATTTTCGACGAGCTTGGATTTCTGTTAATCCGTAAGTCCCTGGTTCGAGCCCAGGTCGAGGAGCCACCTAAAAAAGCATGGACACAAGCCATGCTTTTTCCTTTTATACGCAACTACTTGTCGCGCTGAGGGCCTCTGGGTGACTTTTTGCCCTCAAATTTCATCGAGCTATTGCACGAATATTACACGGCGTGTGGCCGCTGACGCGGGTTTTTTACTTTTTGTCTAAAAAGTAGCCGTATGTGATCTTCCAGCGACCGTCGGTGATTTGCGACATGCGCGAGGCATTGCTGCCCAGTCGCTTGGTGGGGCTGAAAGTCATTTCAGCGGTGCCGAAAATATCGGCAGGGATCACCATGGTGTCCATGGCTTTGATCACGCTCTCAGTGCTCAGGTTCGCACCGGACTTGTCCACAGCACGCAAGAAAGCATCGATCGCGTTGTAGCCGTAGACCGAGAACACGGTGGGATCTTCGTTGAACTTGGTCTTGTACTTGTTGGCCCAGAAACGGATGGGCTGTGCGGCCTCGTCCAGATAGGGATGCTGGGTCGCCATGGTGGCGTAAAAACCATTCATGGCGGGGCCGCCCAATTTATGGATCAGGTCGGTGTAGGACGCGCTCGAACCCAGGAAAGTAGGGTTGAAGTCCAAGCGGCGTGCGGTGGCAATGCCGCCAATGGTTTCGCGGATTATGGTGCCCATGACCACGAAGTCGCACTTGGACGAGGCCAGTTTTTGCATCTGCGATGCAAAGTCGGTGGCGCCACGCTTGTAGGTGGTGACTTCAGCAAATTGCATGCCCATGCTCTTGAGGCCCTCTTCGGCACCACGGAATATTTCCAGACCGAATTCATCGTCTTGGTGCATGGCGCAGATTTGCTTGGCGTTCTTTTCTTTCACCAAGATCGGCACACCCAAGCGCATCTGGTCATAGTAGGTGGCGGCAAACGAGTACTTGAGCTTGTGGAAGGGCTCATACATTTCACGAGCGGCCGTGACCGGAAAGAAATTAATCACGTTCTTCTGGAACTGCACCGGCATGGCGGCCATGTTCTGGGCTGTACCAATGCTGCCGATCATGGCAAAAATCTTGTCCTGGTTGACCAGCTTTTGTGCGGCCAACACGGCGCGGCGGGGGTCATAGGCAGAATCTTCGACCAGCAGCTTGAACTTGCGGCCATTAATGCCGCCTTGCTCGTTGGCTTCGTCCACACGCAGCATCATGCCCAAGCGCACTTGCTTGCCAAAGCCAGCTAACGGGCCGGACAAGTCCTGAATGGAGCCGAGCGTGATTTCGGTTTTGGACACGCCTTGCGTCTGGGCCATGGCTGCGCCAGCGGTCAGGGCCATCGCGGCGGCGATCAGACTGAATTTGAGTTTCATGTTGCAGGTCTCCTGTGGTGTAAAAAGGTGATAAGGAAAGTGAAAGAACTCAGCGGTACATCGCCTCGATTTGGGGCGCGTATTTCTTCTCGACCAGTTTGCGCTTGAGCTTCATGGTCGGGGTCAGTTCTTCGTCTTCGGCGCTCAGCTGGGTATCGAGCAGCCAGAATTTCTTGATCTGCTCGACGCGGGCGAATTTCTTGTTGACCCGGTCCACTTCGGCCTGGATCAGGTTTTGCACTTCAGCGCTGTGGGTGAGGCTGGCGTAGTTGGAGAAAGGTACATCGTTGTCCTGCGCGTATTTCTCCACGTTCTCCTGGTCGATCATGATGATCACCGTCAAAAAACGACGCTTGTCGCCAATCACCACCGCATCGGTGACGTAGGGCGAGAATTTCAATTCGTTTTCCAATTCGCTGGGGGTGATGTTTTTGCCACCAGCAGTGATGATGATGTCTTTCATCCGGTCGGTGATGCGGAAAAACCCCTCCTCGTCGACCACGCCCACATCGCCCGTATGCAGCCAGCCGTCGGCATCGACGGTCTCGGCGGTTTTTTCAGGCAGGTTGAGGTAACCCATGAACACATTAGGGCCGCGCACTAAGATTTCACCGGTCACCTGGTCCAGACGCATCTCGTTGAACTCGGCCGCCGGGCCAATGGAGCCGGGTTTGATGCGGTTGGCGGGCGCGCCAGTGCCCGCACCACAGGTTTCGGTCATGCCCCAGAGTTCCAGCATGGGCAAGCCAAGTGCCAAATACCAACGCACCAGATCGGGGGAAATCGGGGCTGCACCCGTGACCAGAAAGCGCGCACGGTGGATGCCGATCATTTTGCGCACGTTGTTCAGCGCCAGCAATCGAGCCACATGAAAGCGCAACTTCAAGCTGAGGGGCACCGGCTTTTGCGCCAGCACTAGGTGGACCACTTGGTGGCCCACGCCTATTGCCCAACGATAAACGGCTTGCTGCAGGCCACCGGCTTCCTTGAGCGCGATCATCACGCCCGAGTAAAACTTCTCCCATACACGAGGCACGGCGCCGAACACGGTAGGCGCGATTTCGCGTACGTTCTCGGGCACGGTTTCGGGGTTCTCGACAAAGTTGAGTTTGGCCCCGGTGTACATCGAGAAATATTCGCCACCCATACGCTCGGCAATGTGGCACAGGGGCAAAAAGCACATGCACTCGTCCCGCTCGTTTCGGGGGATCAGGGTGTTGAAGCCCCGCGCCGTGAAAACCAAGCCATGGTGGCTGTGCATGCCACCCTTGGGCTTGCCGGTGGTGCCCGAGGTGTAGACCAAAATAGCCAGCTCTTCGGGCTTGCAAGCGGCGCTGCGCTGCGCGAGCATATTGGGGTGTTGCTGGGCGTGTTCGCGGCCCAGCGCTTGCAATTGTTTAAGGCTGATGACCTGCGGATCATGGAAGTCGCGCAGACCCTCCATGTCGAACACCACGATTTTTTGCAGCAAGGGTAAGCTGGCACGCACGGCCAGGGCCTTGTCAAGCTGTTCGTCGTCTTCGACAAACAGCACGCGGGTACCTGAGTCTTCGCACAGGTAATGCACTTGCTCGGGCGCATCGGTAGGGTAGATGCCGTTGGAGATGCCCCTCGCACTCAGCACGGCCAGGTCGCACAGCACCCACTCGATGTTGGTGTTGGACAGAATGGAAGCGGTGTGGCGAGCCTCAAAACCCAGCGCCATCAGGCCGTGGCCGATCTCGCGCACGGCTTGGCCGGTCTCGTTCCAGGTCCAGCTGCGCCAGATGCCCAAGTATTTTTGGCGCATCCAGACATTGGGGCCGCGAGCGGCCACCGCATTCCAGAAAATGGCCGGGATGGTCTCGCCTGCCATGACGACATTTTTTTGCGGCGCGATGCCGGAGGTGTCCCAGAGTTGGCTCATGTTTTATCTCCAGGTTTTCTTCTTTTTCCAACGGCGGTCGGCGCGCACGCCCTCTTCCTTCATGCCCAAGTAGAACTCCTTAATGTCCTCTTTTTCACGCAAACGAGCGCAGGTGTCTTCCATCATGATGCGGCCGTTTTCCAGCACATAACCGTAGTCAGAGGCGTTGAGGGCCATGTTGGCGTTTTGCTCGACGAGCAAGATGGTGGTGCCGCGCTCGCGGTTGATGCGCACCACGATCTCGAAGATTTCCTTGGTCAGTTTGGGACTCAGGCCCAAGCTGGGTTCGTCCAGCAAGATCAGGTCGGGGTTGGCCATCAACGCCCTGCTGATCGCCAGCATTTGCTGCTGACCACCCGAGAGCAAGCCCGCGTCTTGCGCAGCCCGCTCGCGCAGGATGGGGAAGTAGTTGTAAACGGCTTCCATGTCGCGCGCCACGCCATCGCGGTCCTTGCGGGCGTAGGCACCCATGAGCAGGTTGTCGCGAATCGACAGCAGCGGGAACACTTCGCGCCCCTCGGGCACATGCACCAAGCCACGCTGCACGATGATGGCCGGGTCTTGTGCGGTGATGCTTTGGCCCTTGAATTCGATCGAGCCTTTGCGCGGGTCAATGATGCCGCTGATGGTTTTCAAAATGGTGGTCTTACCCGCGCCATTGGAGCCGAGCACAGTGGCAATCTCGCCTTGGCGCACCTGCAGGCTCACGCCGCGAATCGCCTTGATCGGGCCGTAGGCGCTTTCCACGTTGAGCAGCTTTAGCATCACGTTGTCAT
>Ga0214921_10006169_pt1 | contig 16566 bp, 10 predicted proteins | sample LL1505_MetaG_FD_177992 | JGI IMG/M metagenome (GOLD analysis project Ga0214921, IMG submission 177992) | Freshwater microbial communities from Lake Lanier, Atlanta, Georgia, United States - LL-1505 | ecosystem: Environmental > Aquatic > Freshwater > Lake | place: USA: Georgia | collected...
GCATCTCGTATGCCGACCCCGACACCAAGGTCGAGACGACTGTCGAGGCTGCCTTGCCGGACTATTGGCCGGAGCCTCGGCCAGATTCGTGTCTAGGCTCGTGGCCAGAGTCGGCCGGATGACTCACGGGCTGCCGAGCCAGCCGGAGTGGGTAAGCCACTGCTGGAGCCAGGGCGTTGTCCACGGGCTCCATGTGGGATAGGCGACTGAGACGACCGACAGGCCAAGGAGGGCGAGCGCCACGACGCGGCCGATGCGACTCCCGGCCATGCGGTCGGCGGCGGGCAGCGTGGCCATCACCCACAGCGGCGCCAGCCAGAACGCCCAGCGAAAGCCGCTCGACGTGCCTCCGTAGTTGCGGTCGAGCTGCGGTCGCGACAGATAAAAGGCCATCACCACCAGCGTGACCATCGCGATCGCCCAGGCGAGTCGTTGCTGGCCAGCACCGCCCGCATCGACAGTCTGCTGCCCGCCGCGGATCTGTTGACCCAGCCGTCTGCGGCCGGCGGACGTCGCCAGCATTCCGATTCCGGGAATGGCCAGCAGCCAGGCAGGCGTGAGCGAGAAGATGCCATGGTGGCCAATGAGTGCGTGCCAGGCATAGCTGGCGGCAGAGGGCTCACCACGGTCGACCCCCTGCGGCTTGTTCCAATAGCTCGTCAGCAGCTTGCCGTTCGAAAGCCGGAGCGAGTAGTCGTACCAGTTGTCGGGGTTCCACGACTCGCCGTCGCGGAGCACGATCCCCGCCGGCAGCGGCCGTGCGGCGGCGGCGCGATGGGCGTAGGGGGGTGAGATCGTGCCGTGGGCCAGCCAGTTGGTGGACAGTGCCGCGGCTGCCACGATCGCCGCCGCCGGCAGAGCGGCGGTGAGCGTGCGGCGGAGATCGCAGGAGGCGAGCACAACGAGCACTGCTGCCAGCCAGGCGAGTGCCGGCAGTTCAAACGCGGCTGCCAGCGCCGCGGTGGCACCGGCCGCTGCAAAGCCCGCACGTGAGCGGAGCCCATCGACGGCGATGCGATGCGCGAACCACGCGCTGGCCGCGGTGCAGGCCGCCGCGGGGACGTGGTTGGTGAGCACCACGGCGAACGTGTTGAGCAGCGTGCCGCCGGCCGCGAGCCCCGCGGCCCAGAGGCGGCCCCAGTCGCTCGTGCCAACGCGGTCGATCAGCCGAAACGTGAAGAGCATGAAGATCGCCAGAGGCACCAATCCGTAGAGCACCATGAGAGTGCGTCCCAGTTCGAAAGGATGGTCGCCGAGGGTCCATCCAGTCAGCCTGTTGAGCAGCCAGTAGGGGCCTGCGCCGAGCACGGAGAGCAGCGGCGGCTTGCTCGAATAGAGCCGGAGGCTGCCGGAGGTGTCGGGGTGAACAACGGCGTCGATCGTGTCCCAGCCCGGTTCGACCACGAGATCGTCGATCGCAAACGTGCCCCGTTCCACGAGCGACCGGATCGTCAGCCAGCGGCTGCGGTCGTTGCCGGAAAGAAACGGCCGGATCAGTCGCTTGTCCTTTTCGATCTGCGCCCTGATCGCCGCCGCATCCGCTTGTTCACCACGCGCTTCGATCGTGGCGACCGCGTCGGCGACCAGTTTCTTTTCGAGGCCGAGCCGGTCGACGCTGGCGACCGCGCCGATGCGGCCAAGCAATGCGGCCAGCGCCATCGTGGCGAGAATGGCATACACGGCATGCCGCAGGCGGGACCGCGACTCACACCGGCGGGGCACCGCCAGCGGACGGACCTTGCCCCAGACCCGCGCCGCCACGCGGGAGAGGTCGAAGAGCCCGTGAAAGAATCGGGCGATACCGTATTTGGAACTCCCGAGGGTTCGCGGTCGGTGATGCACCGGGACCTCGACGACGCGGAATCCCTCCGCCGCCGCCAGCACCGGCAGGAAGCGATGCATGCCCTCTGTCAGCTCCAGCTTCCGCATCACGTCGCGGCGAAAGGCCTTGAGGCCGCAGTTGTGATCGTGGAGCCAGAGGCCGGTCAACAGTCCGACGAGCCAGTTGAAGACCCGCGATGGCATCGTCTTGTGCCAGGGATCGAGCCGGGGCGTCTTCCACCCGTTGACGAAGTCGGCCCGGCCGGCCTCTCCAGCCGGCATCGCCCCACCGCCGCCAGTCCGGGCGTCATGTCCGCCGAGGAGGCGGAGCATCCGCGGGATCTCGGCCGGGTCATCCTGTCCGTCGCCGTCGAGCATCACGATCTGGTCTGCTCGGCAGCGGGCAAACCCGGCGGCAAGAGCGGCTGATTTTCCCTGGCCGTGGTCGAAGCGAATGCCGTGAACGCGTGGGTCGGCCGCTGCGAGTGCCTCGATCTCGATCCCTGAGCCGTCGGTCGAGCCGTCGTCGATGAGAAACAGTTCCCAGGGGAGGCCTGCGGTGTCGAGCGATGTGCGGATCTCGGCGACGAGCGGCGTGATGTTGCCTGCCTCATCTCTCACGGGAACGACGAGCGATACGACGGGCGTGGTCATGGCAGTCGCGATGCGGTGGCTGGCGTCAGGACAATCGCAGCAGGATACTGCTATGGACCGTGATCCGCCATGCGATCTCGGGCCTGAAGGCGGCGTGATCCTGACGTTCGGAGCCGGTTTGCGTACACTCAGAAGCGGCGTCAGTGGTGCCCTGACGAGGAGCCGCCCAGATGGCCAGGGAACAGGTGCAGGCGTTCCCGGGACGGTTCCAGAGCAGAAGGTTTCTCAGATGACACGGCTCGTTTCGTTTGGTGTGATTCTCGGTCTCGTGGCCATCTTCGGCCTGCTCTCGCTCCGCGTGATGGCGGGATTCATGCTCCCGCTCCTGCTGGCAGCGATGCTGGTGGTGATCTTCGGCCCGCTGCATCGATGGCTCCGCGAGCGGTTTCTCATGCCGGAATGGATGGCGGCCGGGCTGACAACGCTGTTCGTGCTTTTGATCGTGCTCGTGCCGCTGTTCCTGCTCGTGTCGCGGGCGGGCGGCGATGCCGTGGCGATGCTCCGCAGCCCCGAAGGGATCCGGCTCGACCCCAACGTGCTCGACGGACTTGTCGATACGGTCAACGACGCCACCGGACTCCATGTCACCAGCGAGGGCGTGAATGCCGAACTGCGGAAATTGGCCGAAGAATGGATCGGCCCAATCGCCGCGCGGGCGCCGGTGGTGATCGTCAAACTTCTAATCGGCCTGATCGTGATGACGGTGAGCCTGTTTTATTTCCTCGCCGATGGCCGACGGATGTTCGAGGCGGTGACCCGGCTGATTCCGCTCGATCGGAGGTATCAGTGGCAGTTGCTCGAGGAGTTCGAGGAGGTGAGCCGGGCAGTTGTGAGTTCAACCCTCCTCGCGGCGATCGTGCAGGCGGTGCTGGCCGGTTTCGGCTTTTATGTCGCCGGCCTCGGCAGCGTGTTCCTGCTGACACTGCTCACCTTCTTCGGCGCGCTCGTGCCCTTCGTCGGTGCCGCGGCCGTCTGGGGCTCCGCCAGCCTCTACCTGCTGTTTTTCGTGAAGAACACCTGGGCCGCCGTCGCCCTGGCGCTGTGGGGGGCGTGTGTCGTTTCGACGGTCGACAACATCATCAAGCCGATCGTGCTGCACGGACAATCAAAACTGCACCCGCTGCTGGCCCTGTTGAGCGTGCTCGGCGGCGTGGGGGCCCTGGGGCCGATCGGGATCTTCGTCGGTCCGATCGCGGTGGCCTTTTTGCAGGCGGCCCTGACGATGCTGCAGGCCGAGATCGTCAGCCTCTCCGGGCCAAATGCCGGTGAGATCGGGGCGGTTGGCACGGGGGGGGCAACGGCACCGGTGACGGACGGAGTTGCACAAAGGGGCGCCGAGAGGGTGAAATCCTCCTGATCGGCGGTGCCGACCCAGGCTGTCAGTCGCTGAGGAACCACCCTCCGCCAGGCCGTCTGCCCGATCTTTCCTGACGTTTCTGGAGATGACATTCGTGCGTGCGACATTGATCACGACGGCCCTGCTGGTGGCGGTTCTTCTCACGGTGGGAACGCCTGTCGCCCACGGTATCGAGGCGGCCTTCGTGCCCGACGTCGAGGGCGGGGGCGACTATCTCGTGCGGGTTGAGCCAGACCTCGTCCGCAATGGCACTCCCTACACGTTTACGAGCGACGTGCCCGTCGATGCGCGGGATGTCCGTCGCGTGAAGATCTACGTGGCCGATGCCTGGCCGCCGGCGGTGGAACGCTCCGTGATCGAAGCCTCACGGCGGCCACGGGCAGCGCCGGTCGCGGCAACCACGGCCTCGCGTATCGCCGACCTCGAGACGGGTATCGCCAAAACAGACAAGCCCTGGGGGCTGCTCACCGGCAGCCTGATAGCTCTGTTTCTCTCACTTGGCGCCAATGCCTATCTTGGCATGCTGCTGGCCCAGATGCGGGCCCGTTACCTGCGTGACATCCAGGCGGGCGTCGTCAAGGTCTAAGCCCGGTCGGCACGTACTTTCACCCGTGGTGACAAGATTTCATCTTGTTGACTCTGGAATCCGCATTCGGCAAGTTGGAAACTTGCCACCACGAGGGACAGCTTCAGGCAAGTTGGAAATGTGTCTGGAAATCGACCTCGCCTCAACCGTGGCAACAAGATTTCATCTTGTTGATGCCGGAAACCGCATTCATCACGTTGGAAACTTGCCGCCACGAGCAGCTTTACCCTGGCCGCGGTGCATGGCGGCGTAGCCACCTGACGGACTGAAGAAGAAGTGCTCGGCCGGCCAGGCGCCGGAGCCGACCTCCTGAAAGGTGACCGGTGCTTTGACGGGTTGCGGCTCGGCAACCGGCCGAGGCTGCCGAGCGGGCTTCGGCTCAGGCTTGGGCTTTGGCTCGGATGGCGTTTCGACCGCTCGAGGCGACGTCGGAAGAGCCACCGGCTGCGGCCGCCGCCACTCGCGGGTCGGATCGCTGAGGGAACGGACCGTGGCATTTGCCTCGGCGAAGATCTCGGCCACATGCGCGTGGCAGGTGAAGACGAGCATCTGCCGTTCGCCCGGATGATCGGCAAGAAATTCGACCAGCACGCGGGCGGCGGCCCTGGCCCGATCGTCGTCGAAGTTCACGAGCGCGTCGTCCATCACGATCGGCAGCGGCACGCCATGCCGCTGCAGATCGCGGACGAGCGCGAGCCTGAGCGCCAGAAACACCTGTTCCCGCGTGCCGCGGCTGAGCCGTTCCGGCTTCCAGACAGAGCCATCCCGGTCGTGCACCTCCAGCCGCGCCTCGTCGATGGTGGTGGTGATCGCCGTGTGCCGGCCGTCAGTGAGGCGGGCCAGCCAGTGCGAGGCATCGCGGAGCACCGGCGGCTGGTGGTCGCGGGCGACCGTCAGCCGCGTCTCTTCAAGCAACAGCCCGGACCGTTCCAGCAGCCGCCGGCGGTCGAGCTGCCCGGCGAGCTGGTGTTCGACGTCAACGAGTTCCACCTGCAGGGCCTCAGTGCTGCGGTCCCGGGCAGTGGCATCGACCTTCGCGGCAATGCCAGCCCGGCGGTCGGTCGCCAAGCGGAGAGTGGCCCGCAGGTGTTCTGTGGCCTCACAGGCCTCGGCGAGCCGGCGCTGCAGCGGTGTCAGCTCGGTGGACTGCTCGCCCACGACCGGTGCGGGAACAGGTGCCGTCGGCTTGGCGACACTCTTCCGGCTCCCCTTGGCTGGCGGCAGCGGCTGCAGGGCATGGGGCCGGCCGGGGAGTTCGGCGATCATGGCGTGGGCAGGCTCGGCGTGCAGCCACTGGTCGATATCGATCGGTCCGGTAATCCGTCGGCGGGCATCGAGCCAGGTGATCTCCGCCTCTTCAGCCTCCTGCTTTGTCCGTTCGAAGAGCGGACGACGGTCGACCTTGTCGAGGAAATCCTGTTCGGTATCGACGGCCCAGCGGGTGAAGAAGTCCTTCACATGATGCTCGGCCAACGCCCACTGCTTCTTGCCGCGGCGGTGCGCTGCGCGGGCCCGTTCGAGCTTACGGGTGAGCGATCCGCGGCGGCGATGGGCCAGCGATTCCGATGCCAGCGCTTCGCGGAGTTGGCCGATGTGTTCCAGCGGCGTCGCCTCCGGCACGAGGTCGCATTCCACCATCAGTTCTTCGATCCGCTTGGAAAACGCTGCCAGTTCCTCCCGCTTGTGACGGGCCTCTTCGGAGAGTCTGCGGCGGTCGTCGTCGAGCGCGAGCAGCGTGTGCCGGTGGAGGCCGATCTGCTTGACCTCACGGGGCGAGAGCGTGGTCGGCAGGCCGCGATGCTCCAGGGCCTTCTGCCACCGCAGTCGGGCGGCCTTCCGCTGGGCCAATGCCCGCTTCAGCGCCTGCTGGGCCACCGCGACCTTGTCGGACAGCACGTGCATCGAGCCTTCGCGGGCTGCCAGTTCCTCCAGCCGCTCGACCTCCGCCTGCGCCATGGCGGCGCGGCGTTCGAGCGAGTTGACGGTGTCGGAGGGGATCTTCTTGTCGAGCAGGCCGCACTGGGCGAGGAGATCTTCCCGCTGCTTGTGCACCATCGCACTCTGGCCGCGGGCTGCTTCGAGCCGATTTGAGGCGGTGCGGTCGAGCGACCAGGTGGTCACCGACGCCAGGCCGGTGCCGGCCAGGCCGAGCGCGGCCAGTGCGTAGGCCAGCGGACCGGTGACCGTCTGCGGGAGAAGCAGTCCCGAGAGCAGCATGCCTGCCCCGGTGACGAACACCGCGCCGAGCGGAATCAGCCAGCCCAACGGAATGAGCTGGCCCTCCATGAGGTGAACGATCTCGTTGTCGAGGCGGGTGATCGACTTGTCGAGGTCGGCCAGCTGCGCGGTGGCGGCCAGCCGGTTGCGGTAGAGCGTGGCCCTGCCGCTGGCCTCTTCGATGGCCTCGGCGATCGTCATCCCCTTGGGGCCGACTCCTCCCTTGACCAGTCCGCGGGTGTCGTCGAGCAGGCCCTTCGCCTCGGCAACGCCCCGTTTGGCCTCGCTGACCTCTCGCGAGGCGGCAGCGCAGTCGCGGGCCTTGGCCCGCAGCGGGCCGAACGACTGGAGAAAGCCCTCGGGCAAGAGCACGTCGGGGAGCGAGTCGGTGGCGTCGAGCGGGCCGGAGATCGTGACGATCCGCGAGAGGCCGGCGGTGCCGACCTGTTCGCCAAACCGGCGGGCGGCGAGTCGGGCGTGCGACTCGGCCCGGGCTACCTCGGCCACGATTCGCTCCAGGCGGGGCTGCTCCTCGCAGAGAGCCGTGACTGCAGCGCGGCGATTCCAGATCGCCGACTCCGCAGGCACCTCGGCCAGACTGCGGGCCAGTCGGCTGCGGGTCCGCTGCCGGTGGCGTACGAGACGGGCCAGCTTGTTGCGAACCTTCGCGGCGCGTTTCCAGCCATCGAGATCGGCATGGACGAGCGTCGTGCCCATCATGGCGTCGAGCTGGGCCGACGTGTTTCGATAGGCCTGGTAGAGCGGCTCGATCCAGAGCACGCTGCGAACGACGTCCTCTTCGCCGACCGCTCTTTCGATTGCGGCTGCGAGCGTGGCCAGTTCGGCGTCGGTGCGGGCCAGTTCGGCCAGCAGGCTGCCGGCCGCCACGGCTGGGGCGTTCAAGGCGGCGAGCCGGTCGAGCACCTCGTGCCGACGCAGCCGCAGCGACTCGATCGGAGAGATGGCAGGATCGGTCGAGTCGAGTCGTTCGATCGCCTCGCGGATGTGCCGCAGCACGCGGGTGACCTTCGAGCGGTCGAGGCCGCTGGCGAGCTCGTAGAGCCGGCTGCCGCAGCCCTCCGGGTCGAGCGTGCGAAGCTCGTGCAGTTCGTCGAGGCCGAAGGCCATCACGTTGGTGAACGTGCGCTCGTCGATGTCGCCGACGATGTCCTGGAGGTAGGGACGGTTCCAGGGGCGACCATCGGTCGGCGGCACGATGTCCTTGATCGAGATGAAATCACCATGGTCGCCGCCGAGGCCGATGATGTCGTCCTCGTAGCTGGCCCGCGTGAGAGTCGCCAGTTCGGGTCCCTCGTGCCGACGTTCGATCGCCAGGCGGCGGCCGTCGGGGCCGGTGTGCACGACGAGTCGGCCGGCGCAGGGCAGCTTGGGGTCGAGCACGCCGCGACGAAACAGCCCCTCGAAGCCGAAGAACATCGCCCGCAGGAATTCGAGCAGAGATGTCTTGCCGGTTTCGTTGGTGCCATGCAGCACCTGCACGCCGGGGCCGAGGTGGTCGATCGTGACGCCGGTCAGCGATCCGGAACGTTCGATGTGGATCGTTTCGATATGCATGTCGCGGGCTCCGTGGATGGCTTTGTCCGCAGCCGGTTAGGTGGATTCGATGAGTTCGAGGGCGAGCCAGGCGGACTCGCGGGCGAGGTCGGCCGGGACCGTGTGCAGCGGCTGCTGTTCCAACGCGTTGACGATGTCGGCAAGCGCCGTTGAGAACGACGTGGTGCTGCCGGGCTTCGCGCCGGAACGCGAGTGTCCAAGTGCGATCAGCGACTCGCCTGGATCTGCCACCACCTCGTGGCACCAGGCTCGGAACGTGCGGGCGTCATAGAGCTGCCGGAGGCGGGCCAGCGTCTCTGCCGAGATCTCCGCCACCCGCACCCTGCGGGCCACGCTCGTGCCGCATTCGACATGGCAGCGGATGATCTCCAGCGGTCCCTTGGCGTCGAGCGACAGGCCTTCAATCGCCGACCAGATGGTGGTGGCCAGTTCCTCGTCGCCGCCTGTGGCGGAGGCGATCGTGATCGTCTGCCAGGCGACGTGATGCGTGGGCACCTCCCGCCAGTTGTGCCGCCAGTCGGTGCGGGATTCGAGCGGGTCACGCCGGCTGCCGGCAAGCGAGCCTTCATCGGCGGTCGGATGGTCGAGGAGCGTGAGCAGGCCGCAGGAGCCTGCCGCCGATTCGTGGGCCGAGCGGGCCTGCAAGGCGGGCAGATGGTGCCAGCCGGCGGCATGGGTGGGTCGCCGCCGCGAGCCCCAGACGCAGAAGGTGTTCGACAGCGAGCCGCTGGCGGCGTGAGACAAGCGGTGCTCGGCCGTGGCCGGTTCGTCATCCCATCGCTCGGCATTCCAGTGGCTCGCATCCCAGCCGACGACGATCCGGCGTTCGAGTGTCGAGTGCGTTGCGTGGGTGGCATCAGCGGGTGCTGTCAGTGCGGATACCGTGGCGGCGTGTCTGTCGCTGGCCGAGACGATCTCTACTGTGATGCCGCGGATCTCGAGCGACAGCGGCGACGTTGGCGTGACGAATACGAGCCCGGCCGGTTCGCCGAGCATCCGCGCTATGTCGGCGGCGTGGGTGGTGTCAGCTGCCAGCCAGACGGTGCGACATCCCTGCTCGGCCAGGCCGGTGATCAGCGACCGGAGCATGGCCGCCTGCGCGGGGCTGGCCCGCTGGGGATCGAGCACGCGGCCAAAGAGCACGAGCGCGGCAGCCTCCGCCTGCCTGGCAGCGGCGGCGGCAGACAGGAGCGCATCGGTGGCGGCCGTCGTGATCGGTTCGGCGACCGCCGTCGGCGTAGCCTCAAGCCTGGGGAGTGGGCGGTCGATCGCGGGATCGAACGCAAAGACGATGTCGGCCACGGCATCCACCTCTTCGTCTGGGCACCGCGGAACGGTGCTGCTGCGCCGACGGCCGACTCGTGGGACCGATCAAAGGCCCGAGCCGATCCATGGCAGGGGAACACAGGAAAGATGGGGGCAATGTAACGCCATCGGCCCGTTCACGGCCAGCGCAAAAATGGGCCGGAAAACGCGGCTATTAGACGTGGCCGAAGGGGGGTGGCCTGTGGCCACGAGTTTTGAACTGGTGGAATCGGTGCCGGGGTCACGGACAAGTTGGAAACTTGTCCCCACGAGGGGAGAGGAGGGACGGACAAGATGGAATCTTGTCCCCACGAGGTTAGGTCGTCAGCATCGGGGGTGAGGCAGCAAATGTCGCGGCGAGATCTCCTGCCCAGCGAGTGGCGTCGGCCGCGGGACCGACCGCGGCCAGCACGCGGCTCCTAAGGAGCACGCCTTTTTCAAGCTCGGTCGAGAAGAGCCAGCACTCGACGACGACGCGCTCGCCGTCTCGGCGAACGGTCAACCGCCGGGCGTCGCCCGGGTGCGCGGCCACGAGCACGCTCGTGCTGCCGGAACCGGCCGCCTTGCCACGTCCGAGCAGCACGCAGGTTGCATCAGGCGAAGGATCTGCGTGCCAGTGCACGGCACCGTCGGTGCACGTTCCCCACATGATGTCGGTGGCGTTGATCTCCGAGACGACCGCGAGCACGGAATCGCTCTGCAGCAGGGAGGTCTGCGCCGATGCGATGAGTTCCCAGGCCCGCGTGGCGCCATCCGATGGGTGTAGCCGCCACATCGCGGTGGTGCGGAGGTGGCGGCTGTTGGCTGATTCGTGTGCCGTTTCATAGATGGCCGTGACATCGCTGCCGCGCACCCAGTGGTCGGTGAGCCGGCAGTCAGACCGCAGATCGAGCCCGAGCAGCGAGCTTGGTGGAGACACGCCCTGGCCTGCCAGCGTGATGCCCTGCCGTGGCTGATCGAGATCGATGGCGGCGGGAAGGAGAGATCCAGCGTCGGTCATGCGGTGACCGCTGGCGAGCCAGGCGGCGGTCGCGGCGGTGGCCGATGAGGATGCTGCGGGCGAGGACTGCAAAGGGGCAGGGGACGGCATGACGCAGGGGCTCCAGCACGCGGGCGTTGGAAAACACCCAGACATTCTAACGCGATTCGATCGTCGACGGCGCGGCTGCCGGTTGCGGGAGCAGGACCGCCTTGCCGGGCCATCCCGCCGGCACCAGGTCGGAAGCGTGTTCGGCATGGAGATCCACGGAGAACGACTTCTCCGTAAAGGCTTCAGTTCGAGGATCGATCGTCTCATTGATCGTCTCGAAGAAGCGAATCGTCATGATGGCGTCTTCGAGTGTCATCTCCAGGCCTTGTCGCGGCCAATCGGCCGCCAGGCACACGCCACGCTGGTGTTGGCGGTCGAGCGCCGTGATCGTCGCGCGATCCACGATGACCATGCAACGCAGCCCGGGCGTGAACCTCGCCTCGCCGAGAACGGTCAGCACCTCGGACACGCCCGCTACCGCAGGATCGATCTGAAAGAGCAGCTCGGTCCAGCCCATGCCGCATGCATCGCCAGTATCGGTGATCGTCGTACCCCACTCGCGCAACGCCAGCTGGTAGGCGGCACGGTATGGGTCGATTGTCCGATCCGGCACCGGCGGCAGACTGGATTCCACCGCCAATGAAGTATGGCGACTCCACGGAAACCGGTTGACTATCAAATTGAAAACCCTCCGCGCGGTCCAGTTCCCAACCGCAATGAGGCCGAACAGGCCGCCGATCATGGAAAGCACGATGATGAGATCGCTCATTGTTGTTGCGGTCTCGCTGTGGCGTCTGGCGGAACCATCGATCGTGCGAATCACTGCCGTCGGATGTCGCTCCCATTATTCCCGATGGCTTTGGGGAGGGGAGCAGGCGAAGGTCAAACGCCGAAATTCAGTGCTCCGGGTGCCGGGGCGGAGGAAGCCGCATCCAATCCGGCCCGTCATCGACCGCCGCACGCCCACCGTCTGGTTGCGGGAGCAGGACCGCCCTGCCGGGCCATCCCGGCGGCAGGAGAGCGGATGCCTGTTCGGCATGGAGATCGACGGAGAACGACTTCTCCGCAAAGGCTCCGCTTCGAGAATCGACCGTCTCGAAGAAGCGAATCGTCATGATGGCGCCTTCGAGTGTTATCTGCAGGCCTTGTTGTGGCCAATCTGCCGCTAGGCACACGCCACGCTGGTGTTGGCGGTCGAGCGCCGTGATCGTCGCGCGATCCACGATGACCATGCAACGCAGCCCGGGCGTGAACCTCGCCTCGCCGAGAACGGTCAGCACCTCGGAAACGCCCGCTACCGCAGGATCGATCTGAAAGAGCAGTTCGGTCCAGCCCATGCCGCATTCATCGCCAGTATCGGTGATCGTCGTACCCCACTCGCGCAAGGCCAGTTGGTAGGCGGCACGGTATGGGTCGATCGCCAGCAACGGTGCCGTCGGCAGGCTGGATCCCACCGCCCAGTCAGGTGGTCTTTGCCACGGAAGGCGGCTGCCGATCCAACTGAAAACCCCGTACGTGGTCCAGGCCACCGCCATGATGAGGCCGATCAGCCCGCCGAGAAGGGAAAGCGTGAGAAGGAGATCGGTCATGGTTTCGGTATCGGTCATGGTTGCAGTCTTGCCTGGGCTTGGGAGATCAGCGACGTAAAGCGGCCGTCAGCGAGGGCGACCACGGCCACGGGTTTCAAGAATCAGAATCCGGAACCGCCGCCACCTCCGTCGCCACCGCCGGAGCAGCCTCCGTCACCACCGCCGCCCGAAAACCCTGAGCCATCGCCGGTGCTCATCTGCACGAGTGAGTGGCTGAACATAGACGCATCGAAGGAGTCGATCGGATGGCTGCCCGTGTACCATTGTGGCGGCACCGTGCAGATCCCTGCAAAACTGCGGGCCCAACGCCGCTCGACGCCCAGCGCGATGGCATAGGGGAGGTATCGCTCGAACAGTTCAGGCGTGAGGGGAATCGAGGCGAGGCGGTGGGCATCGACCTTCGACAAAAACTCCCGAAAGCCGCGGATCGCCGACCGAGTGCGCACACCGGCGGCAGTTCGGGCCGGCATGATGGCGGCAAAGACAGCGGACGCGTACAGCGTCAGGGCGCCCGTCACAATGGCCATTAATGAATAAAAGTCCCTGACCGTTTGCGGGCTGTTGATCGCGGTCACGAAGGCGACCGCCGCGATGCCGAGACTGCTCACGAGGCCGTATATGACATAACGACGCGTCACCTTGTCAGGCCGTTCGCCGTAGAAACCACGTTCCACGAGATCGTCCAACATCGCGTCGCGAATTTTTGGGACGTGTGTATAGAACTCGTGCTCAAGATCCGTCGACAGCACCGTGGCCAGCACGCCGTCGGGGCCGGCCGCCTCTCCTGTTCGAGAACCGAATATGCCCCGAAGAATCTCTTGGCCTGAACGATTGACGCCCTTCTCCTGCCACCGGCTTTCTGGCTCCAGAAGTTCGAATGCGTACGTCGCCTTCGACAGCCATCCGCCGGGCTTGACTTCGCGAATGCGAAGGGCCCCTTTGACGGCCGTATCGACGAGACAGGCGATGAGGTCGCGGTCGTCGGGGTTGTTGTCCATGAGCGTGCCAACCTCACCCGGCCCCAGGCCTGCCGGAGGCTCGTACTGCACGACGATCGGTCCCATCCGGGGTTCGCGGCCAACCTGCCACCAGCGGGCAAACAGCAGGCCGAGGGCTGTCAGCGGCGCGAGGCCGCACGTCACAACGATGGATCGCTCGAGGAGCCAGTCTCGCCACAAAGGCCATGCCCGGGCCCACCCCGTGGGCCGTCGGATGACGCCGGGGTTCCATGCCACTGCCGCCGTGAGTCCCTCGCGGATGCCCAAGGCTCGGCTGGCCGCGATCTCAACGACATGGGAATCGGTGGCTGGAGGGGGTGATTCAGCGGCAGGCTCGAAGGCATCGTCGGGCTTGTGTGCGACGCCGTCGATCGTGATCGAAGCCGCCCGTTCCTTCGAGCCGGCCGCACCGGTGAATGCATTGGCCCTGACATTGACGAGTCGCCCGGGGAGCGTGACTTTCACCCGGGCGTCTCCGATCGGATAGGGCCACTGGTCGCCGGTCACGTTCCAGTAGAGTTCGTCGTGGTCCTCGAAGAACCGCAGGCCGTTTTCGACCCGGTAGCGGATGACGACAGTTCGCACGGCGTTGGCTGCATTTGGCACATAGATCTTCAGGTCAACGTCATCGCCGTGCCGACGGCGTTCCACCTTTAGCCGTTGCCCGCGTTCATTGGAAACGTCTTGGAGGTGCAGGCCGATGTGGTGAGTCAGACCGTTCGGCGTGCGGGATGCGACCGGAATGGATCGCTGAATGCCGTTCCACTGGCCTTCGAATCGTAGGCGAATGGTTTCCGTAACCTCCAGCGTCGACGATTCGTCGACCTGAATCGCGACGGAGAAATCCTCGATCGTGATCGATCTGGCCAAGCATGGAGAACCCGACAGGCAAGCCACGGCGGCCGTGAGCCAAAGGCCCAGGCGGCCTCTGCCCCAGAGCGTGCGACATCGGCTCAGGTGCACTCCCATGTTCAACAAGATTTAGCCAGGTTTTTCCGGAGTCGATTCAGAATCCAGAACCGCTTCCGCGCAGTCACCCTTTTCGCACAGTTGCTCGACTTGAACCGCCAACACCGATTACCGTGCCCCGTTGGACGCTTTATCAGCCTGATCGTTATGAAGCTTGGCGAGGTTCGCGCGACATAGTTTCGTTTCGGGATGATCATGCCCGAGGGTTTTTTCACAGATTGCTAGAGATCGCTTCAAGAGTGGTTCTGCCTCGGCGTATTGACCATGCCTGCAGTAGAGCACCGCGAGGTTGCAAAGGCTCGCGGCCGTGTCTGGATGATCTGGGCCGAGAGTTTTTTCGCGGATCGCCAGTGCACGCTTATGGAGCGGCTCCGCCTCGGGGCCCCGGCCTTGCTCCTCGTAGAGCTCCGCGAGGTTGTTGAGGCTCCGAGCCGTGTCGGGATGATCCGGCCCGAGGGCTTTTTCAAAGATCGCCAGAGATCGCTTCGAGAGTGGTTCCGCATCGGCGCATTGGCCTAGCTTGCAGTAGAGCATCGCGAGGTTGCCAAGGCTTTGAGCCGTCTCGGGATGGTCGGGGCCGAGGGTTTTTTCACGGATCGCAAGTGCACGCTTATGGAGCGGCTCCGCCACGGGAACCTGGCCTTGCTCCTCGTAGAGCACCGCGAGGTTATTGAGGCTCTGAGCCGTATCTGGATGGTCTGGGCCGAGGGTGTTTTCGCGGATCGTCAGTGCACGCTTATAGAGCGGCTCCGCCTCGGCGTATTGGCCTTGCTCCTTGTAGATCACCGCGAGGTTGTTGAGGCTCTCAGCCGTGTCGGGATGGTCGGGACCGAGTGTTTTTTTGTTGATCGCCAATACCCGCTTGTAGAGCGGCACCGCCTCGGCATGCCGACCTTCGTCCTTGTAGAGCAACGCGAGATTGCTGAGGCTCGCGGCCGTGTCGGGATGGTCGGGTCCAAAGGTTTTTTCTTGGATCGCCAACGCTCGCTTGAAGAGTGGTTCCGCCTCGGCGTATTGAGCTTGCCTGCAGTAGAGCACCGCGAGGCTGCCAAGGCTCTGAGCCGTGCCGGGATGATCAGGCCCGAGGGTTTTTTCCCGGATCTCCAGTGCCCGCTTAGAGAGCGGCGCTGCCTCGGCGTACTGGCCTTGCTCCTCGTAGATCGCCGCGAGGTTGTTGAGGCTCAGAGCCGTGTCGGGATGGTCGGGTCCGAGTGTTTTTTCGCGGATCGCCAGTGCGCGCTTATAAAGTGGCTCCGCCTCGGTGACCTGGCCTTGCCTCTCGTAGAGCACCGCGAGGTTGTTGAGGCTCGCGGCCGTGTCGGGATGATCAACCCCGAGGGTTTTTTCATAGATCGCCAGCGCTCGCTTGTAGAGCGGTTCCGCCTCGGCGTATTGACCTTGCCTGAGGTAGATTTCCCCAAGGTTGTTGAGGCTCTGAGCCGTGTCGGGATGGTCGGGTCCGAGGGTTTTTTCGCGGATCGCCAGTGCCCGCTTATACAGCGGCTCCGCCTCTGGAACCTGGCCTTGCTCCTCATAGAGCACCGCGAGATTGTTGAGGCTCTGAGCCGTATCTGGATGGTCTGGGCCGAGAGCTTTTTCGCGGATCGTCAGTGCCCGCTTGTAGAGCGGCTCCGCCTCGGCGTATCGGCCTTGTTCCTTGTAGATCACCGCGAGGTTGTTGAGGCTCTGAGCGGTGTCGGGATGATCCGGCCCGACTGTTTTTTCGTGGATCGCCAGTGCCCGTTTACAGAGCGGCTCCGCCTCGGCGTACTGGCCCTGTGTATGGTAGAGCAACGCGACATTAGCGAGATACCCTACAGTGTCCGGATGGTCAGGGCCCAGTTGCCGCTCGGCGGCCTCCTCAAGCTGCTTGGCAACCTTCATCGCCTCCGCATAGTCACCCTCGCCGTAGAGTTCTTCGACTCTGCTGTTGAGCGCTGCAAGATCCTCCTGCGCTAGCCCTGGTAGCGAGAGTGATGCGAGAAAACACGCTGCAAGCGCGGTCCGTAGAAATCGCATAAACCACTCCATATCACTCACACCAGTCAAGGCCCAAGAATCGTTCACAACCGCCGGCACCTGTTGGCACAGAGGCCGCCGAGGCCACAGCTGGCCGTACTGTCAACCGTGCTCTCGACAGTCCATCTGCCGGACCACTCCAATCGAGCTCGTCAGCATGACGAGCCTCCTTGAAAGAAAGAGGCGTAACTCACCAGCGAAACCGGACGCTGTACGCAAAAGATTGCCTGCCCGGAACTTGCGACCAGCTGTCGGAAAACATTCCCGCTCAGGCTAGGTGCAACCCGTATCGCTCGCCGAGTCACTTTCCTGTGACCGTGAAGGCGGCCCAGAAGAACGGGTGGGCAGTCTCGAGCAGCCGGCGTCGCGACGCGATCATGTCGATCTGGGCCTGCCTGAGTGAATCGGATGTCGTCTTTCCATCGGCAAGATTCGCGAACATTCCC
>Ga0214921_10006173_pt1 | contig 16553 bp, 14 predicted proteins | sample LL1505_MetaG_FD_177992 | JGI IMG/M metagenome (GOLD analysis project Ga0214921, IMG submission 177992) | Freshwater microbial communities from Lake Lanier, Atlanta, Georgia, United States - LL-1505 | ecosystem: Environmental > Aquatic > Freshwater > Lake | place: USA: Georgia | collected...
GGGACTTTCTTGCCGTGGCTATGCTTAACCTTGATAAAGCCGGTTACGAAGTGATTAACAGCGTGCATGATGAAGTCTTACTCCTCGTTGAAGAACAAAACGGGGAGTCCGCAATGGCCGACGTAATCCGTATTATGACTACGCCACCGTCGTGGGCTCCCGATTTTCCTCTCGCAGCGGAGGGCTGGCACGGCAAGCGCTACCGTAAGTAATTACTTAGGTATGGAATAGTAGCGGTCTCCAATTTTTACAACCTTGGAGCCGCGCTCTTTTTCGGCCGCCTCGGCCTTATCAAATGTCTCATGTGCCTTGCCCTTAAGCATTACGTAGGCGTCCCTTGGCAAATCTCTTAGCATGCGCTCATCGTCTGATGTTGGCGCGACAGATCCCCAGTGACCCAAATCTTCTCCGGTACCAGTCGGGCCCATGCCGTACGCCATGGCTGTCTGGTAATCATAACCGGCGCCCTCTGGGTTAAACACACTGCCACCACCGGCTTTTCCTTCAACAGCCTTTTTGACAGGTGTTGGGTAGAACAATAAACCAACGTCGTCATTGGCATAACCTTTGTAGCCTGCCTGTTTAATTAGACGCTCTAGTTCATTGAGTTGTTGTTTCTCATCAACCTGTTGAATGCCTTGGCTCATTAGATATGGGTCAAGGCTTTTTTGTTTGGCGATCGCAGACAGCCCCAGTGGGTCTTCGTGCAGTGGGTAGATACCTTCCGCAGTGCCTTGGTATTTGTGTGGGCCAAGACCTTGCTCTGGTTTAACGCCAGGCTTGTCTACATAAAAATAAGAACGCGGCTTAATATCCAGCGCCTCTTTTAAGCGATCAGCCTCCGCACCCTTGATACCTTTACCATACATACGTGGGTCTAGTTGACTGATTGATGGTGCGTTGGAGAAGTGTACAAACGGCAGTGATTTAGCGTGCTCTAACATTTTACCAATTTTACCACCACCAGCAAATCCTTGGTAGTTAATATCAATCTGCTCTGGTGGCAGGATCAATGGTTTCTGTGGTGCATACTTAAACTGTTGGCCTAACTTAACAAGCTGATCATTAATTGCGCTGGGGTCGCCGCCAGACTTTATTAATTGCTCACGCTGGGCTTTTAGCTGGTTCATCGCGTTAATTAACTCTTCGTTCATGCCAGAGTAGCTAACTAAAGAGTTTTGGCCTCGCGTCTCAGTCGCAGCGGCTAGGCGTGCCAGCGGTGAGTACATCTGTGAGTGCGCGCCGTAGGCTAGTTCTTCACCCTTAGGACCAAACGATGCACCAGTGGTACCGTGACCAAAATAATCGTGCACGGCCCTGAACTGTTCGTTTGCCTCTTTGTTAAGCGCTGGGTGTGGCTCACCACCTTGGAATACTGTTAGGCGTTTATTTTGCAGTGCATCCTCGAGCATCTCTTTGGAGCTCTTGTATGCCCTCTCACCAGTGGGGTCAAACGATAACTTAACACCAGATCCCTGGAGTGCCTGGAACTGATCGGCTGTCTCTTTAGCCATCTGCTGGTAAGCCGCCTGGGTTAGCTCGTCGTAGTTAGTCGCACCAGATTTTTTAACAAGATCTGGATTCATCTGCAGGTACTGCTTAAAGATCTGTTGCTTTACCTTTGGATCAACATTCTCCGATGACAGCATTTGAAACGCCCTTGCTACGGGAACTTGTTTTTGTGCCGATGATACGGGCATGTTCTGTATTGATTCTAGGCTAAACTTAGGTGCAATCTTTTTTGCCAGTTCAACCGCAACGTTTACTTTACCACCACCAGCATATTTCTTACCAGGGAAATCTGTAAGCTCTAGGCGTGGGTCGTTCCAGTCTGTTATCTCTAAGTCTTTACGTGGCGCGATAATGAGCGGGCCACTCTGTAGTTTTTCTTCTGCCCTAAATACCGGTAGCCCAGTGCTCTTGTCGTAGAACTGAGAGTGCCGGCGTGGGTCCATACCGATCTGGGTATAGTTAGGATCGTTTAACATCTCGGCCATCATACGACGCACTTCGTCATCTGATGTACCAACGTTAGTGCCCTTTATAAGCGCAAAGGGGGACTTTGCAGAACCGATCTCTGCGCCTAAGGGGGTGAGAGCCTGCTCCTTCGTTCCGAGGCCCACACGAACCGCCTGGTTGGGCCTAGAGGTAAACTCAACATCTTTGAGGTGCCCGGTTCTACCATAACTAATTGCTTTACCAGATGGATCGTGTGTTGTATCCACATACACGCCCTTTTGGGTATATGCTGGAATATCTAAACGATTACCAACACGCATGCCCGCAGGAATAGGAGCCAGTGCCTTAGCCTGTTTGCTTGACATTAGAGCATTAATAATTTGCTCGTCAGTATATGCTGGTGGCAGTTCAGACCATTTACGAATAGGTAGCTGTTGGTTAAGAATGCGTATGCGTTCTTCTTGGCTGATGTTGCCCTTGAGATATTCTTCTAGCGCCTGAGCTACTTTAGGATCTTGACCGTGTGGGTGCCGTTTGAGCGCAGACAAACCAGCTTTAATTGCGCCACCCTTGGCCTTCATAAACTCTGGCGACTCGGCGTCTTCGGGGTTGTATTTGGCAAACTTACCGCGGATGTTTTTTGGGTCAAAGATACCAACGTTAGGAATGCCACCTTCGGTAACAGCAAACGTATCATACCCTGTTTCTTTTAAATGTTGTAAAAGACTTGCTCGTTCCAGTTTATTCCAATTGTTTATTGGATCTCGAAGATCTTCTAAAAATGTTTCTGCCGTTTCTTTTATACTATCTTTAGATAAATTGGGGTGTTGTTTTTGAAAATAGGACTCAAGAACTTCTAAGCTATTTTCTGATAATGGATCAAAGTGTTTTCCAAGATTAACATTAACTGGGTACATAGTCGCACCTCTTTTATTGGGTGCAAAAGATGAAGCAAAATCTGGGTTTGGGGAAACAAAAGTCACCCCCTCAATCGGAAAATCTTTTTTAGATTTACTCGGATCAAACGCCTTGATTTTATTTGACGGGCTGCCATGGTAATACCCAGGTGTAAACCTTTTCTTAAACTCTTCTACGGCCGCCTTCATCTGTGCAGGTGTTAGCTTTGGCATTTAGCACTTCCACTTACGCAATGCTTTGTTAATACGTGAATCTGGATCGTTTGCTGTCTCGCTTGAGGTTAGCTTCTTCTTCATCCCGCCCATCCTGGCGCAGAACGACTTCTTACGTGAGCCACCCTCTGGCTGTGGTGCTTTTAATTCGCCACCAGTCTCGCGCTTGTATGACGCGCGACCCAGTGCGTTCAAGCCACCCGACGGGCTCTTGCCCTCAGAACGTTGCCATGCTGGTGTTGTAGAGCCGCCTTCTTTGTAGCCCACTAAACCACCGCTTGCCTGCCCTTCCATATCTTCGAGCGATGTACCGGCACCAACACCAGCAACGCCAAACATAGGTCCTTTTTTATGAATAAAACGCTTTACAACCTCTTCAGGTTTTTCGCCAGTAATCATGCTCGTTCTGGCAATCATCTCATTAATTTCCTGCATCATGGGTTTTCCACCATATTCTTTACCGCCGGCCCATGCAACCTCTTGAAAATTAACTGGCAACACTTGGCGTTGAGCAGCTAAATCATTAACCACTTTTTCATTTATACCAAAGTAGTCAGGAGCCCCCTTACCTTTCGGATCAAACAGTCTCATCATTTGATCATCAATTGTTGGCCTATCTGAGTGACCTAAAAAATTAGATGAGAAATTATATCGTTTTGGATTTAATACGGGATCAATCATACCAGTCTCAAATAACTTTTGAGACTGATTAATATTGCTCTGTAATTTATCGCCACCAATTGGATAAGGTAATTCATATCCTTTGGATGGAATAGGTTGACCTTTTCCGGCATAAAAATTATGCAATGCCGTCATCATTAAATTGGCATTAGGTGTCTGACCGCCTGTTGTTGCGGCCATAGGATCCGCAAAACCAGATTTAAATGCCGCAATACCTTTTTCCGGACCCAATTCTTTTATGTAATCATTTTGCAATTGTTTCATACCATAAAACAAATGTGCATTTGGACTATCTTTTGCAGCGTCATAGGCAGCATTTAACCTTGCTATTGCCGCTGGGTCATTTGCTTTTGCTGTATGTGCAGCAAGGGTCTCTGCTTTTTTGGGTAATGTTAAATCAATTGTTCTTTGTGGAAGCGGATAATTTGCAGGGTCTACATAACTTCTTTTTAGTAAATCATAAAATGGAGTATAGTTTCCAGCATCAACTTGTTTTTGAGCTTCTTGTCTAGCTTTTTGAACGGCAAGAGCCTCAGGACTTAATTGTTTAGAAAGATATTCGGTACCTTTCTTTTTGTCCATTTTTAAAACAGGCGGCAAAACTTCTGGATACTCTGACCGCATTTTTAAAGGATCATATCCATACTTTTCCCACAGTGGTTGGGTTGATTTTTTAATTACCTCAAGCCCTTTACCTAATTTACCGCCTTCAGCTAAGTGCACTAAACCACCGGCGGCTTTTTTCTCTTCCTCTTCTTTTGAAGGATAGAATATATCTTTAACTTCTTTGCCGCCCTGCACGGTTGGTACTAACAAAGATAACCCGGTACCAATTGCACGCAAAGGTTTAATGCGTGACTGGCTTAACGCACCACCAACTGTGCCAATGCCACTTAAAATAGCCTCACCGGTGTCGCCTTTTTCTATATCACTAATTGTTTTACCAGCCTCGGCACCCATGACACCCATGCCACCAATTCGTCTTGCGACACTTGGTTTACCTAGGCGTTCACTTGATATAATATTGGCTGCAGTTTTTTGTGGGAGAGATGGTTCGGCAGGTTGGTTTTCAATTCCAAGAAAACCCTTACGAATAGGAATTTGTGATCCACGAGATTGTACAGGTTTGCCTCGAGCAATTTCACTTTTTTTGTAAGCCTCTTCAAACGTAGCACCACCAACATTGGGTCCGGTAGTCTGTGTGGCTAACCATTTAGCTACCTTGTCACCGCGCGGTGTGCCTTTTGGTCCAGCAACTTTTTCTGCAACTTTAGTTGCTGCGGTATCAACAGCGGAACCCACAGCAGGGCCGGCAATAGCACCAAAAGTGCTGCCAATAGCAGCGCCAGCCGCTGGATACATCATATCACCAGAGCTACTTTCTTCTTGGGCCTGCAATTGTCTAATGTAGTCCGCTAATTCTTTTGCGTCCTCTACATTACCGGCAGCGTCTGCCTTCTCAAGTGCGTCTAGGGCTTCTTGTAGTTGTGGATTCATTACTTGTATTTAGGTAATAGTTTTAGTGCAGGATGTGATTTAATATCTGTTTTAGATGCTTTGCCTGGTGCTGCAGTCTTTTCTTCTGGGGGAACTTGAAGCGGATTATTATCTGTTATCTTCATACCTAAAATATCGCCAAGATCTTTATTGTGTTGAGCGATAATTGTCTTTCCTTCGTTTCGGAAAAACACATCAGGATCTGCATAGGTACCGGCACGATCTCTGTATTTAGCATATGCGTCTGCCATTTTCTTATCAAACTGTGCGCGCTCAGCCATAACTTTTGACTGCATTAGCAAAATTTTTGCTGGATCTTTGGTTGATCCAACTGCTTGCTGTACTAATCTACGCTCGTTGTCTGATACGGCACCTTGTCCAGCTAGGTATACCTTAGCATACTCCAACTCTGCCTGTTTTAAATGTTTTTCAACACGTAAAAACTTTTCAATTTGTTGTGGAGAAGCCCCGGCTACCGTCAAGTTTCTTTCAAGATCACTAATACCAATTGTACCAAACTGACCAATACTTGCACCACTTTCAATTTGTTTTAAAATAAATGGCACCATACCCTGTTTAGATAGTTTACCAAATACGGCTTGCATGTCTTTGTCTTGTACAATAGAAAGAATATCATTGTACCGAGTTTCACGTTCACCAGCAGATTGACCAAGACGGTTTACTTCAGCGGCAAGTTTACCAACGTCTTTACCTAACTCTTTAGCTGCCTCTCCGGCACCTGTTTTTTCAACCTCTAATTGACCAACAGATTTACGTTCTACCTTTGGCTCAGATGGTGCGCCAGTAGGTACAGCCTCTGCCTGTTTAGTAGATGCCTCAGTAGGTCTTTGTCCGGATTCAAATTGTGTAATAGCGTTAGATACAATCTTACGAGCCTCATCCGTATTTGGAATAGGTGCGGTTGGGTCGATGCCTAATTTACCGGCAATAAACTTAGCATAGTTGGCAGTTGACTCTGGACTATTACCCGTAGCAGTTGACGGCGCCCATGTCTCGGCTAATAGTGACGGTGTCATAATGTTGGCATCTTCACCAAATCGCTGTCTAACTGCTGGGCTCTGACCACTGAGCTTTAATTTTAAGTCTTCGTCAAGGGCTTTTTGTCCGGCCTCTAACGTGTCAAACTTCAAAAACTCGCCGGTCTTAGTATCTCTTAAATTGCCAGGATTGTTGTTACGCACGCTTACAGGGCCCGCAGCAGGAGCAGCGGCAGGAGCAGCGGCAGGAGCAGCGGCAGCCGGTTTGGCTTCTGCGGGAACAGCGCCGGCAGGTGAGAAGCGATACTCTCTTCCATCTGGACCAATGTAGCTTTGTGGAGCGTAGCCTTTTTCTTGGATGGTGCGCAAGAAAATATCACGTTGCTCAGGTGGCAATGTTTGTGCAAACGCAAGATTCTTCTGTAGGTCTGGGCGTTTTAATTCATGTTCAGATACTAATTTTTCAAATGCAGCAAAATCTCCACCAGCCAATGCTTTCTTAGCAATTGGTTGAATGTTTGGTGGTAACGAGTTCAACATAATTTCATACGGCGCTGTACCACCAGCGGCAGGAGCTGCACCAGGTTGTTGTCCGCCAGCATCGCCACCGGTCAGACCATACATTTTAGCGGCGCGTTCTTGCGCGGCTTGGTTTGCTCTTACCGCGGCCATCTGACTACGGATGTCAAACAGTTCACGCTGTTCGCGCATCTTTTGTTCGTCGCGTGCCAAAACATTTCGTGTTGGATCAATGGCGGCGTACGCCAGCGCGTCTTTTAATCCGCTGGTAAATAAATTTAATGGGCTCTCGCGCTCGTCAATGATGCGCTGCATGTTAGCCAAAATGCTTTGTGTTTGCGTTGGATCTAACGCAACGTTTCCAGGAACAGAGAACCCACCCTTACTCTTTGGTGGGGTTACAACTGCGCCTAAACCGCTTTGAACTTGAGATTCTTCAGACATATTGTTCCTTAAAACAAATCACTGTAGCCTGCATCATTATAAATACTGGACCAATCTTGTCCACCACCCATATTAAAATCTTCTCCGGTACCAATATCTACACCAATGTCTCTGTTATCATAATTTGGATCTAAGTTTGGTATGTACGGATTTTGAGTTCCGCCGCCACCAGGGACATATGTTTCGTTTCCTATTTTTGCTCCCTTAAATATATCACCAACGCCTTTGAACGCCTCACTCAATCCACCCTTAACACCTAAGTTTTGTAATAGCTTGTTAGCACCAGCCGCGCCGCCACCTAATGCGCTGGCGATTGCGGTGATCTGGCTAAGTGGTGACATCTGTACGTCACTGGTTACTGTAGTTGGTACAGTTACACCAGACAGTATCTTACCTAAGTTAGCGACGTTAGTAAACGGCGCGAGCTGTTGGGCCTGACCAACGTTCATCGCGTTACTAATTCCTTGCTGTGCCACGTTACCTAAATTAGCTGCGCCGGTAACGCCGGTTGCTTGGTTCTTTAAGAACGCGTCCATTTGGTTGGCAAACAATTGTGCCTGTGCATCGGCCTTAGCTTTATTAACCGCGGTCTCGCCACGCAGGCTACCAAAGTTACCAGAGGCAATTGAGGACCCCAGTACCGGTGCCGTAATGTTTGGTAGTAATTGCTCAAGCTGTTGGTTTTGCGCTTGAAATAAACCACCCATGGGGGTTGAAATGTTGGGAGTTACTTGACCTGTTGGAGAGGTAATCCAAGGGTTAGCCGCGCCAGATGAAATGCTTTGGAGAGTGTTTTGAGCTTGTGTAAATGGATTAGAGGCGCCGGGTTGCAGTGTGTTAATGGCGTTCTGCGCCACTGTGCCACTTAACTGAGGCGCAGCCCCGTAGGCGGTGGTTGCCTGGTTGACTAGGTTCTGTTGGGCGGTGTCGTACCACGAAGGCATCGTGGTCTGTTGCACGCCCTTGTTGGCTATAAAATTGGAAAGTCCTGCCATAATTATCTCGCTTTACGTTTTGCTTCTAACAAATAACCAAGTGGGCCCTTACTATCTGGGGGAAGTTCACGTGAGTCTGCGTTACGTTTATGTTCACGAATCACCTGTAAAAATTCATCTAGTAGATGGGCCCCGCTGTCGTTACTTCCGTTACCAAGGCTAGACACAACATCTGCTGGTATTACAAACTCACCGTTGGCTAACATGGCCGGCACGTCATCACTTGTGCCATCACCGTCGCCTTTCACATATCTGTTTTGTAATCCACCCTCACTAAAGAACTCTGGGTTGTGTCCTTCAATAGACCCACCATCAGCATGTCCGGTGGGTTCTTTCCAATATTTTTGCAAACCAAAATCAGATTTACCTCGTAATAAATTTGGTTTTAGTTTTGTTAATCCAGTTACGGTATCTTGATAGTTAGTATCGGTGTATGAATCTACTTCACCAGCCTCAGCATAGTGCTGTATATATCCACCTTCGGCGGCACGAACCGGCGACAGTGGTGAGTTAAACTGGTCTATGTTTAGGTCAATTGGTTGGCCACGAACAATTCCAGCGGTTAAATTTGGTATACCAAGGTTTGATAAACCTCCCTGGTCTCCCATGGTTGATGCTGTTGGTGTCGTGTATTGACCTAATGTTGGTTTTCTTAGCATGGTGCTGCCCGCCCCGCCAATACCACCCAACATACCATATAATTGTCGCGCTTTGTTTGCCGCGTTTAGCGCATCCTTTATCCCTGGTAGTGAGGGATCACCACGATCCCACGATGTTGGACTGCCTGATTCAACATCGGTAGATCTAGCTTGTTCTTGGAGATCTTGTGCTTCGTATTGTGAATCGCCAGGATAGCTGGGTAAGCCACCCGCTTCTGCGTAACCTTCCGCACCGGCGGTAATGTCAGCATCCCAATCTGGAATATATCCAGCTCCTGCACCAGCAGCACCCGCATAACCTTCCGCACCGGCGGTAATGTCAGCATCCCAATTTGGAATGCCAGACTCAGTGCCACCAGATAAACCACTGCCAAGATAAGAACCAGCGCCAGCCAAAGCCGCATTCTTTAAAATCTGTTCGGGAGATCTACCCTGTATGGCCCCAGAGGCTGCACTTGTTCCAGCGGCTAATGCGGCGGCTTGTGTAGCCGTTAACGCGGCTCCGGTGACCATGGGCGCAGCGTATGGGACGGCAACAGATGCAACGGTTGTCCAACCGCCGGGGATTGTGTCACCTACAAAATCATCTACATCTGCCAATACATCGCCCGCGCCTTGAACCACATCGCTTACCACATCGCCTACGGAACTAACGGCATTCTCTATTATTGTAACTGGATTCCAAGAACCTCCGCCACCATAAAGTTTTATGTGGCGATTGCCGCAGTGCTCAAAGGCACCAAGCGGGAGCATTGTCTCCAGATGATATCTCATACCCGCGCCATCCAGTTAAATTCGGGACGATCAGAGTCTTCAACAGGGACACCTAACCGTCTAAGCATCTCTATAATTTCAGTATTGTCGGCTTTTCCGTAAACTGCTTCAATGTCTGACGCTTTAATTTTATCTACGAAATATTTAATGGAGCGGGCCAAGGTTAAGGGCGCGTCTTCTGTAAATAAATGCAGTTCCATAGCGTGTCCCTCAAGTTCTTTTAGGATAAGCACGGAGTCATTTTTTTGGAGCATGACGGCAACTCCCGCTTCAAGATGTTTTCTTAAAGAAACAAGAAGTGTATTGGGATCAATATTACGCTCAATGGCGTCAGCTTTAATAATCTCTGTTGGGGTCATTTTTTAGATGTGACAAAGTAGCCGTGGGTCAGCAAGGCTACTGTTGTTTATTCAAATTATTAAGCTGCTGCTTTTTCTTGGGCGCGCTTTGCCAGGGTCTTTTCGACAACCTTGGCAAACTCAGGGTTTACTGAGTTAGGATCCCGTGCGTGTTTTGCCATAATGGCATCGGCCGCAGCTTTGTCGTTTAGGTATTTCATGGTTTGTTGGCCGTGCATACTATCTCCTTGGGTTAAATGCTTCTACTTATACTAATGCAAATATATGGTCTTTATCGCCCTAAATCAAGTGGTTGGGCCGTTTAAAATAAAACTAAGAGCTGACGCCCATTCTTGCCAAGTATCAAATGCCTCTGGGTCTGGGACCGGGTAGCTCTCAAATGTGGTGAGCTGGCTAATGTTTTTAGCGACCTGTTTCCAGTTTTCTTCAATGTCGTACATAATTGGCTCTTCGCTAAAGTAATGCAGGAAGTTACCATTCCAATCTTCCCAGGACATATACTCTGGGTTGATCGGGAAGAATGTTTGGATACTCACGGACGCTCGTCGCCGTACTCTGCCGTAATAAGCAGGCGGCCCATTTGGAAGTCACCGTCCAATATATTAGATTCAAACTTAAGGCGTATTTCACGGTGCTCTACGCGCAGGTCAATCTTGCCGGTATCTGGGTCAAAGTAAAATGGCCCAGAGTTTTCTGTGGCACCACGGGCAAACTTACGGCCCAAGATGGTCATCGCCATCGTGCCAGATTGGACAAAGTCAGGCTCGACACGTCTTAGGTGCATGCGTCGGTTTACGCCAGTGGCACTGTCTTGGGACGGTATACCACCTACCCAGCTAATATCACAGGTTGTAATACTTGACGTAATTGCAAACTCTTGGTTAAACGTGATGGCGTTTGTGCCGAATTCATGTTGCCAGAGTGGGTAGCCACCCTCAATGTAGTACACCAAATTACCAGCCACTAAGGCTGGGTTAAAATTTTCGTCTACCGTGATTAACGTCACACCCTCTGGGTTAGTTGCCGTTATGGCAGAGGTAAATAAAAACTGACTAGTTACTACCTTGTATACGGTTGGGTTGTCACCATTTGATGTGGCAACATAATCACCAGCGCCAAATGTAATTGTTGCGTCACCGTTTAAATAGATTTGGTTAGCGTTTAAAGCTGGTTGGCTGGCGGGTTTGGCAATTACAGTAAACGGCGGACTAAATGTGTTTATGTCTTCCCAGCTAGCCCAGATTGGTGTTGGGAATACTTCGGTTGTATATCCGCATGATCTGCGTGCTCCAGGTGCGCTACCAGCGTCGTACCAGATCTTATCTTTTACATTAAATATAATTGCGTCGGTACACTCGGTAGCATCACCGCGGGGATAAAAGAACCAGATCTCATTATACCGAGGTACTTTAGTGGCCCATACCTTTTGGCGCTGTACAAAGTTGAGGTTGTCAAATAGCCAGTTTACATTTTTATCATTTGGCAGCACAGAGACCGCACCATTGTATTGGTAAAAACGGTCTACACCCATCCAGTAAAATATTCCATCCATCTCAACAAAGCACGAGGATGATATGGTAGAGATCTGGCTAGAAATAATATCATAGCGCCAGTACAGCGGAGTCGTGCCAGTAAACGAGACACGGATCAAACTATCGGTTGCCCAGAACAATCCAGACGGTGAGTTGGTACCACCACGCACCGGTATACCTTTAATGATTTTGGACGAGGCCATGTTGACCTGGTTAGCAGTTGCCCCATTCCAGTCGGTAATTGTCTGCTGGTTGTATGTTGCTAGCGTTGTGTTGGTGCTGACATTGTTGTTGGCAATAAAGCCATCTGATCCATACACAAAGGTGTAAGGATACAACACGCACACACCGCCGTCTACTACAATTGGTCGATAGGTTGGGTTTTGCCCACCCGTATCTGCCAATCCTTGAAAATTCCACTCATTAGAAGAGTTTGGTAGCAACCCACCCGTTAATACTTGGGTCTGAATAGCGTTGTCAATGTTTGCTAGGTTTTGACCTGGGTGCGCCAACACTTGTAGTGACCCACCTGCGGGGGAGTACTGTAAGTCAAACTGCCACAACAGATTTGGATCTGGTGTAAATGTTTCATCATACAAGGACACCGTTGTTGGTGATCCGACAATGCTTGACGTTGTTACAATTACCGTAGTATTTGGTGCTGTGTACGATGAACTAATTACTGTTGTTTGTGTGGCGGCGTTATTATTAAAGATGACTTTCATGCCGGCGGGAAATGCCGCGGTTACATTAGTCGCCACAACAAACTGACTAACCGTATTTGATACCAATGTAAAGGGCGAGTAGCCAGGTAAAATATTTACAGTAAGCGGACCACTGCCAACACCAAACGTAGTGCCTGTTGTAAATACTTCTAAACCATATTGGTTACCAACGAATACATAGTTAACGCCGTTAAACGAGTTGGCGATCATGCCACGTGGAATGCCAGTAAACGTCGCAAACAGTTCACGGTAGCCACCTATTTTTCTAGGTTTGCCGCGTTGAAAACGGCACCATTCTCCGTCACTAAATTCACGTGACTCAAATATTGTGCCGTCTCGTTTTATGCCTGACTGTACGCCAAGCGTGTAGACCAGATTATACTGATCTGGTAGCTTGTTTTCTCCGGCCATTAGAACGTCCCGCCACCAATTAATCCCGCGTTAAATGTTGCCGGCGTTGATACCTGCGGACTTAGTATGTTGGTATTATCTAGCCTTAGCATATTAGTTGAGTTGGCTGATAGACCAAGCACGTTAGTTGCAACTAAGTACATACCCGTATTGGTGTTGCTAATAAACGAATGCGATGGCGCTCCAGCGGATCCATTAATTGCAAGAAACGTGTTGGTTGTTGATTGACTAATAACATATAAAAAGTTACCGTCGCTTAGTACCAAAGCAATTGCGCCGTCCGCTAAATTAATTGGTGTCTGCAGGCTACCAGATACTTTGAATGTAACATTGTATGTTGGTTGACCTGTGTCGTTAACTAACACATATAGTTGTGTTGTGGCTGGTAAGGTAACGGCCAAAGTAGTCGAACGTGTACCAGATAGTGCGACATATGTTTGAATAATTGGTGCGTATGACACGAGACTAAACGTGCCGCCAATAATAGAGTCTACATCATACGTTGCGGATGTGAACGTTACGTTAGACGGCACCCCTAAGCCAACGGTAAAGAAGTTGTTGGTTGACTGCTGAAACATAATAAACCCAGACTCTGCCGGGTTTATATCCAGTGATGCGCTGCCGTTAATTAATGACGCGCCTTGTGGCGCAAATGTTAATGTACCGGTGCCGCTGTTCCTAAACGCAATAAACCAGCCGCCAGTTAAACTGGTTGCCGTTGGTAATGTAATAGTGTTGTTACCAGAGGTCCAGACAAATGTGCTGGCGCGGCTGGCGTTGGTAATAGTTGGGGGAGATGATACCTCAATAATATTTTGTGTGGTGTTTAACTGGCCAGAAAGCGCCACTAAACCAGCGCCGGCTAGTGAAGCGGCGTCGGCCGACGATGTGCCAGCACCAAACGTAACGTTTTGCCAGACACCCGCAGAGGTTGAATTATCAGACAGGTAAAAGTATTTAGATACGCCGGCGGGAACCGAAACTGATCCAGTGCCTCCAAAATTTTGGACAGTGAACGCAACGGCGCCAAAGTTACGGATTAAAATATCTGCGCCGGTGGTGCCTTGGTTTGCCTCTGGTAGGGTAATTATTAAACTGGCGACAGACGGTGTGGCGTCAATAATACGAGCGGCGGGTACTTGCGTTGGATTAACAACGGCGGGCCAGAAAAGCTGTACGTTTGCGCTAAAGCTAAGTGCGTAGTACGATACGTCGGTTGGCTGTACGACTGTTCCGGTAAACGGTGATGTAAATATTGGCATATATTATGGTTCCTGGACCGTAGTATTTCTATCAATACGACGCGAGTTGTCTTCTTTTTTCAACGCAGCTAATGACTCGGTGTAGTATGCTTTCCACACAGGTAACTTGTCTAAGGCTTTTAGATAGCCCTGGGCCTGTAGTAAGGTACCAAACAACATCGCCTGTGGGCACTCGCGCGTGAATAGGTTAGTCTGGTTAGAGGTGTCTAGCGGCTGAATCAAACTGTAGTAAATAATTTCTACTGGATAGCTTTGGTCTGGCTTGGGCGCAAAGTTCCAGTTGTTGTAGTCATACTCACCGTAATACTTTGGCTGTCCGTTGCTAGACTGTGACTGGTACTGCGCAATGTAATCCTGTGAACGCAATAACATAGGCGCGCCATTAACCTTCATTGACACCGTCTTACGCCAGCGTGCTGGCTTTGCCAGTACGTCTACATTGGTGGGCAATGTAGTCTCCACTACAGTTAACTGCAGGAGCGACTTTAACTCGGCGGCAATAGCTGCCTCGGCCAAACCAATTAGGCTGGGGATCTGTGCAACAAACCCGGCGTCGTCACGTTCCATGTAACGCTGGACGTCTAGCACCAGGTTGTCGTAGGTCATTACGTATGCGCCGCTCATCGTGTATAGTAGCTATAGTTAGGTTGGAAGTAAATTGGCGACTTGTCGCGCTCTTCTTGTGCCGCGTCGTATTCTAATTGGGTGGCCATTTTTTCTAAGTACGCAATTCGCTGCAAATCAATCTGTGGTAACTGCATTGCCAACTTGTGTGACAGGCTAGCCTGGATCGAACCAATCCAGCGGTTCGGTAGATACAAATCGTCGGTTAACGAACCAACGTCTGGCATCTGTGTCTCAATAATTAATTGAAACACTTGGTAGTTATTGTTTGGTACCGGCCACAGGTACATGCGTGGTTCGATTAGACGATCATACCAGTACTGCAATGTGCGCTGGCTGGGGAATTGTTTATTGGGGAGGCTCCAGTAGTCATTACGGTTTAGTCTGGCCATAGGAATAACCTGCTGGCTCTGCGCAAACTGGATGGCACGCAACGAGAAGGTTGCGGTTGTGACCCTGTTCTTTAATCTAAAGAAGTAGAACTGTTGGGTGGCGTTGATGCTAAAGTATGCCCACTCACGATCTGCTAGTGTGGTGGATGGGAACGACTCCCACACCGTCCAGTTTGTTCCGTCGTTGCTGACCTCAAAGTCTAGCGCGTAGGTTGCTGTTGTTCCTGGGCAGTACGCATTAAAGCCAACGTAAAACAAACGTGTCTGGTTGCTATACGCCGCGCCAAAGAAGTTATTGGGTAGTGTGCTGGTTGCAAAAAGATCTAATGTGTTGTTTGCGTTTTGGTCAAACAGGTTAACCACATTTGGGTTTGATGTTGGCAGTAAACCACTATACGATGGGTTGGTAATATAAACCCAGTTTGCCTCACGCACATCAATCGTGCTCTCTGGCAACGAAACCCATTGTGCGTTTGTTGGTGCACCAATGACTTTATTTTCTAATAGCCATAGGTTAACGCCACGGTTAGATAGGTTTTGTAGAATGTAGTAGAGTGCTTGTTTGCCTGCATCAATATACTCAGGCGTGATTTCTTCTGCTGTTTTACCAGCATCACGATATGCGTACGAGATCAACTGATCTATGTTGATCTTTGTCTGGTTGATGGTACCAGAGTATGACATAAATTAACGTCCTCTACCGGATGCGCGCTTAGTTACTTTTTGTGGAAGGTTTGGCTTTGCCTTGCCGGCCTTGATAAATTCTTTGCCAACTTTCTTGGGGATGCCAAGGGTTGACTTACCAGCTGCCGCTGCGTACATTGCTTTTTGTTGTTGTTTCGATTCAAGTGGCAAAACGTTCTCCTTTGTGTATTTTACTAGTTAAACTGCCAAATAATTCAACAGCAGCTTTGTGTACATTTTTATGGCATTCAATGCAAAGAGTAACTCCGTTGCCTTTTTCCCATCTTAATTTGGGAAATAAACTATAAGGGGCTTTGTGGTGAGCGTGCAATGTACCACCTATTTTTTTACAGTGTTGGCATGTAAATTTATCTCGAGCAAATATAAAATTTCGCCACTCTACCATTTCTGGTCTTATTCGACTTTTTAATTTATTCCTGTCTTTAATCCATTTAGGATGATTTTTACCACGGTGTGCTTTTTTGGCATTTACTTCAGGAGTATTATTCTTTTCCCAAAGTTTTGTCATATCTGTATTTCTGCCAGTTACTTTTCCTTTACAAACATGACTACAATATTGTTTTCGAACTACATCTCGGTTGTTGTTTAATTGCAATAAAACATTACACTCTTTACAATGTTTTATTACATTCCTAAATTCACCAAGACGGCGACCCATATTAGCAGGCCTTTCCGCCGCGTTTTTTACCAGTCATTTTACGGTACTTTGCCTCGTAGCTAGATGGATCCTTTTCTGCGATCGCTTTCTCTTGCTCGGCGGCTGCCTTGTTTTGCTCTGGTGTGCCCATCACGTTTTCGTATAGTTTTTTACCGACGGCTTTAATATTATCTACAATACCGCCGTCAGCACACTTTTTTACTTCACCGCCTTTTTTAGCGTAGCCCAT
>Ga0214921_10006175_pt1 | contig 16547 bp, 29 predicted proteins | sample LL1505_MetaG_FD_177992 | JGI IMG/M metagenome (GOLD analysis project Ga0214921, IMG submission 177992) | Freshwater microbial communities from Lake Lanier, Atlanta, Georgia, United States - LL-1505 | ecosystem: Environmental > Aquatic > Freshwater > Lake | place: USA: Georgia | collected...
TGTGTGCGGCTACCAACTTGGCAAAGGCTTCAGCGTACTCAATTCCAATGATTGGCATCCAGTTCACATCCGTTGCGATATGAAGTCCAACCTGTCTAGCCATTTCAATAATTTCATCTTGTTTCATACTTTGCTCCTTGCTCTGATTGCGCCAGCACATTCTGCTGGCTGCATACCTACATCACGCGCTTGAAATCGGTCACACAGTTTGGCGCACTCTTCACGCTCATCGGCACGGATAAGGTCGGCATATTTTTTGTAATCAAATTCAGAGGGGTTGACGTAGCATTGTTCTGCCAACTCCGCATCTCTCTTCATGTCTCGCTTTTTCATTTCGCCTCCCTCGCTTTCAGCATTGCGTCTGCCATCAGCCAACACACAGCAGGAAACGCATCAATGTCGTCCCCTACTTCAAAGTTAGCAAGTAACCCCTGCATAGCCAGCCCAGCATAGTAGTCGCGCAAGGTCATGTCACGGGCAAAGCCGCCTGTCTTCGCTATCCATGTGTCATCGCCTTTTGGCTGTGACATCAAGTGTGTTTGGTCTTTCATGCTTGCTCCCCCATCAGACAGTCCATGATTTCGTTCCTGATGCTGTATATAGCCTCTGATGCCGCGCCATAGTCCACTTCCGCTTTCATGCGCATAGAGTCGGCTGTACTCATATCCTCCTTAGCCTTTTGCTTTTGTTTTGTCATTGCTACAAGTTGTGTCCGTAGCGCTTCCAGTTTTCCAATGTTCATGCTATATCTCCTTGTAGTTCAGTTAGTCGGCGGGTCAATCGGCTGATGCGGTCTTCGTTGTACTGAATCATGCTTGCAGCGTATTCACACGCAGACTCGGCTTCGAGCTTGGCCCGCTGCGCTTGCACCAATTCTCGTGCTGCCAGTTCCAACGGGGTTGGTATGGTTAGCAGGCGTTTCATCAAGGTAATCATTTGCACTCCTTAGTGAAGACCGACACTACCGTGCCGCACTTGGGTTGGTAGGTGGCGTAGCCTATGTAAAACCCCACCACGATGATGGTGGAGCACAGCCCCACCAGTGCAAAGAAGTCGGCGATGTATTTCATAGCTCCTCCATCAGTGGGTTGATTTCGCCCAGCAGGCTTTGAATCTGGTCAATGGTGGCAGCGCCGCTCACCCCATACTTGTTGTGGTTGCGTAGGGTTTCGCGGATGTCGCTTAGCGTTGCCCAGTACTTGTGACCCCATGAGGCCATCTGAAACTCCATAGCCTCCTCGGGTATCTTGAATATCAGTTCGGCGTGCATGGTGTCTCTCCTTTCAGTGTTTCATGCAGTAGTTGGGTATTGATGTACAGCTTGCCTAGATACTCCTGTACGCGTTCAGGCACATGGACATGCCCACCCTGCTCGTCGTACTCCAATGCAAAGGTCAAGTCCTGTATGTCGTTGTGGATTTGCGCAGCAAGGCGCAGAGGTACGCCTTTCATACTGTTTGCTCCTCCGCTTTGCGGTATGTAGTCTTGCTGCCATCAAGGTGGTACACATGGCATACAGGCGCACCCACGGGGGTGAATATGTCTTCGTGAGTTGCGGGGTCTCCACCGTAAATCAGCGGGGTATCAGTACCTTCCGTGTCCCATGCTTCACTCCAGCGGTCGCCGCAGCAATTGCAATCAATGTCAGCATCACAGCCGTTAAAGTAGATGCCCACCCCCTTCGCAAGGTTGTTAGCTTCGCTTGCTGAATGCGCCTGAATGATGACGTGATGCGCCACCTTGTCATCAATATTAAAGCGGCCCCCGCTGTTGTTTTGCGTGTACCGAAAGTACCTTGCTGGTGCGCTTGTTTCGAGCGTTGCTGGTGTGGTTTCTACGTGGTTCATATTGCTTGCCCTCCGAAGATGCCGTGCAGCTTCCAGTACACCTGTCGTGCAGTCTTGAGGGGTACAGTGTCGAGCCACTCTTCTAAGCTCATTGTCAGCAGTTGGGGCCTGATGCTGTCCAGCGTTTGCGGTGTTGAGGTAGCCTCCGGATGCATCGCGGCTTCGCCATCCTTGGGGTATGTGCGGTCGAACCATTCAGCTTGGGCTGTTTCCGTGGTTGAGTAATACCCTCCGCCCACAGGCACGGCCACCTTTGACACCCGTGGTTTGTCCTTTGGCTTCACCTTTTCAACCTTGCGTACCTTGGTTTGCAGCGGGGTGTAGTTCTTGCGCTTGGTTGAGAGTACCCCGTTTGTTTCGCTAATCATTTTGGTCTTGACCATCTGCGAGAGGATGGACGTTGTTGATGTTGGCTTGTGGCCCATAGCTTCTAGTCGTTGAACGGCGTTGTTGCGTGTGATGCCGGGGTTATCCCGAACCATAGCGAAGGTGTCGCGGGTCATGTTGCGCGAAGGTTTGGACGGTGCAGGCGTAGTGCTTGTCCCTGCCGTTGTCCCCTCTTCTTTGCCTTGCATTTCGGGCGGTTCCCACTCTTTGAGTGCGGAACAAAGGGCTGTTTGTAAGTCTGACATTTACTTCTCCAGTTTATGGTTAACACGGTTAAATGATACACGGGAATCTCCCTGATTGTCTATTCGTAGACAAATTATTTCTATCGGAATCCTGTTTTCAATAGCCAAATTCCTCCTTCCTTTCTGCCCGCTCACGCAGCTCGTCCTCGCGGTATTCGTCTTGGATTTCTTGGTATCGCTCCTCGTAACTGTGCCAGTCCTCTTTGTGGAACTGGTCGAACACAATGCGCCCCTCGTAGTAGTGCGGCAGTATGTAGTTATAGCCGAGGCTGTCTAAGATACGCAGCCCTTCTTCGCTGTAGTACGCCCCGTACGCAACCCTGCGTACATACGCCGTTCCATCAATGAACTCGATGTCACCTACCAATACAAACTTCTTCATGCTGTCTCTCCTTGTAAAACTGAATCGCACATTGCACACACTTGGTCGTAGACCCGCTGCTTGTTGCCCGTAAGCCCAAGCTCCTCCTTCAGTATCGAGTACGCACTGCGCCCCCTGCGCGTCATGCCGTATATCTCCAGCTTCAACATCTTGCGTAGCGTGAGCAGCCGCGCAAACTCAATCTGATTACCAGTCAACATAGTCATTTGGAAACTCCTTGGGTAAAGTTCTTTGCGGTATTCCACATGTAGAACGCCTCCAATACAGATGTCGCATCAGGGAAGCGCTCATACACTTCCTCCTCGTCCTCATCATTAACCAGCATGAACACGATGTTCTCCACATCGTCCCTTGGCACATACCCAAAGATGCGCCCGTACGCCTCAACAAACGCGTTGATTTCTTTCAGTGAATTCATTTGCTTTCTCCTTAAAAAGGGGGTAGACCATCTACCCCCGAACTTGTTTACTGGGTAACTTCAGCGTCAACCCAGTCGATGTAGTAGCACATCACCTCAGCAGCTATCTGCGGTGCGGTGTAGCTTGACTGGCAGTAGTTGACGAGTGCATCGGTGTCCTCGTCCAGCACCATCTCAAACACAGCCTTCTGTATGCCCCGCAAGTCCTCCGCGTTGGAATACTGGGTAGCCACCGGACGCAGCGCGGCAAAGGTCATATCGACAATCTGCTCGGTAGAGTGGGCAAGCAACTCGGTCACCTCGTCCACATCCGCAGACATCAGCAGCTCCAGCATGTAGTTCGCGTCAACGAACTCACCCTCCTCCACCTCCTCGGCAGGCTCGTAGTCGCGCTCGTTGTACCCAAGGCTGTGTGCGCTGAGGTTGGCCTTGGCGGGGCTGGTGAACGGGTATGTGCGGCCGTTGTACTTGCTGCCGTAGTAATGCCCATCGTCCTCGTCGTCCCACGTCGTCGCGTTGTAGCCGCTGTACTTGGCATAGCTGGCATACCGGCTCTTGTAGCTGGGGATGAGCATGGATGGTGTCCATGCGTAGGTATTGCTGAACCACATACCATCGTGCTCGATGCCTTGGCTAAAGTTGACATGGGACATGCGCCCCTCGCCGTTCATGAACACGAAGCGGTTATTGCCGATGTAGTCAGCAACCAGTGTGAGGAACTGCGGCTCGTAGATAAGCTCGGGGTGCTTCTCCACGGGGCCGGACAGGTAGTCCTTGATGAAGTGCCATGTGTCGGACTTGGATGTGTCTGCGGCGTTACCCATAGACAGGATGCCGTTATGCATCATGGCAATCCAACCCGGCACAACATCGTAGGGATGGCAGTTGATGAGGTCGGTGTCGCCATGCGTGGTCATGCGGAAGTGGATAGCCACATCGCGGTCATCGTTGGGCAAGCGCTGAATGAAAGAGCGTGCATCCTTATCTGACTTGGGCAAGAACTTGCTGACCTTGAGGCCGTCCTTCGTGCCATACATGAACCCAATACCATCGGCGTTGCTGGTGTAGATATTGGCAAGCATACCCGCCGTGTCGAGCAGGGTAGAACGGATTTTGTTGGAAGCACCGGTAATGATTAAACACATAGTAATTCTCCTTGGATAGATTGATTAAGCGGGAACAGTTTCATCGGACGACACGACGACTGTCGCGTTGGGATTGGCTTTCTTGATGGGCGCAACGCCATACCACGCAGCGAGGTGCGGATACAGGACGTTGTATTTCTTGAGCCATGTAACGAACGCCCCACCAGTCAGCTCACGATAGGACGCAGCACGAACAAACATCACAGCAGCATGGGTGAACTCCAACTGTGCAAGCAGACGCTCTTTCTTGAGCGAGGCGCGGAAGATACGCAACTCCACAGTGTTGTACTTGCCGGAGAACTTCCAGTCAGGCAGACCCAACCGCACCGCCCCTGCACTGGTCAGGTTGGCAAGGTTCACCATGTAGTAGCGCTCGTTGCTCTTGCCCTTGACCGCGGTCTTGGGGTTGGCCAACTGCTCTTGCCCGTCCATCGCACAGTAGCGTTGCGCTTGCATATCAATAGCCGGATGACGGCCAGCTATCTTGCGGATGAAGTCCTTGTTGTCCTCGGTGTTGATGAAGATGAGGAACTTACCCAGCGTCAACTGGCTGAACGCATTGGCGTCAATGTGGACATGCATACCGCACCGATTGTTGTTCCACGCACGATACGAGGTGTTGATGTTCCACTGCTTGAAGCGGTTGATATGCTCGGCAAGACCACGCGGCGCAGTGACAATCTCCAACCCGTCATCGGGCAGGGAACCATCGGACTTACATATGCAGTAGTCGTCACCGAACTGTGCTAGCACATCACGCACAGCGTTATCAACAGTGCTACGCGAACCCGAACACATCTCCAACTCAACACCCATCAGGAAGTTACCGAACGGGCTAGACTTGATGCTGTCATCCTTGGTTATGTGGCGCAGCACATTGGTGGAGTAGCCCATCAACTGCGTAGGCTCGTCGTCGTCCTCGTCGTCGTCCTCGTCGTCCTCATCCTCCTCGTAGGTGTAGTAGCAGCCATTGCTGTGCTCGTATACATTGTCGCGCCGCATATACTCATCGCGGTTCTCAACATACACAGCTTCATCCTCGAAGCACGACTGACACCACTGCTCACCCTCAACAGTGACCGTGTCGTTATCCCACGAAAGATGCCCGCATTCAGTGAGGCAGATGGTGTCGCCCACCCAGTCCATGTCGTTGATGGCATCCATTGCACGCTCGATTACATAAGTGTGCGCCCCGCCAAACACATCAAGCATGGCCTGCAAGCAGTCAAACACATCGCCCGGCTCACGCGCAGCGATAGCAGCAGCCAACGCCTTGCGATGTTTCCTGAGTCGCATATACACGCCCGGCGATACCGAACGGCTGCTGATACGGCAGTTGTTGTCTGGCAGTGCTGGCGGCAGGCCCATCAGCTTGTCATACCGGTACTCAAACACATGCTCCCAACGCCGGTCTTGCATGATTGGGCTGTCGGGGGTGCAGTGCATCTTTGCCATGACACTGGAGTACTGGCCGTGGGCGAGTCGGAAGAACTCCTGCTCACTCATGTCTGCCAGCTCGTAGTTGCTCGGCCCGATGCCTGCGCTAGCAGGAAGGCTGACATGTACGCACTCCCAAATGTCTGAGGTGAAAACGCCGTAGCTAGTACGGCAGCGGGTATTGACTGCATCGTAGATGATGGTGCGAGAGTTTGTCAGATACTGCACCGCTACGAAGCGGGGGCGCTCATTGGAATCACGGGGAACGATACGCGTGAACTTGTATGCTTGTTGCATTTTGATTTCTCCTAGGTTGGTTTGTGACTGAGCCGCAGTCACCACGGTTTGGGGGTAGACCGTCTACCCCTTGTTCTTAAAGCTGCTGCTCGATGACATCCGCGATTTGGTGGAAGTTGTATGCCCACGAGTCGTTCAGCTCGGTGAGCGATGGGCTGTGGAACACAGTCGTGTCCTCGCCCTCGTCGTAGCGCTTGCTCACTGCCACATACCCGCCGTGCTCATGGGTAAGCCCCGCCCATTGCTCCACCTCATAGGGCAGCACGTTGTCCGCGCTGTGCATGGAGAACCTGCCATAGCCCATGTCCAGCCACTCCACGCCTGTCTCTTTTGAATACAGGTCGCAGAGGACACCGAGGCAACAGTACCCGTTGCCGTTACGCAGCACGCCCTCGGTCTGCTCGTACTCGTTGCTAAGCAGTGCGGCGACCCATTTGGTTTTGATTGCTTCGTTCATTTGCTTTCTCCTTCATGTAAAACTTCGGTTACCAAAAAGCCGAACATGAGTCCGGCTGCGAACAAGAGGGCGTCATGCCCCCATCCTTCAACGCTCATGCCGAGCGCGACTGATGCACAGGCCAAGACTGTGTTGGCCAACTGATATGCGCGGATTTCTTTCATGCTGTCTCTCCTTCGGTCAGCTCGGTCTCCAATGTCTCCAAGAACTCGATGACATCGTCGAGGGCTTCGCCAATCGTCTCGTCGCTGCCCTCCGACTTGGGTTTGCGCTTGGTCTGTGTGGACAGGTTGCCGCGGATGTCGTAGAGGTCGAACAACGCGGTTTGGATTGCTTCAAGTTTCACAGCTTTCTCCTAGTGGTGGTTGATGTGGCGGGACAAGATGTCCCGCCTTCAGTTTCTCCCTGACTTTCTTTGTTATCCCTGCGTGCTTCTCCTTTTGTGCAAGGTAGTATGCGGCTGCCCTGCGGCGCGCCCTTTCCTTGCGTAACTCGTCCTGCTCTGTCCGCATGGCGATGATGGCCGTGCGTATCTCCTCCTTTCTGTGTGGGTCTGTTGTGCGTAGTGCCTCGTCGTCGAGCGCCTTCATGCGGTCGCGCAGTTCTTCGATGGGCGTGGGACAGCGTGTCCCGGTTGGGGTCTTTGACACCCGTCGAGGGCGCTTGGGTATCTTGGGCGCGGGTTCTCTCTCGAATGGGGTACGCGCTTGCCCACCTTTTCGGTTGGCAGCTATGTTTTGGTACGCTGACACGAAGTGGTCGCGTATGTGCGTGGGTATCCAGTCAGACCAATGCGCCCCGTGGTTGGCTACACCCTTTTCAAGCGCCATCTGCTTGGGCGTGTGGTTTTCGTACAGCGTCTGCCATGCGACTAGCTTGGCCTCCAGTTTTATGAGCAGGGCAAGGTATGCGGCGTTTGTGTCGCGCTGATAGGGGTCAGCGTCCGGCTTGCGGGCGTAGTAGTCGACGCTTGTCTGCACCTTGGCACGCTCACGGCGTAGCGGGTACACCAGCTCACGCCACAAGTTTCTACATACTTTGTCCTTTATCTTCACCTTTCGCATGGTGTTCTTGACGATGGCGGCGTGTTCTTCCACGCGGCGTTGAAATGGCGTTCGGGTCAATAGCTTGGGCATCGGTGGCTCCGGTTTGGTGGGACACGCTGTCCCACTTCGACGCTATTATACATTCTGTACACCTTTTTCTGTAGACACTTGATGGGTATCCGGCGTATCTATAGCCTGTGTCGTGGTACTGGACGCGCTAAGTGCTTGATGTGTATAGGTAAACGCCGCAGTACTCCAGAAAGTCCGCCTTTTTAAAGGAACTAATACACCAAAGGAAGCAAGGGCAAGCCAAGCAACGGGAGCTTGTGGGTATATGGAGAGATACATACTTACTTATCTTAATAATTATATTTATATATATAGACTGGAGTACTGCGCCGATACTCGTTACAAATCAACAACTTAGCGTGTCCGAAAGTGTGTCCATGCTATAGATACGCCGGATAGGTTGAAAATGCACTTTTTCGGTGCATTTTCCTGTAGATAAGCCTAGTGTGTAGAAACTTTGGCTTTCGGCTTGTGCCACACAGTCACTGTGTATCGGTCAGCCCCGCACTGGTAGAAGTACAGAGCTTGGTTCACTTCCTTTTTGGTGCGCTCGTCACGCCATGTCCCCACGGGGTACACAGTAAGGGTTGCGCGGGTGAAGGGGTTGATTGCTTGGGTGCGGTTAGCGATGTGAGTCATAGGATTCTCCAGTGGTAAGTGGGACAAGTTGTCCCGGTAATGGGCAGGATTGCCCCGCAAGCGCAGCACGCTACGCTTGCAGAAAGCCCTACTCTGTGGCCCACCACACTAGGTTTGCGCGAGCTTCTGCCCGTGTGGTGTAGAGGTCACGCATTGTTTGCCACCGCCCGAAAGCGTAGCGTTCAACACGCCAAAACAAGCCCTTGCGGATTACGCGGACTGAGTGTGCGGTCATTTGAATCTCCTCAAGTGTTGTTGTAGGAACTGACGAGTGTTGTGCCTTGCCACAACTCAACCACCAAAAAGGTATTGGTCAGGGCGTGGAACAGGGTGAGGGCGCAGGATAGGTTGTCGGCGGTTGCGTAGTGATATGAGCCGCCGCAGACGCGAACGCTGATGTTGAACATAGGGATTCTCCAAAGGTAAGTTGACAATAAAAGAAACACCACGCAAGCCCCGCCCTCGGAGTCTTGCGTGGAAAACTCAGTGGGACAAGTTGTCCCGGCTTACTCGAACGAGATGGCAGCGCGCAATGCCGCGATGACGGCGTTCATTTCTTTCGAGGTCAGGCCGTTGGCCACCACAGCGTCAACCATTGCGGCCAATGCTTTCTTGTTGACAGCGGCTTTGGCCGACTGACTTGGCGTAGTGCCTACGATGGCCCCGATGATTCGGTTGGCTTTCTTCTTTGCCGCGCAGTCGCTGTCCACCCATTTGCCGTCTACGAAGCCGGACTCTTTCGTAGGGGTTTTCTTGGCGTAGTAGGCCGACACCATAGGGCATACGATGCCATGCACAGTCTTGCGGTCTGCGCCCTTGAGTAGGCTTTGCAGCTCAACGCAAGCGTCGTGAAGGGCGTCACCAGATGCAATGGCGATGACGACTTGTTTGTTGATGGATACGAGATTGAAAGGCATAGGAAACTCCAAAGGTAAGTGGGACAACTTGTCCCGATATCAGTCAGGGCCAATCCCCAACCGATGTCTCTATTTTACCATAAGGGGTGTAAATACTGCAGGGTAGTAGACACTATGGCGACCCCACCACGGGGGTATCACCCCTTATTAAGCTGACGATGTGCCATTGCCCCAAACACTATTCCCCAGCCGCACAGCCAACTTTGTAAAACCTTAGACAAAACACAGCCAAACCCCAGACCCACCCCCTTGCTTAAAAAATAGGCAGGCCCTAAAAATTTCAAAAAAAATCCCCGGTTTTTTAGGCCGGGGAGTTAAGGATAGTGTTACCTACCGAGGAGAAGCAAATGTGCAAGAAGAACACATCTACCGAGAAGTAGTATACACTGTGTCCAACGAGGTCACAATACCTACGCATGTTTGAACACCTAATTGATTTTGAGCCAGAGATTTTGGACAACCGCCCACGTCCCGTGGCCGCGGCGAAACACGCTGACCCCACGTCTTTGCTCAACGCCAAAATCAATACCACCGACTGGCTGAAGCAGATGGGTGCGGTAGACAGCAAAGAGCTGGCCACCGCCCTTGACACCAAAGCCGCGCAAGAGACCTTTGCCAATCTGGTCTCCGCATCACCGGAAGAAATAACCCACACTGCGCTGGCACAGGTCAAGACGCCTGCTGCGGTGCAACATCTGGTGGGAATGCTTACTGCATACGACTGGGAATTTGTCAACCAAGCCAAGGAACTGCGCGGCTACACCGTCGCCAAGCTGGTTGAAGAAACCCAAAACCCCAACGCAAGCATCCGTCTCAAGGCGCTTGGCCTACTTGGCAAGGTTACCGAGATAGGTTTGTTCACCGACAAAATTGAAGTTCAGAAGGAAGCGCTCACCGACACCGAGTTGGAACAGCGCATCAAGGAAAAACTCAATCGGTTCATGGGCGTGGTCGATATTCAGGAAGCTGTTCTTGCCCATGACGCCTGACACCCTCACGTCGCTAAACAAACAAGAGCTGGCAGCGCTGATGCAAGCGTTGCCGACCATGACACTCCAAGAAAAAATGGAGCTGTTTGAGGATTTGGAGGTGCGAGAGCGGCGCGTTTCGCTTGCTGCGGCGCAACACAACATGCTGGGCTTTGCCACGGCGGTCTATCCGGGCTTCAAAATCGGTGCACACCACCGCAAACTGGCCAAAATCTTCACGGACGTGATTGAGGGGCGCAAAAAACGCGTCATCATCAACATTGCACCCCGTATGGGCAAGTCCGAATTCAGTTCCTACCTGTTTCCTGCCTACTTTTTAGGCAAATACCCCGATAAAAAAATCATCATGGCCACCCACACGGCTGGTTTGTCGGAAGATTACGGTCGCCGAGTGCGAAATTTACTTGATAGCGAGGACTACCATGCAATTTTCCCTGATACAAGGGTCGCAGACGACCAAAAAGCAGCCGGTAAATGGTCAACCGGGGCAGGTGGGCAGTACTACGCCGCCGGTGTCGGCGGTGCACTTGCTGGGCGCGGCGCTGATTTATTCGTTATTGATGACCCGCATTCAGAACAAGACGTAAAGGTCAATTCCCGGTTGGCGTTTGACACCGCATGGTCGTGGATGCAGACCGGGCCACTGCAACGGCTGATGCCGGGCGGGGCAATCATCATTGTAATGACTCGGTGGTCGCTGCTGGACCTGACCGGACGCCTGATAACGTACCAAACCAAGAACCCAGAGTCGATTCCGTGGGAAATCGTGGAGTTGCCCGCCATCCTGAACGAAGACACGCCAGAAGAGAAGTCACTCTGGCCCGAGCAGTGGGCGTTGGAGTCCTTGAAAGCCACCAAGGCCAGTATTGACCCCCGGTACTGGAACGCCCAGTACATGCAGCAGCCCACACTGGACAACTCGGCGCTGATTTCCCGCAAGAGCTGGCGGATTTGGACGAAAGACGACCCTCCCCAGTGCGAATACATCCTCCAGAGCTGGGATACGGCGTTTGAGACCAAGACTACGGCTGACTACAGCGCTTGCACAACGTGGGGGGTGTTCTACAACGAGGAAGAGGGCAATTCTCCCCAGATTATTTTGCTGGACGCCTTTAAAGACCGCATGGCCTTTCCCGAACTCAAGCAAGTGGCCCTCAAGCACTACAAGGAGTGGGAACCAGACGCGTTCATTGTGGAGAAGAAAGCCGCGGGGGCTCCACTCATTCAAGAGCTGCGCCAGATGGGTATACCGGTGCAGGAGTTCAGCCCCAGTCGGGGCAACGACAAGATGGTGCGCGTCAATGCGGTGGCCGACTTGTTCACATCAGGTAAAGTGTGGGCTCCCGATTCGCGCTGGGCGCGTGAAGTAATTGAGGAGGTCGCGGCTTTCCCGGTCGGCGAAAACGACGACTATGTGGATACTACAACACAAGCCCTGCTGCGCTATCGACAAGGCGGCTTTATTCCGTTGGATTCCGACGAGCGGGATGAGCCAAAGATTTTTAGGCGGCGTGCAACCGCGTACTACTGAAAGAAATAAGTATGGCTACCAATGTCGACAAAGGGTTATATCAAGCACCACTTGGCATGGACGACCTTGCCGGGGACGAAGAACCAATCGAGATTGAGATTGTTGACCCTGAAGAAGTCAACATCCACGCCGGAGACCTCGACATCTCCATCCACCCCGGTGACAACATGGACGACTTCGGCGCAAACTTGGCCGACCTGATGGACGACGGTGACTTGCAAGAGCTTGCAAGCGAGCTGTCCAGCGACATTGACAACGACAAGGCCAGCCGCAAGGACTGGGAGAAGGCGTACACCGAAGGCATCAAGCTGTTGGGCTTGCAGTACGAAGACCGCACGGAGCCGTGGCAAGGAGCCAGCGGTGTGTTCCACCCCATGATTACAGAGGCTGTGGTGCGCTTCCAGTCGGAGACCATCACCGAGATGTTCCCCGCCCAAGGGCCTGTACGTACAAAGATTGTGGGTAAAGAAACTCCCGAGAAACTCGAAGCCGCGCAACGTGTCGAGGCTGACATGAACTATGAGCTGACGGAAGTCATGCGCGAGTTTCGGCCCGAGCAAGAGCGCATGCTATGGAGCTTGCCTGCTACGGGTTCAGCGTTCAAGAAAATCTACTTTGACCCCAGCCTTGGGCGGCAAGCTTCCATGTTCATACCGGCAGAGGACATCATCCTGCCCTACGGGACGACCGACTTGGATACGTGCTACCGCATCACGCACGTCATGCGCAAGACCGAGAACGAGATTATCAAGCTCCAGAAAGCGGGGTTTTACCGCGACATTGAGCTGCCTGAAACAGACAAAGACCGCAGCGACATCAAGCAGGCCAAGGATAAAGAGACTGGCTTTAGCGACATCAACGATGACCGGTACACAGTTTATGAAGTCCATGTTGATTTGGACATCACAGGATTCGAAGACGAAGACAAAGAAGGCATGACCGGCATCGCGCTGCCGTACGTGGTGACGATGATTAAAGGCAGCAACGATGTGCTGGCCATCCGCCGCAACTGGCTGGAAGACGACGAGCTAAAACTCAAGCGCCAGCACTTTGTGCACTACCAGTACATCCCCGGCTTTGGCGCCTACGGGTTCGGGCTGTTCCACCTCATCGGCGGGTTTGCCAAGAGTGCGACCAGCATCATGCGCCAGTTGGTGGACGCCGGTACGCTGTCCAACCTGCCCGGTGGACTCAAGGCCCGTGGGCTGCGCATCAAGGGAGACGACACACCCATTCAACCGGGCGAGTTCCGTGACGTTGACATTGGCTCCGGTGCGCTGCGTGACAACATCTTGCCGCTGCCGTACAAAGAGCCCAGCCAAGTTCTATACACTTTGCTGAATAACATAGTAGAAGAGGGTAGAAGGTTCGCGTCTACAGCGGACATGAAGATTAGCGACATGTCCGGTCAAGCCCCGGTGGGCACAACGCTGGCCCTGTTGGAGCGCCAGCTTAAGGTCATGTCGGCGGTTCAGGCTCGGCTGCACTACACATTCAAGCAAGAACTGCGGCTGCTGGCGGCAATCATCCGTGACTACACAGAGCCAGCGTATGACTACCAGCCCGACGTAGGCGGGGCAACGGCCAAGAAAGAAGACTACGACCATGTTGACGTGATTCCCGTCAGCGACCCCAACGCGGCCACCATGAGCCAGCGGGTTGTCCAGTACCAAGCGGTCATGCAGATGGCGCAGGCTTCGCCTGACATCTACAACATGCCCCAGTTGCACCGCAACATGCTGGAGATTCTGGGTATTAAGAACGCCGACAAGCTAGTGCCCCTGCCAGAAGACCATAAGCCGCGTGACCCGGTGACGGAGAACATGGCGGTGCTCAAGGGCGACCCGGTGAAGGCATTCCTGAACCAAGACCATCAGGCGCATATTGCGGTGCATATGTCTATGCTGCAAGACCCCATGATTGCAGCCAGCATCGGGCAAAACCCCAAGGCTCCGGTCATCCAAGCCGCGCTTATGGCGCACGTTGCCGAGCACGCAGGCTACCAATACCGCAAGCAGATTGAGGCGCAGTTGGGCTTGCCCCTGCCGCCCGAAGACGAGGATTTGCCACCGCAAGTTGAGCAGGCGCTGTCCAGCATGATGGCGCAGGCCGCGCAGCAAGCATTGCAGTTGAACCAGCAGCAAGCTCAACAGCAACAGGCGCAACAGCAGGCTCAAGACCCACTGGTAATGATGCAGCAGCAGGAGTTGCAGCTCAAGCAAGGCAGCTTGCAGTTGGAGGCAAAGAAGGTGCAGCAGGACTTTGCAATTGAACAAGCCAAGCTGGAGCTGGAAAAGCAGAAGATGGTATTGGATGCGTCAGCCAAAGCAGATGCCAACAACGCACGCAAAGAAGAAAGCGCGGCACGCATGCAGTTGGAGGGCGTTAAGACAGGTGCATCCATCCGCGAAAAGCAAACCCAGCAAGCCATGCAGATGCAGAAAACCACACCAACGGAGACTGAAGAATGATTCAAGATTTCGCACGCGTATTGCGCGAACAAATACGCACGGACATGAACAACTACGCGGACGACATGGCTGGTGGGGCCTGCCGTTCTTTTGAAGAGTACCAAAAACTTTGCGGGGTGATTCAGGGCCTAGCCACCGCAGAGTCCTACCTATTGGCCCTGCTGAAGAAAGTTGAAAACGATGAGTGACATCTTTTTGCCTCCGGGGGTCGAAATGCCCCCACCCATCCAAACAGCGGAAACCCCGGATGAGACGCTGACAGATGCTGAAAAAGCCAAGCAGTTACCCGACCCATCGGGGTACAAGCTGTTGTGTTTCTTGCCTGAAGTTGAAGAACTGATTGAAGGCACAAACTTCCTCAAGTCGAAAGACATGATGAAGCGTGAAGAAATAACCACAGCAGTTCTGTTTGTGGTCAAAGTTGGCCCCGATGCCTACTCCGACAAAGCCAAGTTTCCCACAGGCCCTTGGTGCAAGGAAGGCGACTTCATCCTCACCCGCACGTACGCAGGTACACGGTTCAAGATGTACGGGCGCGAGATGCGCTTAATCAACGACGACCAAGTTGAAGGTGTTGTGCAAGACCCGAGAGGAATCACCCATGTCTGAATTTAAATTTCCCGACGAGATTGAAGACGAAAAAACCGTCACCGTTGATATTGAAACCGGCGATACCGATATTGAAGTTGAAATCGTAGACGATACTCCGGAGCAAGACCGGGGCCGTAAGAAGCTGGAAGAGCCGGTCGAAGACCCAACGGAAGAAGAATTGGAGAAGTACAGCTCCAATGTTCAAGAACGCATCAAGAAACTTACTCACGCACGACATGATGAGCGCCGCGCCAAAGAGTCCACCCTGCGCGAAAAGCAAGAGTTGGAACGGTTGGCCCAAGCCTTGATGGACGAGAACAAGCAGCTCAAGGGCTACGTGGAGCAGGGCACAAAGCAGATTGCTGCCTCGGGCCTGTCCGCGGCTGAAGCCGAGATGGCAACAGCGCGGCGTCAGTACAAGGAAGCACAGGAATCCTTTGACACAGACGCCATCATCGCCGCGCAAGAAGCCATGACCGACGCCAAGTTCAACTTGGAGCGTGCCAAGAGTTTCCGACCCGCCCCTTTACAAACGTACAGCGATAGTGTACAAACGCAACAACCTGTGGCCCAACAGGAAAAACCGGACCAAAAATCCCTGCGCTGGCAGGCAAAAAACCAGTGGTTCGGTTCTGAAGGGTTTGAGGACATAACCAGCTATTCATTAGGGCTGCACCAAAAGCTAGTGAACTCGGGTATTGACCCGCAAAGTGATGAGTATTACGCTCAGATTGACAACAGTGTGAGAACCAAGTTTCCCGAAGTGTTCGGGAGTAGCCGGAGTGAAAAGAACCAGAGTGAAAAAAATCAGCGTCCCGCATCTGTGGTAGCCCCAGCGACCCGTTCGTCAGGGCCAAAGAAGATTCAGATTACCCCGTCAGCGCTTGCGCTGGCAAAGAAGTTTGGATTAACCCCGCAGCAGTACGCTGCTCAAGTAGCAAAATTGGAGTCTTAATACTATGGCAACTCGTGACACTCGTGACCTTGTTTCTCGTGAAAAATCTGCGCGTAAGGTTTACCGACCTTCCAGTACATTACCTGACCCCGACCCAATTCCCGGTATGACGCACCGCTGGATTGCAACACACATCCTAGGGCAATCCGACCCTACGAACGTGTCGCGTAAATTGCGTGACAATTGGGTTCCGTGTAAGGCAGTGGATTACCCTGAGATGATGCTAACCGGCAACGAAAAGACAGGCAACATCGAGATTGGCGGGCTGATGCTTTGTGCACAGCCAACCGAGAACGTAGAAGCTATGGCTGAGTACTACAGCGGGCAAGCACAACAACAGATGGACTCGGTAGACAATAGCTTCTTGCGTCAGAATGACCCGCGCATGCCGTTGTTTTCGGAAAGAAAATCGACTTCAACGCGTGGCGGTTTTGGTCTCGGTCTTAAATAAATAGGAGTTTTTTCATGGCATATCCTGTCGTATCAGCTCCGTACGGACTGTTGCCGCAGAACCTTATTGGTGGTCAAGTATTTGCAGGTTCCACCCGCATGTACAACATTCAGTACGGTTACGCGACCAACATTTTCTACGGTGATTTCGTTGTTCTGTCCCGTGGTTTTGCCACACGCGCCTCAGTTTCTACTGGCTCTAGTCTGAATCAGACCGTCGGTATTTTCTTGGGATGCACCTACACCAACCCCACGACTAAGCAAAAGTTGTTCT
>Ga0214921_10006176_pt1 | contig 16544 bp, 12 predicted proteins | sample LL1505_MetaG_FD_177992 | JGI IMG/M metagenome (GOLD analysis project Ga0214921, IMG submission 177992) | Freshwater microbial communities from Lake Lanier, Atlanta, Georgia, United States - LL-1505 | ecosystem: Environmental > Aquatic > Freshwater > Lake | place: USA: Georgia | collected...
ACACGTTTGACCACCACGTCTTTCGACACGGATTTGATCCAAGACGCAAACCGCGATTCAAAGGCATTGCAATGCGGGCAGCTGTACCAAAAAAACTCAATCACTTCGACCTTGCCATCTGCGACCTCGGTAGGGACGCGTTTGTCAAGCGATACGTACTCAATGCCCTCCTCAGGTTTCTTATTGGCTTGCGCCTGCGCGGAGTGCCCAAAAGTGCATGCAGTTAATGCAGCTACAGAAAATTCACGACGTTTCATCTCTACCCCGTATAAAAAAATTAACGCTGCACCCGCACCATCGCGGATTCGATATGCGCATTCTCAAGTTTGTTTCGTACCCGCTCGGCTTCCACCTTGTCAACAGGACCCACGCGCACACGAAATACCGTACGACCGCCTTGTTCGCGTTCGCTCAATTTGGCGTCTAGCCCTAAAAATCCGAGTTTGGCGCGCTGGGCTTCTGCCTCGTCTGCGGTGCGAAATGCGCCCGCTTGGACAAAATAAATAAAAGGATCGTTCGCAGCAGTTGGGTCTTCGCTAGGCTTGGGCTCGACCGATCTAACTTCTAAAGGCTTGCTTTCTGTGGGCTTGGGTTTAGCGAAATCACCAATGGGGTCTGCACTTTTAGCATCTGGTTTAACAGGCGTATCTGACTTGCCATCCGTCTTGGTATCGCCGTCGGCTTTGTCTGCAGGCTTGGCGGGGTTCTTTCCGTAGAGCGGTGCGTTGGGGTCCCAGTCTTTGTTCTTTTTGTCTTCCGCGCTGTCGGCTTCGCTGGAGCGGGTTTGCCCTTTGTTCATGAATGGGATCGGCATTTTGGTGACATAAATTGCTAGTCCCAAAGCGATAGTCAAGCCCACCACCAAGCCGATGATGAAGCCGACCAATGTGTTTCCGCGCTGCTGTTTCAATGCCATCGTGTGTCTGCCTCTAAAACTTGTTACATGCTCTCAGGCGCACTCACGCCAAGCAATGCCAGACCATTGTGCAATACCTGTGCTGTGGCGGCTACCAGCGCCAAACGCGCTTGCTTGACTTGTGGGTCATCGACCAAGATGCGCTCGGCATCGTAGTAGCTGTGATACGCCGCCGCTAGTTCACGCAGATAAAAGGTCACGTCGTGTGGCGCAAAGTCTTGAGCGGCGGCGCTCAGCATGTCCGGGTATTTGGCTAAGAGCATCATCAAGGACTGCGCTGGGGCGCTGTCTAGCGCAGACAGATCGGCTGATACCAAACCTTCCAAGGCCTTGGACAGCAATTGGCTTCGCTCTTCCATGGAGTGCGTCAAGTCTTTTGCGGAACCGAAGGAGTTGACCAACACAGAGCAAATCCGCGCATGCGCGTATTGCACGTAGTACACAGGGTTGTCGTTGTTCTTGGTTACTGCCAAATCAACATCGAAGGTGTATTCGGTATCGGGCTTGCGGCTGAGCAAGAAGAAACGCACTGCGTCTTTGCTGGTCCACTCGATCAGGTCGCGCAAGGTGACGTAACTGCCCGCACGCTTAGAAATTTTGACTTCTTCGCCACCGCGCATCACGCGCACCATGGTGTGCAACACGTAATCGGGATAGCCCTGCGGAATACCCACGTTCGCCGCTTGCAAACCAGCGCGCACGCGTGCGATGGTGCCGTGGTGGTCGCTGCCTTGGATATTCACCACCCGTGCAAAACCACGTTGCCATTTGGCAATGTGGTACGCCACATCGGGCACAAAGTAGGTGAAAGTGCCGTCCGACTTGCGCATGACGCGGTCTTTATCGTCGCCGTAGTTGGTCGACTTCAACCACAAGGCACCATCTTGTTCGTAGGTTTTGCCCGCCGCTTGCAAGCGTGCGACCGCGTCAGCCACTTTGCCATCGGTATAGAGGCTGGACTCGAGATAGTAGTTATCAAACTTGACTTCAAAGGCCTTCAAGTCTAAGTCTTGCTCGTGGCGCAAATAGGCCACAGCAAATTGGCGGATGCCGTTCAAGTCGTTCACGTCACCGCTAGCCGTGAAACTGCGGTCATCCGCTGTGACGGTTTTTTTGGCTATGAAATCGGCCGCAATGTCTGCGATGTATTCGCCGTTGTAAAACGCTTTGCTAGCTGGGTTATCAGGGTCGGTCGGCCAACAGTCGTCACCGGGTTTGAAGCCTTGTGCGCGCAGTTGGGTGCTTTTGGCCAAGGTATCGATTTGCACGCCCGCATCGTTGTAATAGAACTCGCGGTAGACATCTAAACCTTGCGTTTCTAGCAAATTGCAAATCGCGTCACCTAAGGCGGCTTGTCGGCCGTGGCCTACGTGCAAAGGGCCGGTGGGATTGGCGGAAACGAATTCAACTAGAACGCGCTGTCGAGTTTTGGCGTCGCTCTGGCCTTGTGCAGCGTCAACAGCGGTCGGGCTTTGGTAACCAAATCGGTCCTTAGCGGACAACACCTCGCGCACGATCTGCTGCTTGGCGGCAGGCTTTAAACGTAAATTTATAAAGCCTGGTCCCGCAATTTCAATGTCTTGCACCCAAGTTTGGTAGGTGGGCAACGCCAGTAGGTCCGAGCGCAATTGCTCTCCCAATTCGCGCGGGTTCTTTTTCATGGCCTTGGCCAATTGCATGGCGGCGGTGATGGCCAAATCGCCGTGGGACGCCAATTTGGGACTTTCGAATACGGCCTGCAGCCCAGAACCGGGCAACAAACCATCTAGGGCTTGGCGCAAACCGGCCAGCAGTTCTTCTTTGACTTGGAGCATGGGGCGATTTTACGTTCGGTACTGCGCACTAAGCGCATCTACACTCTTGCCATGCAATACCTTTCACGTGGCACAAGCACCCTAGAACATCTATCCCCCATTTGGTTAGTACCCGTGATGGGCTGGTGCGGCTTGGCGCAAGCATGGTGGCGCGCTTCAGAGTCCGATGAGGGGCACGCTACTTTATTGGCAACGATCGCTGGCGCTGTGGCGTTGGTTATTTTTCTGGTGGTAAGCCTATTGAGTCTGGTACGTTGGTCCAAATACCCTTGGGCCGTTGCTATGGATATGCAGCATCCTGATCAGCACCCATTTCTGGCAACCATTCCCATTTCCATCATGCTATTGGCAGGTTTGGGTGTGTCGATGTTTTGGAATGTGTCTGAAAATCTCAACACTGGACTACGTCTTACATGGGCAGCTGGTTCTTTATTAGAAATCGCCGCAACACTTTGGGTGACTGCGCGATGGTTGCAAGCCAAGGAAGCAGGAGGTCCAAGTTGGAACGCCATCACGCCTGTTTTGTTTATCCCCGTAGTGGGAAATGCGCTGGCGCCTTTGGCAGGGCTGACGATTGAACTAGAACCTTGGGCCATGGCGCAGTTTGGTCTGGGGCTATTTTTATGGCCGGTCATGCTAGCTTTATTGGTAGTGCGTTGGGTGCATGTCGGCCCCTTGCCACCGCGCATGGTTCCCTCCTTGTTCATCATGGTTGTCCCCCCTTCTATCGTCGGCTTAGACCTCTTGCTTATGGGCGTGGCACTGCCTTGGATTTGGTGCGTGTGGGGAATTGCAGCCTTCTTTTTAGCGTTGGCCATGACGCAAATCAATACCCTGCGCAACCTGCCCTTTGGCATGCCACATTGGGGCATGAGCTTTCCGATGGCAGCATTCACCATCCTCAGCTTGCGATTAGCCTTCGAAGCCAACTGCAAGTGGCTGGTGCTCCCTAGTTATGCCCTACTTGCTACCACCACCATGCTAGTTCTATGGCTAAGCTTTGCGACTCTCAAGGGCCTGCAAAGCGGAGACTTGCTAACGCCAGAAGCGGGCTAAGTCCCTGGTTCTTGTTTTTACCCTAAGATCGCTTTTTACCCTTTTTTCTTTTTCCCATTCCTCAGACGCACCATGACCTACGCCACGCAGCCACGCACCATTGTTCATAGCCTTCAAGTCGCCACCAACTTGCACCATTTCATAGAGTCCCAAGTTTTGCCTGATACGGGTATCAGCGCCCACCAGTTTTGGCAAGGCTTTGATGCCATCGTGCAAGACTTGGCACCCAAAAACATAACTTTGCTGGCCGAACGTGACCGTTTGCAAACCGAACTCGACCAATGGCATAAAAAGAACCCTGGCCCAATCAAAGACATGAAGGCCTACCGGAAATTTTTAGAAAGCATTGGCTACTTGGTGCCCGTGCCCGACAAAGTCAAAGCCACCACCCAAAACGTCGATGCCGAACTGGCCCTGCAAGCAGGCCCGCAATTGGTGGTGCCTATCTTGAATGCGCGTTATGCACTGAACGCCGCAAATGCACGCTGGGGTTCTTTGTACGACGCCTTGTACGGCACAGATGCGCTACCAGAAACAGGCGGCGCTGAAAAAGGCAAAGCCTACAACCCCGTGCGTGGCGCCAAAGTGATTGAATATGCACGCTATGTGTTGGATCGCACCGTGCCATTGAAAAAGGGCTCCCACATCGACTCCACTGGCTACGCCATCGTGAAGGGCGAATTAGTGGTCACCTTAGGCAAAGGCGTCACCTCAACATTAGCAAAACCTGCGCAATTCATTGGCTTCCAAGGATCTGCTTCGCATCCGACATCTGTTTTGCTGGAACACAACGGACTGCATTTGGACATTCAAATCAACCGCAACACCCCTATTGGCGCAACGGACGCTGCAGGCGTTTGCGACCTGGTGGTGGAGGCGGCCTTGTCGACTATTTTGGATTTGGAAGACTCGGTTGCCGTGGTCGACGCCCAAGACAAAGTGCTGGCCTATAGCAATTGGCTAGGCATTGTGAAAGGCACACTGACCGAAGCTGTCGAAAAAGGTGGCCGCACCTTCACCCGCGGCCTCAACCCTGATCGCCAATACACCGGCAAAAAAGGTGAGGTAGTTACTCTGCACGGACGCTCTTTGTTGTTCTTGCGCAATGTTGGCCACCTGATGACCAACCCTGCCATTTTGTACACCGACAAACACGGTACCACCCACGAAATTCCAGAAGGCATTTTGGATGCCGTGGTCACCACAGCTATCGCATTGCACGACCTCAAAGGCCATGGCAAAAACAGTATTCGCAACTCTCGAACTGGTTCTGTCTATATCGTCAAACCCAAAATGCATGGGCCTGCTGAAGTGGCATTTGCTGCTGAATTATTTAGCCGTGTTGAAAAAGTTTTAGGACTGGCCGATAGCACCGTCAAGCTCGGCATCATGGACGAAGAGCGTCGCACCAGCGTGAACTTGAAGGCTTGTATTGCTGCCGCATCCAGCCGCGTAGCCTTTATCAACACAGGCTTCCTTGACCGCACGGGCGATGAAATGCACACCGCGATGCAAGCGGGGCCCATGTTGCGCAAAGGCGATATGAAGAGCAGTGCGTGGATCCAAGCCTACGAAAAGAACAACGTGTTGGTTGGCTTGTCTTGCGGTTTGCGTGGCAAAGCACAAATCGGTAAAGGTATGTGGGCCATGCCTGATTTGATGGCCGCGATGTTGCAACAAAAAATCGCGCATCCCAAAGCGGGTGCCAACACAGCTTGGGTGCCAAGCCCCACAGCCGCTGTGCTTCACGCCATGCACTACCACCAAGTCAAGGTCAGCGATGTGCAAAAAGAGTTGGAAAAAATCGACCTCAACAAAGTGCGCAACAAGATCTTGGATGACTTGCTACAAGTTCCTGTGGTCGCTAAAGCCAACTGGAGTGCCAGCGAAAAACAACAAGAGCTGGACAACAACGTGCAAGGCATCTTGGGCTATGTGGTGCGCTGGATTGACCAAGGTGTAGGTTGCTCTAAAGTGCCTGACATCCACAACGTCGGTCTGATGGAAGACCGCGCGACCCTGCGCATTTCTAGCCAGCACATAGCCAACTGGTTAGAGCACGGTGTGGTGACATCCGCACAAGTGAAGTCGACGTTTGAACGTATGGCTGCCGTAGTGGACCAACAAAATGCAGCAGATCCCCTTTACAAAGATATGGCAGGTCATTTCGCCACCTCTGCCGCTTACAAAGCTGCATTAGATTTGGTTTTCAAAGGTAAAGAACAACCCAGTGGCTACACCGAGCCCCTGTTGCATGCATGGAGACTTAAAGTCAAATCGACTGCATGAGTGACTCTTTTATACAAACCGTCGCGCGCTTTGCCTTGCGCTCTGTCATAGGCTTGGTTCTATCGGCTCTCTTGTTGTTAGGTGGTTATTTGGCATTCACCTACCACTACACCTACTCGCAAGGCGAGAGCGTGGGGTTTGTGCAAAAGCTGTCTTATAAGGGCTGGGTTTGTAAAACATGGGAGGGCGAGCAGATACGTGCATTAGCGTCTTTGCCCGCCATTCCCGACAAATTTTTCTTTACGGTGCGAGATGATGCAGTCGCTGATCAAATCAATACGCATATTGGTCAAAAAGTGGTGATGCTCTACCAACAGCATCGCGGCTTGCCAAACTGTTTTGGCGAAACCGAATATTTCATTGTGGCGGTTCGCCCTGCGCCCGCCGATTAAGCACAGACTGCAAAACGGGTTGCTTGCGCACCACTTCTGCTGGTGTTTTTATAGGTGATTTGCTGGTGGATGGTAATTCCCGAGGCGCCGATGGATAAACCAACTGCTGCAAGTGCCGCACACCGTTGTTGACCTTCACCCACCATTTAGAAAAAGAATCCATAGGTTGATCAAGCTCGCGAAATAGTCTTGGGGCTGGACGTTTTTGCCAAGGTATCGAGGACATCTCTGGCACACGTAGGTGGTCAACCATATGGACAGCTTTGGCTTGCGCCAAAGCGCGCTCAATATCTGTCGCAGAACCAAACCAAGTTTGCGTAGACATAGCCACCATGCGCTCGCCCACAAACTGCCAACGACGCTCGCTCCATGGCCTTAGCGCTACGCTTTCAGACCATACTGCTGCAACACAGACCACATCTGCGGGTAGGTCTTTGGGCATATCCGCCAAGCACCAAGGGTGCACCAGCCAGACATCACGGCCTTTCACTGTGTTTGCATCGGGCGCGACGAAACCTAGCAACGGTGGTGGCTCTGCTGTCACTCTGGGAATATTCCACTCAAATGCTTGCTCGCTGGATTGCGTCAACACTGCAGGGCTGTTAGCCAAAATTTCAATCGTTTCGTAAGTGGTGTCCAACACTGTGCCGCGACTGAACCAGGCAGGTGGCGCAAACATTTCCACGTTTTCTGCATTGAACAAATAAGGCTTGTTGCTACCCGTCGAGCTGACCCATTGCCAACTCAAGTAATTGCTCGCCACATCACCATCGAGCAAATGGCTGTACATCCAATCCGCGCCAACGCGCCAATGCACTTTGCGCAGATGCACCAAATAACTGGCCAACCATAGTCGCGCGTGGTTGTGCAAATATCCGGTGGCATAGAGCATACGAACAGCGTGGTCGATCACAGGCACGCGCGAACAAGCATGCATCACATCTTCTGGCATCTCACGCTTGTAGGAGGCATCTGGCAATATGCCTTCGCGCAAAGAGGCACCAATTCCATCTCCATGGTGTTTGTGCAAATGCTGAAAGTATTCACGCCACCCCAACTCAAACATCAACTTATGTTGTACGCCTAATCGATGGCGATGGAACATCACATAGGCAATGTCTGGAACGCTTAAAAAACCATGGGTCAAATACGGCGACAAATGCGTGACTGCACCGTCTAGCGAATTACGGGTGTGCGCATAATCCTTTGGGTTCACCAGGTCAAGGCGCGCTTGCGCGGCTTGCGGGGTTGGCGCAAATTCGTACATAGATCCCTATGCCGCAGCGTGCTCTAAAGCATCGACGAATAGTGCTGCTACATCACAGCCCGTTTGGTCAAAAATTTCTTGGAAACAGGTGGGGCTAGTGACATTGATTTCTGTCAAGTTATCGCCAATCACATCTAAGCCAATCAACAACAAGCCACGTTGCGCCAACACGGGGCCAATAGCCTCTGCAATTTCTCGATCGCGCGCAGAAATGGCTTGCGCAACACCCTTGCCGCCAGCAGCCAAATTGCCACGCACCTCTCCGCTCTGTGGGATACGCGCCAAACAATACGGCACAACTTTGCCGCCAATCACTAAAACACGTTTGTCGCCTTGGGAAATAGCAGGCAGAAACTTTTGAACCATGACGGTTTGCGCACCTTCGCGATTCAATGTCTCGATGATGGCGCCGAGATTGAGCGCGTCATCTTTGACACGAAAAATCCCCATGCCACCCATGCCATCTAAGGGCTTCAAAATAATGTCGCGGTGCACGGCTTGAAAAGCTCTAATCGCTTGAGCATCACGCGTCACCAAAGTCGGGCTGATGAATTGCGCAAACTCCAATATGGCGAGTTTTTCTGGATGATTACGAAGCGCACTGGGTTTGTTAAAAACTTTCGCACCTTCGCGCTCTGCTTGTTCTAATAAATGCGTAGCGTAAAAGTATTCACTGTCAAACGGCGGGTCTTTGCGCATCACCACCGCATCGAAACTATGCAAAACACGGTCGGCATGCACGCCTTGCACTTCAAACCATGTCTCTTGAGCACCTGTGAGGTGCACTTGCTCAACTTGGGCATTCACCGCTTGACCACTTTGCCAAACCAAATGGTGAGGCTCACAGGCAAAAATTTGGTGGCCGCGTTTTTGCGCCTCTCGCATCATCGCAAACGTGGTGTCTTTGTAAATCTTGAAAGACGCCAACGGGTCGGCGATGAAAAGAATGTGCATGGCTTAGATTTCGATCTTGCTACCCAACTCCACCACAGAGTTGCTAGGCAAATTCAAGAAGTCCGCTGCTGAACTGGCGTTTAAATGCATTTGCGCAAACATTTTTTCACGCCATTGCGACATACCACCACCCACGGTAGGAACAATGCTGTCACGCGACAAGAAATAGCTAGTGCTCATTGGGTTTATTTCGCAGCCCATGCCTTGCAAATTCTTTAAAGCGCCTGGCACATCGGGATCATCTTTGAATCCGTAATGGATCACCACTTGCCAACAGTTGTGCTCAAGCGCTGATATTTGAAGGCGTTCAGACTCTGCAACCCAAGGCACTTCGTGGTTTTGTACATTCACAAAGAGATTTTGCTCATGCAGTACTTTGTTATGTTTTAAGTTGTGCAGAAGGGCGTTCGGGACATGGCCCATTCCCGACGTCAAGAACACTGCCGTTCCAGACACGCGCGTGGGCGGAGCCAAAAAAACAGCGTCTAAAAACTCATTCAATTCCATCGAATCACGATCACGCTTGGTCTGCAATATTTCGCGGCCGTCGCGCCATGTGAGCATGAGTACTAATATCGCAGCGCCGATCACCAACGGGAACCACCCACCCTCGAAAAGCTTGAGCAAATTAGACGCCCAGAAGGCCAAGTCCACCGCAAAGAAAAATCCCGTTGCAGAAAGACACAGCCACAATGGGTATTTCCAGCTGTAGCGGATCACGAAGAAAGTCAAAATCGTAGTGATCATCATGTCAGTACACACGGCGATTCCGTAAGCTGCCGCCAAGTTACTCGACGACTTGAACATCATCACCGCCAACACGATCAAAGCAAACAAGCCCCAGTTCACCACTGGAATATAAATTTGCCCAGTGTCTTTGACGCTGGTGTGCATCACTTGCAAGCGTGGCAAAAAGCCCAATTGCACCACTTGCTTGGTCACACTGAATGCACCGGAGATCAAAGCTTGCGATGCGATCACCGTAGCGGCAGTCGCCAGACACACCAAAGGCAAAAGCAACCAGTCAGGCGCCATCATGAAGAAGGGGTTCGCAACAGCCTCAGGGTTGTCTAACAATAAAGCGCCTTGGCCAAAATAATTCAAAGTCAATGCAGGCATGACCACCGCGAACCATGCGACACGAATCGGCTTTTTACCGAAGTGGCCCATGTCAGCATACAAGGCTTCGCCACCAGTTACACACAACACCACTGCGCCCAAAATCAAAAAAGTCGTGGAGGGCTCATTGAAAATAAATGCCACTGCGTAGTGCGGGCTGATCGCCCACAGGATTTCTGGATGTGCGGCTATGTGGTAAACGCCAAGCGCTGCAATCACCGCAAACCAAACCACGGTGATAGGACCAAATAATTTTCCGATGCCGCCTGTTCCGTGTTTTTGAACAGCGAACAGCACGAACAAAATAATCAAGGTCAGTGGAATCACATAGCGTTTGAAAGCAGGCGACACCACCTCCAAACCTTCCACCGCAGACAACACCGAGATGGCGGGTGTAATCACGCCATCACCATAAAACAAACAGGTTCCAAAAATACCCACAATCAATAATTTGTTTCGTAACCTAGGCTTGTCTTTTACCGCCATTGACGCCAAAGCCAACATAGCCACCAAGCCACCTTCGCCGTTGTTATCAGCACGCAAAACCAACATCACATATTTAATAGAGACAATAGTTGTCAATGTCCAAAAGAAAATCGACAAAATGCCGTAAACATTGTCTGGCGTAAATTCGACATGGCCGGAACCAAACACCTCTTTCAAGGCATACAAGACGCTGGTTCCAATATCACCGTAAACAACACCGATTGCGCCCAAAGTAAGCGCCGTCAGCGACGATTTAGCTTGCTGTTCCATTTACAAAAACCTCAGTCGTAATTTTCTGCTTCGGGGTCGGTCGCTTCGAGTTCATAACTCGCTGCCAACATCGCAAGGCGCCCGATCACTCCGTACATATAAAAACGATTAGGAGCACTCGCACCAGGCTTGACACCGGGTTGCGGCGTATGCGCGCTTTGCTCAAACGCTAAAGGTACAAAGCTCGAGCCAGGCGCATTCAAGTTTTCATCGATGCCACGCTCAGCGTGGATGCGGTAGAAGCCGCCCACCACGTAGCGGTCCATCATGTAGACGACCGGTTCTGCCACGGCATCATTGAGCCGTTCGTGGGTAATCACACCTTCTTGGATGATGACTTCACTGAGTGATTGACCATCTTTGATCACGCTCATTTTGTTGCGGGTTTTGCGGTTGATCTCGTCTAAGTCTTTAACATCACGCACCGTCATAATGCCCATGCCATACGTACCGTTATCGGCTTTTACCACCACAAACGGTTTTTCTTGGATACCGTACTCTTTGTATTTGCGTTTGATCTTGGTGAGCAAGCTATCGACATTGGTCTGCAAACATTCCATACCTGAGCCATCTGCAAAATCAACTTCACCGCATTGGTTAAACATGGGGTTGATCAACCATGGGTCAACGCCGAGGAGTTTGCCAAAGCGTTTACTGACCTCTTCATAGCACTCAAAGTGCTTGCTTTTACGGCGAATACTCCATCCTGCATGCAAAGGGGGCAACAGGTATTGCTCGTGCAAATCCTCCAAGATACCGGGAATACCAGCGCTTAAATCGTTATTGAGCAAAATAGTGCAAGGGTCAAAGTCTTTAAGACCGATGCGGCGTTTGGTACGAATCACAGGCTCTAAGGTAACGCGGTCGCCATTGGGTAAATCAATCGTTGTGTTTTCTTTGATCTCTGGATTGATGGAACCTATTCGGACATTCAAACCCGCCATGTAAAAGATGCGCTGCAACTGCGCCACATTGGCCAGATAAAACATATTGCGCGTATGGTTCTCTGGGATCAACAACAGGTTGCGCGCTTCGGGGCAAATTTTTTCGATCGCGGCCATTGCGGCTTGCACTGCTAAGGGCAACATTTCTGGCGTGAGGTTGTTCCAACCTCCCGGATAGAGATTGGTATCTACCGGTGCGAGTTTGAAGCCCGCATTGCGAATATCGACTGAACTGTAGAAGGGAGGCGTGTGCTCCATCCATTCCAAACGAAACCAGCGCTCAATCGCTGGCATAGAGTCAAGCACGCGTTGCTCAAGTTCGTTGATGGGGCCGGTCAATGCCGTGATGAGATGGGGAACCATGGAGTCCTTGGAAGGTGGTGAGGGATTCTAGGGGGTTGAGCGCAATGACTTTGCGCCCAATCAAAGCATGTGATAACTTTTTAGTTACGAATCTGCCCTTGTCCCATCACAACATATTTCAATGAGGTAAGTCCTTCAATTCCAACAGGGCCACGCGCATGGAATTTGTCCGTGGAGATACCAATCTCCGCGCCAAGGCCGTACTCAAAGCCGTCGGCAAAGCGGGTGCTGGCATTGACCATCACGCTAGACGAATCGACCTCGCGCACGAACTGTTCGATATGGCTATGGTTATTGGAAATGATGGCGTCAGTGTGATGACTCGAGTAATGGTTGATATGGGCAATAGCTTCATGCACATCGCCCACCACTTTGATACTGATGATAGGCGCGAGGTATTCAGCAAACCAATCTTGCTCAGTTGCATCTTGGATGCGCGCACCAGAGACTGTTGACACAATCTTTTTCGCTTCTGGGCAACAACGCATCTCCACACCTTTGGCAGCATAAATAGCACCAATGCGTGGCAAAAATACCGAAGCTTCACTGCGTGCGACTAACAAACCTTCGGCCGCATTGCAGGGGCTGTATTTTTGGGTTTTGGCGTTATCAGCAATCGTCACAGCCATGTCGATATCGCATGCGGAATCGACATACACATGGCAGTTGCCGTCTAAATGTTTGATAACTGGGATCTTGGCTTCTAGAGTGATACGTTCAATCAAACCTTTACCACCACGCGGAATGATGACGTCAACAAACTCTTTCAGCTTGATCAAGTGGCCCACTGCTTCGCGGTCTGTGGTTTGCACCAACTGCACAGCATCTTGCGGCAAACCACTTTCGGCCAAAGATTGTTGAACTAATTGCGCCAGCGCCTTGTTGGAATCAATCGCCTCAGAGCCGCCACGCAAAATACAGGCGTTACCACTTTTAATCGCGAGCGACGCCGCTTCAATCGTGACATTGGGACGGCTTTCAAACACCATGCCGAACACACCGATAGGCACGCGCATTTGACCGACGCGGATACCACTGGGTTGCTCTTTCATACCAAAGATGTCACCAATGATGTCGGGCATATTGGCAAGTTGTTCGCACCCTTGTGCGCAAGTCTCCAACACTTGCGGTGTGAGCTTGAGACGATCAACCATGGCGGCTTCTAGACCTGCTGCTTTGGCGCGCTCTATGTCTTTGGCGTTATCCACCTGCAATTGAGCGGTATGGCTACGCAACAGTTTTGCTAAGGCACGCAAAGCTAGGCTTTTTTGTGCGGCCGATGCTTTGGCCATCAGCGAAGACGCGGCTTTGGCTTGCACACCTAGCAGATGCACTTGTTGGGCGATAGAGGTAGCGTTCATAGGTACATTTTCGCTCAAGCTGTGCGCGGCATACAGGCGCGACACAAACGCATAGCTAAGCGATGCAAAGCTTGCCAGCTGTCGCTTGGCCAATCAGTACGGCGAATGCCCTTGACAATGCCGTCGACATGGTGGGCCGACACCAATAATTTATCGATGGCCGAAGCTGACAAACCGGGCAATATACGTTCAAACAAGCGCTCGCGTGGCCCCCAAATGCGCTGTTCGCGCAAGACCATCGGCAAAGCCCTGCCAGCAGCCACGGCATCTTTCACTCGCTTGAGCGCACGAATCTCTTCGGCTAGGGCATAGTGCACAAATACTTCTGATTCGCCTTCGGCTTTTAAACCGTCGAGCATGCGTTGCACGCGCACAGGTTGTCCGCTCAGCACCGCAGCGCTGAGCTTGAAAGCGTCGTAGCGCGCCACATTCATCACAGCACGCTCGATTTGCTCAAAACTCAATTCACCTTCTGGATACAACAAAGCAAGCTTTTGGATTTCTTGGTGCGCCGCAAGCAAATTACCTTCCACGCGATCCGCAAAAAATTGCAAAGCTTGTTGCCCCGCCTCGCCGCCCAAAACCTTTTGACCTTGCGCTTGCAAGCGTTGTGCAATCCAGGCGGGCAAAGACGCACGATCGATAGGATCAATTTGAATACTGGCCCCGATGTTCTCTAGCGCGGCAAACCATGCTGTGCTTTTGCTGGCTTTGTCTAAACGCGGTAAGACCACGAGGGTAAGCACACCGTCTTGCTGCGATGCGCTTTCAGCAATCTGCTGCAAAGCTACAGCACCCTCTTTGCCAGGCTTACCTGAAGGAATACGAATTTCAACAATTTGTTTGTCCGCAAACAAACTCATCGAACCGCCCGCGGCCAACACCTCACCCCAATCAAAGTGCGCACCAGCCACCGTGAACACCATGCGCTCCGTAAAGCCTTGCCCCCGCGCCACATGGCGGATCGCATCTGCCGCTTCTTGTTGCAACAAGGCCTCGTCACCATGCAAGGTGTAGAGCGTGCGCACGCCTTTGGCGCTACTGCCTTGCAGGTGTTGATGAAGCTGAGAAAAGGCGATTTGCATGTGCGTTACGAGGTACTAACAATGCCTGACAATAAGCCTGGACGTGTGAGATTTAAAGCGACTTCACGGCCGCTAAACGCCGCAAGATCTGCTGTATCAAATCGTTTTCCATATCGCGGTAGAGCAAGGCTTCTTCTGATTCTTTCGACAAAGCGCCCGTCTCGTTGAAATTGATATCACGCGTCAAGAAAATTTCAGCGTCCGGGATCAACTCTTTTCCGCCTTGCGTACGTAATCTAAAACGGTAACGCAAACGCAATTGGTATTCGCGAATTGCACCTGTGGAAGTGCGCCCCAAAATGACTTTTTCGCGTACATTCAAAATTGGCTCATAAATCACTTGCGCCTTTTCCACATCACGCACATCGGTGATCACGGTAACTTGACTGGAGGCGGCAATATTGCGACGCAAACTTGCGCCCATGGCATCGTTCTCAGGCAAATTCACAAATAAAGTTGTGAACGCATAGTTGGGCGACTGGCGCAGCTGAAAGCCGCACCCCGCCACAACCACCACCAAGTTGATCAATAAAAAACGACGCAGGTGCGACATATCAGTTCCTACAAAACAATATTGACCAAACGACCCGGCACAACGATCACTTTTTTAGGTGCACCGCCACTGGCCTGCTTGGTAAATGCTTCCGTCGCCAAAGCGGCTTTTTCTATGTCTTCTTTAGACGCACTCACCGCCACTTCTATGGCGCCCCGCAACTTGCCGTTGATCTGCAGCATCAATTCCATCGTGTCGCGCTCAAGCGCTTTTTCATCGACTTCGGGCCATGGTGCATCCAGCAGATTGCCCGACAACTTAGCAAAACCAAGCGCTTGCCATAACTGGTCCGCAATATGCGGACATGCGGGATACAACATACGCAGCAAAACAGAAACACCTTCAGACAACGCAGCGTGATCGCCCGCGCTGCCGTCAGATTTAAAGTCTTCCAAAGCATTGAGCAACTTCATACAGCCTGAGACAACCGTGTTGTATTGCATGCGCTCGTAGTCGTAACTCACTTGCTTCAAGACCAAGTGCATTTCGCGACGCAAGGTTTTTGCATCTGCACGCAATGGGGTTGCAGCAAAAGAACTTTTGCCACCTGACAAACTCTCAGCGTGCTTGTGCGCAAACGCCCAAACCCGACGCAAAAAGCGATAACTACCCTCTACCGCCGCGTCATTCCACTCCAGCGTGGCCTCAGGCGGCGCAGTGAACATCGTATAGAGCCGCGCTGTATCAGCACCATATTTTTCAATCAAGTCTTGCGGATCAATGCCATTATTCTTGGACTTCGACATCGTACCCACACCTTCGTAATCAATCGGCGTACCAACAGGCAACTCTCCGTCTGAACTCGTGGCTTTGTTTTTTAACTTGGCGCCAATCACCTTGCCGACATCATCCAGAACATGCTCCACATCGTTTGGCCAGAAATAGTCTTTGCCGCCTTTTGCATTACGGCGCGAATAAATATGGTTAAGCACCATGCCTTGCGTCAGCAATTTAGAAAACGGCTCGTCAATTTTCACAAGCCCTAAATCACGCATCACCTTGGTCCAGAACCGCGCATACAGCAAATGCAAAATCGCATGCTCAATACCACCGATGTACTGGTCCATGCCGCTACCACCGGTCGAATGCGCAGCATCACGCATCCAATAGTCCGTGCCATCCGCCACCATCTTCTCGGTATTCGTCGGATCGCAATAGCGCATGAAATACCAAGACGAATCGACAAACGTATCCATCGTGTCAGTCTCACGTCGCGCAGCCTTGCCGCACACCGGACACGTCACGCCATGGTGAAACCCAGCATGCTTATTCAGCGGATTACCCGACCCGTCCGGAATACAGTCTTGTGGCAACACCACCGGCAAATCTTTTTCAGGGACGGGCACAGCACCATGCTCGTCGCAATGGATGATTGGAATCGGCGTGCCCCAATACCGTTGACGCGACACACCCCAGTCGCGCAATCGCCAAGTAGTCTTCTTCTCGCCTAAGCCGACCGCAACCAAATCAGCAGCAACAGCATCAACGCATGCCTTAAAGGAAAGCCCGTCGTACTTGCCAGAATTAATGGCAACGCCACGACCTTTCTCTGCATACCAGTCCTGCCACACAGAGTGATCAAACGCCAAAGCCTCTGTGGCATTGGGTGCGCCAAGCGCCGATTTTGAGCTTGCGTATGAGGTGCTTGGCGTACCCGATGGCGCAGAGGCTCCCT
>Ga0214921_10006177_pt1 | contig 16543 bp, 12 predicted proteins | sample LL1505_MetaG_FD_177992 | JGI IMG/M metagenome (GOLD analysis project Ga0214921, IMG submission 177992) | Freshwater microbial communities from Lake Lanier, Atlanta, Georgia, United States - LL-1505 | ecosystem: Environmental > Aquatic > Freshwater > Lake | place: USA: Georgia | collected...
TTCAAGAAAAAACTGACGTCTTTCCGGAAAAAGGATAGAAAAGCGGGTGATATTATTTATTTGTCTATCGACATCAGCCTGAGCGAAATCAGTATTTATAGTAAGGTCGAATACGGTATTTGGGTTAATAGCCCACTTCATTTCTCCCCCAGTCTTCGCGGACTGTTCCTTTGTACCGGCTATTTCAGGACTATATCGATCAAAAGCTCCTAACAAATAAGGTTGAAAGCGGATATTTGATTTTGGAGGAGGGGGTTGAAGATTAGTCAGTAAACCAGCGTAAGCCATCCTAAGAGCACTAAAAGAACGAGGAAAAGGGGAAAAAGCAGATGTTTCGTTGGAAAATCTTCTTACTCGAATCATATTAAATCCCCATTGCTGGATGGAATCTGTTAATTTTGGATAACGCAATGTCTGCCAGGGAACAGCTACTTCAGCATACCAACCTGAATCGGTTCTATGGGTGCGAACCCGCCACAATCCATCCCAATCGGCATCATAGTAAAGGTCATCAAAGGACAATAAATCGCGTTGAACCCCATAGGCATTCATCGTTAAAGCCATAGCATTTCTGGAATCATTAAATCCGTCAAAAGCTAAAGCGACCAGGTCATGGGATCTAAAACTGAAATCACGCTTAAAATCGGTTGCCCGAATGGCCTTTTTACCCAAAGAATCTGCAGCAAAAATGCCAAAATACAAAAATTGTTTATTGTATAAAACCCTTAAAAAGGTCTGTTCATGGGCCATTTCCCCTTGTTTTGGTTCAATCTGAACAAAGGAAGTTATAGGTTTAGTCAACTTCCATGCCTCCTCATTCAGCAAACCATCAATTCGGATAGATTTATCCATTTTTTGAGACTCAACCATCCTTTTTTCTTTTGCTGGGGGAAATATTTCAGCATCCTGGCACAGTAATGGAACAGCAAAAAAAAGAGAAATATAGGTACCCAGATTTAATCTGCGTGTGAAAAAAGTCATAAGTAAGGATTAAATGGCTACAAAAGTAGGCATTCATAGCTGTAAAAAGAAAGAACCTAAAGATTTTCACCTGAGGGATCTTTAATTCCTTAATCTATTTAATGCTAAAATTGCATTCGTGACTTGAATCCAGCGATGTTTTTTCAGCTAAAATGGTGAAAGGAAAAAATTAAGGATGGTTTAACATTAAAATTCAAATGAAATGCCAGTCAAAACAGATATAAATGGGGTATATACGGAAGTTTGATTTTTGGAGATACCAGCACGAATTTCTCCAGAAAAAGAAATAGCAGATTTGGTATTAATCTTTCCTCCCAAGTTACTAAAAAAAGAAGGATTTGAAGCACCTAATTTTTCTTTTAAGCTATACTTATAGGAGTTATTGTATATTAAATCCTTAAATTCATAATCCAACTGGGTAGGAAAGCTGAAATCAGCTGCAACACCAGCACCCAAATAACCCTCCACTTTTTCGGTATCATAAAAATAATAGTTAAAAGCAATAGCTGGAATGACTGTTTTTTTAATACCCTTTATTTCATGAAGTGTATAAGCACCTTGAAGATTATTCGTAGATGAAAAGACCATTTTAGCGCTGTTTAAATCTTCTAATTCAAAGAAATGCTGAGTATAAAGCAGGGAAGGTCTTATTGAAAATCTGGGTAACATTTCAAATTCTGCCTGAAAGGCTATTGCCAAAGGATTTTTAATTTCATTTGAATTTATCGGCAAAAAACTCCCTACGGAAAATCCAACACTGGATTTTATATTTAATTTACTTCCAATCTTCTCTTCAAAATACTTATTCTCTGGTTTTTCTTCCCCTTGCTGTTTAAAAAGAAAAGACAAATTATTCCCAGCATTTATTTGATCAAAAGGTACCGATAGATTTTTTTTGACTAGCGAATCTTTCTCAATTAGATTATCTACAGGATTGTTAATCTCTGCTAAAGAATTATTTTGAACATTTTCACCAGACTCAATCTTTTTTATCCTTTTATAAACAGGTAAAAATTTGTAAATGGTATCCTTTAAATAAATTTTTTTTTCTAAAAAAAGAGTGTCTCTGGTTTTTGAGGTAATACCCTTTCCTTTTGAATTTTCTGCCAGATTTTGTGTTATTTTATCGACAGATTTGTGCAACCAAAGGTTATAACTTGAAACTAGTAAGAGCAAAAGCCACGGAAGAGCCCTTAACCAATACCTGCTTTTTGAATGAAAACGCTCTATTTTAGAAGACAAATTTTGCCAATCCTGTTCGTCGGGATGAATGACAGAACGGGTATTTCTTACATTTTCAGAAAATACATCGTCGAATTCCTTTTCGGTCATGGTCTTTTAAAATTGTAATTTTTTTCTATACATATTGATATTTAGTTATCAATGATTTTAGTTGAATTCTTGCTTTAGCAAGATTTGATTTAGAGGTACCCGATGAAATATTAAGTAGCTTAGCAATTTCCTCATGTGAATATTGCTCAATAACATAGAGATTGAAAACAAGACGATAGGAGGGAGACAGTTTTTGAATCAGTAAAATTTTCTCCTCCACCTCCATTTTATTAAGCAACTGAATATCAAATCTTTCTGAAGAATCTGGTATAATATCAACTTCACTGATTTTTAATTTGTTCAAATCAGCTCTGTATCTATCAATAGCAACTCTTTTGGCAAGTTGTGTCATCCACCCTTTGAAATTAGTCCCTTCCTGGTATTGATTCAATTTGGTGAATATTTTAAAAAATACATCATTGGTAACCTCCTTTGACTCCTCAAATGACCCAACATACCTCCTGATAATTGAGAATACGAAAGCGTAATAGAACTCATAAATTTCTTTTTGAGCCGCTCTATTATTTTGTCTGCAAGCATTCAATAATTTTTCTAAATTTTCATCAATCATCAAATAGCATTAAATCTATCTATTTTAACGATTAAAGTAGAAATAGGGTTGCTTTTATGCTGCCGATCTTTTTTTGACCATGTGTATGAAAATGGCATAAATTAATAAAAAGCCAGTCCCTAAAACCCCTGACAAGATAGGATCAATGGTGCAATTCAGCCAGTTGAATGATCCCGAAATATTTCTGGCAAAGGTACTCCAAACAATGACAACAACACTTATTCCAATAGCGATAAGACCCTGTGAAAAAGATAATTTAATTCTCAGCAAAGCTATAATGAATAACCCGAGAATTCCACCACCAAAAATACCTGAAATTTGCCACCATACATCTAAGGCGCTTTTTGCCTGTATCATCCAAAGGGCAAAAACAGTTCCCAATATTCCCCAAAGCCAGGTACCTATTTTCAATATATTCATTTGTTTTTCTTCACTTGCGTTTTTAACAAACCTGTCTTTAATAAAATCGATCCATAATACCGTTGCTGAACAGTTTAGCGCAGAATCAATCGTACTCATAGCTGCTGCTATGATGGCCGCGAGTATTAATCCTTTTAATCCAACAGGCAATTGAGTAGCAATGAAATATGGAAAAATCTGATCTCCTTTGGTGATATTCCCCGGCAACGTTTCTTGAATATTATAAAAATAATAAAGAGCCGTTCCAATAAATAGAAAACAAACTGTTAATCCTAAATAAATTACTGTGGCCAGTTTCATTGATTTTGCAGCGGATTTATTATCCTGAACAGTAGCATATTTTTGTACATAATTTTGATCCGCCAGTAAATTCCTGAGATTTTCTGTAAAACCATAAATTAGCATGACCCAAAGGGTTCTTTTATCAAAGGAAAAATCTGATAGTCCCCATGAAAATTTTCCTGCATCATAGGCCTGTGTCCATAATTCGGGGGATTCCCAGAAAACCATTTTTCCTAAAAAGAATACCGTATATAATATTCCAGCTATCATCACAGCTGATTGCATAACATCTGTCCAGATCACAGCCTCCACCCCACCCATTAAGGTGTATAGAATAGTTATGAACCCAATGACAAGGATTATCCACAACAAGTCACCCCCTGTAAAGGATTGAATCAAAATGGCGACCAGATATAAAATGACAGCCATTCTGCCAATCATGAATAATAAAAAGGAAAAGGCAGCATAAAGTCTTGCCCATACACCTAACCGATCTTCCAAAAAAGAGTAAACAGAAATGAGTTGTAATTTTCTATAGAGAGGGATTATTTTAACAACTGCCAACCAGCTTACTGGAATCATGCAAAGGGCGAAAATGATGGGATGCCAATCAGAATCGAATGCTTTTCCAGGGGTTGCGATATAGGAAATACTGCTTGTATAAGCGCTCATTACAGCTAAGCCTGCTGCCCAGCCAGGAATTTTTCCATTTGCTGTCATAAACTGACCTGCTGTTTCCATTTTCCTGGCAAAATAAAATCCCATGCCAAGCAGTGTGATAGCATATAAAGCCAGTATTAAATAGTCTAAAAAGGCTAGATTTCCCATTAATTTTAACTTATTATTTTAAAAAAGGATACTTGTCTTCCAGATATTTTAGAGAAGACTCCAGTTTGATTATGCCATTTGGCGTCATCGAAAACAGTGGTGGTACAGCCACGTTTTTACAGATGCCTTTAATGGCAAGTGCCGTTTTTACTCCTTTCATAAATCCTTCAAAATAAACAGTCCTGTCGAGTTCTTTCACCACATGCTGAAACTCCATTACTTTAATTAAATCTCCTTGAATAAAGGCTTCATATAAGCCTACAAATAGTTGCGGATAAAGATTTGCCCCACCACTTACGCCACCATTTCCACCAATGAATAGGGTTTCTGCCAATAGTATTTCAGGCCCGGTAAAAAAACAAAAATCGGGTCTTTCCACAATACCCATCATATTATTTAAATAGCTCATATCACCTGAACTATCTTTTATTCCTAATACCTTTTCATATTCAGATAGTTTTTTAACTGCTTCCAGTGAAAACGATACCTTACAATGGGACGGCATATTATATAGTAGCACAGGAATTGGTAATTGGGGAATCAACCACTCCGAATATGCCAGTAAATCCTGTTGATTTAAGGGTGAATAATAAGGTGGTGCAAAAACCAGGGCATCGGCCCCGTTATCTGCAGCAAAAAAGGCTATTTCCAATAACTCTTCTGGACTTGTATCCGTAACGCATACAAAAACGGGTTTTCTTTCTTTTACAAAAGTAGTCGTATGTTTGATGATTTCCTTTCTTATTCTGTGACTTAAATTAGGTCCCTCTCCGGTGGTTCCCAAAATAAAAAGTCCATGCACCTCTTTTTCTATTAATCGGTTCAAAACCCTTTCCAGTCCATTAACATCCAGTATATTAATATCTGATAATGGGGTGACTACTGGTGGAATTATTCCCACAAGCTTATTTGGCAGCATATCGTAATTATCTAATTAATTTTTAATTCTGCAAATCGAATTTTTCTTCTTTTCCAGGTGTAGGTAACCTTCAACTGGCCATCTGTTCCCAGAATCATTGCGGGATAACTAAATTCTCCCGAAGTTTCATCTTCCAACTGAATTTTAGAATCCCAGTTTTTGCCATCTTTAGAAAAAGCAATAGCCAGTTTTGCCCTGTCATTAGGGCCTTTTACCGTAGGGTTATAAATCAAAAAATGACCTTTGCCTGGAATTGAAACGGCATCAACTCCTGCACTTGGATTGGGTAAGGTAGTCTCTGCAGTTTTAGACCAAGTATTACCTCCGTCATAAGACCATGATTCAATAATTTTATTTTGTCTGCTTCTGCATAATATTTGAAGGGTATTTGCCTCTTTATGGGTCAAAACAGTAGGTTGAATGATGTCGTACGGAGACTTGTCATCAACAGCTATTCTTTTCCATGAATTATCCTTAGGATTAAATATTTCAATGTGAACAGACCATTTACCATTTGGAATTTCTAAACTTGATGGGCAAAAAATACGTCCGTCAGCCATTTCTAACGGCTTAGCACGAATAGGACCAAAAAATCCATCGGGTATTTTATCTGGTTTTGACCACGATTTTCCATTATCCTTAGATTGGATACTTTCACCCCACCAGGTTGTTGGAGATGGACCCACTTTGTAAAACAGATATAAAATACCTGAAGAATGCTTAAACAAAACGGGATTCCAGCAAGGGTATCTTAATTCATCATTTTGAATACCTGTAGCTACTTCTCTTATCTCACCCCATTTACCTTGAGAATATTCTGATAACCAAATGGTTACATCTGGGTTTTTTTCTCTTGTACCTCCAAACCAGGTAGCCAGTATTTTTCCCTCAGCCACTTGCACTATGCTCGAAGCATGACATTCCTTAAAAGGAGCTTCTTCATAAAGAAAGGAACTTGATACTAAAGTTAAAGAAGGATTATCGATTTGTGCAATCAAAAAAGTTGAAAGGATAATATTCAAGCAAAAAGGTGAAACCCAGTTTAATATTTTCATTTTAATTGTGGTTTTAGGTTGGCATGAAATTACAGAATTAATTATATCTAAAGAAGTATCCATCATTTTTTTGGCATTTTAAATGGAATCAGCAAAGCAAACCCAATTAAAGCTGGTATAAATAAATTTAAAAAGAATAACATATAGCTAGCTGTAACGGCGGTAACGGGCGGAATAGACCAAATACCCCAGATGAGTACGGAAATTTCCCCTCGAACGATTAAAGTATAAAAAGGAGGAAGTGGGATAATGGTTTGAAAAAGATAAAGACTTGTTAAACCCATATATAGTTGAGAAATATTTAGTTGAATACCCCATAAGATAAGTATCAGGTGATATTGAAAACTAAAAACTAGATATCGGAAAAGAGCTAAAATAAGTCCCTTAAAGAAAGATTTGTAAGATATTTTTCCTAAGGTGTCAAATTTTTCAGTCCATTGATCGGTCCACTTCCATCTTTGTGTTAATTGTCCCAGAATATGAAATATTTTTGGATAAAAGATTAGAAAAGACAAACAACAAGCTAACCAGATTAAGAGAAGCCAAAAGGGAAATTCAAGGTGTTGACCATTCCTTGCCACTAATAAAGGAATAAAATAAAATAAGGCAGGAATTCCAGTGATTAATAGAATAAAAAATTGACAGAAATTGCCCATAAAAGTGGCTAATACCGTTTCTTCCTTTATTTCAAATGGAGCAACTAAACCTCTGCCAATAAAATCTCCCACCCTGTTCGGCGTTAAAATAGCACAACTTACGCCGGCAAAAATAATTTTAAGCGTTAAAAGATATCCAGGTCTTTTTTCCGCTGGCAAAAAAACACGCCATTTTAATCCCTCTAAAAACCAATTTACAGGGATTAGAAGAAAAATCAGGAATAAAAAAGGGAATGATTTGCTGTTTAAACGAGGAAATTCTTTCAGAGAATCCCAGAAATTTTCGTCAAAATAAAACTTAAGAATGAAGGCAAGGCTCAGTATTCCAAAAATCCATTTAGCGTATTTATGATTCATGAACAGATAATTGAAAGAAATGCCTTGCCCAAATACTGGATAATGTGGCTTGCCGATAATGCTTCCTGGCCATATTCTTTTGCTGCTAAATCACCTGCTTTTCCATGCAGCCAAACGCCCAATAAAGAAGCCTCTGTCGGGGAATATCCCTGTGCCAATAGACCTGTAATAATTCCTGTTAAGACATCTCCACTACCTCCTGTTGCCATCCCTGCATTTCCAGTGGTATTGAACCATGCTTTTCCTTCTGGCGTGGCAATTAAAGTATGATGTCCCTTTAAAATGATAATGCAAGACCGTTTTTCTGCCATTTCTATAGCCTTTTGTATTCTTTCCTGACTATTTTCACAATGACCAAATAATCTGTCAAATTCTTTTGGATGCGGGGTTAAAACGGCATTTCGAGGAATACAATCCCATTTTTCTTCATAAGCAATTGCGTTTAAGGCATCTGCATCTAAAACCAAAGGACACTTTATAGTTGAAAGTTGATTCAAAAGCCATTTCCTGGTAGCTTCAGCATTTCCCAACCCAGGACCTATCCCTACAGCCTGATAATTTGAGAAAGCTAGCTTTAAATCAACTATTTTATTTGATTTTTCATCAGAAATGACCATAGCTTCTGGCACCCCTGTTTGTAAAATAGCATAAGCACATTTTGGAGCTGCAAGGGTAAGTAGACCAATTCCACTATGAAGACAAGCCTTTGCGGACAATAAAACGGCACCTATTTTACCATAACTACCTGCTACTATAAGGGCATGCCCAAAAGTTCCTTTATGTGAGAAACGCTGTCTTGGTCTGTAAATACTTTTCAACATGCTTTTTTCCAGTAAATAATGATTTACTGTCAGATTCTCCAGAAATCCCTTATCTAAACCAATATCCAGGATATGAATTTCCCCCGTATATTTTTCATTTTCAGGATAATAAAAGGCCAGTTTGGGGCTTTGAAAACTGAGTGTTTTATGAGCTCTGATTATGCTATCTCCACTTTGTAATTCATCAGCTATCAAGCCAGATGGCAAATCAATTGAAATCGTCAAAGATGTCTTTTCATTTATATATTTGACTAACTGTGCATTAAACCCGTCTAAAGGTCTGTTTAACCCAGACCCAAACAAGGCATCAATAATTATTCCACCATCGGATAAATCGGGAAAATCACAGGTTTCACCTAGCCATTTTATTTCTCTTTTTGAAAATTCCTTCCACCGAAGCATATTTATTTGAAAGTCTGCAGAACCTTTATTTTCATCCGATAAAATAAAGACATTTACGCGCGCACCAGATTGAAGAAGCATTCTCCCAAGAGCTAATCCATCTCCACCATTATTTCCTTTTCCACAAAAAATATGGAAACTGGAGGATGAATAATTCATCTTTTCCAACCATTTAAAACAAGAAAGTGCTGCTCTTTCCATTAAATCTATTGATTCAATGGGCTCATTCATAATTGTAAATGTATCCCATGCCCGTATTTGATTTGCGGTAAGAATCATATAGGTTACAATGATTTAACGTTGTTTAAAAATGAATTATAAACTTAATTGGGCTGCAAAAACAGCCATAAAGCTAACAAAATAAATATACTATGAAAAACAAGCATTAATTCCTATATTTATCTTAAGAAAATCTATTTTTCCCATTTGATTTTTAAAACACTATCCCTATGCTCCTATATCTAAGGCAATTTAAGCAATTGTTTCCCCTTTGTTTTATATTTTCACTCCCAGTCATCATGTCTGGGCAATCTTATGAAATCTTAGACAAGCTATCTTTATTTAAAAATCCTTCTCCAAACTGGCAACAGACGAAAGAAGGCTTATTGGTTTGCGAATTAAAAAATGGCCTTTTCAAAGCCAGTGATAATCTGCTTACCTTAATGGAACACGGTGATCTTGATTTATCTTTAGAAGTAATGATACCTAAAGGTTCAAATTCAGGCATTTATTTGCAAGGGAGATATGAAATTCAAATTTTTGATAGCTGGGGTAAATCATCTCCATCCTTTGACGATGCAGGAGGGATTTATCAGCGATGGGACGAGAAGAGAGGTAAAAATAACGAAGGATTCGAGGGACATGCCCCTCGTTTTAACGCAATAAAAGCGCCGGGGCTCTGGAATAAAGTTGAAATAAGTTTTCAGGCACCTAAATTTGACATCAATGGAAATAAAATATCCAATGCTAAAATGTTAAAAGTCTCTTGGAATGGGGTTATCATTCATCAGAATGTGGAACTTTTCGGACCAACCAGAGCTGCAGCTTTTCCAGATGAAAAACCTTTGGGTCCGCTTATGTTTCAAGGTGATCATGGCCCAGTAACTTACCGAAATATCAGAATAACAAAATTGGGAAATGCCAGTGTAAGGATAGTTCCCCCTGTTCAATACAAAATTTACGAAAATGCGTTCACCCGTGAAAAAAAAGGTGCAATTGAATCGGTTCCAAAAGAAAAAGATTTAACGACCCTTACCCCTGTTAAGACGGGTGAAACCAATCTGATAGACGTTTCCGTTTCAAGAAGAGGCACACAATATTACGTTATTACAGGGACTTTCGAAGTTGCTAAAGACGCCATTTATGAATTCAAAGGAAATTATCATGGGTATGCAAATGTACTGATTGACAATGAATTAGTTCTTTCCGATGTCGAAGTTCCATGGTACGGAATGAGTTTTAATGAGGAAGTCCTGGGAAAAAAACAATTAAACGCAGGGAAACACTCTTTTCGGATAGGTTATACCCACAGAGACTGGGATAGGAATTTAAGGGCTTTTGGGCTATCTGTTAAGGCAGAGGGTGATGGAGAAGGTTGGCAGCCACTCCATGATAAAAAATCGGAAATGGAATTTTCAAAAACAGTAATGAATGAAGTTTATCTGTCCAATCAACCTGTCTTCCAGCGTTCCTTCGTTGTCTTTGACGGCTCCAAAAGAACACATGCCATCAATGTAGGATTTCCACAAGGGGTACATTACAGCTATGATACCAAATCGGCTGCCTTATTGAATGTCTGGAGAGGCAGATTTATTAATACAACAGAAATGTGGCATGACAGGGGAGCAGAACAGACAGCTGAACCATTGGGAATGTCGCAACGCATGACAGGACTTTTTCCTATCATAAATAAAATGAATCTGGATTTAATCCCCACTTCCTCTATTCGATATGAAGGCATGCAATTTGTTGATATTGATGGGCAAAAGACACCTCAATATATTATAAAAATGGGAAATTTAGTCCTAAAAGATTGGTTCCAGCCTACCCCAAATAATCAGGGAATAACTAGGAATTTATCCTTCTCTGAAATACCAGCTGATAAGCGAATTATTTTGGCACACGCAAAAAAGGGCATAAAAAAAGTAGCTGAAGGGTTATATGACATTGATGATTCTGCCTATTTCATTAAATTCAATTTGCCAAATAATCCCGTAATTATTGAAAAAGAGGGACAACAATGGTTAGTTTCCGATATTAAAAACACCCTTATTACCTATCAGATAGTATTTTAAAAAACGAATGGCAATGAAAAATATATTAATTATTATTTGCTTAAATATTCTTTCTTCACAGGTAATGACTGCTCAAAAAGCAGCTGCCGAGGCAGAATTTTATCCCTTAAGGACTTTACCTATACCTCATAATGTAGCATTGGAAGTTGGAGGTATGACTACAATACCTGACGGAAGACTAGCTGTTAGCACCCGTCGCGGAGAAATATGGATGGTTGAAAATCCATATTCTGCAACTCCATTTTACAAACTTTTTGCCAGCGGCATGCATGAAGTCCTCGGGTTAACATACCATAAAGGTTCTTTGTATGCCGTTCAACGTGGCGAATTAACTAAATTAACCGACCAGAATGGAGATGGATCTGCCGATTACTATCAAAATATTGCAAATTGGGAATTGGCAGGAAATTATCATGAATATTCTTATGGACCGGTCTTCGATAAGGATGATAATATGTATCTCACCTTTAATGTCGCATGGGTTGGATTTGGCGAAGCAAAATTATCAAAATGGAGAGGATGGATGGTCAAAGTTTCTCCCGATGGCACTTTATCGCCCGTTGCATCAGGATTGAGGTCTCCGGCTGGAGTCATGATGAATAGCTCAGGGGATATTTTTTATACGGAAAATCAAGGTGACTGGGTAGGGTCAGGTAGAATTACCCATTTAGAAAAAGGTGATTTTGCAGGTCATGCCAGTAGTCTAATCTGGTCCAACGAACCTGGTTCCACCATGACCACACAGATTTCAGACATTCCTGATAATGGGGAACCCATGTATAAAGCGGCAGAAAAAGTAAAGAATCTAAAGCTGCCCGCCGTTTGGTATCCTCATACCTTAATGGGTATTTCTACAGCTGATATGATTGAAGATAAAAACGGATTCATGGGTCCTTTTTTTAAAGGACAATATTTTGTCTCCGATCAGGGGCATTCTAAAGTAATGCGCATGATGTTAGAAAAAATTAACGGACAATATCAAGGTATTTGCTTTCCATTTCGCGAGGGCTGGCAATCAGGTCTTCTTCGTTTATCCTGGGGAATTGATGGTTCTATGTTTGGGGGTATGACCTCCAGGGGATGGGGATCAACAGGAACCGATTTATTTGGTCTTCAAAGAATGATCTGGAGCGGTGAAACTCCTTTTGAAATGGCAGAAGTCCATGCTATGACAGACGGATTTGAAATAACATTCACCAAACCTGTCGATGTTGCTACTGCAACACAAGCAGCAAGCTATGATATAAATAGCTTTAATTATCAATATCACCACTTTTATGGCAGTCCGGTTATTGAAAATAAAGCGCACGCTATTAAAGCCATCCTAATATCAGATGATGCTAAAAAAGTACGCCTGGTATTGGATGAAGCGAGACGTTTTTATATCCATGAAATTAAACCTAAAGGTGTTAAATCCACCAATGGCGATTTGTTATTACACGATGTAGGTTATTACACCCTAAATAATATTCCAGCAGGATTAACAGCCGATCTTTCCAAAAATAAAATGGCTGTAATTGCTCCTCCTCCGGCGCAACATGAGCACGCAGCTCCAATGGAAACCGAAGTGGATGTAAAAACAAAGAAAAGCACTAAAACAAATACTAAATATCAACCTGTGATGCCTGCTGATTGGGCAGCACCCGACAAAACCCTAACCGTCGGTACTATTCCTGGTATGAAATACGATGTGACAGAACTGGAAGTCAAAGCGGGAAGTAAAGTAAAACTCATTTTCAATAATCTGGATGACGATATGACTCATAATCTGGTCATTGTAGAACCAGGAACTGCTGACGAGGTCGGATTAGCTGCTTTTTCCCTTGGAGTTAAAGCTTCTCAGATGAGTTATGTACCCAACAGCAATAAAGTATTGTTTCATACTACGTTATTACAACCAGAATCATCGCAGACAATTTATTTTACAGCACCCACAAAGCCGGGAAATTATTCCTACGTTTGCACTTATCCGGGGCACCATACCTTGATGAGAGGGATATTAAAAGTGGTAAAATAAATTAACTTGTCATGTTAAAATGCTGTGTGCGTTTTCATTCATTGCATAACCGTTTACAGCCTTTTTAAAGTTAATTATTTCTCATGGTTCAGCGCTTGATAAAATTTGGACTAATCTTTTTGGTATTTAGCTCTTTTACTTTTTTTGTGAAGAAGGAATCCCCATCTGACAAACCAAACATTATCTTGTTTTTTGTGGATGATATGGGTTGGCAAGATACCTCTGTTCCATTCTGGAAAGAAAAAACGGCATTAAATCGTTTATACCATACCCCAAACATGGAAAGACTGGCGACAGAAGGTATGAAATTTACACAGGCTTATGCAAGCAGTGTTTGCTCCCCTACCCGGGTGAGTTTAATGACTGGGATGAATGCAGCAAGACACAAGGTTACCAATTGGACCTTAAGAAGAAATATATCAGAAGACCATTATGATTCCATTTTACAAATGCCAAAATGGAATATGAATGGCCTACAGCCTGATGACAATATTGAAAATGCTGTTTATGCAACTACCCTTCCTCAACTGCTTAAACAAAATGGTTATTTTACTATTCATTGTGGTAAAGCACACTGGGGTGCTATGGATACTCCAGGAGCAGACCCCTTAAATTTAGGCTTCGATGTTAACATTGCCGGACATGCTGCCGGCGCTCCAGGCAGTTACCAGGGTGAACGAAATTTTGGTAATAAAACCGGAGAAAAACATACACTGCCATGGGGCGTGCCGAATTTAAGTAAATATCACGGAGACACAATTAATCTTACTGAGGTATTAACCCTTGAAGCTATTTCTGCAATCGAACAAGCGAGAAAGTCAAATAAACCCTTTTTTCTAAATATGTCTCACTATGCTGTGCATACTCCTCTTGAAGCAGACAAACGATTTTATGAAAAATATAGACGACTGGGGCTGGAAGAACCAGAGGCACGTTTTGCCTCCATGGTAGAAGGCATGGATAAGAGTCTGGGTGATATTATGTCCTTCCTTTCCGCCAAAAACCTTGAAAAAAATACCATTATCCTCTTTATGTCCGACAATGGATCCTTGAGTGCAACAGCCCGTGGAGGTCAGTTACACACCCATAATTCTCCCTTAAAAAGTGGAAAAGGATCTGCTTATGAAGGAGGAATCAGAGAACCCATGTTAGTGAAATGGCCTGGAAAAGTACCCCCCAATGCTGTTTGCAATCAGCCTCTTATTATTGAAGATTTTTTTCCAAGTATTTTAGAGATGGCGGGGGTATCAAAAATGCAAACGGTTCAACAGATAGATGGCAAAAGTTTTATCCCTCTTTTTAAACAAAAAAGGAAAACTCCATCTAATCGCATTTTCGTTTGGCATTTTCCCAATAAATGGGGTCCTTCAGGACCTGGCATCGGAACAACCAGTTCCATACGTATGGGAGAATGGAAATTAATTTACTGGTATAAAGACGGAAAAAAAGAACTTTACCGATTAGACACTGACCTTGGAGAAAAGGTAGATCTTTCGCTGAATTATCCCGAAAAAGTTATTGAACTTTCGGCGCTACTGGGCAATTACCTGAAAACGAGGGAAGCCCTAAGACCTACCTTCAAGCAAACAAACAAACCGGCTCCCTGGCCCGATGAGCTTTAAAACTTCATCTGTATAATAAATATCAATATGAATCCTTACAGGTTTTATTTAAATATTCTCCTAGCTCTTTTTTTGATTTTTGCTGGCATAATGCACTTCATAAAGCCTCGTTTCTATAACCGGTTTATTCCAGAATTTCTCCCCAAATTAGCGGTAAATTATTTTGTGGGATTGGTTGAGTTTTTATTAGGTGTGGGACTAATTTATGCTCCTTTTCAAGAATTAGCAGGAAAAGGGACATTTTTGCTCATGATTTTCTTTTTACCCATCCATGTTTTAGATTTTTGGAAGGAGCAGCCTGCAATAGGTTCGAAAAAACTGGCAATCTTACGCTTACCCATCCAATTTCTTTTAATAGCATGGGCTTGGTATATTTCTCATTAAAATAAATTAATTCCATTGTCCTCTGCCTGTCTTTTGAAAATAAGCTTTTTCGAAATAAAACTTTATAATAAAAGAATCCTCTTTTAAATATACAAAAGCAAGTACCAAAAAAGAAAGGATTTTATTCCTACATTGTCATAAAATAGAACTGATTAATGTTACCTGCTGACAATACAACATATCGCATTTTGGGGGTCGATCCTGGAACCGTAAAGATGGGTTATGCTCTTTTGGAAATCAATGGAAATCAAATGAAAACTATGGATATTGGGGTTATTTTTTTAGATGCATTAAGTGAACATCCTACAAGATTATTAAAAATACTTGAAAGGCTTAGAACTATCATTGAGACTTATAAACCTTCAATTATGGCAATTGAAGCCCCGTTTTATGCGAAAAATGTTCAATCAATGCTAAAGTTGGGACGAGCTCAGGGAGTGGCCATGGCTATTGGAATGGACAAAGGATTAGAAATTTTTGAATATTCGCCACGTAAAATAAAACAGTCAGTTACCGGCAATGGGAATGCAAGTAAAGAGCAGGTTGCCTTTTTGTTACAAAGTCAGTTAAAAATTGATTTAACCGGTCAGTTTTTAGACGCCACAGATGCTCTTTCTGCTGCTGTTTGCCATTTCCACCAAAATGGCAAAATAGCTGTTTCAAAGTCTAAATCACTACCAAAGAAAACTAGAAATACCTGGAAAAATTTTATAAATGAAAACCCTGACAAGTTAAAAAAACATGATTTTCAATAAATTTAATTCATAATTGACGCAAGTTTATCCAGCTTACTTTACTTTTAAACATTGATTGGTATGAAAGAAATGGCAGCTTTTAAATAAACAACCAAGAATAAAAGCTTCAATGAAATATATAAGGAATTTTTCTGGTGTCCTATAAATGACAAATCACAGGAAAATACAAATATTTAGGAGGAAATCTGCAAAATACAACCCTTTGGAAATCCAGTAGAGGGAATCAATTATAACAGATTTAACAATTTCTGTGAATAGTAACTTGATTTCAAATGAAATTAAACTTAATCACCAGCTTTACCCTTGTGGAAAATCACAAAATATCGATGAACCTCTGTCTTACCTGTTTGAGATTATCAAATACTTTATTTTCAAGAATTGTTAAAAGCTCCTATCTATCCGTAAGCCAGATATATTTAATTATCCAGCCTGGAAAAAGCACTAAAGATATTATGAGCAATCTGCTCCATTTCTTCCGATGAAAAAGAGAGGGGCGTTTTACCAAAATGAATATCCCCCATATTATTTAAGGGAACTAAATGGATATGAGCGTGAGGAACTTCAAGTCCAATAACACTCATCCCAATCCTGAGACAGGGAATAGTACTTTTCAATGCCAAAGCTACCTTTTTTGAAAAAATCATTATTTCTGACAATTCCTCTTCTGAAAGATCAAAAAAATAGTCTGTTTCCTTTTTGGGAATTACCAGTGTGTGCCCTTTTGCAAGAGGTCTTACATCGAGGAAAGCTAAAAAGCTTTCAGATTCTGCTACCTTCCAGGCCGGAATTTCCCCTTTTACAATTTTTGTAAAAATAGAAGCCATATAAATCCTTAAATTGAAATATT
>Ga0214921_10006178_pt1 | contig 16543 bp, 15 predicted proteins | sample LL1505_MetaG_FD_177992 | JGI IMG/M metagenome (GOLD analysis project Ga0214921, IMG submission 177992) | Freshwater microbial communities from Lake Lanier, Atlanta, Georgia, United States - LL-1505 | ecosystem: Environmental > Aquatic > Freshwater > Lake | place: USA: Georgia | collected...
CCTTAGAATCAGCCACCAAACTAGGCGGCGGGAATTTGCGGTCAAGCTGGAACAGAAAGATTATAATCCACAAACGCTGCCCGAAACTAGGCGGCGGGAATTTGCGGTCAAGCTGGAACAGCTTGCTGGGTATATAGCCAAAACAGTGAAAACTAGGCGGCGGGAATTTGCGGTCAAGCTGGAACAAATAGTCCATTTGATAAAATTTTGGTTAGAAACTAGGCGGCGGGAATTTGCGGTCAAGCTGGAACTGAAAAGCCCAAAAGTTTGCAAGCCATTTGAAACTAGGCGGCGGGAATTTGCGGTCAAGCTGGAACGTCCATATTTTACTCCTTAATTTTAAAAGTTTTAAAAGCTGGTTTTCTGCCTCTTTTAGCACCAGCAGGCATCGGTTTATTAAACGCTTTGCAGTAAGATTTGATATGAAACCGCAAGCCTTGTTGACTGATTGGCGGATCAATCATTGCCGCCATTTCAGGAAAGCCTAGATTTTCGGCGATCATTTTTTCGTAAATTTCGGCGGTTGTAAATTGTTTTTCGTTCATAGTTTCTTTTTTTAAATTAAGTTTTGATCCCAGATTTCGAGCGGAAACTAGGCGGCGGGAATTTGCGGTCAAGCTGGAACTCAACACGTTGCCAACTCTTACCGCCACTCAAACTAGGCGGCGGGAATTTGCGGTCAAGCTGGAACCAACTCCTCCAAAGCCCTTTCAACTTCGTTAAACTAGGCGGCGGGAATTTGCGGTCAAGCTGGAACGAAGGCTTTATAACGGGAAATTAACTTACGGGATCAACGTCAATTGCCATTCTAATTGATTTAGGAATTTCAAGATTTTTCATCACATCTATAACCAATTTCTGCAAATTAACTTTTTTGGCGGTTTTCAAATTCACCAAAAAATGATGGCGGTTTTTTAGGCGTTGAAGAGCGGCTGGCGCGGGTCCAAAAATTTCAATTTTATCATCAATTGGAAAATGTTGGATTAATTTTTTAGCAAAATTCTTCGCTTCGCTTTCTGCAAAAGAACTTATTTCAAAACGGGTTAATCTTGAAAATGGCGGCAAATCTAAGGCGCGACGGTTTTTAGTTTCAAATTCGTAAAAACTTTTTTTGTCACTTTCGATGATTTTTTCAAAAATAAAATTCTGCGGATTGTAAGTTTGAATGATAATTTTTCCCACATCTTCACGCCTTCCGGCGCGACCAATTACTTGCATTAAAATTTGGTAAGTTTTTTCCAAAGCGCGCAATTCTGATGAATAAAGCGACGAATCGGCATCAATAATTCCAACCAGCGTGAGATCAGGAAAATCATGTCCTTTGGCGATCATTTGCGTTCCAATAATTATATCAATTTCGCTGTTTAAAATTTGTTTTACCAATTTGTCAACTTCGACAAAATTTGAAACATTGTCACTTGTAATTACGGCAATTCTGGCATCAACAAAAGTAGCGCGAACTTCTTCTTCAACCTTTTCAACGCCAGCTCCAATTGAAATTACGGCATCTTTTTCACCACAAAATTTACAAGCCGAAAGTAAATTTTCGTGATGGCCGCAATGATGACAAATTAATTTCTTTTTTGATTTGTGTAGCACTAAATGAAAATCGCAATCTGGGCAATCATATTTTTTCCCACAAGTTTTACAAAGCGTTACTGGCGCATATCCGCGACGATTTAGAAATAATAAAGTTTGTTTTTTTAAAGCTAAATTTTTGACAATTTCCTCGCGTAATTTTTGTGATAAAAATTCATTTGCTTGAAATTTTTCACGGCGCAAATCCACCATTTCAATCGCATTTTTTTGACCAAAACTTTGCTCTAAAATAAAATGATGATATTTGCCCGAAATGGCGTTGGAGTAAGTTTCAATTGCCGGAGTTGCGGAAGATAAAATGATTGGAAAATTTTCTAGTTTCGCTTTCACAATCGCCATGTCGCGAGCGTGAAAATTAAAAACATCTTCTTGTTTGAAAGATGAATCATGCTCTTCATCAATCACAATTAATTTTAGATTTTTGAAAGGCAAAAAAAGCGCTGAACGCGCGCCGATCAAGACTTTAACCGAACCTTGCGCAACGCCGTAAAAAATTTCACGCTTTTCTTTTTTAGAAATTTTGGAATGCCAAAGCGCCGGATTAAAACCAAATTGTTCTTTGAAGCGCAATAAAAGTTGGCTGGTTAAAGCGATTTCGGGAAGGAGGATTAAGACTTGCGGAGTTACGACCGATCCCCAAACAAGTTCAGGATGACGATGTGGCGGGATCGAGTCCAAACAAATTCCGTCATCCTGAACTTGCTTCAGGATCTGCGCGATTAGCGCAAAATAAATTTCAGTTTTGCCAGAGCCAGTAACTCCATCAAGAAGCCCGATGAAATGAGGATTTTCTGCCATTTTTTCTTGCAGTTCATCAACAATTTTTTGCTGTTTTGACAAAAGTTTTTTTAAGGAAAAATTTTCTTTTCTAAATTCCTGATTTTTTGGCGCCGATTCTTTTTTAACTTTATCCGAATTTAAAATCCCGATAAAGGCACGAAGCACCAAACCTTGACTGGCAAGATTATAAGACGCGATAATCTCAATAAATTTTAACTGGTTTTTTGATAATTTTAAACGCTGATTTACTTCAAGAATTTTTTTAAATTTCTCAATTTTCACATTTTGTGGCGCGTCTTTACTTACGCCGACAACAACGCCCCAAATTTCTTTTTTGCCAAACTGCACGCGCACAATATCGCCGCGCTCAATTTCGATTTCAGCCAAATAACTGAAAGGCTCGTTAAGCGCCAAAGGCAATAAAACCTGAGCGAATATTTTTGACATGATTGTTGATTAAGAGATTCTGAAAGCCTAATTTTAAAGAAAACTACGGTGATTATCCCTTAAGACACAATAGATGTCACCCTGAGCTTGTCGAAGGGTGATTTAAGGCTTTGATCTTAAAATCACCCTTCGACAAGCTCAGGGTGACATCGAGTTTTTTTGTGAATCAAGGGATAATTACCAAAACTACCAAACCATTTTCACTTCCAAAATTCAAATAAAATAACTTATGAAATTTTTTATCGACTCTGCTGAAATTGCTGAAATCAAAGAAATTGCGGCTTACGGCTTGCTTGATGGCGTTACAACCAATCCAAGTTTGATCGCAAAATCAGGTCGAGATTTTAAAGAAGTTATTGCCGAAATTTGTAAAATCGTTTCCGGCCCAGTTAGCGCTGAAGTTGCGGCAACTGATTATGAAAATATGGTTCGTGAAGGTGAAATTTTAAGCAAAATTGCTAAAAATGTTTGCATCAAATTACCCATGACTTTGGATGGATTAAAAGCTTGTAAATATTTTTCTGAAAAAGGTGTTCAAACTAATGTAACTCTTTGTTTTTCAGCGGCTCAAGCTTTGCTTGCTGCAAAAGCCGGCGCAACTTTTGTGTCACCTTTTGTTGGCAGATTGGATGATGTTGGACAAGATGGATTAGAATTAATCGAAGAAATTTGCTGTATTTACGCAAATTATCCAAACATTCACACTCAAATTTTAGTTGCCTCAATTCGCCACCCAATTCACATCACCGATTCAGCCAAAATGGGCGCTGACGTTGCAACAATTCCAGCAAAAGTTTTGAAACAATTAATTTCTCATCCATTAACTGATAAAGGTCTTGAAACTTTTGTTAAAGATTGGACTTCAACTGGGCAGAAAATTTAATTGTGAAATCATTTTATCATTATCCATTAACTAAAACGACTTATCAAAATGAAAGAACATAATAATAATATAGTAGAACTTAACCAAACCGAAATTTTCTTTGATAACAATGGCTCGCATCACAACAGCGAAAGCGAAAGTAGCTCTGTTGCAGCAAACAATCCCGAGGCAAACAATCCTGTTCAAGCTCCCAGAATAGCTGCTCTGAATAATAACCTTGTCAATGGTTTTTCTTTATTAGGAGTCGTTTCTTTAGCTTCTACAGGAGCTCTTGCACTGTATTTTGGAGCAACTGGCGCAGATCTTGTAACCAAATTGACTTTATTTCCTATTAGCGCCGCAGCATCAGTAGCGGCGCTTAGATTGGGGTCACAAACTTTTGGAAGATTAATTCGACCTACAAACCAAAATGCAGATAATCAAGCCGCTCAGGAAGAAGGCGATATAGAAAACACAAGACAACCAGAGCAGCAAATACAAACGACAAATGTTCAAACTTCAGAAACTATAGAGGGTACAAAAAAACCTATAACAATCACATCTTACCAACCATTGTCTCAGTCTCCAGACAAAGAAATAGGAACAAAAGTTGGAAGGTAATGACAAAAAAATGGAAAATTTTTGGTTATCAAACTGACGTTGAGTGGTATGATGTTAAAACCAAATTCAAGCAATTATTACGCAAAATCACATATAGCTGGCTGTTTCAGGAATTAATTTGCCTGATTTTTGTTGGCTATATGATGTTGGTTTATCATACGAGTAAAAAAATTTTCAAAAACCAAGAAGTGATTATCGAAGCGGCAAAAAATAAAAAACCGCTGCTTATTCTCTTTTGGCATAATCGCTTGATGATGATTCCCTACGTCACCAAAAAACCGAAAAAACTTTATCCTTCTTACAATTTTATGACCTTAGCTTCGCGCCACGGCGATGGTAAATTTGTAGGTCGGATTATGGAAAGATTTGGGCTGATTTCAATTTTAGGCTCGTCAAAAGACAATCGTAAATCGTCACGCGGAATTGACATCGGCAACTTCAAGAAAATTTTTAATGGCTTGAAGCAAGGCTATTCTCTGGGAATTACGCCAGATGGCCCGCGTGGACCAAACCAGAAAATCAATGGCGAAGTAATAAATATTGCCCGCATTTCACAGGCTGGAATTATCGCAACTTCTTATTCAGCTTCACGCTTTAAAAGACTAAACACTTGGGACAAATTTTTTATCCCGCTGCCTTTTTCGACAATTTGTTTTTACTTTGACGAAAACCCAATTTACGTTGCCAAAAATAGTTCCGAAGAAGAAATAGCAAAAATTAAAATCACGGTTGAAGATCGGGCAAATTTGATTCAAGAAAAATCTCAAATCCTAGCCAATTTAGGCAACTAAAATTCTGCAAATTATGACAGAAGAAAATAAAGATTTTAAGCTTACAGACTACAAATATCCGCCTCGCAATAGCAAAGCTCTAAGTGAAATTCAAAGCTATTTAAAAGCTTATGATAGGGGACAATTGCGTTTATGGAATCCATTTAACGGGCAAAGTATAAATGTGGTCGAACTTCTAAATCCAATGGTGCGCACAAGATTTACAATTGCTGGTGCCATATTGATGATTTCTGCCTTTGTCAGCAATATGTATACTTTAAATCATCTCACCGCCGATTCAGCAATTTTATCTTACGCCACTTTCATGTTCGCCAATCTTGGTGCCGCGCTTTTGCTTCCAACTTTTATCGTAGTGACTTTAAATCGCGTAAGCCATGCTCGTGGCAAAAAGGCAGAACTTCGAGGAGCTGATTACCAAATGCCGCAAAAAGAATTGCCCGACTTAAAACAAATTAGCGACGAACTAATTCTTCAACTTTCTAAGGATTATTCTCCAATGCTGAACGGCGCATCTGAACTTTTTGGTGGATTGAAAAAAAATATTACCATTGAACAAGTTATCGCAATTTTTAATCATATTTTTGCCGAAGATGATTTTGATCCAACACCGCTGATCGAAGATATGGAAAGATTTGAAAATGGCCGCAATGAATTTACCAAAATGCTGCAAAAAGGCTTAGATTATGGCTCCGACTTGGGCGCGATTCAAGATCCAAAATTTGTACAATTCTTATCTTTTGCTTTTGTGATTGGATTTTTAAAACGCGAAGATGATCGCGAAAATAGAGAATATCGTTTTCCCAATCTGCATATTTTTGAACTGCTAAAAGTTTATCAAGATTTTTGCACCAAGTTTTTAAGTTACTGCAAAGTTGAATATGGAACGCCATTGACAGAAAGGCATGTTGTCAAACGCATAATGAAACTAATGGATAGTTTTATTGCCCATGGCAAAATTACTATTGAGGTCAATCATTTAGCAGATCGCTAAATGTCATTATTCCGTAACCGCCATCCAAACTGAAGCTACCGCTTGAGCGGCAATTCCTTCTTGACGACCCAAGAATCCCAATTTTTCTGTTGTTGTGGCTTTAACGCTGACGCGGCTTGGAGAGATATTTAAAACTTTTGCCAACTCTTCTTTCATCTGGATTTTATATTTGGAAACTTTCGGTTTTTCACAAATTATCGTGATGTCTAAATTCACAATTGAAGCGCCTTTTTTAATCAATAAATGTTTCACAGTTTTTAACATTTCACGCGAATCAACATTTTTCCATTTTGAATCTGATGGCGGAAAATGTTCGCCAATGTCGCCCTCACCAATCGAGCCTAAAAGAGCGTCAATTAAGGCGTGAATGCCGACATCACCGTCGGAATGAGCTTCGATTTTTTTATCAAATTCAACATCAACGCCACAAATCCGGATAAAATTATTTTCATCTTTTTGTCTTTCGCGAAAAGCGTGAACATCAAATCCGCTGCCACAACGCGTTTCTTCTTTAACATTTTGAATCAGCATTGAAGCCATACGAATAGCGCGCTCGTAATCTTCGGCAGTAGTAATTTTAAAATTATTCTGCGAACCCGGAACAATCGCTACGGGAATTCCAGCATATTCATTTAGCGCCGAATCGTCGGTAAAATTTAAATCTTTGAAAGCGACATGGGAATTTAAAATATCTTCGTAAATAAATCCTTGCGGAGTTTGGGCGCGCCATAAATTTTCACGCTCCAACGTCCATTCAATTTTTCCGTCGGAATATTTTTTGAGCGTATCTTCAACGGCAATTGCTGGAATTACTGCTGGATGAGTTTCGAGTTTTTCCAAAATGCCATTAATCACGCGCTTAGAAACAAAAGGGCGCACGCCATCATGAATTAAAACCTTGCTAGGTTTATATTCGCTTAAAGCTTCCAATCCAAAACGAATTGAAGCTTGCCTGCTTTCGCCACCAAAAACCGGATTTAACAAATCAAGTCCAGCGGCCGCTTCTTCGTAAAGAGCAACATCATCTGGATGAATCACGCAGATTACATCATCAATTTTTGGATGATTTAAAAATGCTAAAATCGAGTGACGTAAAAGTGGCGTTCCCGCCAAAGGCAAATATTGCTTTGGGATTCCTTCGCCACGATTGAAGCGGTTTCCGCGCCCACAAGCGGTGATCAATGCGACGGTTTTTGGAATGCTATTTGGCACTGTTTTCCACGATTCTTTTTTCCATTTCACCACGGAAATTTTTGATTAAACCTTGTACCGGCCAAGATGCGGCGTCGCCCAAAGCGCAAATTGTGTGACCTTCGATTTGTTTGGTTAAATTATAAAGTTGATCGATTTCTTTTACTTCTGCTTTTCCTGCAACCATGCGATCCATGATCCGCATTAACCAACCCGTTCCTTCGCGACATGGCGTGCATTGTCCGCAAGATTCATGTTTGTAAAAATGAGAAAGGCGCGCAATTGCGGCGATTACGTCGGTTGATTTATCCATCACAATTACGCCCGCCGTTCCAAGACCAGTTCCAACCGCTTTCAGCGAATCAAAATCCATTAAAACTGTGTCGCAAACATCTTTTTTAATCATCGGAACTGACGATCCACCGGGAATTACCGCCAAAAGATTATCCCAACCACCGCGCACGCCGCCAGCATGTTTTTCGATTAATTCCCGAAGCGAAATTCCCATTTCTTCTTCAACGTTGCAGGGTTTATTTACATGACCAGAAATGCAGAAAACTTTAGTTCCAGTATTTCTTTCGCGCCCCAAGCCTGCGAACCAAGAAGCTTGGCGACGCAAAATTTCTGGAACAACTGCGATTGATTCAACATTGTTAATAACTGTCGGACAACCATAAAGCCCGACCAGCGCTGGAAATGGCGGCTTTAAACGAGGTTGACCTTTATTTCCTTCTAAACTTTCAAGAAGGGCGGTTTCTTCGCCGCAAATATAAGCGCCAGCGCCGCGATGAACATAAATGTCCAAATCCCAACCAGAATTGCAGGCATTTTTACCGATTAATTTTGCGTCATAAGCTTCATCAATTGCGCGCTGCATCGCCACCGCTTCATTATAATATTCGCCACGAATGTAGATGTAGCAAGTGTTGGCATTGATTGCGCGCGCAGCGATTAAACAACCTTCGATTAATTTGTGAGGATCATTGCGCAAAATATCGCGATCTTTGCAAGTTCCCGGCTCAGATTCATCAGCGTTAATCACCAAATAATGCGGCTTGCCTTCTTTTGGGTCAGATTTTTTAGGAACGAAAGACCATTTAGTACCAGTTGGGAAACCAGCGCCACCGCGACCGCGCAAGCCAGAATCTTTAACTTGCTGAATCAGCCATTCCGAACCTTGATCGAGAAATTTTTTGGTTTCCTGCCAGTCGCCTCTTTTTTTAGCAGCTTCTAAATTTGGCAATTGAAAACCATAAAGATTGGTAAAAATTTTATCCTGTTCTTTGAGCATTTTTTTGGAAATTTTTTTTGGGTAGGAAGATATTGTGCGCCAATGGTAAATTTGCTTTTACTAAAATCAAGAAAGCAGCAAATGAATTTTAAAATTCATTTTTGAATCAAAAAAAACCAAGATAAAAATTTTAAGGAGTAAGAGATTGATTAAAAAAAACTTCGCAAATAAAAGTTGTTTATAATTTTTTACGAAACTCCACTTGTAACATAAGTTTTACATACTCAATTTAACGAGAATTTTTCAGTGTCAAAATCAAGCAATCTTCTTAAAAATCTTTTCATTTTATCCCTGCTGTTTGCACAATCTTCCTGTTATTACGGGAAGCTTGATCCATTTGATACGCAAAACGGCCTATCAAGGTCTGATATCAAAAATAGCATCATGAAAAATCCTGAAAAAATTAAAAAAAATCAGGATGTTGAAGCACCAATTCCTAATATTTCAAAATTAATTTCAGCTCCTAAAGCACCTTCAATTGGCAGCAGTAAAACCATTTCTTTTTCGGTTACGGATCAAGTTCCTTTGAAAGATGTTTTAATTGAACTTGGACGCGTCGCGCAAATTGATATTGATCTTGATCCCAGCATTACTGGCGGCATTATTTTAAATGCTAAAAACCGTCCTTTCAAAGAAGTTGTAGATCGCATCGCATCTCTTGGTAACTTGCGCTACAGTTATCAAAATGGAGTTTTACATTTTGAGCGCGACACTCCTTACATGAAAAATTATTTTGTTGATTATCTGATTGACGGTCAACTTTGGAGCGACGTTGAAACCAACGTTAACGCCATTCTTTCCTCTTCTTCATCGGGAGCTGGCGAAGATTCTGGCACCGCTTCTTCAATTTCTTCCAACAAATCAGCGGGAATTATTTCAATTTTTGCGACAGATAAAGAACATACAACCATCACAAAATATTTGGCAGATGTTGAAAAATCAGCTTCGGCGCAAGTTTTAATTGAAGCAAAAGTTGTGGAAGTTACCCTTACTGAAAAATTCGAAGCTGGAGTTAATTGGACAAGTATGGGCAAAAAAAACGATATAAAGGCAGTCAATGGAGTCGCTGTTGCGACCGGCATTGCTTATACTGCGTATGAATTATTTAGCTCAGATATCACCACTTCGGTAAAAGCACTTGAAGCTTTTGGAACAACCAGAACTATTTCTAGTCCGCGTATCCACGCAATTAACAATCAAAAAGCTTCGTTAAATTTTGGCGATAAATTGGTTTATTTCAAAATTGATAACAACCAAAACGTTACTACGACTGGCACTGCCACAGCCAACACCTCAACCATCACCTCAACCAAACAAGAAGAAAACATTGGGGTTGAACTTGATATTACACCATCGATCAACTTAAAAACTGGAGAAATTATTATGAGCGTTAAGCCTAAATTGTCGGTAGCAAATGAATACGTAGTTGATCCGGCCAGTCCTTCTGGAATCTCTAATAAAGTTCCAGTAGTTCAAACCAGAACTCTCGACACCATCGCCAAAATCAGAAGTGGTAGCGTTATTGTTATTGGCGGCTTAATGAAAGATGGTACAACTAACGCTGATAACGGCGTTCCTTTCTTACAACGTATTCCAGTTTTAGGATGGCTTTTTAAATCAATTGCGAAAGATACAAAAATCATTGAAACGGTAATCTTCATCAAGGCAACAATTGTAAGCAATGGTGCTACTGTGAATAAACTTGATCGCGATATGCAAGAAAAATTCGATACTAATCGACGCCCATATTTCACTAATTAGCATGAAGTCGATTCTAAAATATATCCTCCTGACCGGCATTAGAGATAGACTTTATGCCGGTCTTTTTGTCACACTAATTGCCTCTTTTTCGCTTTCGATTTTTTTAGGCTCAACCGCTTTAACCGAACAGCAGCAAATGACTTCGGCTTATATCGCAGGATCTTCGCGCGCGATTTTAGCAATTGGCATGATTTTATTCGTTTGCCTCAACATCAATCGCGCTTTTGAAAATAAAGAAGTTGAATTCATTATTTCCAAAGCAATTTCGCGCCAACAATTCATTTTAGGTTATTTATTCGGCTTTTTTATTGCCGCTTTTTTGATTTTTATTCCTTTAATCGCCGCAATTTTTTTCATCACTAACGCCAATAAAATAGGGCTTCTCGTCTGGTCGGGCAGCTTGCTTTCTGAACTTATGATCGTGATTTCTTTTTCTCTTTTATCTTCGTTAATTTTAAAAAATTCCTTTTCCGCAATCATGGCGAGTTTTGGCTTTTACATTATTTCTCGCCTGATGGGAGTTTTTGTTTTAGCAATCAATTTGCCGCAAGATTTAACTCAAGCCAAAAACCATTTTCTCGACACTTCTCTAAAATTTCTCTCCGCTCTTTTTCCGCGCCTCGATCTTTTTGGACAAAGCAGCTGGCTAACCTACGGAATCAATGATTCAAGCAATTTGAAAATAATTTTACTGCAATCAATAATTTACATTCCTCTTATGATTTTCATGGCGTTTCACGATTTTAAAAAGAAGCAATTCTAAATGAGTTTTCGCCTCTTTTATCACATTTATTCCCATAAAATTTTCTTCTGGCTTTTCGTCGCCACTTTTGTCGCACAAATTTTTTTCTGGAAACAAACTGAAAATATAAAACCAAGTTTTGAAATCATTCCGCCGGTTCCAAGCAAATATTTAGTTTCAACACTTTCGCTTGGCGATAATGAATTTTTATTCCGCATTTTAGGAACCCGTCTGCAAAATTCTGGCGATGTTTTTGCTGGATTCGTCGCTTTAAAAAATTATGATTATTCCCGCCTTTATCAATGGATGGTAATGCTTGATGGATTAAATCCAAAATCCAATTTTATTCCCGCTTTAGCCGCTTATTATTATTCCCAAACCCAAAACAAACCTGATACGCGTTATATTGTCGATTATCTCGATCAACATTCCTCGCGCGATATTGACAATAAATGGTGGTGGCTTTTTCAAGGCACTTACATTGCTAAAAATAATTTAGGCGATATTAATCGCGCTTTGGAAATGGCAGAAAAATTAAGCTCTAATAATTCTCCCAGCGCGCCTTTTTGGACAAAACAAATGCCAGCTTTTCTTTACGAAGAAATGGGGGACGGTTGTATGGCTTTTGTTGTTATCGAAAAATTAATTAAAGAAAGCGAAAGCGGCGAACGCAAGATCAGCGCCCAAGAAATGAATTTCATGCGCGTTTTCATCAATCAGCGCTTGGCTAAACTACAAAAACAAAAATTCGATCCCCGCAAATGCAAAAAGAATCTGTAAGAGAAGAGATTAAAAAAATTGTTGAAATTGCCCTTTGTGAAGATTGCGCTTTGGACGATATTACTTCTGATTTAACAATTCCAAAAAACAGCATTGTAAGCTTTGAAATCAAGGCTCGCGAAGATATTATTTTTTGCGGACAGGATGTAATTTTTGAGGCTTTTTTGGCTTTAAAAAATTCTCCTAAATTTAAAAATTCTCAACTTGATTTCAAAATCTCCGCCGAAGATGGTGCCGCAATTTCTAAAACAAAATCAATCGCTTCTGGGAAAGGTGATGCCAAATTAGTTTTTGCCGCTGAAAGAGTTATTTTAAATTTGATTCAGCATTTAAGCGGAGTTGCAACTTTTACGCAGCAATTTGTTTCGGCACTTAATGATAAAAAAATCAAAATTCTCGACACCAGAAAAACTTTACCGGGACTACGTTTTTTACAAAAATATGCCGTTGAAGTTGGCGGCGGAAAAAATCACCGTTTTAGTTTGGCTGATATGATTTTGATTAAAGATAATCATATTGCCGCAGCTGGAAGTATTACCAAAGCGCTTTTGGCTTGCGCTGATTCAAAATTAAAAATTGAAATTGAATGCGACACGGTTGAACAAGTTATTGAGGCAGTTAAAGCAAAACCTGATGTAATATTGCTCGATAATATGAAAATTTCTGACATTAAAAAATCGATCAAAATCATTAATAAAAAATCGCAGATTGAAGTTTCGGGTGGCGTGAATTTAAAAACTGTGAAAGAATTTTCGGGATTAGAAATTGATTTTATTTCAGTTGGCTCACTTACTCATTCAGCGCGCGCGGTCGATATTGGGCTGGATATAGTTTAAACAATTATTTCAAGACCGCATGGACCTCGTCGTGAAGACGGGGTGACAAGTTTAGAATTTAATGGATAAACTAAAAAACTTGTTACCACTTCTTTACGACTGGGTTCGTGCGATTTCTAGTTCAGTAAAAAAACCTACAAAATGCAAAAACCAAAAACCGCTTTCACATTTCTGTTAAACTCGATCAAGCCTTTTAAATATTGGGTTGGATTGCATTTATTTGTGGTTATTTACAACGCCATCGACCTTTCGCTTTGGCCTTATGTTTCAAAAATTTTAATCGACCAACTTGCCACAACGCCGCGCGAACAAATAATTTCTCAAATCTGGCCAACCGCGTTGTTGCTGATTATTTTAAGTTTTTTATCCGGATTTATCTGGCGCATCTGCGACTATTCTTGGATGAATTTAACGCCGCTAATGCGAAAAAAAATCGCCTCCGAGTCAATGGATTACGCCATGCAACATTCAAACAATTTTTTTCAAAATAATTTTGCTGGCTCGCTTGCCAATAAAGTGCGCGACGTAACTGGTTTGACCGACAAACTTTTGGCAACAATAATTTACGCTTTTCTTGGCACAATTTTAAGCCTTATCATCGCTTTTTTCACTCTGCTTTTGGTTCATAAATTTTTTGCTTTTGGGCTACTGGCTTGGGCGGCTCTATTTATTTTTATGGCAATTAAAGGTGCCAAAAAAGTTAGTCCAATGTCGATTGCCACAGCCGACCAACAAACCAAAATCATGGGCAATTTGGTTGATGTTTTGGGTAATATTTCAAATATCAGGCTTTTTTCGCGACGCGGCTTTGAAAGCAACAGAATTAAGGCTTTGCAAGATGATTATGCCAAATTTTCAAAACGCCGCGACTTGTTTTTAATTAAGTTTTATACGCTGCAAGGTCTAACTTTTTCGGTTTATTTTGCTGGTTGCATTATTTTGCTAATTTGGCTTTACGCCCAAAACCGCGTCACGCTTGGTGATTTTATGCTAATTTTTACCGTCAACACCTACATTATTCACGGCATGTGGCAAGCTATGAACGAAATGCGCACTTTTTTAGAAAATGTTGGTACCGTAAACCAAGCTTTGTCAATCATCAATCAACCCTTGCAAATCAAGGATTGCGACAATGAAAAAGATTTAAAAATAACGCGCGGCGAAATAATTTTTGAAAATGTTGGTTTTTCTTACGACAATTCATCAGCACTTTTTTGCGATAAAAACATCACCATCAAAGCGGGGCAAAAAATTGGTTTGGTTGGCAAATCGGGCGGCGGCAAAACCACTTTTGTTAATTTGATTTTACGCCTTTTTGACGTTGAACAAGGTCGCATTTTAATTGACGGACAAAATATTTCTTCAGTCACTCAAAATTCGCTTCGCGCCTCAATTGGCGTGATTCCGCAAGATCCGTCACTTTTTCACCGCACGCTTTTGCAAAATATTTCTTACGGCTGCGAAAACGCCAGCGAACCAGAAATTATCGCGGCGGCAAAAAAAGCGCACGCGCACGAATTTATCGAAACCTTGCCCGAGAGTTATAATTCACTTGTTGGCGAACGTGGCGTTAAACTTTCGGGCGGTCAACGCCAGCGTATTGCCATTGCGCGGGCTTTTTTAAAAAACGCGCCAATTTTAATTTTAGACGAAGCCACCAGCCAACTCGATTCAATCAACGAAAATCTAATTCAAGAAAGTTTGGTAAATTTAATGGAACAAAAAACCACCATCGTTATCGCGCACCGTCTTTCAACGTTGCAACACATGGATCGCATTTTAGTTTTTGATTCAGGAAAAATTGTCGAAGACGGTTCACACCAAGAATTACTTGCTTTAAACGGCTTTTACCAAAAATTGTGGGAAGCGCAAGTTGGCGGATTTTTAAACGAAGATTACAACGAAAAATGACAAAAATTACCCAAGCTTTTATTTTCGCCGCAGGTCGTGGCGAAAGGATGAAACCTCTTACTGATTCAACTCCTAAACCGCTTATTAAAATAAAAGATAAAGCAATTATTGATTATACGATTGAAAAATTAGATCAAATTTCAGACATCAAAAAAATCATAATTAATGGCTATTATTTAGCCGACCAACTTAAAGCTCATATTGAAAAATTGAATAATCCAAAAATTATTTTTTCCCGTGAAAATAAAAAAGTTGAGACCGGCGGCGGATTATTTTTTGCCAAAGATTTAATTGATTTAAATGAACCGCTTTTAACGATTAACGGCGATGTTTTATGGCAAGAAAAAAGTGTGGTTTCTGATATTGAATATCTAACAAAATCATGGGATCCGCAAGAATGCGATATTCTTTTAGGACTTAAAAAAACCGAAGATTATATTGGTTATGAAGGAAATATTCACGGCGGCGGCGATTTTTATTTATATAATGGAACTCTTTTTCGCTTTCCCGATACAGCGATGACGCATGTTTATGTTGGTTTACAAATTATAAATCCTCAGATTTTAAAAAAAGCACCAGAGGAATGTTTTTCAATGTCTCATTATTATAAATCTGCGGTTGGCGAAGGTGGATTAATGCACCGCGTTAAGGGCGTGGAATTAAAAGGTAAATATTTTCACATCGGAACTCCGCAAGCGGTTGTAAAAACTGCAACTTTTTTGTAGGTATATTTTTTAGATCCTAAAAACGAGTTCAGGATGACGATTGAGGGAGAATTTACTAGATCTGTCAATCCTTTTTCGTCAAACTTTTCGCAATTCTAAATTTTTTGAAACGCACGTACATCTAGGTACGTTTACCTTTCAAAAAATTTAGAATCACAAAAATTTCTTAGAAAAATTTGATTTACGCGACAGCACCATAATTGATTAAATCTACTGACTAGACTGCAACATCCAAATTGCTTTTTCGTGAATTTTTAATCTGCCAATTAGCAAATCTGCCGTTCCTTCATCTTGTTCCGCTTGCGCTGCTTTAATTCCTTCTTTCAAAAAATCAGCGACAGTTTCATTGCCAGAAATCAAATCGCGAATCATCGTTTCATTTTTAGCATTTTTATCGCCACTTTTAATTTTGCTCAATTTAGAAAAATTCTCAAAAGTGCCGTCAACTTTAACTCCGAGCGCTCTAATTCTTTCCGCAATTTCATCAATCGCCGCTGCTAAATCATTATATTGTTCATTAAATAATTCATGCAGTGATTTGAAATTTGCGCCAACCACATTCCAGTGATAATTTTGGGTTTTTAAATATAGCGCGTAAGTATTAGCTAAAACTTTTTCCAGACTTACTACCGTTTGATGATTTTTCATAATTACTCCTGATTTTGGATTATTAAAACTTGTGCCACCGAATTTTTATTAAAAAAAACGAAGCTAATTGGATCAATAGATTTTTACTTTGGTATAACCAAAATGCTAACAATACCATAAATCCCAAAGCTACCAATAATCACTCCCGCAAGTATTTTTACTCTTGCCATCCAAAGTTGTGACATTTTGTGATGCATGCGCGACACGCTACCGCACAAGATAAAAGCCCAAATTACCGAACCCGAAAAAATTCCAGCCACTGTTATCAACATTTCTTGACCAGTTAAAACCGTGCCGGTCATGGTGGCAAAAAGACCAACAAAAAGCACGATTGTCATTGGGCTTCCTAAACAAAGAAAGGATGTAAAAAACATCGTTTGAAAAAAACCACGTTTTTTAGTTTTTATTTCGGCAAAAGAAAAATTACGGGCGGTTTTAAATTCATATAAAGCCAATAAAATCAACGCCAAGCCGCTTATCACCTTAACTTCTGAAATATAAGTGGTTAAAAATTTTGAAATGAAAACCAAGCCACCCGTCGCAACAAAACCATAAAATCCTTCAGTA
>Ga0214921_10006179_pt1 | contig 16538 bp, 15 predicted proteins | sample LL1505_MetaG_FD_177992 | JGI IMG/M metagenome (GOLD analysis project Ga0214921, IMG submission 177992) | Freshwater microbial communities from Lake Lanier, Atlanta, Georgia, United States - LL-1505 | ecosystem: Environmental > Aquatic > Freshwater > Lake | place: USA: Georgia | collected...
GTCCCGTTACTCACCCCAAGTAAAAACCCGAGGTTTAGGCCTCGGGTTTTTAGTTTAAAGACTTGCTGCTCGTTCGAGAACTAGTTCCCTCACTCTGGCAGCATCTGCCTGGCCCTTCATCGCCTGCATTACTGCACCGATTACTGCACCAGCAGCTTGAACCTTACCTTCACGAATCTTCTCAAGAACATCAGGTTGCTTCTTCAGTGCTTCATCGATAGCTGCAATAAGCGCACCATCGTCAGAAACAACTTCCAGACCTCTGTCCTTAACAATCTGCTCAGGGGATCCTTCACCAAAGAGAACTGCTGAAAGCACTTCTCTAGCAATGCGGTCATTGATCTTGCCTGATTCAACCAAGGTGGCAAGTTCTGCAACCTGCTTAGGTGTGATGTTTAGTTCAGAAACATCTTTGTCTTCAGCATTCGCAATACGAGATAGTTCACCGGCATACCACTTACGTGCAGCCTGTGGCTTTGCTCCATTTGCAACTGTCTCTTCAATCTGATCTAGGAGACCTGCGTTAACAACATCTCTGAATTCCATTTCAGCAAAGCCCCACTCACCAGCGAGACGCTTGCGTCTTGCTGCTGGGTTCTCTGGAAGCGCTGCTCTCAATCTTTCGATTAGTTCAGTTGAAGGCTTTACTGGAACTAGGTCTGGTTCTGGGAAGTATCGGTAATCATCTGCATCAGACTTAGGTCTTCCAGAGCTTGTTGCACCCTTGTCTTCGTGCCAGTGACGGGTTTCCTGAATGATGGTTCCACCACCAGCAAGGATGTGTGCTTGGCGTTGGATTTCATATCTAACCGCACGTTCAATTGATCGAAGTGAGTTGACGTTTTTAGTCTCTGTTCTGGTGCCAAGTTTCTCTTGACCGTGCGGACGAAGTGAAACGTTAGCGTCACAGCGAACGTTTCCTCTTTCCATACGAGCGTCTGAAACGCCAAGAGCTTTAACAATCTCTCTGATTAGACGAACATAAGCAGCTGCTAGTTCTGGAGCTTCTGCTCCTGAACCAAACACTGGCTTGGTTACAATCTCAACCAGTGGAACACCTGCTCTGTTGTAATCAACGAGTGAGTATTCAGCACCCTGGATACGACCGGTAGCGCCGCCGATGTGAGTTAGCTTTCCAGCATCCTCTTCCATGTGTGCTCGTTCGATTAGAACTGTGTATTTATTACCACTAGGAACTTCAACCTCAAGAGAACCTTCGAAAGCAATTGGCTCATCGTACTGCGAGGTCTGGAAATTCTTAGCTAGATCTGGGTAGAAGTAGTTCTTTCGAGAGAACCTTCCAGTTGGGGCAATCTGGCAGCCAAGAGCAAGACCTATTGAGATAGATGACTCAATAGCCTTGCCATTAACCGCAGGAAGGGAACCAGGTAGACCTAGACAAATAGGACAGACGTTGGTGTTTGGTTCATCACCAAAGTCATTGCGGCAACCACAGAACATCTTGGTGTTGGTGTTTAGCTCAACGTGGACCTCAAGACCAATAACTACCTCAAAAAGCTCGAGAGCCTTCTCGTAATCCATCAAGTTTGCTTTAGCCATTAGTTCACCTTCAGTTCTGGTGCGAAGTCCATCATGCGCTTACCCCAAATACCTTCGAGGATTCCCTCTAGAGCTGCACCAACTTCATACAATCTCGCATCTTCGTGTGCTGGAGCTAGGAACTGGATACCAACTGGGAGGTTATCTTCATCAGCTAGACCGATAGGAACAGAGATTCCAGGGATACCTGCAAGGTTTGCAGGAATGGTTGCGATGTCATTCAAATACATAGCCAGCGGATCGGAGACCTTCTCGCCAAACTTGAACGCAGTAGTTGGAGCAGTTGGAGAAACTAGAACATCCGCCTTAGCAAAAGCTGCGTCAAAATCTCGCTGGATAAGAGTTCTAACCTTCTGAGCTGCACCGTAGAACTTATCGAATGAACCAGAAGATAGTGCGTAAGTTCCAAGAATGATTCTGCGCTTTACTTCAGGACCGAAACCTGCTTCACGGGTAGCGGCCATTACTCGTTCAATAGTTGGTGTTCCAACAGGTGCAACACGCATACCAAAACGAACAGAGTCAAACTTTGCCAGGTTGCTTGATGCCTCTGCAGGAAGGATTAGGTAGTAAGCATCGATTGCGTATTCAAAACTTGGGCAATCAACTTCAACAATCTCAGCACCTGCATCAGTAAGTAGTTTCAGCGCTTCTGCAAAACGGTTACGAACACCCTGCTGGAATCCATCTCCAGAGAGCTGCTTGATAAGACCAACGCGCTTTCCTTTTAGCGATCCTCGCTTAGCTGCTTCAACCATTGAACCAAGAGAACCAGGAAGTGAAGTGCTGTCGTGTGGGTCATGTCCTGCGATTGCATCTTGTAGATAGGCAGCGTCTAGAACATTTCTAGCTACTGGACCAATCTGGTCAAGTGAAGATGCAAGAGCAATCAAACCGTATCTAGAAACTGCACCGTAGGTTGGTTTGATTCCAACGGTTCCGGTAACTGCCCCTGGGAAACGAATTGAACCACCGGTGTCAGAACCAATAGCTAGAGGTGACTGGAATGAAGCAACAACAGAAGATGAACCACCACCAGAACCACCAGGGATTCTTTCTAGATCCCAAGGGTTCTTGCTAGGTCCATAGGCAGAGAACTCTGTTGATGAACCCATTGCAAATTCGTCCAGGTTGGTCTTACCCAAGATTGGAAGCAACTGGTTTCTAAGTTTGGTAACTACGGTTGCATCGTATGGCGGAATCCAACCTTCAAGAATCTTCGAACCTGCAGTAGTTGGGGCATCGGTTGTTGTGAGGTTATCTTTCACAGCAATCGGGACACCGGCTAGATCTGGAAGCTTCTCTCGCGCTGCACGCTTGGCGTCAACTTCTCTAGCTGTTGCCAAAGCGCTCTCGCCACTGATGTGTAGGAAGGAGTGGACAGCATCGCCAACCTTGGCAATCTGGTCTAGGTGGGCTTGGGTCACCTCAACCGACGAAACCTCTCGCTTAGCAAGTAGGTCGACTAGCTCTGAGGCGTTTAGCTTGATCAAATCTGACATGCTCTTTACTCCTCATCCAAGATGGCAGCTACACGGAAACGGCCCTGACCTGAGTCTGGAGCTCCTGATAGAGCCTGCTCTTGGGTCAGTGAAGGCTCAACCACGTCTGGTCTAAAGACGTTAGCCAATGGGATTGGGTGGCTGGTGGCAGGAGTGTTCCCGTCAATGGCTTGGGAGATCTTGGCTACTGAATCAACAATTACGCCTAGTTGCTCAGTAAAACGGGCAACTTCAGCGTCATCTAGGTCAATTCGGGATAAGCCAGCCAGATGGCGAACTAATTCGGGGGTAATTTCAGACACTTTTTCCTCAAACTCTTCTAACGAGTGTTGGTTCAAGTATATCGGGACTAACGCCCTAATCATTACTGGGCTAAACTTGACTGGTGGCCCGAATCTAGGGCTAGAGAAGTTTTTGCAGGAGAAACCCAAATGGCTGAAGAAGAGACCTTCGACATCGTTATGCGTGGCTACGACCGCGCTCAGGTTGACCAGACTATTGAAGAGATGCGTGCCGAGAACGAGCACCTAAGTACCTATAACGAAGGTGCTGCAGCTGAAATCGCAGCCCTCAAGGCAGAAGTTGAGAGCCTGCGCGAGCAGGTCAAGAAGAGTGGCGCAACCGGCTACGCAGCCCTGGGTGCACAATTCGAACAAACCCTTCGCCTTGCTGAAGAACAAGCTAAGAAGATGATTGATGACGCTGGCCAGGATGCTCTTCGTATTCGTGAAGAAGCTAAGGGCGCAGCTGACCTGCTAACTAGAACCGCTAAGGACAAAGCAGACCGAATCATCCAAGAGGCTGAAATCAAGGTTGAGGAATCTAAGTTTGAGGCTGAACGTAAAGCCAGCAGCCTAATGCAGGAAGCCGTTGCAAAAGAAGCAGAAGCTAGCGAGAAGATTCAAACTGCTGAGCGCGAAGCTGCTGCTCTAAAATCTGACGGTGAAAGATATGCTGCTGAACTTAGAGCACAGGTTCACCGTGAGACTGAACAGGCTAGAGCACTAGCAACTGAACTTAGCCAGAGAACCACTCAGGCAAAAATTGATCTAGAAGCAGAACTCAAGGGTCGTCGTGACGAAGCGGAACAAGAAGCTCTTCGTATTTACCAAGCTGCGGTAGCGCAGGCTCAGGCAATGACTGAAGAAGGCGCTAAGGCTCTTGCTGATTCAACTGCTAGAGCTGGCGAATTACTTGCTGAAGCAGAGCGTGTTTCTCGCGAAGCTAGAGACTTCCAGGATGACACTCGTGAGGAAGCAAACAAACGTGCTGCTGATCTAATCAACCAGTCTCGTAGAAGAGCAGAAGCTCTCTCTCGTAAGGCTCAAGGATATGCAGATAATGCAATCAAGGATGCTCGCGAAAGACTTACACGTTTGAGTGATGAAAGAGATCAGGTTACTGAGTTCTTAGCAACAATGGACAAGCTAATGTCAACTGAGAGCATGGTTAATGTCGACAACTCAGAAGTTGACGACTCAAACAACTAATTTCTGAGCAAACTCTTCTTCTGAAATAACAGGAACATTTAGAGATTCTGCTTTAGTTAGTTTTGAGCCAGCGTTAGCACCTGCAACCACAAAGGCTGTGTTCTTTGAAACGCTTGAAGCCGCCTTACCGCCGTTAGAGATAATTAGTTCTTCAATTTGTTCTCTGGTGTAGTTGGCAAGAGTTCCGGTAACCACAATGCTCAAACCTGAGAACACACCTTCAGCGCTCTGATTCTTACCAGGTCCTTCGTGTCCTGGAATCTCAAGTAAAACACCAGATTTACGCCAAGCCTCAACTAGGTTCTTGTGCCACTCAACCTGAATCCAATCCAGAAGAGATTTCGCAAGAATAGGTCCAACACCATCAACTTCGGAAAGCTCAGCTTCGGTTGCTCCAAAGATGCGGTCGATTGAACCGAAGTGATTTGCTAGTGATCTCGCTGCAACAGGACCAACGTGCCTAATTGAGAAGGCAACGATGATTCTCCAGAGCGGCCTGGTCTTTGCTTCTTCGAGGTTCTTTAGAAGTTTGATGGCAACTTCAGCAGGGACGTCTTCGGTATCCCCCTTCTTGCCCTTCTTCCTAAAGAAGTCGACAATCTTTGGTTCGCCATTCTCATCTAACTTCGGTAATCCAGTGTCTGGATCTAGCACCTTGACGCGAATAGGTAGCAGTTGTTCCATCGTCAAATCAAACAACGTAGCTTCTGACTTTAGAGGCGTTGTTGCTGGATCAACCGGTTGAGTGAGCGCAACTGCTGCGACATAACCGAGTGCTTCGATATCCAGAACTCCCCTAGAACCGATGTATGCGACACGTTCACGAAGTTGGGCTGGGCAATGCTCTGAGTTCTGGCATCTGAGATCAACATCTCCTTCAGAAGACGGGGCAAGCTTTGCCCCACAGTCAGGGCAAGTAGACGGCATTACGAATTCTCGCTCTGCCCCTGTGCGAAGTTCAACAACAGGGCCAAGGATCTCTGGGATTACATCACCGGCTTTTCTCAGAACTACAGTGTCGCCAATGAGAACACCTTTAGCTTTGACCACATCTTGGTTGTGAAGTGTTGCAAACTCAATTGTTGATCCAGCAACCTTTACCGGAGCAACCACGGCATAAGGCGTTGCTCTTCCTGTTCTACCAACAGATACACGAATGTCTAGCAACTTAGTGTTCACCTGTTCAGGTGGATATTTGTATGCAATTGCCCAGCGAGGTGCGCGAGCTGTGTATCCAAGGTCACGCTGTTTCTGCAGTGAATCAACTTTGACAACAACGCCATCGATTTCATGTTCGAGTTCATGACGTTTCGCTTGGAAAGAGTTGATGTATTCAACTACTTCTTTAACGCTAGAAACTACTTTGTATTTGTTTGAAGTGGGTAATCCCCAGCTCTTCAACAGTTCATACAATTCACTCTGGTTTTTAAGTGGTGCCTCAGGCCAAGCTCCGACGCCGTGCACAAGCATTTGCAAGGGTCTGCTCGCTGTAACAGTCGAATCTTTTTGTCTTAGCGAACCGCTAGCTGAGTTTCTGGGGTTGGCAAAAGGTGCTTTACCTTCAGCAACCAAACCTTCGTTTAGTTTTGCAAAGTCAGCGACGCCAAAGAAGATCTCTCCTCTAATCTCAACAACCTTAGGGTGGTCTTTACCTTTGAGCTGCTGTGGGATCTGCTTGATGGTTTTTACGTTGTTGGTGACATCTTCTCCAACAACTCCATCACCTCGAGTTGCAGCTGAAACTAGATTGCCATTTTCATATCTCAAGTTGATAGCCAAGCCATCAATCTTTAGTTCACATAGGAAGCTGTCTGCTTCAACGCGATTAGCCCAGGCAGTAAGTTCCTCTTCGTCAAACGCGTTATCCAAGCTCCACATGCGGTCAATGTGTTCAACTGGAGCAAAGGTCTCATTGGCATTACCACCAACGCTTTGAGTTGGGCTATCTCCTGTAATGAACTCTGGATGCTTTGACTCAAGTAATTCAAGTTCCTGCATGAGAGCGTCATACTCGGCATCGCTGATTAGGACAGTGTTCTCCTGGTAGTAGGCACGACGATGCCTGTTGATTTCATCAACTAGGTAAGCGATACGCTCTGCGGGATTTTGGGGCACTGAACAAGCCTAAATAGTGCTACTGACCGACAGGGCCAGCACTCGCCGAACCTGTGGAAAAGGCATCAACTGCAGAGACTGTGCGGTCAATTGTGGTCTGAGCTAGCACTCTTGTGCCTAGATAAACAACTGCTGTCTGGCCAGGAGCAACTCCAAGGATTGGATCTTCCAGTCTCATGACTAGGGCACCATCAACTACTGCCACCTTTGCTGGAACCTGCTCGCCGTGCGCTCTGACCTGCACATGTGCATCAAAGAACTCTTCAGCATTGTCTTTAGGCTTTCCGCACCAGGTGAAACGATCGCCACTTAGCTCAATCACCGCCAAAGCCTGCTGAGGTCCAACGACAACCTTGTTGCTGTTCACATCAACAGCTAAAACATATCTAGGCTTACCATCTGCTGCTGGCTTGCCCAGTTGAAGACCTTTGCGTTGACCTACTGTGAAACCGTGAGCACCTTGGTGATTACCTAGGACATTGCCATCCATATCTACGATGTCACCGGCAGTGCTACCCAATCGTTCTGCTAGCCAGTCTTGAGTATCACCTTCAGGAATGAAGCAGATGTCGTACGAGTCAGGCTTAGCTGCAACTGATAATCCTCTGGCTGCTGCCTCTGCTCTGATCTCATCTTTACTTGCAGTATGACCAATAGGGAACATTGAATGCTTTAGTTGATCTGCAGTTAGCACACCTAATACGTAGCTCTGGTCTTTAGCTAAAGCCATAGATCTGTGAAGCTCTAAGTTTCCTTCTTCATCAGTTAGGAGACTCGCGTAGTGACCTGTGCAAACAGCATCAAAGCCAAGAGCCAGTGCTTTTTCTAGAAGAGCAGCAAACTTGATTCGCTCATTACATCTCATGCAAGGGTTAGGTGTTCTACCTGACTGATACTCACTGATGAAATCATCAACTACTTCAGCTTTGAACTTTTCGCTGAAGTCCCAAACGTAATAAGGGATACCAATTAGGTTTGCTGCTCGTTGAGCATCCATGCTGTCTTCAATAGTGCAGCAACCTCGAGAACCAGTTCTTAGAGTGCCAGGCATACGGCTTAGAGCTAGGTGAACTCCAACTACTTCGTGCCCTGCTTCAACAGCGCGTGCAGCAGCAACAGCGCTGTCAACGCCACCACTCATTGCTGCTAATACCTTCATGCTCTAATTCTCACTCATTGTGAACTAAGACCAGCCTTAAGCGTGGCATCAATAGCTTTAGGAAGAGAAGCCAAAAGAGCTTCAATATCTGATTCAGTGCTCTCATGACCCAGAGTTATCCTCAAGCAACCCTTAGCCTCATCCTCAGTTCTACCCATAGCGATAAGAACATGAGATGGTCGGTTGACTCCAGCCTGACAGGCAGAACCAGTTGAGACTGAGATTCCATCTTGATCGAGCAGGAAGAGCAAAGAGTCCCCTGAACCTCCGGCAAGAGTGAAGTGAACAATGTTGGGAAGAGTGTCAGCCTTCTCAGCAGTGTGACCTAGAGAAGAGTTGATGGTCTTAGCCTTCTCCACCAAGGTGTTCTTAATGCCGGCAAGTCTTGCTCGTTCCTCATCAAGAGTTCTAACCGCAATCTCGGCAGCCATTGCAAAAGCCTTTGCAGCTGGTGCGTTCATGGTTCCTGATCTCATGCCACGCTCTTGACCTCCACCGTGAATGATGGAGACCAGCTTGGTTGCTCTAGAGACAATCAGTGCACCGATTCCAACTGGGCCACCGAGCTTATGTGCTGAGATACTCATCGCTGCCAACCCAGACTCTTTGAAACTAGTTTGTACATGACCAAATGCTGCAACTGCATCTGTGTGCACTGGAATACCAAAGGCGTTAGCCAATGTTGTTACGGCTTTGATATCTGTGACGACGCCAGTTTCGTTGTTAGCCCACATCAAGCTAATCAAAGCTACTTTGCTGTGGTTTTCTTCTAAGTACTTTGCTAACCATGAAAGATCTAGTTCACCATCGAAGTTAACTGGAACGAGTTGAACTTCTGCAACCTCATGTGCTTCTAACCATTCAATTGGGTCAATAACTCCGTGGTGTTCTGTTCCTGCGCTAATGACAACATTCCTGTTGGCATCTTCATCTCTTCTTTGCCAGTAGATGCCCTTGATGGCTAGGTTATCGCTCTCTGTCCCACCCGAGGTGAAAAGAACTTCACTGCGGTCACAGTCAAGAGATTTTGCGAGTGACTCTCTCGCTTCTTCCAAGACCTGTCTAACCTGTTGACCAGAACTGTGAACTGAAGAAGGATTACCGATTAGCTTCAGAGTGTCGATGTAACACTCAAGCACCTCCGGTCTAATCGGAGTGGTTGCTGCGTTATCTAAATAAACTCTCACCTTAGAACATCTTTACTGCTAATAACTTACGAGCAGAGATAACACTCTGGTCGTTCTTACCGACAACTACAAATAGCTCAAGCAGGTGTTTAGAGATAGTTGCTCTCTCTTCTGCATTCGATTTATCAAACCAATCCAAGAGTAGATTGAAAGCAGAATTAGCGTCCCCTATAGCAAGGAAGAAATCTGCTTTCCTAATTGCGGAAAGGTGATCTTTAGGTTCGATACCTAGTTCAGCTTCAACATCACCTTGGTAAGTTCTTTCAACTAAACGAACCTGAGCCAATCTTTCACTCAGCTGTTCGTTGCCAGGATTAGCCTGCAACTCAGCTTCATAGATTTTCACAGCAGCGCTGAAATCACCGGTGTCCATTGCATCAAGAGCTGCCTGTTCAACTGCACTAAGTTTTGGTTCTTGAGGAACGGCATCACCGATTGTTAGCTGACCATTAATCCCTTGACTCCTAGCAATTTCAACCAACTTGTCCATGAATACAGCCAGGTCAGCCTCGTCTTGATCACCTTGGAATAATGGCTTAGGTTCTCCAGCGAGAATCATCGCAACCGTTGCAGGCTCAAGAACACCAAAAGCTTCAGCTAGTTTCAGTTGGGAAACAACATTGACCTTGGCTAGGAACCAGTGACCTTCAGCTGCTAGTACTAACCGGTCTAGTTTCTCCGCAAGAGAAACGCTTGACTCATCGGCTGGTGAATAAAAACAAACTACTACTGGAACCGCGCTAGAGAGTTCAATAATCTGGCGGATTACGCCTTCTTCTGCTTCAACAGAGAATGCTGGAACTCTCAGAGAGTTGGTGTTCTCAACCTTCACACCGCTCTGCTCAAGCTTTTCTTGAACAACCTTGTTGGCCAGCGCCGACAGGTCTACTGCCCCTCTAAATGCTGGATTCTGGGTATTCATCGCAATGCCTTTACGCTCAAGATTCCCTGCGAGGCACCTAGTAGTTTGATTCTCTGGTTTGAACCTGCGATGGGGACGTAGAACAAGAGCATGTTTTCATACTTAATGCTCAAACCTGTTGCGCTACCTGGCGCATTGAGGAGAATCTTCTGCTCGGCTTGGGTCACAGATACAGCTGATCCTCTAACTGTTGGTTTGATGATGGAGGTATCAGTCATAGCAACTGCAATTAGTCCACCGGACTTCAAGGTCAACATACCTGAGATGTTTTTGTCACCAAGTGCATGTTGGAAGGAGATGGTAGCTTTTACCTTCTTTAGGTCTTCCTTCTGAGCATTCTGATCTGCATTTCTAGCTTCAAAGAACTTATCTGCCTTCAGATCAAACTCCCTAGCAAAAGTGCTCGATGTTCCCTTGTTCAAAACATTTCCATACTTATACGGAAGAGTGTCTAACTTAGTTGCTAAGAATGCGTTATCTGATTCAACGGTTAGCGCACCGGCGTCTTGAGCTGCCACCTCAGGGAAAGTATTGCCAGGTAGTAGATCAATCAAATACCAGAGTTTGTAGTTCTCTCTTGGTGTTTGCTGCTGTAGAACCATCAACTGTGGACCCTGAGTTGTCTCCTCAGATTTGGTAACCAACATGATTGTCCGCGGCTGCCAAGCTGTTTCTTCTTCAGGGAGCTGCATTGGTAGTGAAACCGTTACTGGGTTAGCAACGATGTCAGGTAATGCTTTTATCTTCTTGCTCTTTGACTGAAGTAGATAACGAACCTTACGAATTTCAAGAACTGGACCCGCCGCTCGAATGGCCAAGGCCTTCCAATCTTTGTCGGTGTCTGCAGCCTTTACCTTCGTTGCTAGATCGCCTACGATTCTTTGGAGCTGGCTGTCTGTTACAACAACTCCAACCTTCTCAAACTGAGTGGTGACTTCTGCGTTTTCGACTGCTTGGGTATTAGCACAACCGTTTAGTAAGGAGACAGTCAGAATTCCAACTGGCAGGATTGCAAGCTTTGAACGAGTTCTTCCGCTTGCACGTCTTCCACGCTTTGGAACATCAGCTCTGATTCGTCTTCGATACTTAGGTCCTGTCGGAGCCTTAGGAATTCTTCGTCTAGGGCCACGAAGCTTTCTGATATTTCTAAAACCTAGGTAGTTCACAATGAGCGAAGCCATAAGAAATGCCGCGCCTAAACCAAATAGCACTAACGGCCAGTTAATCGGTTGATCTGTCTTCCAGATGATGTTGATGTTCTGCGGTCCTCGATTGAAACCATCTCCAGCTAGCAGCACTCCAGTGTCTTCAAACATTGCAACTTTGGTTAGCAGAGAAGTTTTCACAACCAACTGGTTGCGCCAAAGGTCGCTATCAACCGGGCTTGCGTTGGTTCCCTCTGCTCTGATTGGAAGGGCAACCGGCTTCTGGTTTGCTGGGTTGACCCCAAGTCTTAGGAAGTTGGAGGTTCCAATCCAGTACTGGATGTCTTGCTCTCTGGCGTCTGCATAGAAGATGTTCTTGATTCCAGAAGCCTCAACTGAGACATCACCTTCAAATTTGGTCAAAGTCTCGTGTGGAATAAGGACATAGGAGTCAGGAGATTCGATCTTGTATGTCAGGCGGCTCTCCGCTGCAGCCTCAAAAGGCCCCTTGATGGCTAAGCCAACGACAAAGGTGACCATGGAACTGATTAGGAGAACCGTGGCAATAACAAAACGCATTGGGCTCCATTCAGGCTAAACTTGGGGGGTGCGGGGCAGCCCGTACTATTCTACCGAAGCCCTAGGAGAGCACCTTTGGCAGCCGACGAAACCGAGTTTCCTATCGCTGTGCGCGGATACGAGCGTGGAGCCGTAGATGACGCTATCAAGGACTATCGCAAAGAGCTATTGAACCTTACAGGGCTCAACAATCAGCTCTCTCTGGAGCTCCGAGAGGCCCAGAATCGCCTAATTGAGCTAGAACAGCAGCTAGCCGAGAACACTGCCCCTAGTTATGCCGGAGTTGGCGCTAAAGCCGCCCAAATCCTCAGCACAGCCGAAGATCTAGGTAATCGAGTGGTCGCAGACGCTGAGGCAGAGCGAGTAGCGATTTTGGCTGGTATCGAGACCGATATCGAGCAGCGTCGAGCTGATGGCCAGGCTTACTACGACGAATTGGTTGCCGAAGCTCAGCGCCGTGCAGACCGAATTATCAACTCAGCCAAGACTGATTATGACGAAGCCATGGCTAAAGCCAACATCCAGGCTCAGCGACTAATTGATGAAGCAATGCGTGAAGCAGGAAGCATCAGAGGTGCTATTTCAACAGAGGTAGCCAGAATGCGTGCAACCGCTAAGCGAGATATTGAAGTCAAGGCAACCGAATCAGATCGAGTACTTGCTGAACGAAGACTTATTCTTGAGCGCAACCTGGTTGAACCAATCAAGGAACAGCTGGCAGAAGCCTTACTTTCAGAACAGGCTCGTATTGATCTAGATCTTGAACTAACAGCAAGACGAGCTGAAGCTGAGAAAGAATACCAGCGTAAGTATCAGGAAGCTGTTGCTCAGACTCAGAAGTATTTGGATGACGCCAACGCTCAGCTTTCAACTGCTCTAACCAGAGTTGCAACAGCAAGACTGGAAGCAGAAACTCTTGAGGTCGGGGCAAGGTCTATCAACAAGCAGGCAATTGACGATGCTCGGGAGAAAGCAGAAGCAATTATCTCTGCTGCAGAGATCGAAGCTAGATCTGTTCTTGCCGATGCCCAAACCAAGGTTGCTGAACGCTTACACAAACTTGATACCGAAGAGAGAAAACTTGCTTTGGAAAAAGAAGGTATTCTCACTTACCTTAACAACTTGAAGCAAGTCATCGATCAGGTAAATAAAGACATAGCTTAGGAGCGGGGAATGTCAGCACCAACCAACTTCAGGATTCAACACGCATTTCAGTTTGGTTTGCTAGGTGGACTAGGAGTGCTGACTGCGATTGCCCTAGGTAATGCCGCAATCTCACTTGCCGGGATCATTACCTCAATCATTACGGCACTATTCATTACCCTAGGTCTTGAACCACTTATCCAGGTTCTTCAAAAGAGAGTCAAGAAGCGTTCATACGCAATCACCATTGTTGTTCTAGGTCTTCTTGCCCTAATCACTACTGTGATTCTGGTTATCTTGCCTCCACTGATCTCACAAACCAGTTCGTTCATCGTTCAGCTTCCTCAACTACTTCGTGACTTCCTCTCGCTACCTTGGGTGCAGAGTGCAGATGCAAACCTTGGTGGAACTATCAGCTCAGCACTGAATTCAACAACCGAGTATTTAGTTGACAGCAAGAACTGGCCTAACCTACTTGGTGGTGTTGTTCAGGTTGGTATTACTCTCTTCAACGGGGTAATTGGTGCGCTAACAGTGTTCATCTTGACTTTGTATTTCATGGCAGCGCTACCAAGCATCAAGCGCGTAGGTATCAACCTAGTTGCTAAGAGCAAGAGAACTAGGGTCTCAGGCCTGGTTGATCAAATCATTTCTTCTATTGGTAAATACGTTATGGGTCAGGTGGTTGTTGCCTCCATCAACGCCTCTGTTGTGTTCACCACCATGCTTGTCGCAGGCGTTGAGTTTGCTGTTGTTCTGGCCTTCGTTGACTTCCTACTTGTTCTAGTTCCAATTGTTGGTTCAATGGCTGGTTGGACACTGGTAGTTCTAGTTACACTAGCTAGCTCTTCGGTTCAGACAGCCGTGATTGTGGCTATCTTCCTAGCCGTTTACCTCCAGGTTGAGGCATACATAATCGGTCCAAAGATCATGACCAAGACCGTAAACGTGCCTGGTTCATTGATTGTTGTGGCAGCTCTTGCTGGTGGCTCACTGGCTGGAGTTCTAGGTTCACTACTGGCTATTCCAGTTGCGGCAGCACTGTTGCTGATCATGCGTGAAGTTTGGATACCTCACCAGGAACTCAAGTAGTTTCTAGAGGGAAATGAACTCCGGAAGCGGATAGGCTGCTGGATTTACGACTCTTGTAATCTCATCAAGCACACGCTTAGTTGCGCTCTCACCTACCCAAAGGTGTTTAGCATCGTCAACATTTACTAATTCAATCTCGTTGATGATTCTGAATCGTTCTGCAGCTTCATGAGGCTTTAGATAGTCATCGTGTTCAGGTATCAGCGCAACGAGTTTTTTGTTGACACTGTTCCAACGCTTTAGTTCCTCATCTGAAGTTCTATGGAGTGGTGGTGAGAGCAAGATTGCACCAAGCACATCGTGGTCAGGCCCATACTTCAATGCAAGTTCAGTTCCAAATGACCAACCAACGAGCCAAGGGTTAGGTAGTCCCGCCTCAGTCACAAACTTCACAGCAGCACGAACATCAAAAACTTCTGCTCGACCGCCATCAAACTCACCTTCGCTTGTTCCATGCGGTGAGCTAGTTCCTCTGGTGTTAAACCTAAGAACTGCAAGATCTGCTAACTGAGGTAGTCGGTTAGCGGCCTTACGGTATATGTGTGAATCCATGAAGCCACCTGCAGTTGGTAGCGGGTGCAAAGTGATTATTGTTGCTACCGGAGCTTTATCTATCGGTAGAGCAAGTTCCGCAATTAGCTTTAGGCCATCTTCGGTATGGAGCTGGAAGGGCTCCCTCTTACTTGGTAGTTCAACTGAAGAACGTATTTCTATCTGGCTCAAAGTAGTCTTCCTTGATACTTCTGCCAACAAACATTGTGAAAGTGTCTTCTAGTTGAAACATCTAGTGCACTCTCCCAAACCACTACGTGTGAGATACCTGGACCGAAGCTGAGATGACACCCTGGACATTTCCAGAGCTTGTCACCATCAGCAGTTTTACCTGAAGTTGTCTGAACTGAGAATTCAATTCCGTTTTTGAAGACGGTCTTCTTGATGCCGTCTCTTAGCCTTGCGATATCCATCGGTTCTTCGTCATCACCGCGACTGAAACCTTTGGGTTTATTGTTTCTACCCATGGCTAATACCAGTTGAACTTGTTTGAGTGTGCGAAGGCACCACAAGGAGATTGGTAACGGTTCTTGATGTAGTTCACACCCCAGCGAATTTGAGTCTCAGGGTTGGTCTGCCAGTCTGAGCCCATTGAAGCCATCTTCGCTCCAGGTAGCGCCTGCGGGATTCCATATGCGCCAGAGGATGAGTTATAGGCGTTCACTCTCCAACGGGACTCTCTGTTCCATAGAGCTACTAGGCAGGAGTATTGATCTCTACCCCAGCCATAGGATGCAACAAGGTCATAGGCGAATTGTTGGATGGTTCCAATCGGAGGGGTCTCCGCGTTAGCAATGTGGACTGCCTCATCACCTGTGACAATCTCCCAGCCACCGCGCGCATAGCTAATGGTTTGGCTGGTCGTGTATTGGAAGAACTGAGCCTCTTCGTCAGAGGTTTCAAAGTATGCGTAAGCGCTTGAGCCTGAACCACCGTAAGGGTCCACTACTGTGACCAATACATAACTTCCAGCAAAGGCAAAAGCCAGCAGGGTCATGACAAAGTTATGAAGCTTCTTACCTAGATCAAGGTGAAGGATCTTGCCGAAACGGGTATTCCCAATGAGTTTCTGTGCGAGGCGTTGGCGAAGCGGAGGACGAACTAGTTCGTATCTACCCATTGCTTCACCGCCTTCAAGACCAACCTCAAGTTTACCGTAGACCCCATTTTTCAGGGGTTTTCGGGGCTAACCCTTAGGAATTACTTGGTTTGGGCAGGTCTTTAGGACTCTAACCATGCTGGCTCGCTCAGCGCTTGTTACCCAGAGGTTGTATTTGTATTTCACCGCTATCTGTCTAGCCACGTAGGGGCACCAGTATGCCCTTCTAGGCGGTAACCAGGACGCAGCATCGCTGTCGCTCTTCTGCTGGTTGGTAGGGCCATCAACAGCCAATAGGTTCAGTGGGTCGTTGTAGAACGAATATCTCTTACTGCTGGATAGCTTCTGAGCACCTTTCTGCCAAGCGTCACTGACAGCAACAACGTGGTCAATCTGAACCTCAGAGGAAGTGCCAACACCTCTAACAAAGTTGATCACCTGGCCGGTGTATGGGTCTTTTAGGGTTCCCGTTCCAACGGTGCAGCGAGGTGAAGATCTAAAGGTGATGTTCGTAAGGTCTCTTTTGAGAATGTAGTTTCTGGTGTCACATTCTCCAATGTCTCCCCAGCCATCACTGAATAGCGCTCTGTCATAACCAGTTTGTGGCGCTCTACCCTTGGTGGCTAACTTGGCAAGAATCTGAGTTGCCTTAGGAACTGTTGCAGCGTTCGTTGATTCAAAAGGACCGACTAGGGTGGCCAGCAGAACTGAAGCAAATAGCGCTTTATCTATTTGCTTTCTCAAGGATGCTTTCCCTCTGTAAGACTTCAACGACCTTCTCAATGAAGGCATCAACCTGGTACTCTGCATAGCCTCCCCTTTGGGTCTTGAATGCAATAAGTCTTACCTGTTTCACTGTTAATTCTGTGTCATTAGCTAGGTGCGTTGCAACAAGGGAACAGAACTTATCTACCTGTCTGCGGTTATAGCCACGGTAGGGAAAACCTCTGTGTTTGAACTTCTTACGCTTTCTATTAGCCAGACGGTTCAGCA
>Ga0214921_10006181_pt1 | contig 16527 bp, 10 predicted proteins | sample LL1505_MetaG_FD_177992 | JGI IMG/M metagenome (GOLD analysis project Ga0214921, IMG submission 177992) | Freshwater microbial communities from Lake Lanier, Atlanta, Georgia, United States - LL-1505 | ecosystem: Environmental > Aquatic > Freshwater > Lake | place: USA: Georgia | collected...
TGCTCATGCAAACAAGGATTTTCTCTATTGTGAAACAACCAAGATTCCAACTGCAATCGATATTGACTGCGTATGTGGGCAGGCAACACCAGGGCACTCTGGAAGCTAGGAAAACGCAAGATGTTCAGGGTAAAGTTAATTTGATCACGCCCATAGCGTTGTTTCAATGTCAACATCAAGTTGAGGTGATCCACAATACTGTCCAAGCACAAGGCATTGATGGTACACATTACATGGATAGCACTGACAAACCGACCTTCCAACAAAAACAACACATTGTTGAGCCATTGATCATAGTCCAGGCCATCACGAATGTATTCTGCTTGCGCAAATGTGGCTTCCATTGAAGTATATAGATCCACCTCGGGCAGTGTGGCTACAGCCACAGCAAATTCTTTCATCTTGTCCAGGTCAATGCCAAGATTCGAATTAATGGCTAATCGGGTATTGCTACGCCCTTGATTGGTCTTGAACCATTCTATCAGTTTCCAAGTGTAGCCTGACATCAAGGGTTCGCCGCCGGTTATTCGGAGTTCTTGGAGGGTCTTGTGGAGATCTCGTTCCCACCAGTCAAAGAATGCTTCCACGTATGGATTAGTCTCACCGAATTTATAAAGTTGAGCACTATCGTGAGTGTGAGTAAAATGGTTCCTGCCATCGCTAACCAACCCGTTGTAGGGTCCATGCTTTCGTATATCATTGACCCAAGTGGAACTAAAAGCAGGATTGCAATAAGAACAAGCAAATTGACAAGTACGATCGAAACTAATTTCGAGAGTTCTAAGATTGACATCATGTTCAATGGGGGTTTTAACAGCTTCATTCAGGGCCTCTATGGGATATATTTTTGATTTGTACACGCGATCACTCACAGCGTCGGTGTGCATGTCTTCAATCTTCCAGCAGTACTCACAGCCCGAGGGACGTTCACCGGCCAACATCTTGCGACGGTCGTCTTTCTTTTGATCAGTATTGTGCAGCAGCCTAGGGTTGGTTGTGACTTTATCAATGTCCACCAAATGGGCTGGCGGGTGATGGCAACTTGTGGTCTGCCCACTTCCTAACCAAATGGTAGCATTGTACCATTTTGCCGCACAAAAACTTGAGGACACAGGGTCCAACACTTGCTGTTTAAATTCTAAATCGTTCATTGATGTATTGAGTTAATCGGTCAGGAAGTTCTGCACGTTCGCGAGCATTGTGTTCACGAAGATGTTGGTAATTGTATTTACAAACGTCTTTGGCTGACTCTAAGAAACTGGCAGCACCATTGTAACATATATCTGCTACAACGTCAACTATTCTATTGACACGATCTGTAGGATCATCTATTTGATCAAATGTTTCGTCAATCAATTTTCCAAATGTTTGAAATCCTACCTCATGCAAATCTCTGTAATAACCACGATTAGCCGCCACAACAAATGGATGCCCCATGATCATGGGTTTCCAGATCTTTTCTGTGCGAAACGTATACGAGTAATCAAATATGGTTTCTGTGACCACACTAAAGTAAGTGTCGATGTAAGGTGCAGGATTGACTTCGGCATCGCCCCAGGTGTTGCCAAACAAATGATGTTTGACAAATCCTGTGGGCACTGTGTCCATGTTAGGCAGTGCGCGATCAATTTCGTATTGAGGAGGCAACAATCGCACAGGTTCAGCCTGATCAGTTTGCAATTGACTGCTCCAGGCCATTTCCACACGGTCATTGAGATTGGTCCATAGTGCTTGATCTAACAATTTGCGATCACGCATGGCATCTATCAAGTACTTGCGATGTGGACGCAGTCTTCCATTTAAGAACAAGAAGTCATAGGGCTTGTTCTGTTTTTGGTACACTTGTGGATAAGACTTGTGAGCATGTAAGTTTTCTAAATACTCTACAATATTGGAAAAATAACAGTCCGTTTTGCAATAGTTCCACCCAGGTTCCAGATCTCCAGAAGTCAACAGTCCAATACGCCCATCACGAACGTGTTCTGTTATCATCAGTCTACGAAGTTGTAGCAGTATGGTTTCACTGCCTTCGGCGGGATTAGAAAATATAATACAGCCAGGGTGTTTAGTGGCCCAGGCTGTTATGGAATACCAATTTTCTTTTAGTACAACTCTGCCCACAATGTAAACAGCATCAGGATCAGGTTCCGTAGGCCATTGCCAGAAGCTTGCATCGGCATAGGGCTTGAGCAAGTCCCATACTTCGGCCCACTCATCCACAATGATTTTATGATTGCCTAGCATGGTACGCACACTCTTCCCACCAGGCTCGCATCTCAGGGAATGTTGTTAAAAAGTCCGTGTCACGACGGCGATCGTGTTCGCTAAAGAAACGATAAAAGTCTGCTTTTGCTACTGAATGATCAGCCAATTGTGCCGACCGCATCCAGGCAATGTCACGGTCCAGTCTGTGCAGTTCATAGTCTTTGAATCCTTTAAACGGAGCCTCTTCTGTTTCGATCTGACGCACCATCCAAGCCCATAACCATTCTAGTTTTTCTACATAACTCTCAGGTAGTATTTGTAGACTCTGCCAGGCAGGTTCGCGCAACACTGGTGTGTCAAACCACACACGTTGATATGTGTTGCTGTATACCTTGCGCAGTCCCAGTATGCCTGCAAACAGTTTGTCTAAACTGGTCACACTGAGATTGTTCATTGTGATGATAAATGTAAGGCTTGAATGGTTAGGAACTTCTGTTAAGAATTGGTTCACTCGGTCCCATAGTAGGTCAAAGTCCAGGCCATGTCGCATGTATTCTGCTTGATCGCCCCAACCATCTAAGCTCACATACTGCATAAAATGTTCGATGCGTCCGTCGCAGATTTGTTTTACGTATGCCAGGTATTTTTGCCACGACTTTTCATCTACTGAGAAGTTGCTGGTCACATTCAAATGCAGTCGAGGACTAGGGTTTGCCAGCACATAGTCAAACACGCGGTATGTGTTCTTGTCCATGAGTGGCTCACCGCCAGTCATGCGAAAGTGTTCTAGGTGTGGATACAGTTCGGGCCACCAGGTCCAGAAGGCGTCAATATAAGGATTGGACTCTCGAACTGGAATTGGTTTACGTTGTCCCATAAAATGCTCAGGAGCATTGTGTGGACGACTAGTAGGGTAAGCACCCAGACGCGTAATTTCGTCAGACCATGAGCTCGAAAACTGAGGGCTACAATAGCTACACTTGAGATTGCAAGCGTGATTAAAATTAACTTCAACATAACTGGGGATAACATCTTCCGCTCCTGTGCTGTTCTTTATTGATTCAAAATCCACTGCGGCCCAGGGTTCACCTGAACGATAGTGTCGGTCACTTAGCTTGCCTTCGTTTTCCATGTTCCAGCAGTACTGGCATTCTGAGGGCTTCTCTCCGGTCAACATCATTTGACGTTGAGCCTTTTTGTGTGCAGTGTTATGTAATGCTCTGGGGTCAAGTTTGATTGCATCTGCATCTATTGCATGCAGTGGTGGATGATAACATGAGTTGTTTAGACCAGTGGGCAAATGGAAACTAACCTGTTTCCATTTGGCCAGACAAAGTGCAGGCCCTAGTTGTTCTTTCATCTGTTCAGCAGAAGTCAAGAATTTACTTTTGGCGCCTACTGACTCGTCGCCTTTGTTCATTACCAGCCCTCTTGTTGACGAATAACATCAATTTCTCTGACCATGATGCCACGGTTGTGCCAGTTTGAACGATAGTGATGTTTGAAGAACCGGCTTTGTTCACCTTCGAATATGGCCATGGGCAAGTCCAATTGTGAGTGCAGATCATCTGCCACACGCCCGCCCAACAGTCTTGGGTCAGAATCTTTTACGCTGTTCCAAATTTCAGTCAATGCATCAAAATCTTGCACCTCTTTATGATCCCAGTTTGTGAGCATGGTCATATATGTGCCCTGTCTAGCACCAGCCATGGCCCACTGTCCATTGTTGACATCTGCACCAATGTTGTGCCAAATGGTCAAATGATCCAAGTTGCGCTGATGTACTTGTTGTTGGAATTCTTCTACTGTGGGTCGAGCACCTTTGTTCAAACACATCTTTACACCTTCACGGAATCCGGCACGCCAGGCTTGAAAGGCGGACCCATTGGGATATGTGGTTGAATAGCAATCGTACATGGGCCAATACATGGGATCAAAACAAAACTCCACTTCAGTTTCCACCCGTCCGTCTGTGGCCTCGTGTGTGCGCATGTTGAACACAAACTCACGTGTCCAAGAACTCAAGCCACCGTTGCCGTACATGAGTCCATTGATGTGATTTTTCGCTCGCCAGCGAAACACTGCCTGTTCCCAGTCGGGTGTGATAAATGTCAATGTTTGGTTGAAAAAAGCAGCATCAGGAATATTGTCACCGTCAATCAAAATAAAACGTTCAGTGGTACTGGCAGCGGCTGCGGCTTTGTGTGCGGCATCACTTCCTTTGACGCTATCTACTCTGGTGGCCCAGGGCACCATGTTTTTGATCTTTACCCAAAACTCTTCTTTTTCAGGTTCGTCATAGCTGAGATATACGCAGTCTAGATCTGCAATGTCAATTTGATTCATATGTCTTTTTACTCCAGAGAATATGGGGTTGGTCCTCGGCAACGATTATAGCGACATTGTCAGGATGACAAGGGGATCCAGAGTTGCCAGGAACCAATTTTGTTGTGGTTGCCCACGTTATTTCTACTAACCGATCATCTCGTACACGCACGTTGGAAGGACTGCGGGAGAAGGTCGCTTGATCAATTTCAATGTATGTACCAGGCACATCCTCCATGCTGTAGAATAGTGGACGACCTTGATCATCGTGATACAGTCGATAGAACAACGGCGGAGGTTCGGGTACAGAGTGGAACAGTTTGATTAATTCTTCAGGTGTCATGCTCGCCAGTGTTTAACATTGTAATGGAAAGCACCTGTTTGTGCTACAGTTTGTATGCGCAGTCGCAGGTCCCGATATTCCCATACCAATTCATCTAACCAGTGATCAGTTTGTGTACCTGCTATGTGTCTCTTCATATGCACAATCTTTGGATACGCACTGAATGGCATGGTCACACGATCCGGACCCATGATTTCAGCGGCCATGGCATACACTAGGTCAGTTGATGGCGTCTCATCTGGAAACTTTATGAGTTTTCGAAACTCGATCCAGTTGGCAAATATGTCTCGCACCCAACCAAAAAACTCCCGAGCAGTCTCACTACGCCGCCAGTACGTGATGGCATTGTACACGTCGGGCAAGTGGTTCACATCAAACACTTGTCGGTAGTTTCTTGCTGTGCTGATGTTGTCTTTCCAATCTCTACATCCTGTCGATATCACAACATCACGATGTCTAAACTGGTCCCACCAATGATCAATGGGACTCACAATCAGCATGTCCGCTTCTAACTTGATGGTTTCACGGAATGGTGTGAGTCTAAACAGTTGTGCATCATTGGCATATGGATTCTCCTGCGGAACAAGTTGTCTGTGATGATCATATATGGGATCGGTGTAGGGGCTGTCTGTGACTAGACAGATCCGTGCTGATGGATTCCAGTAGCGTATGGTCTTGGCCAAGGTGCGGGCACAGTCCTGATAATCCACTGTGTCGCTGTTGACAGCAACAATTAAGTAACCTTGTTCATCCATGGGCTGCAACTATGACCTCCAAGTGCCGTTTACACATGGCATGAAAGTCTATGCCTTTCCAACTCATGGTTTTTAACTTGCTTTCAGAGTTGGTGTATTCAACTTCGTAGTAGTCTTGATCTAAATCAACACAAGTTAACCGATGTTCTGGCATGACATTTAATATGGGCCACTGCAAGGCATGCACTGACTGTTCGGCACCTGCTACTAGCCCAATGGCAATGCTCAGTGCATAGTCATTGCGATAGTTGCTTTGGTGAATTCCGTACAGGTCTCGATAGTGCTGCCAATTGTTGCGGATCATTTGCATACTATCAAATATGTATTGACTGATGTTGCCGCGGCGAAACATCATCACCGTGGCCCACCACATGGGCATGTTGTATTGTCCCCAAGTGCCATGTTCGTGCATATTGGCCACATCAACTGAATCTTTGAAGGCCACAAACTGTTGTGGTATTGCCAACACATTCAGCAACTGATCACTGGCCACAACATAGTCAGCGTCCAGTACCAGTGTTTGATCAAACGGTGACAGTTTGTAAGCATTGATGCGTCCAGCATTGTGCCAGATTACTGTAGTATCGTAGTCTGCAAAATGTCTTGATCCGCCGGTGTCTGGTGCAGTTGCAATGATGTGCTCAAATTTGTATTGGGCGGCCACTTCTGGATTGTCTGTGACCACAGCCACAGGCAAGTTTAAGTGGCGGCGAATGTTTTTTGCACTCCATGCTGCCATAGCAATGTAGTCTGTTGCCTCATTGTTAAAGGCAAAGATCAACACACCTTGGCTCAGCGTTTTCGGCTTAGTTCGTCCCATTCCACTTTCCATGCGTTCATTTGTTCTTGCCAACGTTCGTGTGCCAGAGCAAACAGTTCTGTCACTGTGATGCGTGTCGGAGTTTCATACAAGTCTAGTAATACAACATCTTTGTCTTGTGCGCAACTTAGCAGTGCGGTCAACAGTTCTGGCCCTGCTCGCCACATGCCACCGGCATGAGCAAACACCATACGTGCTTCGTACTTTTCTTTTAGCACCCGTCGTGCGGCTGCGTGATCAAATCTTGCTCGTGCATGAGCAACCAAGGCATTAGTATCCATAGTGTATTGTACAGGGGAAATAGATAAAAGTAAAGGGGCTGTGGCCCCTTTTGGTTAACTTGTTGTGGCAGCCACAGTGGGTGTGCCCCAGGTGTTGGTTAGATTGGTTGTTTCTGGTGGGAAGTATGTCACAATGGTACAAGGTGCTGTGCCAGGTGTGGCACCTGATGCGGCTGTTCCGCCTGTGATCGGATCACTGTCACCGTTTGACCACAATGTGGTAATGGTCAATGCTGTTGATCCTGCATTTTTGGCAATGCTGTGTTGAATGAAGTTTGTGGTGTAGGGCGCAGTATCAGCAAACTGTTTGTACACAATGGTAGCGGCAGCACCTGCTGTGAGAGCGTTCCAGCCAGTGGCAGTGGTCAGTGTATTAGGTGTACCTGTTCCGCCAATTTTGGTTGTTCCGGTATATGCAACACCAGCAATGGTATGACTGGTTCCTACTCCGGAAATATATATGTCACCACACAATGTTGTGGACAAGTCATTCCATTCTGGATCTCCAGTGGCGCCAGTTGAGCTTTTTGCCACGTCAATTTTGACCAGGCCGCCAGCATTGAAAAAGTTATTGGCTGCTGTACTGTTTGCCCAGGTCACAGTGTTGGTAAAAGTAATAGTCCAATTTGCACCAGATGTGGCTGTGGTTTTAGAATTGGTTCCAGTCCAAGCAGTGTATTGTGTGCCTACTGCATAGGCATTGGCTCGATTGGAGTAAACGTTGGTAATGTCAGTGTTGACATTGGCCAAAATAGAAATGGTGTTGCCGGAAACTGGAGCAGTTCTTGAAGTGAGTGTGGTGTTTGTATGCACTCCCAGTGAAGTGAGAGTATTGACCAAACTAGCCCATTGTGTAGCGGTAACTGTGCCGGTCGATGTCACATTGGCCAGTGCGGTTTGCCCATATGATGTATTCCAAGTGGCATTGATATTGGCGCCTACTGTGTCATTTACAAAACCGTTGTAATCTGTTGCTTGTATTAAGCCGCCTGATGAATATGTCATTTCTTTTTCCTAACGTTAATTATTTGATTGTAACAATCGCTTCGATTGTGCCTAATTCTTCCAAATGTTTGTCTTCAAGAGATCGACCAATCACATTGAATGCTGTGGCTTCTCCGGGTTGGGCTGCTCTGGCAACACCAGAGCCGGCACTTACAAGTCTGTCACCTCTGCGTATGATACCAATGGCTTTGACCGGAACACGGCCAGTCATTGCAACTGGGGGGTGCGTGTCGTCTTCGCCGGCTCCACCATTCATGGTGTAGGCTGGTCTTGTACTTATCACGCCAAACACATTTTCACTTAAATCTTGTTGAGATCGGGTGATTTCTTTTACACCGCCTAATTCTACTACTGTGCCAGGTTCCAACAACTCATCAGCTGCAAAACGTTCTGCAACGTCAGCGTACAAGGCTGTGGTGGCTGTGGCAAATACCCGGTTAAAATAGTTGGCACTGGATCCAATATTGCCCACAGCATTACTGCCAGTTTTCTGAATAGCTGACACACTAATATCACTACCAAAAAACGCAGTGCTAGATGATAGCACCAGTACGTTGGCATTTCCGCCCACTGTGAATGTAATGTTGCCGCCCGATGAACCAGCGTTGCCTTCGGACGTGCCATTGACAAATTTGGTAACTGCTACTGCGGCGCTGAGCCCGGTCAACTGTGATCCATTACCAAGAACGTAGTTGCCTGCAATGTTGGCAGCTGATGTAATATTACCAGCAGCACTGATTAGTCCACTGGTTAGGATGTTGCCGCCAGAGATGTTGCCAGTTGTGCTCACAGCACCTCCTGCAGGAGGAATCACATTGCCAATAAAGTTAGCACCAGTTATATTACCGGCAGCAGAAACTTGTCCACCAGTGAGTAAATTACCGCCTGTGGTATTGCCAGTTACACTGAGTGTGGTGCCCACTGTGGCAGCGTTGGCCATGGCAAACGTGCCATTGGCGCCCAAGGCAGTGGCCACAGTGTATGTGGTGCCACTGACATTGGTGCGAATAATCAAATTACCAGTGCTGACAGGAGAGGCAATTATACCATCATTTGAGCTTTGACTGATGTTGACCACATTAGAAGTACCAATGTAGATACCATTGGCGTTGTTTACCTGCAAACGACCAGTTGTTGCTGTGTTGGCGTCAGCTCGCATGAAAGATGTGCTGTCCAAACTGTCCAACAACTGTGCATTGGTAGCTGACCCTGCAAACACAGCGCCAGACACAGAAGAGCTCAGTGTCACGCCAGGATAGATGGTGGGGAAGGCTGCCAACAATGCCGCCTCAGGAGTAAAACTTGCACCATCATACACAATGGCCACTCGTACATTGTTTACATACAAGCTGGTGATATAACGTGTGGCACCAACGTTGTTTAAAATTGTTTCAGGGATAGCACCTGAAGTTCCTTGAGCACTGGTATATCCTGGCCCAACCACTAGGAAGGCAGCGCCAGTCCAAACTTTTAATTGTTGATTTGTGGTATCATACCACAAATCGCCGGTGACATTGCTGGCTGGCTGAGTAGCGGAAGCAGTGGCAGCTGAGATTGTTTTGAAAATAGAACCGTTGTAGACTTTGAGCAGGTTATTGGTTTTATCCCACCAAAGTTGTCCAGTTAACGGAGCACTGGGTGCGGTGGTGTTTGACCCGTTTTCCAACAAGTGTATAAAGTTTTCATCCAAAAACTCGCCGTAACCAGCGTAGTTTTTACCCACCAAAATCATTGAACTTGATGTGTTGATTGTACCGTCTGAAATAGTTGCAAAAACTGTTCCGTCGGTTAGATTGATTGTATATGCCATGTCAGTTACCTGTTCCTAGTCTTATATTTATACAGCATTTATGTTGCTCAGCGTCTGTATACGCAGGGTATAGTCAATTTGAATTTGACGGTTTAAACTTTTTTGCACTGGATGAAAAATCACATGTGTGATCAAGCGCAAATTGTCAGCTGATCCATTCCAAGTTTTTAATCCAAGTTCGTCAAACACATATTCACCATTAAAATTGGTTGAATTATCAAATGCCTGTTGTGTAGGAGGCTCACCATAGTCCAACAAACAAGTCACAAGAATATCACTGTATACATTGCCACTCACATGCAATGGAGTCATTCGGTTGTTTTCAGGATCTGTGTCGGCGGCCGAATTGTCATCCACCACTTTGGCATAAGTTTGGTTGTACAAGTCAGCATTTTGACCTGTGGTATTTGGGGGCAAATAAGTGATAACGCCTGTGGGATCTACACTGCTTCCACCATTGCCAAATGCCATTTGATAAATGTAACCAGTGTTGCGATCACTTAAGGTCTGGGCCATGGCCAAACTGATATTTTCATAATGAATGGCGTTCTTTTTATCCACCAGCACTTCACCTGTAACAGGGTCATGTATCTTGACAAATCCTTCAATTTTGCACAGTCCGGGCTGAATCATGCTCGTCCCTCTACATAAGTTTTTTGTGTTTTTGGGTCAAAAATTCGCATGTGTGCTTGAACGCTGATGCTGCCAGTTTCATTGGGGCGTCGCGGCTGCGTTGTTTTTTGCTGTGTGTCTGTAGACTGTTTTGGTGCTGAGTTTGACATGGTCTTTTATTTATCCGTGTTATCTGTTGCACAAAAACCTTGCGGCCTCTGTGTCAGTTTCTTGCAATGCAATACCATTGCTTGCGGTAGTTGTGCCAGGCTCATACCAGCTCAATGCACGCCGTTGCAGGATAGTGACTTCGCTGCCTGCAGCTGGTGGCAACAGGGGACTTACTGGGTCATTGTCAACAATGAACTCTATTGCTAACGGTCCAAAATCTGTCACAATATAACGGTATTGTGACATGGCTTGTGTTTGACTGTAGTTGTATTGGCGTTGGCCGCCCACATAAACTTCAATGCTTTCGGTGTATATTGAACTGCTGTCACCAAAATCTGCAATGTTGATGCTGGGTGCGTAGTACACTGTGGTTGACCCGTCGGCCAGGGTGCTGTCGCTCACAATGTAATCTTGATAAGTTGAACTCAACAAGTTGCCACGCCCAATGTCATACACTGTGTCACCCGTGAAGTGACTGTTGGCAGCAGTTCCGGCTGTGCCGCGCATGAGACCAGAAACTGTGTTGGCCACAGTGTCTCGCGCTCTGTACATGATGCGTTCTCCACCAATAGTGATCAGACCAAACACACCACCGGGCAAGTCTGGCTCACTGAGTGCGTCAGCATTTTCAACGTAGATGATGTCTGCTGTGGCTGAAAGATCTTGTGCCAGTACTGTGGTAGTTGCTGGAGTCATTCTGTATGTGGCCTGCACTCCACGCATGTCTTGGAATATTCTAAATTCTACTGCATCAGGTACAATGCTGTTGGTAAATTCAGTTACCACCAATTGTTGGCTGTTGTTTATTGTGCCCGAAGCCAAGATCAAATATTGGCCAGATACAGTAAAGTCTCGTCCGTCGACCAATCTGACACCATCTAAAGTAACCCATAAACGACTGCCTATCACATTGTCTCTCAACAAATCAAACTCATTGCTGTTTATTGTGGTTCCTGTTTGGAAGTCAAATTCGCCTGGCAATGGCTCAAATGGATTGTTCAATGTGGGACTGTCAAAGTCTGTGGTATCGTATGCCTGAACAATGGCTGAGCCTGATATTACCACAGGGCCTTGGAAAGTCAACGTGGCAATGTTTTGTTGGCCGGTGTTGTTCCAAGTTATCACTTCAATTATGTCACCTATACTCAACAAAGGTACAATTTGCAATTCATTGGTAAATGCAGGTGCTGATGCGTCATATACAAAGTTTACCCAGGCCAAGGTAGATACCGCAATCAGTATTTGGTCGCCAGATTCTGGCGGAGTATCAAACACCACTTGGCGACCAGGCGTGTTGCTACCGTCCCAATTGGTCACACTGTAAGTTCCTGTTTGGGCGCCAAATGATTGTTTTTGTAGCACGTTGTTTACCCAAACTTGTATTTCGTTGGGTGCATCAATTGTAGACTGCAAAAAGCTGGTGCCCAGACGTTGTGGCAATCCAAAGCTGGCTGTGGTGCCGTCTCCGATCCATTCTATGTCTGACGGCCCAACCATTCTGAGACCGTTGAGGTTGACAACCATGTTGGCAGGGTTAGTGCCCGATGGCACCGCTGATAACATAACTGATCCCAAAGTTCTAATGCTGTCATCGACTATGAATGTTTCAGTTACTGGAGTGCTCCAAGTTCTATAATCAGTTGGAACAAATTTTGCAACAAGTTCTCCAGACCACACAGCTGGATCATCAATCAGTGCAACCGGGTTAGAACCATCTTCAGTTATGGTAATTGAGTTGGCTGTGGCATTGATGGTCAGAATCTGATAATCAGTTTGAGTTAATACACCACCCAGACTGTATCCTGAGAATGTGACTGTTTGTCCCGCAGACAATGATGAGACTGAGCCAGTTAACACAACAGCATTGCCTGATTCAGTTGTTTCACTGACTGCAACACTGGTAGCGTCTCCCAGCACTAAAACTGCTATGCCGTCTGTGGCTGCCAATGTGTTTGAAATTGTTACCAAAGTGCGTTGTGTTGGAATAAACGGCAACCAATAGTCAGTATTGGTCAACTGTATTCCTGGTATCACAGTTTGTATGGCTCGGTAGTATGTGCCTTTGGGACTGCCGGTCATTGATCCTGCGGCTGTGAGCAATGTGGCCGCAGTTGTTGCCCCGGCCACAGTACTGATGGAGAACTGTGTGCCATTGGCAATTGATAACACATAGTATTCTTGCCCGGCTACAATACCACCAAATCCTGTGCCAGAAAACACAATAGGTTGTCCTGCAATCAATGCTGATGCATTGTTACAAGTCACCAAGTTATAAACTCCATCAGTATTGGTAATTGTGATCTCATTGTTATTGAACACAATGTCAAGGCTTTGATAAGTGTTGTTTAAATTCCAAGGTATACTTGCTGTGTATGGTCTTAATTCAGGAGTTGATGCCAGTCGTCCATTTATAAAAACATATGTTTGGACCATTTGTGCATAACTCACTGGTACCAACAATGTATTGTCATCTGCTATGACATCTGCACCAGCAAAATTTCCTCTATACAACTGGCTGCCACCACCAATTTCATACACATCAATGTTGATCAATTCCCCGTCAGCAACGTTGGAAATAATAGTAATGGTTTGATTAACCCAGTCAGTTACATAATCAATATCTTGATTCAACACTCGACCAGTGGTCAAATTGGTCACAATAATTTGATAGGCATTTTGAACTATGTTGGTCCAGCTGTAGGTGTCAGTCACTGCTGGAGTGTATATGTAGCGAATAGTATTGACCTGGAATCCATGTCCGTCAAAAGTCCAGTCTGATCCTGGGCGTGTGTAAATGCGCATGTCCATGGTGTCGTATTCTGCACCATTGACCAACTCTTCAGGGGCATGTCCTTCGTAAGGGCCCACAAATTCGCCGCCATCTACATTGATGTCTGAATATCTGGTGCCAAGATAAATGTCGGCAAACTCACTTTGGTAATCAGCGTCCAATCGACGATTGTCAAGAAAATATTCGCCCCAGACTTGTACGCCAGGGTAATCAACTCCGTCTACCAACAATGGCAACTCTAGACCTGGCGAATTTACGCCAGGTACATACAATCCCATGGTACGGTCAACACCAGTTAATCCAGTGTGTTGATCACTGCCAGGATAAGCATAAGTTGCAGTATTGACTTCTTGCCAATTTTCTAAATCAAATGTGGGTCCTACCACAGCCGAACTGCCGTCAGCATTAGCTGCGGACCATACTCGATCGTCATAGCGCACCAACGTACCATTTTCGTAGGTACCGTTGGAACTCCAGGTTTGTACAGCAGTTTGATATTGGAATCGGTCGTATCTAATTACTGTACGGAATTGACGCACAAGATCGTTGGTCATTCGTGGATACGCTGCTGCACCAGATCCATTGCCGCCTTCAAATGTCACTGTGGGAGTAGATCTATATCCTGAGCCCGTTGTGGTAACATTGATGGCAACAACTTGTCCAGCACCATTCAACACTGCTGTGGCCTCAGCAGCTTGGGTTGGCGCCGGGTCATTAGGATTAGCAGTGATAATCACCAACGGGGGAGCAGTGTATCCCAAACCTGTTTCGACTATGGCTACGGAATCCATTGCCAACAAATAATTGTTGTACCATTGACTGTAAGGCCAATCGGCCCAAACTGTGGAACTCGATGGCAGATCACTGAGATTATTGGTTTCACTGTTGAATGCAGTACTGTGATTATAGGGCAACAATACAGGACTGGTAAATTGTGGTACATCCAATGTGGTGTTGTAGTAGGCTGGCAAATCAAAGTCAGTCATGTCTCCAAAGAACCTGTCAGCACCGTTGTAACGCAGGTTAAATTCTCGAATAGACACATGGTATGGTTTGACTTCCTGAATATAATCTAGCACAAATTCTTGATTGTCTCGGCTGTAATTCTGGAATGGCAACAGCGCACGAATTCTATGTTCGACATCAATCAATGAAGTTTTTACCAGCCATTCAGGAGCACCAAACTCACTGAGCACAAAGTTGAACATCAAGGTCAAGGCACGATTACGTTCAATTAGCAGCTCATCAATGAACAATTCTTCATTGATAGCTTGAATAATTTTTCGTGTTTCAATCACCGGTTCTTGATCAAAATACTGAGCATCAAAAACTTCAACATCAAATCCAAATCGTCCCAGGGCATAGTCCCATAATTCAGCTGAGAATTCAATGGTACCGTCTTGCAATCCCACACGATCCCATCCAGTAAGGGTGCGTATGTAAATTTCAAATTTTCCCTGGCCATTGGCTGTGACTTTTACACTGCTGCCTACTGCCACGTTCAATGTAGACAATGCGGCAAAGTTAGGAACTTCGGCAATGATTTTTGCACTACTGTTATAGCCGGGTAGATACCAGTTGATATAACTCCAGTACTGGCGTGTGTCATAATTTTGCACACGACTTAATTGCAGTTCTCTAACTGTGCCACTGGCCAATGTGGTTTCTATCACTTGATAAATTGTCCATAACCCACGGTTTCTAGAGTCTGTTGCCACCAGGTATTTGTAACCCAGTGGTACTTCGTTGATCTTTTGGAAACCTAATATTTCCAAATTGGCCACACGCTTGTTCCAGTTCACCGTGGTCACACCATCAACTGTGGTTGTGGCACTGGGCTCAAGTTCGCGACTGTTCAATAGCACAAATGTACGGTTTTCTGATATGGTAAATTGAGCCAAAACAGTGTTGGCACGAACCAGATAATTTTTTAATGCGGCAAATCTGTCCGTAAACATGCTTTGTCTTGGACGGAATTGCACTCCATATCGCTCAGCTGGTCCAAGATTTATGTCTGGCACAAGATTTCCAGCAGTGTCTACTCCGCAGAAACTGTCTTGTAGTTTGCGATACAAATTGTTGCTGAGCCAGGCGTCTGCTTTGTCTTGTGCAATCAATTCATATTCAACGTGAACGTTATCATTGTTGAATTCTTTGTCAAATTCAATGCTGATAATAGTGTCAGACGCTTCTATGTAATCAGCTGCATTGTACAGTGCAATGGTACTGGCATTGATAGGAGCAATGTATGTTATGCCACTTGCTCTGGGATTTTCAATGTAGTTGGCCACTGTACTAATGGGCAATGTTTTGCCTTTTTGTGTGGCAGTTGCGGTTATTCCTCGTACCCAAAAATAATATTCAGTGTTGAAAATTCCAGATTGGCTCAACACAGTGTTCACTGTATAACTGGTTGTGTCATATGGTATGCCTTCGCCAACATAAGCTGAAGGTGGGGTTGGGCTTACTACCCATTGATACACATCCACTGTGCTGCCTGGAAACACTTGTCCCCAACGACGACTTGCATACACAATGTCGTCCTGACTGGGATCAATAAATCTCACTGTGCTGGTATCCCACCATGTTTCGCCCACATAGCTTGCACCCCAGGTAGTTCCACGAATATTTACAGGACCTATGTTGTAGCTGGCTGGATCAATTGCACCAATATAGTCTAAGTTTTGACGTGCGGCTCCTAATATCTTGCCTTGTAATGGGTTGAAGAAATCGTAATATTGAGTCACTGCCGAAGTGATGCGATCATAACTGTACACTGAATTCAACAGTCTAACGTCCACCACAGGTTGTTGAACTCTCAGTGCAGTCCATGCAGGTAATCTAGTGGGATTGACACTGACAAATACTCTGCCATAATTGGCGCTGAGAGTACTGTCTCCAAATTCGTTGCCTGGTGCTCCAGTGAACAACACACCATCGGTGTAGTTCACAGCAGTTCCATATCGATCATATGAAGCTATGTCCGGGCTGCTGATTTGTTGTCCAAACACAAATTTGTCAGGATTGGCCACAGAAGAACTTGAACTTGACAACAAATCGTAAGTGTATACTGCACCGCTTTGTATGGTCTGATCAAAGAAATCAGTGGCGCCTTCGTCAAAATCAGTTTCTACTGTGTTGCCATCAGTATCAGTTGTGACATCAAACACGGTGATCAAATATAATGTGCCTCGTGGTGATCCTACCACTAGGTTCACGGCTGTGTCATCAATGTTCAAGCTGGTACCAAATCCAGCAAAGTCCACAGGATACGGACTCAGAATAGTTTGCGTAAACACAAATGTGTCAAAACCAATGTCATCAAATGTGGTTCCAACGGAGCCTGGCGCCACTTGTAGTTTGTCTCCCACTGGTGCCGCTGCTGAATTTTTAACTGCTAGAGTTAAGT
>Ga0214921_10006182_pt1 | contig 16526 bp, 10 predicted proteins | sample LL1505_MetaG_FD_177992 | JGI IMG/M metagenome (GOLD analysis project Ga0214921, IMG submission 177992) | Freshwater microbial communities from Lake Lanier, Atlanta, Georgia, United States - LL-1505 | ecosystem: Environmental > Aquatic > Freshwater > Lake | place: USA: Georgia | collected...
ACCATTGCCCGCGACGGGCACGATCCGCGTTGGCACCACCGAGGCACCATTCGCCGTGGCGGCACTGGTGGCCGCCGCCTGGACAACCGGCACCATCTGGATCGTCGCCGGCCTCTGCTACTCGCTTGAGGCGCTCGGGATCTTCTGACGCTGCTGCCGGCCGGTAGGATGACGGCATGCAGACCGGCTTTGGACTCACCCTCGAGGCGACGGATGGCGCGGCGCGGGCGGGTATGCTCGCGACGTGGCACGGCAGCGTGCCGACGCCGCTCTTCATGCCGGTGGCCACGCTCGCGACCGTGAAGGGCGTCGATATCGGGCGGGTGGCTGAGACCGGCGCCGGGATGATTCTCGCCAACACGTATCACCTGCACCTGCGGCCCGGCGAGGAGATCGTGGCCGAGGGCGGGGGCCTCGCGCGGTTCATGGGCTGGAATGGGCCCACGCTGACCGACTCGGGCGGATTCCAGGTGTTCAGCCTCGCCAAGCAGGTCAAGGTGACGGAGGAGGGGGCGTTTTTTCGCTCGCACATCGACGGCTCGCCCATCGATCTCACGCCGGAACGGGCCATCCATATACAGGAGCGGCTCGGGGCCGACGTGGCCATGCAGCTCGACGAGGTCGTGGCGCTGCCGGCCGAGCGCGACCGGGTCGATGCCGCCATGCGGCGGTCGCTCCGCTGGGCCGAGCGCTGCCTCGCCGCCCGCGCGCGGCCTGACCAGGCGCTGTTTGGAATCGTGCAGGGCGGGCTCGACGGCGACCTCCGGCAGGAGAGCGCCGAGGCGCTGCGGCAGTTGCCCTTCGAGGGGTTCGCGGTCGGCGGGCTCTCGGTCGGCGAAGGCCCCGAGGCGATGGGGCAGGCGTTGCGGGCCACCACGCCGCACCTGCCGGCCGACAAACCCCGCTATCTGATGGGCGTCGGGCAGCCGCAGGACATCGTGAACGCCGTGGCCGCCGGGATCGACATGTTCGACTGCGTGCTCCCGACACGTTGCGGCCGCAACTCGCTCGTCTACACCTTCGCCGGGCAGGTGCGGCTGCGAAACGCCTGCCATGCCACCGACCAGCGGCCGCTCGAGGAGGGCTGCCCGTGCCTGGCCTGTCGTCACAGCCGGAGCTACATCCGCCATCTCTTCATGGCCGGCGAGATGCTCGGGCCGGTGCTCGCGTCGATCCATAACCTCACCTTCTATCAGCGGCTCGTAACGCGGCTGCGGGCCGCGATCGTCGCGGGGACGTTCGCGGCCGTCGCGGCTGACCTGCTGCCGAGGTTTACCACCGTCGGCGAATGACCGTTCGCGTCATGCCGTGCTGCAGCAAGGTCTCGCGGCCCGAAGCCGGTCTGCCCTTGTCCGTGGCGCGCGGTGGCCGATACATTTGCGGCTTCGTTTGCCCCACGAGGCCCGTGGTACCACCATGCAGCAGCAGCCCAATCCCCTCGAACTCCTCGTCTCCTACCTGCCGTTCGTGCTGGTGCTGGCGACGGCCTGGTTCCTGCTCTACAAGCCGGAGCGGGAGCGGATGAAGAAGCAGCAGGATCTGCTCGCCGGCCTCAAGAAAAACGACCGCGTGCTCACGACATCGGGCATCTACGGCACGGTGGCCAACGTGGACCGCACGGCCGACAGGGTTTCGCTCAAGGTGGACGAGTCGGAAAACGTCCGGCTCACCGTGACGCTGGCGAGCATCTCGAAGGTGCTCTCCGATACGGACGGCGCCGCCACGCCGGGGAGCTAGCGCCGGCGGACGACGCCCGGCACCACACCGCTTTCGAACAGGACGACCATCGCCATGGACAGCAACGCATTCACAAGTTTTCTTTTCGCACAGGCCGACGCCGTCGCCGCCGCGACCGGTACGGCCGCAGCCGCCGCGGCCCCCGCGGCGACGCTGCCGCCGGTGTGGCGCGAAGGCTGGTTTCTCTGGCTGCTCACGCTGCTCGTGATCGCGGTGCCCACGCTCGTCGCGTGGCTGCTGGCGAAGCAGCTGCGGGCGAGCGACATGTGGGGTCGCATGGCGGCGGTGCTCGTCGCCCTCACGGCCGGCGTCGCGGTGATGGCGCTGGGCTGGCCGCCGCGGCTCGGCATCGATCTGAAGGGGGGCGTGATCCTCGTTTACGAGGTCGACGCCGCCAAGCAGGCCGCGAAGACGGTTGACGCAGAAGGGAACACCGAGGCGGCCGCTCCGATCGACATGGACAAGCTCGTGGCGGCCGTCAGCCGGCGTGTCAATCCGGGCGGCCAGAAGGAAGTGACCGTGCGCCGCTACGGCCTCGATCAGCTCGAAGTGATCGTGCCGGACGTCGATCAGGCCGAGGTCGACCTTATCAAGCGGATCGTGTCGAGCGCCGGCGTGCTCGAATTCCGGATCACGGCCAACCCAGAGGATCCGCGGCACAAGCGGGTGATCGAGCTCGGTAGCAACGCCGCTGGCACCACCGTGCTCGACGGCGGATCGGCGATCGGCCGCTGGGTGCAGCTCGATACGGCGAAGATGAACCCCGCCGAAGATCGCGGCCTCGTCACCCGCTCGATGCCCGACGGCCGGGTGGAGGTGCTCGTGGTGCTCGACCGGTTCAACGTCACTGGCGGCTATCTCTCGCGGTCTGCGTCGAGCTACGACAACAACCTCCAGCCGTGCGTGAACTTCTCCTTCAATTCGTCCGGGGCGGCGCTCTTCGGCACGCTCACCGGCCAAAACCTCCCCGATCCGGCGAATCGGCTCACGAGCCGCCTGGGCATCCTCCTCGACGACACGCTCCTCTCGGCTCCCACGATCCGCAGCGCGATCTCGGGCGACGGGCAGATCACTGGCAGCTTCAAGCAGGCCGACGTCGACTTCCTCGTGGGCGTGCTCAATGCCGGCAGCCTGCCGGCGGCGCTCCAGAGCGAGCCGATCAGCGAACAGAAGATCAGCCCGCAGCTCGGGGCCGACACGATCCGCTCCGGTGCGCGGGCCATGCTCCTGGCGACGATCGTGGTGCTCACGTTCATGCTCGCCTACTACCGCTTCTCGGGCTTCGTCGCCGACCTGGCGGTGCTGCTCAACATCGTGCTCGTCGTCGCGCTCATGATCTCGATCAAGGCGGCCTTCACGCTCGCCGGCCTCGCCGGCCTCGTGCTCTCCGTCGGCATGGCCGTCGACGCCAACGTGCTGATCTACGAGCGCATGCGCGAGGAAATGGATCGCGGGGCCGGCGTCCGCACGGCGATCCGCAACGGTTTTCAGCGGGCTTTCTCCACGATCGTCGATTCGAACCTCACGACGCTGATCACCGGCATCGTGCTGTTCGCGATCGGCACCGACCAGCTCAAGGGCTTCGCCGTGACGCTCGTGTTGGGCCTGTCGCTGAACCTCTTTACGGCCGTGTTCTGCTCGCGGGTGATTTTCGATCTCGCCGAGCGCAACCGCTGGATCACGACGCTCTCGATGGCGCGGCTCTTCGGCCAGCCAAACTTCCAGTTTGTGAAGTGGATGGTGCCGGCGATCATCGGCTCGACGCTCTTCATTCTGCTGGGGCTCGCCGCGGCCCAGCAGCGTGGCCAGGGACTTTTCGACATCGATTTCACCGGTGGCACGAGCGTGCAGGTGGCGTTCAAGCCGGATCAGGCGCTCGACATCGCCGAGGTCCGGACGGCGGTGTCGGCCCTGCCCGATGCCGCGGTGAGCGCGGTGACCGCCGCCGACTCCGCTCCCGGGCTGCGGTACAAGATCGACAGCTCGCTTCGGGACGACGATGCCGTGGAGCGCGCCCTGCGCGAGGCGTTTCCTGGCCGGCTGCAGACCTACTCGATGGGCTTCGGCGAGGTGACCTCGACGGCCAAGGCCGAGAAGTCTGCCGATGGCAGCCCGGCGAAGCCGGAGGCAGGCGGCCTGACGACGGTGGCGGCGCTCGACTTCCCAGAGAAGATCAACCTGCTCACGCTGAGGTCGACCATCAAGGCCGCCTGCGAGGCGGAGGGGCAGGCAGACGCCCCGTTCGAACTGGAGGCCGAAGGGATGACGAGCCGCCTCAAGCCCTATCGCAACTGGGCGCTGTCGACGTCGCTCGATCCCGACGCGGCCCGCAAGGTGCTCCAGCGCGTGGCGAACAAGCTCAACGACACCCCCGTGTATCTCTCGGCGAACACGATCGGTGGCAAGGTCGCAGGCAACACGAAGGTGACCGCGGTCTACGCCCTGCTCGCGAGCCTGCTGATGATCGTGCTCTACGTGTGGCTCCGGTTTCAGAACGTCGCTTTCGGCCTCGCGGCCGTGGTGGCCCTCGCCCACGACGTGCTCGTGACGGTGGCCTGCCTCGCGCTCAGCAAGTTCGTGGCCCCGTTCATGGGCTGGGCACTCGTCGACGACTTCAAGATCAGCCTCGACGTGGTGGCGGCGTTGCTCACGATCGTGGGCTTCTCGATCAACGACACGATCGTGATCTTCGACCGGCTGCGTGAACTCCGCGGCAAGGCCCGCTACGTGACCGCGGCGATGATCGACAAGGCCGTGAACCAGACCTTGAGCCGCACGATCCTCACCTCGGGCACCGCGTTCCTGGCCACGCTCATCCTCTACGCATTTGGCGGCCAGGGTATCCACGCCTTCGCCTTCGCGATGCTCGTGGGCATCATCACCGGTAGCTACAGCACGATCTACATCGCTTCACCGATCGTGCTCTGGCTGCAGCATCGCTTTGGCCTCGGCGAGCCGGCCCCGGCCGCGGCCCGGGCGGCCTGAGCTGGCGCCTGCGTGAGGCCTGCCCGGCACGCTCCCTGGCAAACTCTGCCGGCTGTACGCAGGCTGCGGGTCCGAAGCAGGTATTCCGAGGGTACGTGAGGCCCGGAGCCGCCATCCGGGAGCCCGATCGGGGGCATAGTTGAGCGTGGCCCCGTTGTGGGAAGGACGCTCATGTCGAAGGTTGTGCAGACGGTCCGATTCGTGGTCGGGCTGGCGATGCTCGTCGCCGGCGTGATCGTGGCGGGCCCCTATGCCGCAAGCCTCGTGGCCGCCCACGGGCGGCGGGCCGCCCTGGCACCGCCTCCGGAGACGGTGGCCTGGGTGCAGCAGGCGGCCCAGCCAGCGTTGACGCCGGCCACCTTCGCCCCGGTGCAGCCGGAGAATGCCGGGCCACCGCCCGCGTGGCCCGAGCCGCTTTCCCACGAACAGCAGGCCGCTCCCTCGGCGCCCTTCGTGCCGCGAGGTGACTATCGCCCGCCGACTCCCCCCGGCGCTCTGCCGCCGGTGGCCATGGATCTCGCGCGGTCGACTCCGGCGATCGACGCTGCCTATCGATCCACCCTCGACGTGCCGCCACCGCCTCTACTCGACGCCGACGCGCCGCCGCCGCTGGCCGTGGCCTGGTCTGCCAACGCCTCGAACACGGCGCTCGCCCGTGGAGTGGCGAGCCTGCCGCAGGGCGATACCTCGACCTACGTCGTCCGCGACGGCGACGATCTCACGAGCATCGCGATCAGACTCTACGGGCACGCGGGGGGAGCCCAGGCGATCTGGTCGGTCAACCGCGACCGGCTCGCCGACCCGAACGTGCTGCCGATCGGTATGGAGCTGCGGATTCCACCTGCTTGGAGCGTGCCAGCCGTGCAGCAGAATCCGCTGGCGGGGCAGGTGATCGAGCCGGGCCGTCGGCCGGCGAAGGTGCGGGTCGGTCCGGGCGAGACGCTCGAGAGCCTCGCGCAGCGATTCTACGGTGATCGTTCGATGGCACCGCGGCTCTTCGAAGCCAATCGCGACCTGCTTCGCAATCCCCAGCTGGTCGTGGCGGGGATGGAGCTCCGGCTGCCCTGAGGGTGGCTCAGCGATCGGCGTCGAGCACGAGCGAGAAGAAGGTCTTGATGCGGGCGGCGGCGTCGGCTTCGGCCGCGAGTTTGTCGGCCGTGAGCGGCGTGTCGAGCTGCATCAGGAAGAGCGTGGCCTCGCCCGGCTTTTCGACATCCTTGGCCTTCGTGAATTCCGCCCCGGCCCGTTGGTCGAACCATGCCTTCGGCCGCTGACGTTTGAGCTGGTCGAAGAGGCGGATCGCATCGCGGTCTTGGGTGCCGGCGAGCACCATCACGGGAATCTCCTGTTTGACGGCGTCGGTGCCGAGCGCGGGCTGGAGCGACACACCCTTCGCGGTCCACGACGGGCTCACGAGCACAAGCGCCTGCACGTGCTGCCCCTGCGGGCCACTCGCGAGCGGAGGCCATGCCCAGTCGGCAGCCGTCCAGAGCGTCGCGAGCGTGGCCCCGGCTCCGCACCCGACGACCACGAGCGTGTCGGGAGGTGAACCGCTCCGGGAGGCGAGAAATGCGTGCACCGTCTCGAGATCGCCGCGCACCGCCGACTGCTCGCGCAGCCTGCCGCCCGCACCGGCCGCGATGAGTTCGAGATCGGGCTTGCGCATCTGACGGATGTCGAGCGTGTCGTCGCGGCCCCCTGGCTGCGCTCGGTTCTTGCTCGCGCCGTGGCCGCGCAGGTCGGGCACGGCGACGGTGCAGCCGGCGTCCCGGAGCGCGACGGCGAGCGGCTCGACCGTCTCGTGCGAGCCTTCGAAGTCGTGCACGAGGATCACGGTCGCCAGGGTCTTCGCGTCTTCCGGTGGTTCATACAGCCACGTCGCCAGGGTGACTCCGTCGGAGGTCTCGAGATCGAACCGCTGGCCATCAGCCGCGGCACGTGCGGGGGTCACTGACGCGCTGCCGGCCGCCAAGAGGCAGGCGACTGACACCGTTGTCACGAGTCGCATCAATCCCGAGCGGCGGGCAAGAATGACCACGGGGAGTGGGGGCACGGAAAGCGGGGGCATGCGAGCGTTCCAGGGGGCGAAAACCGGCCCCAGCCGGCTATCGGCCGGGCCGCAGGGACCGGGAATAAGGTACACTTTAACGAGCGAATCCATTGTTTGGGCCCGGGGCAGGGCTGGAGCAGCCTTGCCTCCCACGGCCCGCAGCCTCCCGGGTGTCACCCCCGCCTATGAATCTGATGCAGCGAGCACAGGCGTGGTGGGCCGACGTCTTCGCCGATGAGGACGGTCCGCTCGACGGCGACGCACCGGCCTGGGCCATGAGTCTCGCGATCCATGTGGTCGTGCTCCTGGGGCTGGCGCTCGCCGGCCTCGCTGAGCCGCCGAAGGCGGTTCGCAACGTGACCGTCATCGAGGCCCCGCTCGCCGCCGAGGAAGAGGTGCAGCTCGTGCCGCAGGAGATCACGGTCTCCGACGAACGGCAGGAAACCGACGGTGCGGAGAGCGAGCAGAGCGACACGGTGGCCCAGGCACTCGCGCCGACCCTCTCGGAGATCTCCGTGGTGTCGGTCGAGGCCGAGCCTGACCTCGCGAGCGACATCACCCTGCAGGTGGTCGACGATCTACCCACGGCGCAGGAGATCGATACCACGGTGACGGTGAAGGGGTCCGTCGGCGTCGGGACGACGGGTGCCGCGGGAGCCGTCGACCACCTCACCGCCGAGATCGCCGCCTCCCTCGCCCAGCGGCCGACGGTCGTCTGCTGGGTGTTCGACCAGTCGGTGAGCTTGTCGGCGCAGCGGCGGCAGATCGCCGACCGTCTCGACCGCGTGTTCGACGAACTCGGTGCCAACCGCTCGTCGGCCCGCCGCCCCGACCTGACCAACATGGTTGTCGGCTTCGGAGAGAGTGTGTCGCTCGTCACGCCCAAGCCGACCGACGAGGTCGAGCAAGTCGTGAAGGCGATCGAATCGATCCCCGTCGATCCGAGTGGGTCGGAAAACACGTTCACCGCGATCCGCCGCACGGCCGAGGCGGCCCGCATTTTCCGCACGTCTTCCCCGAAAAAGAACGTCATGATCGTCGTGTTCACCGACGAGGTGGGGAACGATCAGGACAAGGCCGACGACACCACGAAGTATTGCGTGGCGCTCGGCATTCCCGTGTATGTCGTGGGCGTCCCGGCGCCGTTCGGCCTCGCCGAGGTACGGATGAAGTACGTGGAGTTCGATCCGAAATACGAACAGGACGAGCAGTGGGTCGTGATCGAGCAGGGCCCCGAGACGCTCTATCCGGAGGTCGTTCGTGTGCGGTCCGGACGCTATGCCGACGACGCGATCGACTCGGGCTTCGGCCCCTTCAGCCTGTCGAAGATTTGCGCCGACACCGGCGGTATCTACTTCCGCGTGCATGCCAACAGCAACGCTCGTGGGAGGGTGACCAACGAGATGACCGCGCCGATGGCCGCGCAACTTCGGTATTTTTTCGACGCCGACGTGATGCGTGCCTATCAGCCCGATTACGTCTCGCAGGCCAAGCTCAAACAGGAACTTGCCGCCAACCGCGCCAAGCAGGTGCTCGTGGAGGCGGCCCGAAAGTCGGCGCTCGAGCCGATGGAGTCGCCGGAGATGACGTTTCCGCGGAAGGACGAAGGTGCCCTCAAGAATCTTCTCGGGGAAGCGCAGAAAACGGCGGCACGGCTGCAGCCGAAGATCGACGCCCTCTACGAACTGCTCAAGGGCGGCCTGTCGGACCGGGAACGGATTCGGGAGAAGCGCTGGCAGGCGGGATACGATCTGGCCCTCGGCCGCGTGCTCGCCGTCAAGGTGCGCACCGACGCCTACAACCTCATGCTGGCTCAGGCCTCGCTGGGCATGACGTTCAAGAACCCCAAGAGCGACACCTGGAAGCTCGTGCCGAGCGACGTGGTGAAGGTCGGGTCGGCCACCGAGAAAATCGCCAAGCAGGCTGATGAACTGCTGCACCGTGTTGTGAACGACCATCCCGGCACGCCCTGGGCCCTGCTCGCAGTCGAGGAACTGCGGATGCCGCTGGGCTACGAGTGGACCGAAACGTTCACTGACGTCAACGGCGAGAAGCGCATGCAGGGCGGCAACAATCCGAACATGCCGAACGCCCGGGCCGACGACAAGAAAAAGATGCTCGGCCCCCCGAAGCTAAAGCGCGACCCCAAGCGGCTGTAGTCACGCAAAGCCCCGGTATCGAGCCGGCTCGGGGCAGCCCCTCGCCTCCCTAACTCGTAGTCGCCGAGAACGTTCGGCGGAGATGGTCGGTGGGCACGCGCAGGCGCAGGGAGTCGTTGAGGACGAAAGCGTGCTAGGCCTGGAGGGCCGCGTCAGCACCAGCCGACGGAGGTCGGCCAAGGAACGGACGGCAGGATGCCGTGCTGTTCCGTGAAGCATCCCGCGAGCATGCCTACCGCCGGCTCTGAATGCGGGTGCTTGTTGCCTGTCCTGCCGTCCGGCGACGGGACATGGGGCACCCCTCGCCGGAACCCGCGCGCTGCAGATCGCCTAAAAAGTCAAATTGTCTTCGGCGAAGCTCGTGCGGCTGTCGTAGGCGTGGAAGCTGCGGGCGATGCGGCCGGCGAGGATCTGGAGAAACATCGCCCGGAACTGCGGCTCCGTGCGGTCGCTCGTGGGGATCGCGCCGTCGGCCGGATACTGAAAGTCGGCGAACCGCTTCTCGAACACGACCTTACCGGCGGCGACGTCGAACACGCGCACGTGGGCGGACGCCCGGCCCCGGTAGAGGGTCATGCCTTCGTGGAGCCGGAACTCCTCGAGGTCGATGCCCACCACCATGTCGGCATCGAGAGCCTTGCCCACGGTGGGGTAGTCGACCCAGGCATGCTCGTCGATCCAGCGGGCCACTTCCTGCTGATCGATGATCCGCGACTTGCGCACGTGCTGCTGGATGAGTGAGCCGACGGTGACGGCGAGTTCGCGCGACGAGCCGGCGTCGGCATATTCGAGTTCCACGATCGGCTTGCAGACCACGGCCACGTGTTTCCCTTTGAGCCCCTTGAACTCGGCGGGCGTGTCTTCGGGCATCAGGATGTAGGCGGCCGTGAGGAGCGTCGAGCAGCCGGAGCAGGCGACGAGTGTCGCCAGGGCCAGGAGGAGGATCGGCCGGGCGCAACGGACGGTGTGGCTGGGCATGCACTCTTCCTTCGCGTGATGGTCTGCCGGTGGGCCGCGGGGGCGGCCGGGCCGGGGCCAGGGAGGGTAGTCGGGATGGCCGGATCGGCTCAATGCCGCTTGCCGCAGGCAAAATCGAGGGGCAAAACGGGTATCCTTGGCCGGGGAGCCGCGTCATGCATCCGTTTCTCACATCGCTGTCGGCTGCCTTGCCTCGCACGGGCTTATGGGAATCGCCCGCCATCGTGGCCGTCTCGGGAGGGGCTGACAGCGTGGCCTTGCTCGTGGGGCTCGCACGGCTGGCACCGCCCGACGCGCGGCTCGTGGTCGCCCATGCCTGCCACGACCTGCGGCCGGAGGCCGACGAGGATCGGAAGTTCGTGTCGGCCCTTGCCGGTCGGCTCGGTGTGCGGTACGAGTCGCGGGCGCTCGCTGTGCGTGACGATTCCGAGGGCCGTGGGGAAGGGGTCGAGGCACGGGCGCGGCGGCTGCGCTACGACTTCTTCATGCATGTCGCGCATGCGCATGCTGCCCGGCATGTCGTGGTGGGGCATACGGCAGACGACCAGGCTGAGACGATCCTGCATCGTGCCCTGCGCGGCACCGGGGTCGTGGGGCTCGCCGGTATGCGGCCGAGCCGTACCCTCGCCGACGGCGTCGCCCTCATGCGACCGATGCTCACGCTGCCTCGGGCGCTGGGCCGCGCTTTCCTTGAAGCCGAGGGGGAAGCGTGGCGTGAGGATGCCACGAATGCCGATCCGCGGTACGCCCGCAATTTCCTCCGGCACGAGATCCTCGCTGCCGCGACCCACGGCCCCTATCCCGGCGGGATCGACGCGCTCGTGCGGCTGGGCCTCCAGGCGGCCGGTGTGGCGGCAGCGCTCGAGAGCGCCGCTGCCGCCTTGCTCGATGCGCATGCCCGGCGGCATGTCGATGGGAGCGTCAGCCTCGAGGCTGTCGCGCTCGCGCCCCTCGACGACCATCTGCTCGGTCACGTGCTCGTGGTGCTCTGGGACCGGGAGGGCTGGCCGCGCCGGCACATGACAGCGAGGCACTATGCGGCGCTCGCCGGGCTCATCGCGGCGGTCGGACGGGGTGACGAGCCCGACCAGGCAGCGCTGGATTTGCCCGGGGGAGTGCGGGCCCGGGTGGCGGCGGGCCGCCGCCTCGAACTGACGCCCCGCGTGCCGGCGGCGTCACCGGCTCAATGATGCATGCCGCGGGCCTGGTATCCGCCTCGCATCCGAAACCATCCCAGCAAGAGTGAATAACAGACGAACATCGCGGCTGGCACCAGGGCCGTCAGCGTGAGCGCCCGGCGGCCTCCGAAGAGGCCTGCCGCCTCGACGAGCGGCTTGTCGGCTGCTGCCGATCCCTGGGAACTCTTCCACCAGTCGACGAGCGTCTGCTGGGCCGCGATCGCCTCGGGCTTGGCCTGCTCCTGGCGCATCAGTTCGAGCGCCCGCTCCGCCTCCTTGCCGCCATCCTCGAGCACGCCCACCTTGGCACCGTCGAGGCCCACGGTCTTCATCCAGAGAAACTCGTTTTCCTTCGGTGCCTTGTAGCGTTCGTACACGGCCGTATTCGCCTGGGCGAGATTGGCCGAGGCGTTCTGATCCTGCAGGAAGCCGATGCCCGGTCCGCCGAGCAGCCCAGCCGCGAGCATGCCGACGCCACCGGCCGCGCCGATCGTGATCGCGCCCCCCTTCGGAAACTGCTCGCTCACCACCGCGAGCATCGTCGGCCAGAGGAAGGTCTTGCCGATGCCGTAGACGGTCGCCGCGATCACGCACATGATCGCGCCTTGAGCGTTGCCAAGGAGTGTCAGCCCCGCAGCCCCGAACAAGGCCGACACGGCCAGGAGGCCGAGTGGCGAGATTTTCTCCACGATCGGCCCCGCGAAAAACCGCAGCACGAACATCAGGCCCGACGTGTAGACGAAGAGCAACAGCCCGTTGGCGGGATTGGCCATGATCGTGCCGGTGATCTTCGAGATCCAGGAGTCGGTGCCGAGCTCCACGTAGCCGACGAGCGCGTGGATCAGAAGGAGGAACGCCAGGAGGACGTGGCCGAAGCGAAAGCCCGTGGCGGCACCGAAGACGGCGAGGAGCGCCGTGGCGATGCCGGCCGCCACGATCGGCGACAGCCCGAGGTCGCTCTTGAAGAACAGCGCGAGCAGGCCGCAGATCACCGCCGCCCCGATCAGGCCAAGCTCGCCGAGCATGTCTTTGTACGACACGCCGGAGCTGCTCGCCTCGCTCTTCGGGAACCGCTGGCCCAGCATCATCAGGCCATAGAGCGCGACCGGGATGAGGAACAGCGAGATTTGCACCTGCCAGGCGACGGGTTTCGTGTCGGCGCCGCCGGTGAGAAAATAGCTCGCGAGGCCGCCGAGGATCAGGCCGCCCGGCCAGCCGGCGTGGAGAATGTTGAGATAGTGCGTCTTGTTCTTGGGGAACAGCGTCGCCACGAGCGGGTTGACGACCGCTTCGGCGATGCCGTTACCGATCGCGAAGAGGAACATGCCCCAAAACAGGCACTGGAAGGCGAGCGGTTTGCCGCCGGCGGCGAACGCGGCGCCCGTCGCGAGCGTGAGCCCGGCCGACACGAGGTGCATCACGAAGGCGGCGAACATCAGCGGCCCGAAGCCGATCCGGTCGGCGATCAGGCTCGAGAGCAGGATGATGATCCCGAAGCCGGTGAGGCCGCCGCCGGTGATGGCGCCGAGCTCGGTCTGCGTGAAGCCGTACTGTTCGGCCCACTGGCCGAGGATGCCCGCGCGGATCGAGAAGCCGACGCCGGCGGCAAGGATCGCCATGAATCCGGCCCACAGCAGCCGCTGGGCGTTGGAAACCGTGCCGTTCGCGCCGGCATCGTGGTGGGTCGCGTGCATGCGTCTGCCCCGGAGGTGGTGATGAGAGAAGCCAGAACTATAGCAAGGGGCGCAGGCGGCGGGAACGGCGGGAGTTTGGCAGGCCAGGAGGGGCCCGGCGCCGATTGACTGGCTTCCGGTCGGGAACGTATTGTCCCGCCCCCCTGCGCCCGTCCCCTTCCGGCACTTCCAGTGAACTCGCTCGCCGATACGCTCTGGACCCTCGTGCGCTGGGCCGTGCCCGTGACGGTGGCCGGCGTCGTCGCAGCCGGCGCCATCGGGTCGAGCCGGATCGGCGAGGAGGTGCGCGGACGCGTGGAGGCGCGGCTCGCGAAACAGTTTCCCACGCTCGCCGTGCAGGTGCAGGGTGCGAGCCTCGTGGAAGGGGAGGGCATCGTCGTGCGCGGCGTGTCGCTCGTCGATCCGAAGATGCCACAGCAGTGGCGGCAGATCGTCTGGGTCGACGAGATCCGCCTCGCCTGCACCACGAGCCTGACTGAGCTCGCCACGGGTCCGCCGCGGATCACCGCCGTGCGGCTGCGCCGGCCTGTGGTGCATGCGGTGCGGCAGACGGACGGCGCCTGGAATCTCCAGAAGCTGCTTGGCGAGGCTGCGCCCGGGGGTCTCGTGCCCGTGTCGGTCGAGGACGCCACGCTGCTCGTCGACGATCCCGGGCGTCAGCTGCGATCCACGCTGCGGCAGGTGAGCCTCGATGTGCAGCCCGATGCACAGGCCGCTGGCACGGCGATCGTGCGTGGCAGCGCCTCGGGCGACCGCTTCGAGCGGCTGGCATTCCAAGGACGCGTGACACCGCAGAGCGGACAGTTCGAGATGCAGGGGCAGATCGAGTCGCTCGATGTCTCGAATCGGCTCGTCGCCTTCCTCGCCGTCGCCGACGAGCGGCTCGCGGCGCCACACGTGCAGGATTGGCTCGCCGGCTTGCGGGGCCGCGGCCACGTGCAGTGGCAGGCTGCGGGGTCGGTGCGGGCGCCCGCGGCCATCGCCTTCAACGCGGCGGGCAGCCTGGAGTCGGGCCGCTTCGAGCATCGGTCGCTGCCGTTCGCACTCAGCGATCTGACATCGACGTTTCGGGCCGATCGGGGCGGCATTCACGTCGAGCGTTTCGAGGCCCATTCCGGCTCGACGCTCGTTCGCGGAGGCGGGCGGCTCACGGGCTGGGCAAGTGACGCCGATTTCGACGTCACGGTCGAGGCGGAGCGGCTCACGGTCAGCCGGCAATGGGAGGCCCATCTGCCGGAGCGCTTCGCAGCGCACTGGCGCAAGGTGCTGCCGGCCGGCGAGGTCGACGTGGTCGCCACGGTGCGCCGCCGGGCGGGCCGCATCGATCCCACCCTTTCGGTGCGCTGCCGCAACACCTCGCTCACCCACTACCGCTTTCCTTACCGGCTCGACCGCACCGTGGGCACCGTCGTGCTTCAGGGTGAACAGCTCTCGATCCATCTCACCGGGCAGGCAGGCGGTCACCCCGTGCAGGTGCAGGGCGCCTTTCGTACCAGCGGCGAAGGCATGCCCGGCTTTCTCGAGGTGCGCGGCGACGGCATGCGGATCGACGATGCCCTGCTCGCGGCACTGCCAGCCCGCAGTGCGGCGATCGTGAAGTCGCTCCACGCGCAGGGCACGTTCGACTTCGCCTTCCGGCACGACCGTGGGCCGCAGTTGCCCGGCGGCCATGCCAACACGCTCGGCATCCGCCTCGTGCAGTGCAGCATGTCGTACACCGGATTTCCCTATCCGCTCTCGAATGTCTCGGGCACCGTCCGCATGGATCGGGGGCAGTGGACGATCAAGGATGTGGTGGGATCCAACGACACGGGTGTCGTGCGGTGCAACGGGTCGCTCGTGCCCAAAGCCGGCGACGATGGCGATCTCACGCTCCATCTCGCCGGCAGCGGGGTCGTGCTCGACCGCGAGCTCCGCGACGCCTTGCCGCGCACGATGGTGCGAATCTGGGACGACATCGATCCGCGTGGCAACGCCGAGTTCACCGCCACGGTTCGCCATCAGGTGAAGGCCCGTAAGACCGACGTTGCGCTCGAGGCGACACCGCAGGGCGACACCGTCTCGATCGAACCGGCCTGGTTTCCCTACCGGCTCGAGCAGTTGCGCGGCCGGCTCACCTGGCGCGACGGCCTGCTGCGGTTCGACGGGGTTCGCGGTGTCCACGATCGCACCACCGTCGCGACCGACGGGGTCTGCCGATTCGGCGCCGACGGAGGCTGGCACGTGTCGTTCGAACGGCTCGCCGCCGACCGGTTTCGCGCCGATCACGACGTGCTCCAGGCGCTGCCGGCAGGGCTCCAGCAGGCCCTCGCTTCCGTCCGCCCGCGCGGCCTCCTGTCGCTTACCGGCAGCGTCGACATCTACGCGGTGCAGCCGCCCGGCGATCCCGGCCAGCCCCGCCCGGCCGATGCGCCCGCGCCGGCCGCAGCCTGGGATCTCCACCTCGACATGGAGCAGGGCTCGCTCGACGTCGGCGTGGCACTCGAGCACGTGCACGGCGGCGTGCACCTCACGGGCAAGACCGACGGCCGCGCGTGGCAGACCGACGGTGAGATCGCGCTCGACAGCGCCATCTGGCGGGGCGTGCAACTCACCGGCGTGGAGGGGCCGCTCGCCATGGACCAGGCCGGCGTGCGCTTCGGAATGCCGGCGGGCGCCAAGCAGGGCCGGCCGCGGCGGCTGGCCGCGCGGGTGGCCGGCGGCACCGTGTTCGTCGACGGAAGCGTCGCCGCGGGCGATTCCGGCACGTTTGCCGTGGCCGCCTCGCTCGCCGATGCCGAGCTCGAACGCCTCGCCGCCGATTCGGCCGCGTCGCTGGCGGGCACCGCGGCCACGCAGCGGTATCGGGGCAAGGTGTTTGGCGCGATCGAAGTCAGCGGATCGCGGGCGGGCATGCACTCGCTCGCGGGGCGGGGCCAGCTGCGGCTCCGCGACGCCGACATCTACGAGTTGCCCGTGATCGTGGCGCTCCTCAAGGTGCTGCGGGTGAAGGCCCCCGATCGCAAGGCCTTCAGTTCGAGCCTCGTCGATTTTCGGGTCGAGGGGCCGCATGCCTATCTCGACAACATCGAACTGTCGGGCGACGCGATCAGCCTCGTCGGCAACGGCGAGGTCGACATGGAGGGGCACATGCAGATGACGTTTCGCTCGATCATGGGTGATTCCGAGACGCAGCTGCCCGTCATGAAGCGGGTGCTGGGCGGCGCGAGCGGCCAGTTCATGCTCGTGCACGTCGACGGCACGCTCGCCCAGCCCGACATCTCGACCGAGGCGTTCCCCACGCTCTCGGCGGCGCTCCAGCAACTGCAGTCGCAACGCCGCGGCCCCGACAGCCTCCGGGCCGCAGCCGCCGCCCGGCGTGAGAACCGGCGCTGATCCGGCACGGCTCTCTCTGCACCGGCTTCGGTCTCCCGATATCACGTCGCTGTGATAAGTGCAGGTGACAATGATCCGTACTCGGAGCCGGCGGTAGGCATGCTCGACTCCGGTCGTGTTGAGAGTACTTGACTCGTGGGGTTTGCTCAGACGCCGATAGTCCTCAACGACTCCCTGCGTCTGCGCGTGCCCACCGACCGACTCCGCCGAAAGTTCTGAGCGCCTACGAGTTGAGGAGGCTTTGGGCTCCCCGTGTCCCGCTCGCCGGCGTATTTGACCAGCGAAGCCATGGATGGCGCAGCGCAGGCAAATCCGAGTGAGCCGAAGCCTGGAGGGCGAAGGCGAACGTCCGGCGACGGGATATGGGGAG
>Ga0214921_10006183_pt1 | contig 16525 bp, 17 predicted proteins | sample LL1505_MetaG_FD_177992 | JGI IMG/M metagenome (GOLD analysis project Ga0214921, IMG submission 177992) | Freshwater microbial communities from Lake Lanier, Atlanta, Georgia, United States - LL-1505 | ecosystem: Environmental > Aquatic > Freshwater > Lake | place: USA: Georgia | collected...
CCTTTGCAATATCAGCATCAGAGATGCAATCAATATGTTTAACAATTGCCCGCAGTGAGTTACCGTGAGCGGTAATTAAGACCGTCTTACCTGCCAACATATCCTTACTAACCTCACCAGTTAGATATGGAATAGCACGTTCTACAACATCTTTTAGACACTCAGTTTTTGGTAGATCATCACCTAAATCAGCATACTTTGGATCATTTTTTTGTGAGTACTGATCATCATCTGCAATTGGTGGCGGTGGTGTGTCAAAGGATCGACGCCATAGATCAAACTGCTCCTGACCATAGGCAGCTAATGTCTGCGCCTTATCCTTTCCTTGCAGCGCGCCATAATGGCGCTCATTTAATCGCCAAGATCTATGGGTTGGTATTCCTGTTTTTCCGCAATTACTTAGTGCGATATCTGCAGTATTTATCGCTCGCTTTAAGAGGGATGTGTGTAATACATCAGGCAACAAATTTGCCTCTTTTAATAACTGACCAGCCCTTGCTGCTTCTAACTTTCCTTTTTCAGATAGATCAACATCAACCCAACCGGTGAAGAGATTTTTTGCATTCCACTGACTCTCACCATGTCGCAATAAAATTAACTTATAACCCACAGTCATAATCCTTTCACAATCAATTAAATTAAATGCTCAAAGGCTTTTAAATTAGCTAAAGATTCACCCCGTGATACTCGCCAAGCCCACTCACGTCTTATGGCAGATGAAAAACCCAACTCAAGGAGTGGATTAAAGGATGAGTCGGCATACTGCAGTACTGCGCCCAAGAGGCGATCAATCTCCCTTTCATTTACCGCATCCAGGGGTAATCTGCCCACTAAATAAATATCACCTAACTCATTTACTGCAAAAGCTATTGAATACATTGAAGCGTTTTTCTTTAGTAAGTACTCAAAGACTGCTTCCTTATTCTCATCTGGCTTTCTAATAACAAAAGCGTTAATACTCAAAGAGTGATCACCAACTACCAATGCGCAATGGGTTTGCTGTTTTGCCTCCCCTGGCAAAGTGATTAAGTAAGTACTTTCATCCTTTTGTTCATAATCTAAATCATGTGATGATAGGAAATCATCAATTACTGCATTTGGATCAAGCATCTTATAAGTACTTAAATGCCCATAAAGTTGGCTTGATTGTTAAAATCAGCATTTAGTTTGCGAAGCTCTTCAAAAGTGCCCCGGTTAACTATCTTTCCTTTATCGATGTAGTAAATCATGTCCGCACTTCGTACTACAGATAAGCGGTGAGCAATGAAGATTACGGTGCAATCACCTGTTAGTTTCAAAATAGATTCTGAAACCCGATTCTCAGTCTCTGCGTCTAACGCGCTAGTTGCTTCATCAAAGATAACTATTTTTGGCTTTGTTAATAGCGCTCTAGCGATTCCAAGTCTTTGACGCTGGCCTCCACTTAAATTTTTACCCGCATCACTAATTCGATAGGAAAGTTGCCCCTCTAAACCTTTTACAAAATCATAAAGATCAGCCAACTGCAATGCTTCCCAAACAAGCTCATCTGAAACTGAATCTGGATTAAAGCCAAGGCAGATGTTTTCTTTGACTGTTGAATTCTCCACAAAAACATCTTGCGGCACATATCCAATAGATCCTGGCCATTTCTTAATGGCATCTATTGGTGCCAAATCCGAAATTGTGATGGAGCCAGAAGCTGGAGTTAACAAACCTAGTATTAAATCAATCAACGTGCTTTTGCCACCGCCTGATGGACCTACAAATGCAATGAACTGACCCGGATTTGTCTTTAATGAAACATCATGGATTGTGTCAATTATTGCATCTGAATATATAAATTTAATGTTAACAATATCCAGCTTAGGTTCAAAACCTTTATGCTTGGTATTAATCTTTGTTATCTCTTTACTTAATTCATTAATACTAGATAGCTCATCGATTAACTCAAATGTCGGTTTCGCTGCAGACAAACTTGAACGTACTGCTATAACATTTTGCTGCAATCTAATTATTGCTGGAGCAATTCTTGTGCTCGCAGCAAGGAAGACAGATATAACTGCTATAGCACGATTGGCGTCAAACCAATAAAACTGAATGGCTGAAATTAGAGCGATTCCAAATATTATAGATACTTCAATAGTGTACTTACTAATATTGGGAATGAATTTCAATTCAGCATCATATTTAGCTAGTTGCATTTTACTTTGCCGAATTTCGTTTACGTAATACTCTCTACCACCCTTTATGAATAAATCCCGAAAAGAATTAATACCTTCGGAAACCTTTTGATTAAAATATATATTCAAATAGGTGTTCTCTCTATTTAACGCTACCACTCTTTTGTGCATTAATAAGTAAAGTAAAACACCAATACACGAAAACATTAGCAACGATCCTATAGAAGTAATTGGATCAACCAACATTAATCCTGTGAGGATTACTAAGAATAAAACTAAATCCGATACGATTACTACTAAATTGGAAACTACTCCTCCAATTAATCTCTCAACTCCATAAGTTACATTATAAATCTGATGCTGAATTGAGTTTTTAAATATTTTTTCTACTGGCCGATTTAACATTTTTGAAACTAAAGTGCTTGAAATTTCTGCATTTCTATTGCTCATGTAACTGAGTGTTTTCCTTAAGAAATAAACAGATAACAAGGTTTTTAGCACAAAGAAGAATACTGCAGCGGATACTAACAAGATTAAAAGTGATTTCTGTGGCAAATTTTCTAAATGTAAATAACTAAGAAATCTTGACACTTGATTACCTGCTTCAAGTGACTGCAGCCCACGTATCAAGGTAGCAGTAGCCACTCCTATAAGTGCCACTCCGATTAAATCCAAGAAGGCCAACATCGTGTTTATGAATAAAACTAGTAGCAATCTAGTACGATCTTTTTTACTCAGCAACAAAAGTACTTTTTTTATCTCTTCAACTTGAAATTTGGATGAATTAACTAGTGCCATGGCGTAACTATACCTAAAAATTCTCCTTTCTGTTCAAGCACATTATTGATTCACTAATTTGCAAGTAAAAAACTTGTTGCTTTTATAGAGAATATTTCAGATTAGAGATACACCTATTGGCTTTTCAAAATGCGATATTTTGTATCTTGTTTACCAAGCGCCCAGTCATAAACATCTAAAGTTTTTCTAGCAGTCATCTCCCAACCAAAGTGGCTGGCATGTTCAACTGCGCCCATTGATAAAACCAATCTGCGTTGTGGCTCAGCAATTAATCTTGAGATAACTGCAGACCAAGCCTTTGGATCATGGCCATCAACTAAAGATCCTGAAATACCATCTGAGACAGCTGTTCGAAGTCCGCCGATAGCAGTTGCAACAACTGGTGTGCCACAAGCTTGGGCTTCAAGTGCTACTAACCCAAATGATTCAGAGTAACTTGGAACGCATACCAAATCACTTGCGCGATACCAATCAGGAAGTACTGCCCGTGATGCTGGATCAACAAAATGTGTAACATCTTCAACCTTTAAAAACTTTGCCAGTGATTTAAGATTTTCTAACTCATTTACTCCACTGCCAGAGGCCCCGCCCATGATTACCACTGCAAGTTTGGCGCGAAGATATGGTGAGTGAGCAACCATCTCAGCTGCAGCTTTTATCAATACATCTGGGCCCTTATGAGGTTGGATTCGACCTACAAATGTAAGCAAGATGGCATCTGGTGCAATATTTAATCGCTCTCGTGCTGCTGCCTTGCCGTCTGCTGGTGAAAAACTTTGCAGATCAACACCAGGGGCAACAACAAATACTCGATCAGGGCAGGCATCGTAGAGTGAAACTAAGGATGCAGCCTCAGCATCAGTATTTGCTATTAAGCCAGTTGCAGCCTTAACAACCTGTTCTTCACCAATTGCTCTAATTTGTGGCTCTGGTTTTTCACCATCGGCTAAATTTAAATTCTTAACCTTTGCTGTTGTGTGCATGGTGTGAATTAATGGAGTACCGGTTGCCTCACTTACCACCCAACCTAATTGGCCTGAGATCCAGTAATGAGAGTGCAGAAGTGAGTAATAATCCTTAGGCAATTGTTTTTGGTAATTCATAAAAGCACTAGTTAATGCTCCTAATTGGCTGGGCAACTCCTCTTTAGATAAACCTTCAAAGGGTCCTGCAACTAAATGCTTAACATTTACCCCATCTGCAATCTCAATACTCTCTGGCAGATTTGGTTTATTAGCTCTGGTAAAAATATCTACGCTAACTGCTGCCTGGGCCATCTTCTTTGCAGTTTCCACGACATAAACATTCATGCCACCGGCATCACCTGTGCCTGCTTGATCCAAAGGTGAGGTGTGAACCATCAAGGTGGCAATTTTTGAATTTCGTGGGGATTTCATAAGATCAATTCTAACTTAAGTTAAGAACTTTAAATATTGGCGATTACTCCACCAACTACGCTTGCGCCCCCATAAATCTTCACACTCTCATCCGGCACCTCAACACCCCACCTCTTAAAGATTTCCATAATGATTGGCGCAACCGGTCGCCAAGAGCCATCAATAATCTTTATTGCAATCACTCTGCCATCACCAAGTGCACACACCTGCACACCCTCTGCTCCCTCCTTCATAAACAACCCAGGAACAGCCCTCATCATCCGCGTTGTTAATCTTCCCTCTCCAGCAACTAACTCTGGGTATTTCATGCAGGCTGAAACTATCTGCTGATAAGGAACTTCTTTAGATTTCACTAAGATTGAAATTGCTTTTGCTAATCCAATTAAAGAAATTGCAAATAAAGGCGCTCCGCACCCATCAACACCTGTTGCTCTCACCTTTTCACCAGATAACTCTTCAATCTCATTTTTAATTGCCACCTGTAGTGGATGGTTTAGATTTAAGTAAGTATTCATATCCCAGCCATTTTGCTGGCAGGTAATAAGCATTCCAGCATGTTTGCCGCTGCAGTTTTGGGCTATTTGGCTAGGTAGTTTGTCACCCCAAGTTATTTTCTCTTTTTCACCTAATGGTTTATCAACAGCGTTTTTAAGTTGATCAATAGAAATACCTCGCAAAGTGAGCATTTTGGTAACTAAATCAATATGTGATTGAGAGCCAGAATGACTAGCACAAATGATTGCTAACTCATTTTCTTCCACCTTAAGCCCTGCTTTAAGCATGACTGCTGCTTGTAAGGACTTGATTGCACTCCGTGGATAAATTGGTAACTCAGGTGAGCCTTTAGATAAGTAGGTTGAACCATCTGCATTTAAAACTATTAGGTGGCCTAGATGGAGGGATTCAACTAAATCACTCCGTGTTACTTTAGCTAGTACTTCGCCAGCAAATTTCTCGTTAATTTTCAGATTGTCTTTCAAGTGAGGACCAAAGATGTGCTTGTAATGTTTGACCTTGAGCTGCCATGTCATAGGAGGTAAATAACTCACCCTCAACTAATCCATACAATCTAGAACCAGCTGTAACTATTTTTGCAGTTGGAGATGAGTAACCTTGATCCATTGCAAGTTGAATCTTTGCTCCTTGCACTAAACCAACCCAACCTTCAGCAATTCCAGTGTTGTGAGCTAGCAACACTTCAAGCACATTATTTTCTTTAACCCGCCAAAAACCAACCTCTGAAGCAGCTGGTCTAATAATTTCATCGTTTTCATCAATGATCCAAGAGCGGGAGAAGTAATTTAGAAAGGCCCTGCCGTCATGATTAAAGGAGACCTCCTGGGCAAATTGAAAGCCTGGCACATTTGGATACTCACCACGACCTTTTCCGCGCCATGTGCCAATCAACCAGGCAAGTGGCATTAAATCTGGATGCAGATTATCTGGGATAGTAAATGCCATTATTTTTTATTCACCTTTAAAGTTTTATTAAGCCCAGTTATACCCTTATAAATTAAAAAGATTGAAAATGTAAGTGAGGTAACGATCAATAAAATTGTGGTCAAAATTTCCATTAGGCAAGCCTAAACCCTTACCGAAGTGCTAACTCCTCTTGTGAGGCGCTAACTCCCTCACAAATCAAGGTGGCATCTGCTGGCACATTCCGTTTTATTACAGCTAATGCAATTGGCCCTAACTCATAGTGGCGTGCAACAGTGCCTATAAAGCCAACCTCTTTATCCTCCAAAAACACCTTTGCGCCATGCTCTGGCATTGCAACCATTGAGCCATCTAAGTGAAGTCTGACTAACTTTCTTGGTGGCTGACCTAAGTTAAATACCTTTGCCACAGTCTCCTGCCCTCGATAGCAACCTTTATTCATATGTACTGCTTTGTTAATAAAACCTAACTCATTTGGAATAGATTTATGATCTGTTTCAAATAATAATCTAGCTCTACCTTGCGATACACGCTCTGCCTCTAGTGCCCACATACCAACTTGGATATGGGATTTACTAAAAGCATCCGTAGTTTCCTTTAACTCACCCCTTGGAACAAGGGCATAAGGACCACCCAAAAGATCTGATTTACCAGGTGCTCGTAGCACTGCGTAATCATTTGATTGATCTTTAACATCCACCTCTAACATAAATTTCATCTTATTTAGGTAATCCAAAATCTCATTCGTTCGGGAGTTTTCAGTATGTAACCAGGTGGTATTGCCATCATCTACTAAAAATAATTGATCAATAACATGCCCTTGCACTTCAAGTATTAGCGCCTCAACCCACTTACCAGCCTCTAACTTTTCAAGATGTTGGGTGGTCAATGCATGAAGCCAGGTAAGGCGATCTTTACCTGAGATTGAGATGATTCCGCGGTGAGATAGATCTGCCCAAGCATTTCCTACTACTAACGCTTTTTGCTCCTGATTTGGCTCACCAAAGTGCCAAATAGCACCTTTATCTGGACCTGACTCAACCAATACGGCGGTCATTAATTACCTGATTTATTAGCGCACTTACTGCACAATCCATAAACAGCAAAGTGTGTTACATCTGTCTTAAATCCGTAATCATCCGACAAGGTGTTAACAAAATTAGCTGCAGTTTCAATTGGGGCATCCCCAATCCCTTCACATTCAGAACAAACTAAATGTAGATGGGTTAACTCTTCAGCTGCATGGTATGTAGCACCACCATGACCCAAATGAGTGTGTAGTACCAAACCAACATTTTCCAATGTTTCAAGGTTTCGATATACAGTTGAAAGATTAATCCCGGGATGGGTCGCACGAACCTTCTCTGCTACCTCCTCAGGAGTTGCATGGCCAAGCTCTCTAACTGCTTGCAGCACTAACTCACGTTGTGGTGTTAAGCGAAGCCCTTTTTCCCTCAGCTCATTTGGTTTAGCCATGGGATAAGTCTAACTGCCTCTCCAGCACCACCTAATTTCTTGAAGGAATGCGAGATTTAGCTCGCAAAAGGATTAAGTAGAACTGGCAACCTAGGCAAAAACCAAAGGCAGCATTTAAAAAGGCAGCACCTAGTGCAAAGCTAGTTGCAATTAAAAATACCGTCGTATTTCCAGTTAAGCCACCAAGAAGCGCGGTTGCAGCAAAAAGTGCGCCAACTAATTGGGCAAATCTTGGGGCTGCCTCATTTTCACTTGGAACAGGACCTGAAAGCCGTGGTTGAATTAAGTTGCGATAAATAAATCCATAAAGAGACCCGCGAAGTCCAAGTAAGACTGCTGATAAAAAGACAGCAAATTGAAATCCAATAATTAAATTAGATTCCGTTACCAGCGCTGCTGATAAAACCACAGTTGTAATTGCTGCGGTATATCTTGGACCTCTGGCATCGATTAAACGCTCAGGCTTTGCTTGAGTTGTATTTAACACTTTTTTATCTCCTTTGTTAGATAAATAAAATTAATTTTGTAAAGCTAAAGAAATTAATTATTTATCCAACACATACAACCTTTAGCACGGGCAAAATCAATTACCCGCCGCTTTGTGAAGTAAATAGGTTGTATGAAGAACATGAAAAGGATTTTACGATATTTACTAAATTACTTCTTGCAAAGGATTTGCACAAAAGCCTTAGATAGCTTTGATCGCTTTGATAAGTTGATCACGTTTTGGTGCACCCTTGGCCCTTGCAATCTCAAACCCCTTACTATCTAAAAAGATCGTGGTCGGGGTGGAGCGAATATCAACTCTTCTAACCAAATTAAGATTGGATTCAGCATCGACTTCAACATAGGTGATGTCTTTAGAATCCTTAACAACATCCTTAACAATTGACTTTGCAGTTCGGCACTCAGAGCAGAAGGTGGTAGAAAATTGCAGGATGGTAAGACGGCTGCCATATTTTCCACCGAACTCTCCCTCTGAAATTTTCAATCTTGATCCCTTTTTAATAACACCCTTTTTTGCGCGCAGCGTTAGCCCAATTGCTGAAGTTATAGAGATAAGTAAAAGAAGTGGCAGCAAACTTTCCATAGCGGTATTCTTGCACTCTTATGGCACGCCTACTCCTTCTGACAAACTCAAGCGGTGCTAGCGCTGAGGTGATGCCCTCCCTTGGATTGTTGCAGCATGATGTGAAGATCTTGCCTATTGAGGCCTCAGTATTAGTTGAACCACCGGTAGTTGATTGCCTACTAATTGACGCCCGCCGAGATCTGCCATCTGCTAAATCATTTACCAAATTGATTACTTCAACAGGGGTGGATGTTCCGATCATGGTTATTACAACAGAGGGTGGCCTATCTGCAATAAATGCGGATTGGGGAATTGATGATGTAATTCTTGATACGGCAGGTCCAGCAGAGGTTGATGCACGAATTCGGATTGTGATTGGCCAATCAGCAATTGCGCAATTAGCAAGTAATCCATCCGCTGGTGAGATTAGAAGTGGTGAGGTAATAATTGATGAGTCCTCATACACCGCCAAGATAAAAGGACGTGTTCTTGATCTAACCTTTAAAGAGTTTGAGTTACTTAAGTACTTAGCTCAACATCCAGGCAGAGTTTTTACAAGATCTCAGTTATTGCAAGAGATCTGGGGATATGACTACTTTGGTGGAACTAGAACTGTTGATGTTCATATCAGACGCCTTCGTTCAAAATTAGGCCCAGAGTTTGAAGCAATTATTGGCACGGTACGTAATGTTGGCTATCGCTTTTCAGTACAAAATAATCAAACAACAGCTGATATTAACTAGCATCTCTTGCAACACTTAAATCATCTATCTAAATCACAACAAGAAGGTGTTTTGGTATTGATAAAGGCTGCCCATGATTTTGATGGCACACCTCCTATTGCAGAGCATGTGTTGCTCCACCTTCGCCATGGTGGCGATAAATCAGATTCACACTTAGTAATTGAAGAAAACAATCAAGTAATCGCCTACGCCCACCTTGATACAACTGACCTAGTAGCAGGCCCAAGTGTTGAAGCAGTTGTCCACCCAAATCATCGTGACAAAGGTTTGGGTTCTTCTATTTTAAAAGAGGCGATAAAGGTCTGCGGTGGTAAAACCCGAATCTGGTCACATGGTGATCTACCTGCTGCAAAGGCGATTGCTGCATCGCTAAACCTGGAGAGGCTTTGGTCAAATCTTTTAATGAGCAAACCATTAGATGAAATACAACCAGTAACTTCGAAATACCCAATCCGCACATTCATTTCTGATTTTGATAATCAGGCATTTTTATCGTTAAACAATAAAGTCTTTGCTAATTACCCAGATCAAGGCGGGTGGAGTGATGATGATTTAATGGTAAGGCTCAATGAATCCTGGTTTGATGAAAAAGGGTTTTTTGTAGCTGAAGATAAGAGTGAATTAATTGGATTTTGTTGGACCAAAATACATGGCGCGCATACCCATTCACATACTGGTGAGGATGATGATCATGGCCATGACGCCCTCGGTGAGATCTATGTATTGGCAGTGAACCCAGATTACAAAGGGCAAGGTGTGGGGCGAGATTTAACGATCACTGGACTTAATTACTTAAAGTATCAAGGCTTAAACAATGTGATGTTATATGTTGGAGTTGAAAATAAACCAGCCTTCAATCTTTATAAATCACTTGGCTTTAATGAGTTTGGCAGTGATGTTATGTATCGGGTTAAAAGCTAAGTTATAAATCTTCAGTAAAGGTAATTAAGCACTCAATATAGGTATCGCCTTGTATTCCTAAGTTTTGGGCATCAGGTGGTGCTGTTACAGGCTCTATGCAAATACCTTCATCATCTTGGCTATAAACCATCCAGTAAGGCGTATCGCACTCCATAGTTAACCTGGCAGCTCCTGGCCAAATGATCTCAGGAACTCCCATTATCTCCATAAATGTGTCATCCCATGGAGGTTGAGCTGGTGAGATGATTTCACCAGTTGGCAGGTAATCATCACCTCGTTTAAACATTTTATTAGCTGCAAATAAAAGCTCAGCTGAATCACCCTTTCCTATCTCACGGGCAAACCAAGGATGAAAACCTAGTGTTGCTGGCAGATCACAACCATTTGCTTCGTAATCAAGTGACCAACGAATTGCGTTATCTAAGATCTCATAACTTTGCATAACAGTTGCGCCATAAAAGGGTGATGGTAGTTCTAAGTGTTGTCTGCCTCCGCCAATATCCTCCCAAGAGGATTGAGCGCCATATCCAATTAATGCATGGGGTGGATCAAAGTTATTTGGTAATTGATGTTTATTACCTTTTGAATCTTTAATAATTCCATCTTTAATTCTTCCGGCAAAAGGAGCCATGGAAAACCAACCCCAAGTTAAGTCCTGACCTCTAAAGGGAACTACAAACTGCATATCTCGCCACTGCACCGATGCAAGACGTGCTCCTTGATCTAAATCAATTGCAATTGAGATTTGATCTCCATCAATATTTAACACTTATTCAATCTCCTTTAATGTTGGAGGGTTTGCACCACTTCTAGAAACAGTTATTGCAGCAGCCTTTGCAGCCCGTTTAAGCAGCATTTCTAACCTAACTCCACTTAAACTGCTTAGACCATCTTTCACAATTGCCTCAACCAAAATAGCACCTACCGTGTCACCGGCACCGACTGTGTCAGCAACCACAACCTTTACAGCGTCAATACTTACTTTTTCACCTAATCGATAACCAGATATCCCTTTATCGCTGTGAGTGACCACAATCAGTGATGGCCCCTTTGCAAGCCAATTGTTGATAACTTGTTCAATTTCAAGAGATGGATAAAGCCATTTTATGTCCTCATCACTTGCCTTTACCGCTGATGAAATTGATACCCACCGCTCAACTTGTTTCAAATACTTCTCGCGATCATTTATTACAGCAGGCCTAATATTTGGATCAAAAACTATTGGTGCAACTTTTGCCACAGATTGCGCCCATTCATATAACACGGAGGCACCTGGTTCAATTACTGTGGCAAGAGTTCCCAGGTGAAGAAGTGCAGGCCGTTCAGTTTGAAGATTTGGTAGCCAATCTGGAGTGAAATCAAAGGTTGCAGTATTTTCAATCACAAACTCATAAGAGGCAGATCCTGAATCACTTAGTGAAACCGTTGCTAAACATGTTGGCTTATCTGAATACTTTACGTAATTTAAATTTACACCTGAAGTTACCAACTCGTTCTTGGCCATCTGCCCGTATTCATCAAATGAAATTCCATCAATAAACTGTGTATCAACTCCAATCATTGCTAGTGCTTTTGCTGTGTTGGCGGGTCCTCCACCGACTATTGGTTTTCGAACTGAACCATCTGGAATTAAATCAATTAAAACCTCACCTACCACCCAAACTTGACTCATTAAAGCTCTTCACCTTTTCGTGCTAAAAACTCGGTTAATACCTCAACTGCAAACAAATGGTCTTCAACTTGAGGTAATCCGCTAATAATTAAAATCCCCTTAAAACCTTCATCAGTTAACAAAGGAAGTGCCCCGCCATGAATTGCATGAGTTTCATCTTGCAAGTGGTTTTCTTTATGCCAATCAACCCCACGCTCTTCAGCAGAAACTCTTTCATACATAGTTGAATGGTGCTTTAGCTTAACTACAGCAACCTTTCGGTTTATCCACCAATCATTTTCTGGCTTTGAGCCTTGTAGGGAGGCGTGAAAAACTATCCAATCCCCAATTCGAACCTGAATTGCTATAGGAGCTTTTCTTTGATTACCTAAAGTAGTTGCTATTTCGCCAATTTCTACTGCATCAGAATTTGTAAGTGAAGGTAGTTTTAAAACTAATTCCTCCTCGCATAATTTAGCACTAGAAAAATTACCTGTAGTCATAAAATTCACCTAAAGAATTTAAAGTTTGCTTGATTGAAAATTTACTACATCCTGAATAATTTGATCAAGACCTAACTTTGGAGACCAACCAAGCCAATTCCTAATCTTTGATATGTCTGGAACACGTCTCAGCATGTCTTCAAAGCCTTCAGCGTAAGCCTCCAAGTAAGGCAACGTTGTGATTTTAGAACTAGAGCCAGCAAAATTAATAATCTTTTTTGCTAATTCCATAATAGATATTTGTTGATCATTTCCGACGTTAAATACTTGACCAATTGACTTTTCTGAATCCATCACAAGCAATATAGCTTGTACTGTATCGGAGACATGACAAAAACATCTTGTTTGATTTCCATCTCCAAAAACAGAAATCTGCTCATTTCTTAGCGCAGAACTTACAAATCTAGGTAGAACCATTCCATAGTCGCCAACCTGACGCGGTCCTGATGTATTAAACAATCTAACAATTCGAATGGGTAATCCATTTTCTTGATGATAAAAGAAAGCAAGACTCTCATCAATTGCTTTAGCCTCACTATATGACCAGCGAGATTTTAATGGATGGCCCACAATCCGGTCATCTTCTTCATTCAATGGAATCTTGTCATTTTTTCCATAAATTTCACTTGTAGAGGCCAATAAAATTGGTTTCTTATATTTGTCTACCGCTTCTAGAACTATTTCGCTACCTTTCAAATTAGTCCGTAAACTTTTAAGAGGTTGATTCACTATTTTAAAAACACCTAATGCCGCTGCTAAGTGCACAACATAATCACTTTTCGATATCAACCTATTAATTAATACTTCATCCAAGATATTGCCATCCTGTACTTCTATCCGACTCATAACCTTAGATAAATTATTAACATTTCCAGTAGATAAGTCATCAAGAACAGTTACAGAATCTCCTCGTGAAACTAATTCTTCCACTAGGTGTGAGCCAATAAAGCCAGCACCACCAGTAATTAGATATTTCACTAGATTGATTTTCTCGTGTCAATAAATGGAGTGTTTCCAATTTTTGATAAGTCAATTCCAGAATGAGGGGTTGCAAGGATTGCAAGATCATATCCATTTTCTAAACCTACTGAACTTTCAAAATTCCACTGCTTAACTAGTTCATCATGCCAAAAAACAGTGGCACCTTTTGATCTTAACCCTAAAATCAAGGATTTGACTGGCGATTCTCTGGTATCCGCTACATTAGGTTTATAAGCAACGCCAATTACTAAAATTTTCTTACCCTTTATTCCTCCTAATTTTTTTTCAGCTTTACTGACAAAATATTCTGGCATATTTTTGTTGATATCATCAGCTAGGTCAATAAATCTCGATGGTGCACCAATTTCTTTAGACTTGGCTGATAAATAGATGGGGTCAACAGGAATGCAATGCCCGCCAATACCAACTCCTGGATAAAAGGGCATAAATCCATACGGTTTAGTCGCTGCAGCACTGATTACTTCATTAATTTCAATTCCTATTTTTGAGCAAAACATTGAAAGCTCATTTACAAATGATATGTTGATAAAGCGGAAAGAGTTTTCTAGCAATTTTGCTGTCTCTGCAATTTCTAGAGAAGAGCAATTAAATAAATTGCCAACAAATAATCTATAAAAGCTAATAGCTTTTTCTAGTGCTTCAGAATTAAACCCTGACACTAACTTCGGGACATTACTTAAATTCCAGTGTTGATTACCTGGATCTATGCGTTCAGGAGAGTAGGCGACTAAAAAATCATCTAGTTTTAGTTTTGAACCTTTCACTAATATAGGTATCACAAAATTTCTTACAGTGCCAGGTTCTACCGTTGATTCGATAATCACAAGTCCACCAGGTTTTAAGACCTTTGATACGGCCGAACTTGCTGCCTCTAAATAACTGAGGTCAGGATTTCTATCTGAACTTAGCGGAGTAGGAACGCAAACGAGAAATACATCTGTTGAATCTATGTCTTCAATTTTATTAAAAACTTTAAGCAAGTTTTTATCCAATAAATTTGAAATTCTTTGGTTTGAAATATCTTCAATATATGATTTGCCATTGTTTAGTGAGATGATTTTATCTTTATCTAAATCAAATCCACTTACAATATATCCAGATTCACCCGCATGCACAGCTGTTGGTAATCCAACATAGCCAAGTCCAACAACTGTAACCTTCTTCATTATTGAATTAATTTTCTAAGTTCAGTTTCAGCTTGAAGACCTTGAGGTTTGTCCTTTGCAAAAGTCAAGATCATCTGGTAAGCCTGAATTGCTTGTTCAATTTGATTATTACTTGTGTAGGCCTGCGCCAGTATCAGATAATTCTGGGCATTAAAAGGATCTATTTCAACGATTTTTTCACTGCAAGATATTAGTGGCTGCCACAAAGACTTTGCTAGGTAAACTTGAACGCAACCATTCAAATAGTCATAAGAATTCGGATCGTACTCAAGAAGCTGTAGAATTGATTTTTCGGCTTTTTCAACTTCTCCTATTTGAAACCAAATATTTGCGGCCCTGAATTTGTACGCAGGTTCCACTAAATTTGTTGAATCAAACCGTTCCATGACATCATAAAATTCAGTTGATTGTGTTTTCATTCCCAGATTAACTCTAGATAGAACTTCGTACATCAGTTTTTCTCCCTGGTACAAAGCAGAACAACCAATAAAAGTAATAAGAACCAAAAACGATGAAATAATCTTCTGTTCTAACTCGATTGTAGTTGAATTCTTCCGCTTGATAATTTGGTTACCGTTTGCCGATTCCCCTAAGTCTTGATTTGAACTGAGTCCAATTAAAACACCACCTAGTAGCCAACCCCAAATAGTAAGTCCTGCGTTATCAATTGAAATGATACTTTGGGCTTGAAAAGAAATCCAAGCTCCAAAAACTCCTGCTACGGCCATCCTATGCTGATCAGTTATTTGCTTCAAAGCTTTCAAACCGCATAAAAAGATAAATACATTGAGAAATAAATACGCAATACCAGTGAAAATACCAGACGTTGCAAAAAACTGAATTGGTACATTATGCGCGTTATCACTCATAATTTGGAAACCATACCTAAGCGGATATTCTTTTTCTCGAACTAATCGAAAATAGTCACCATAACTATCTACTCCTACACCGGTCCATAAATTAGATCTGAACATCTCTAAGCCAGCGCGCCAATAAAAGCCTCTGATGCTGACAGAGTTTTTATACACATATTGAACCAATGGTCCAGACTGCAACATAGCCATAATTACTAGTGCTGAGATAGCCATAAATATTATGGAAAGTAATACGCCCAATTTTTTATTGTGAATAAATGTGAAAATAAGTATGACAACTCCCATACCAATCCCAAAGGAAATCAAGCCCTGTCTCGAATTAGATAAAGTTATTAACGCAAGAAGGATCGTTCCTATCGTGAATGAAAAATAGCGAATATAAGTTTTGGACATTAGTCCATGCGTGAAGACAAAAATAGCTATAATTGCCATTAAGGCGGATGCATAGTTGGGATTTCCTAAAGTTAAAATTATTGAATTGTAAGGATTGTCCCAAGCGATAAAATCATTGTTTGAGTACTGCATTACACCATAAATTGAAAATATCGTTCCAAGAATAATGGCAGATTTAAACAGCTTTTGTATCTGATTAACACCAAAAAATAAGGACGCGGCTAGCATAATTATTGCCATAAATAAGTAGAATAAAAAGCCAAGTCTTCTTTGCTGTTCACCATAAAGAGCTTTAAAAGTAGACTCAGTAAATAAAGTTGAAATTAACATAAGCGTGATCAAGATAAATATCAAACAAACCCCGACCAAAAGCCTTCTATTTGAACTTAACTTGTATTGTCGAAGTAAGACTAATGAGTACCCAAGACTCCAAGCACCCAATACCATCAGTAGCCATAGCTTTGGTGAATTGAATGGGTCAGCTAATGAAGGATTCAAATAAAGAGAAATTAATACTGCGGAAATTGATAGAAACGAAGTAGGGTCTAGAGAGTTTCTAGTTTTTTTCTTATCTACTTTTTTCACATTAGGAGTATAACTAATGAGAAGAGGGTCCAACCCCATTTTCTGGAGTTGGACCCTCTTTTAACTCAGGTTAGAAAAGGACTTTTTAAGCCTTTACCTTCTTCTGAATCTTTAGGACCAAGTTCGTAAGTGTTGTGATCAAGGTCTTTAGAGATGCAACAGTTGTTGCCAATGCAGTTACCGCAGCAAGTGCTGCAGCTCCTGAGTCAGTAACTGTTGCAGATGCAGTAACTGCATTCGCTGTGCGCGCTGCAAGTGGTAGTCCTGTTCCGCCTGTTGCGGTAAGAGTTACTACTCCGCCTGCTGATGGCATGTAAACAGTGAACTGCATTGAGCCAGCT